>Ga0078972_1000970_pt1 | contig 115748 bp, 94 predicted proteins | sample YelNatPaOPGAMG01_FD_67568 | JGI IMG/M metagenome (GOLD analysis project Ga0078972, IMG submission 67568) | Hot spring thermophilic microbial communities from Obsidian Pool, Yellowstone National Park, USA - OP-RAMG-01 (SPADES assembly) (version 2) | ecosystem: Environmental > Aquatic > Thermal... | reverse complement strand
CCATCTCGAAATTTTGTAACTCCCCCTCTCCCCCTCTTAAACTAAGAGGGGGAAAAAGGGGGAGTTATAAGAAATCCATCCTTTAGTAAGGCATTACAATTTATGTGGCAATTTTCTGGCTTTTTAAGATTCTCTGTGCTAAATTAAATAATAATTTTTGAAAATTAGATTAAGCGAAGTTATGCTATAAACGAAGGAGCTTGGCATGGAAAGAGAAAAAATTAAAAATTTGCCCCCTCGAGAAATTAGAGAACTAATCCGCCAAGGTAAATGGAGCGACCATACGGCTGGTTTGGCTCCAGGTTATGCCCAAGCAAATTTAGCCATCCTCCCTCAAAAACTGGCTTTTGAATTTTTGCTTTTTTGCCAACGAAATCCCAAGCCTTGCCCGGTCTTAGAAGTTACCGAGCCTGGCGATCCGATTTTAAGAAAGATCGCTCCAGAAGCAGATATACGCACGGACATTCCCCGCTATCGGATTTATAAAAAAGGAAAGCTGGTTGCCGAAGTAGAAAACATTAAAAAATTCTGGCGCAAAGATTTAGTAGCCTTTCTTATTGGTTGCAGCTACACTTTCGAATCTGCTCTTTTGCAGGCTAATATTCCTTTGCGGCACATTGAAGACGGCAAGAATGTTTCTGTTTACATAACCAATATTCCCTGTGTACCTGCGGGTATTTTCTCTGGCCCCATGGTCGTTTCCATGAGGCCTATTCCTCAGGAACTAGTAGTCCGGGCAGTACAAGTAACCTCTCGTTTTCCAGCCACTCATGGTGCTCCCGTACATATTGGTGATCCTAAAAAGATTGGTATTGCTGACTTAAAAAAAGTAGATTGGGGAGATAAGCCTCGTTTGGAAAAAGGTGATATTCCAGTTTTTTGGGCGTGCGGGGTTACGCCGCAGGCTGTAGCCATGAAAGCCAAACCCGAGCTGATGATCACCCACTCTGCTGGTCATATGTTCATCTCTGATGTGCGCGATGAGGAACTTGCTGCTTTTTAAGGCGGCATTTAATGAAGACCTTCTCCCTAAATTAAAATTTATAATCCGGGCTATTTTTTCCCTTTTCTTTAATTTCTCCTAAGCCTCCCTTAAATTCCCCCTAAAATAGGGGCTCAGCGGATAAAAAATACAGCATTTCCCTAATTTATTTCTTAACCGAATTTCTTTAATTTAAATATTAAAGTTTAAAGCTAAATATCTATCTTTTAAACCCCGCAAAAATTTTTAAAGAATCTATACAGAAAGGAGTTTACCTATGCACCAAATGACCAAAGAAAATTTAAAGTCCGCTTTTGCCGGAGAGAGTCAGGCTCATATGAGATACACGATCTTTGCGGAGAAAGCAGAGGAGGAGGGTTTTCATAACGTGGCCCGTTTATTTAGGGCTATTGCTTTTGCGGAAAGAGTGCATGCGGCAAACCATTTAAATGCCTTAAACGGCCTAAATCTCACGGTAGACAATCTTGATGTAGCCATGGAGGGAGAAAGATTTGAAGTGAATGAGATGTACCCGGCCTACCAGGCCGTGGCCGAACTACAAGACGAGAAGAAAGCTCAAAAATCCATACATTATGCGCTCGAGGCCGAAAAGATCCACGAGGCCCTTTATGCCGAAGCCAAAGAAGCAGCTAAGGCAGGAAAAGATTTAGAAGTAAGAGATATTTATATTTGCCCGGTTTGTGGTCATACGGTCGTAGGGAAAGCCCCCGAAAGATGCCCCATTTGCGGTGTCTTGGGGGAAAAATTTAAAAAATTTTGAAAAAATTTTCTTGGTATTTTTTTATACGGCCAACTTTTATGGCTTGCCCAAAAAGGCCAGGGGTAAACCCTTGCCCTACTTTTTAGGAGGAAATTAATATGGAAGCTATTCAAGCGCTTAAAGAGAGAAGGTCGATCAATTTTTTTCAAGCAGGGGAAAAGATCTCTGATGAAAAATTGCGCGAGCTGATCGAAATCGCCAACCTGGCCCCCTCTTCTTTTAACCTGCAACCTTGGAAAATAATTGCGGTCAGAGATGCAGAAAAGAAAAAAGCCCTTAGGAGATGCGCTTTTAACCAACCCAAGGTAGAAGAGGCCTCCGTCGTTTTAATTATAATTGCTGATCCTAAGGCCATGGAAGATAATATAGAAAGAGTCTTGGATTCTTGGATAAAACTCGGGTATATGAAACCAGAAGCCAAAGAAAAATCTAGAGAAATGGCTAATAATCTTTATGGCGGGGAAGACAGTTTTTCAAGAAAGATTTTTGCCGTCAAGAATGCGGCCCTCTTTGCTATGAACTTGATGATCGCCGCCAAAGGTCTTGGACTGGAGACTCATCCCATGGATGGCTTCGATGAAGAGGCCATAAAAAGGGAGTTTAACATACCTGCTGATAAAATCATTCCCATGCTCATAGCCGTGGGATTTTTAAAGAAAGGAATCACTCTTTTGCCGCGCGCCTTCCGCCGGCCAATTGATGAATTTACCACCTGGCTATAATTTAAGCTCTCTTAAATTACAACTTTTTAATTTCTTGCGCTGCTCCCCGCATCTTCTCAGCCAGGAGGCGCCTATCAAGGTGCTCAGGCCCGCCACATTCAGGAATATAGCAAGTAACATCAGTAAAAGTGCATTTGTTATGGCAACTTGGGCATTCGTTTGGTGGAGATTCTGCCTGAAAGACAAAATTACATGTACTACACATCCAGTAGTTCATATTGACCTCCTGCCGCCAACCCTACCCTCTCTCCAGAGAGAGACTTGGCCAAATAACTAACATTTAATGAGAGGGCCAGAGGCAGGCCGGAGGCAGGCCAGAGGCAGGCCAGAGGCAGGCATTCATTCAGAATCATGAGGCAGTAGCTCTTCCATTGGTGCGGGCGGATTTAATAGCTTATTCATATTGATTAGCTTAACGATCCGCCCCCCTTTGCGGAAAATCGCTGGTCAATTTTGAACAAATTCTTCTCCCGCCGATGCTTCTTCATTCATGCCTGCCTCTGGCCTGCCTCTGGCCTGCCTCCGGCCCCTTCTCGCCCTGGCGACACAGTCGCGGATTAGGGAGAGAAGAAAAGAAGATTAGCTCGTCCGCCTGAGAGCAGACTAAGGATTTTTCAGTGACAAATTCTTTTTAAGCGTGTTGCTATCCCCTCGGCCTCATCATGAAAACCATGCTGCCGATAAAAGAGCCATAATTTTTCATAACGCTTTTTTATATCGAATTCAAGGCAAAAATGTAATCCCTCACTGAAGAGTGGGTTAGATATAAAAACAATTATTTCTTGCTATTTCGTAGGGCCAGCTTTTATGGCTGGCCAATTTCGCTAATGGTTTGCCTCACAAATCTAATCTATTTTCCATCCCGAAATTTTTTAACTCCCCCTCTCCCCCTCTTAAACTAAGAGGGGGGAAAAGGGGGAGTTATAAGAAATCCACCCTTTAGTAAGGCATTACGCAAAAATACAATTTTCGCCAACAGACTGGGCAAAGATGAAGTTGGGCGAGAAGCCCTTTCGGCCAGATGGTTAGAACCATTCATTATACGGCAGTTGCTCCTCAATATCCGGGGGTTTAAACTTCATTTAACTTTTTTGATTCTCCCTTCTATGAGGGACGCGCTGATGACCAAAACAGTAGAGACAAAAATCATTATGATTCCTAAGGCGGCAAGCTTTCCCCATAAACCATCCTCGGCGAAGCGCAAAATTTGAACGGCCAATACTTCTGTTCCTGGGCGGGAAAGAACTACGGATAGACTCAGTTCCCGGACAAACATGGTGGCCATAAGAATCCACCCTGAGACGATTCCCGGAGTAAGCAGGGGGATGATTATGCGGCGCATCGTATAGAAGGAACTGCCTCCGCATACGCGGGAAGACTCTTCCAGGTGGCTATGAATCTGGATAAAAGCGCTCGAAATTGGTCTTATTCCGTAGGGCAAATAAGTAGCGATGTAACCTATTAACAATGCCCAGATCGTGGCGTAAAGGGGGGTACGCACAAAAAAGAGCATAAAGCCTATGCCCACTACAATTCCCGGAAAAGAAAAAGAAAGGAAACTAAAAGCTTCTAACAACCCCGAGGCGGTAGTGCGGACCTTGACGATTACATAAGCCACGAAAACGGAAAGTATAATTCCTAAGGAGGCGCCCAAAATCCCTAAGAAAATACTATTCTTCAAAGAGAGCATAGAAATCGGATCTTTAATGACGGCCTGCCAATGCTTTAAATTCATGGCCGCCAAGGCTTTGGCGCTAGGTACCATAGAATAAGGAACGAGGGAGGTGTAAAAAAGAACCACCACGGGCAAAACAATCAATAAGCAAGCGATAAGGGAAACAAAGATAAACAGCGGATACTTAGCTTTCTTTAGGTCAATTACCGTGGGTCGGTAGCCGCGGCTGGATATAGTCACATATTTTTCCCCTTCCGCAGTCAAAGAGCGGTAAACAAATATAAGGGTAATAGATATAGCTAAGACACTCATGCCTACCGCCGCCGCCATCCCGTAATCAGGAGAAAAACCGGTAGCGATAAGGCGGTAAATGTGCGTGGCCATGACATAAATCCGCCCGGGCATGCCTAATACTGAGGGGACGGCGAAAGAGGCCAAACTTCTTACGGCCACGAGGGTTATGGCTGCCAATATAGCTGGACGTAATACGGGTAGGGTTACTTTTAGCGTAGTCCGGAGGGAGGAAGCCCCGCAAACGCGGGAGGATTCTTCTAAGGATACATCGAATGCCGACATGGCTGGGGAGATGACTAAGTAAGCAATCGGCAAGTCTAATAAAGCTTCCACTAAAATCATACCTTCCAGGGTATAAATATTCAGGGGCGCTTCGGCAAAGCCCAAAAATTGCTTTAGAAAAATATTAATCAGGCCATTGGAAGGATTAAGGAGTAAGGCCCAACTGGCCGCAAATAAAATATGGGGAATCATCATGGGGACAATGGACAGGATGCCAAAAAGAGACTTAAAGGGAATATTGGTGCGCGTATTAAGATAGGCCAAGAGTAGAGCTAAGGCCGTAGCCAAGAGAGCAGAACCTATGGTGAATATGGTAGTATTTTTAATAATAGCCGCAAATGCTGGATCGCTATAAGTCTTTATATATTTTTGCAAAGTAAAGTTGCCCAAAGCTTCCCAACCTTCTGTAAAGCTACCCAAAAAGAGCATGCTAATAGGGCAAACTGTTAAAAAGCTAACTATGGCTATCAAAGTCGGGGTAAGAGCTGGGGCATGCCTACGCATAAAATAATCCTCTGGGGCCTTAATGCAGGAGGATCTGGCAATGATCGGGAGGAAATTGCAGGAAAATTTCTTCTCCCTCTTGTAGAGGAGAAGTAGGTTCAACTTGGAAATTTAGGGATATCTGACCAATGCCCACTTCACCTTCGCAAAGATCACCACTGAAGACCAGGGATTCTATCTTTCCAAGGAAGATATTCGGTCCTTTTTTTTGATCTGTTTTTATTATTTTAATAAATTCCGGACGAATACAAATATATACTTTTTTCCCAATTTCAATTTCTCTTTTCTTTTGGCAAACAATCGGCCCAAGAGAAGTATCTGTAATAAGGTAATTATTTTCTATAGCCCTTACTTGGCCTTCTAAAATATTGGCCCGACCAATAAAGTCAGCCACAAATTTATGTTCGGAATGAAAATATATGTCCCGGGGAGTTCCTATTTCGACTATACGCCCGTTATTCATAACCGCTATAGTATCCGAGAGGGACAAAGCTTCTGCCTGATCGTGGGTGACGTACACGGCCGTTATTTTTAGTCTCGTTAAAAACCGCCTCAACTCTTTTCGGGTTTCTTCTCGGAGTTTAGCATCTAAATTACTCAAGGGCTCATCGAAGAGGATTACTTTGGGTTCGGCTACTAATGCTCTGGCTAAGGCCACCCGTTGTTGCTGGCCCCCACTCAATTTAGTCGCTGGCCGATTTTCAAACCCGGCTAATTGCACTAATTGCAGAACTTCAGCCACCTTTCTTTTAATTTTTTCTTTAGGTTCCCGGCGAGCTTGCAAAGGGTAAGCTACATTTTCGAAAACGTTCATATGCGGCCAGATGGCGTAGGTCTGAAAAACCATGCCCAAGCCTCTCTTTTCGGGCGGGATAAAGATACTTTTTTCCTTGGAGAAAACTATCTCCTCGCCAATGGCTATTTCTCCGCTATCTGGAGTCTCCAAACCAACAATACAACGTAAAAGGGTGGTCTTTCCACAGCCGCTTGGTCCTAAAATAGTAAAAATTTGATTAGCGGGAATGGTTAGGTCTACTTGGTCTAATGCTCTAAATTTTTTGCCCTCCAAAGAAAAATCTTTACTTAAATTCGAGATGCGAATTTCCATTTGTTTGATTGGATTGGGAACAAAATATTGATCTTCTTCCTTCGCTAACGAGAGCATTAAATTTTTTTCTTTTTTAAGCCAATGATGGTCATGGCGAAAGGAACATCTGTCTCCAGGAAATGCTTAGGGCGACCTTCCTTGCCGTTAATACTTCATTAAAAAATTCTTTTGGAAATTTTTCAGGGAACGCCGAATATTTTTTTAAATTCCCCACCCCATTTTTTAATTTCATTATCGGAAAGTTCCCGGATGGCTAAAACTTTGGCTTTGTCCATTCCTGCTATGGGGGGGAAAGTGCCCGGGGCCAGAACATATTCGCCCACTTTTTCGGCCATTATTTTCATGGCCTCTTTCGAGAGCCAATAGTCCATAAATAATCTGGCCGCATGGGGATGAGGTGCTTTGGCCGCGATGGCGATACCACGGGGAGTCCCCAAGAGGGGCTGGTCAACCCTCGCCCAATCTAATGGTGCTGGAGCTTTAGTAATTATGTACTTGGGCATGGATATCCCGATCAATTTTTCTCCGCTTTCTATCGGGGCAGGCGTGGGCCCCAAAGAAGCCACAAACATCGGTTTGTTGGCTGCCAAGCCTTTCAGGAATTTAAGCCATGGTTCCTCTGCTTTAAATATAGTTTCTTTCAAGCCTACCAACCAAGAAATAGTAGTAGCATGGGAAGAAGGGTCGGGCATGACGATTTTGCCTCGCCATTTGGGGTCAGTTATATCTTCATACTTTTTCGGGGCATCCGCTGGCTTAACCAGTTCTTTATTGTATATTAGGGCAATATATTCAATACCAAAAATTTGGATTTTACCTTCTTTGTTGGCCCAGGCTGGATATTCAGCAGCTACTGGCGATTTATAGGTAGCTAAAATTCCTTTTTCCGCGAGAATCTCTAATATGGGAATAGGAGCTTGGAGGACATCAGCCATAAGCTTGCCGGCCGCATGCTCTGTAGTTACTGTGGGAACGAATTTAGAGGTTGAAAGCCGCGTATATTCACCTTTCACCCCATATTTCTTAATAAAGCTTTCTATAATGGGCTCCACGGCTGTAATATTAGCATAAAAAGAAACTTTCCCTTCTGCTTTAGCTTTGGTCTCTATTTCCGAAGTGGCCTTGGCTTCTTTTCCTAAAGAAAGGAAATTTAAAGGAATAAGCAAAAAAGATATGACTATAATCATTAAAATTTTTTTCATTTTTTCTCTCCTTATTTCCTGGTGAGTTTTAACCATTTTATAACTTTATGGGAATCGCTTGTCAAGTGAGATAAAAGCTGACCGTCGATCAGTTTTTAAATTCCAGCTTAATTCAGGCGGAAGGGAGAGAGGCTCATTAAAATGAGGCCCATATTCTTTCATAGGTACGGGCGGGGAGATAGACATTTATTTTAAATGAAGGAAGTTATTATTTAAGTTTATCTGTCTTAGACAAATATTTCCCCGCCTTCGACCTCAATCGGGACTTTTCTCACCATTGGCCAAGTAGAGATTAATCAAGAAGGGAAAAATAATTATTCATTTAGAAGTTTTTTAAGTTCATTCAAAAGGTTTAGAGCTTCCAGGGGAGTTATTTGGTTGGGATCAATTTTTTTAAGCATTTCACGCAGGGGATCGGGAGGGTTTTGGAAAAGGGGCATCTGTAAGGAATCCCAAGTAACCTTTTTCTTGCGCGAAAGGGCTAATTTGGGTATTCCTCCCTCAGTGAATTCTCCCTGCTCCAGGTTATTTAGTATTTCTTTGGCCCGCTCAATTACTGGCTCAGGCAGACCGGCTAAACGAGCAACCTGAATCCCGTAGCTTCGACTTGTTCCCCCAGGAATCAGTTTGCGCAAGAAAATTACCCGATCATTCCATTCTTTCACCGCCACGTGAAAATTTTTTACCCGGGGTTTGGTAAGAGCTAATTCCGTCAACTCATGATAATGGGTAGCGAAAAGAGCCTTAGGGCGACTGGGAGCCTCATCATGCAAAAATTCTGTAACGGCCCAGGCAATGGAAAGGCCGTCGAAGGTGCTCGTTCCGCGGCCGATTTCATCGAGCAGAATTAGGCTCCGGGCACTTATGTTTTTTAAGATATGGGCCACCTCTTCCATTTCCACCATAAAAGTACTCCTGCCGCGCGTAAGGTCATCCGTGGCTCCGATGCGCGTGAAGATACGGTCAACTATACCCAAACGAGCTTCCCGGGCCGGCACAAAGCTGCCCACTTGGGCTAAAATTATGATTAAAGCTGCCTGCCTAAGCAAAGTTGATTTACCAGCCATATTGGGTCCGGTAATGACCAAAATTTGGCTGTCCTCATCATCCATATATAAATCGTTGGGCACGAAAGGTTCATCCAGAGAAAGACGTTCCAGAACTGGATGGCGGCCCTCCACGATCTGCACAATTAAACTTTCATCCAGGCAAGGGCGGCAGTAGTTGTATCTTTCAGCTATTTCGGCCAAAGATGATAAGACATCCACCTCCGCTATAGCCTGAGCTATTCTTTGAATCTTCTCCACCTGAGCCGCGGCTTTTTTTAAAATCTGTTTAAATATTTCATATTCTAAGGAATCTTTTTTTTCTTCCGCAGTAAGTACTTGAGTCTCGTATTCCTGGAGCTCGGGCGTTATGAAACGTTCCGCATTAGCCAAGGTCTGCTTGCGTATATAATGCGCTGGAACTAAGGAAAGATTAGGTTTGGTCACTTCAATGTAATAGCCAAAAACTTTGTTATACCTCACCTTGAGGGAAGAGATGCCCGTACGCAAACGTTCTTTAGCTTCCAGCTCCGCAATCCATTTTTTGCCTTGCCAGCTTATTTCCCGGAGGTGGTCAAGCTGGGCATCATAACCTTTTTTGATCAATCCTCCTTCTTTTAAAGAGACGGGCGGATTATCTTCAATAGCTTTATGCAGTAAATCTTTTAAATCAGCCATCTCATCTAAATCTTGGTAGTGTCTCTGTAAAATTTTTTGCGTAAATTTGGCTAGGGCGGCTTTAACCTGAGGAATTAGATCAAGGGAAGAACGGAGAGCCACCAAGTCGCGGGCGTTGGCCACTTCCAAAGAAATCCGGGCGGCCAGACGTTCAAGGTCTCTCATCTGGCGCAATAATTGCCTAGTTTCCTGGCGAAGATGATCTTTCTCTTTTAGCTCGGCCACGGCCGCTTGCCGTTCTCTAATCTTTTCCAGGTCTAAAAGAGGGAAGCTTAACCAGCGCTTTAACATTCTCCCGCCCATGGGGGTGACTGTTTCATCCAAGATGTCTATGAGGGTTCCTTGGCGGGTGCGGGTCTGTAAATTTTCAAAGAGCTCCAAATTACGCCGCGTAGTTTCGTCAAGAATCATGTAGTCATCTACTTGATAGAATTCTAATCGGGAAAGATGGCTGGGGGCTATCTTTTGCGTTTCTTGCACATAAAAAATAAGCGCCCCCGCCGCCCGCAGAGCATCTCTTTTTTCTGCCTTTAAGGTAGTACTGATATTCTTTAAACATTCCTGACAATTATCGATGGAAAAAACTTCGGTAGGTAAAGGAGTATAAAGAGCTTGGGGAAAAGACCTACGCAACTCTTTTACCGGATGCAGGTTTTTCATTCCTTCGGGCAAGATTATTTCCCGCGGCCTAAGGCGGATAACTTCATCTATTAATGATTGCGCGGTTTTAACTTCGGTGGCCAAGAAATCGCCGGTAGAAGCATCCAGGAAAGAGAGGCCAAATTTTTCAGGGGCCATAGCCAAAGCCATCAAAAAATTATTATCTTTGGGTTGGAGAAGTTCATCTTCTAAGACCATTCCGGGGGTAATAACTCTGATTACTTCTCGGTGAACTATTCCCCTACCCTTCCCGGCTTCTTCCATCTGTTCACAAATAGCCACTTTGTATCCTTGGTCTACTAATTTTTGAATATAAGAGGAAGCGGCATGGTAAGGAACTCCGCATAAGGGCACAGCGTCTTCTTTACTTTTATCCCGTGATGTTAAAGTAATACCTAATATTTCTGAGGCTAATTTGGCATCATCAAAAAACATTTCATAAAAATCACCCATGCGGTAAAAGAGGATCGCCTCAGGATATTTTTCTTTGACTGTGAGATATTGTTGGATAAGGGGAGTAAGATTACTCATCGTCTTAGGTGCCTAAAAAATTATTGATAATCAATTTAGCTTAAGCAGAATAAAAATTCAACATTCTTTCCCTTGACGTGGCCAACTAATTAAACTAAACTGGGTTTCAGAACTGCCCTATTAAAAAATTAAGGAGGGGGAAAGATGCTGGTAAGAAAAAAGATGAAAAAAGATTTGATTACGATCACGAAAAATGAGCGCATGACTGTGGCCAAAAAAATTCTGGAAGAAAAAAATATCCGCCACCTTCCCGTAGTGGAAGGGAAAAAATTAATCGGGTTGGTAACCAACATGGATATCCGCAAAGCCGAAGCTTCTCCAGCTACCTCCTTAGAAATCAGGGAGCTTCATTACCTTCTGGATAAACTGACGGTGGGCGAGATTATGACGCGGAATGTGATTACCATCTCCCCCGATGTCTCTGTGGAAGAGGCGGCTACCATTCTCCATGACAATAAAATAGGTTGCTTGCCGGTGGTGGAAGACGGGAATTTAGTGGGGATCATTACGGAAAATGATGTTATGGAAATTCTCATCAATGTCATGGGCATGAAAGAGAAAGGCAGCCGCTTGGAGGTCTTGGCGGAAGACAAACCCGGTGCTTTAGCGGAAATAACCCGCATTATTAAAGAGCATAACGTTAATATAATTTCCGTGGTTACGGATGTCGCTGATGAACCTGGAAAACGGGTAGTGGTCTTTAAACTCAAGACCTTTTATTTCGAACCGATTAAAAAGGCTTTGGAAGCAGCCGGGTTCCCGGTCTTATATGCTAAAATTGAAAAATAGGCTTACGCGGAAGAGAGTTATCCCGATTTGTTAGCGGAGGTAACTCTCTTTTTTTCCATTTCCCGAATTAAGCGCTTCATTTGGCGAAGCTGCGCGCGGAGGCTAATTTTTGTTATGAGCGCGTAACCCCCGCCAACGATTAAACCTATCATTAGGGCTAAAAAAGCCCATAGAAAAAGGGGTAGGGGAATACTTTCCCAACCAAAATAGTAGCGCAAAGAGACCGGTTGATCATTGAAAAGGGCAAAACCAATAGCCAAGGTTAATAAGCACAGGAAGATAATTCCTTTTAGAAAACTCATTTCATACCTTTCCTTTCGCGAAATAAGTACGGAGCTTTTCGTAAGTCCTTTGCAAATGTTCCGGGATTATCCGAACTTCGGCCAAAAGGGGCATGAAATTTATATCTCCTTTCCAGCGCGGTACAAGATGGAAATGAAGATGATGCACAATCCCGGCTCCGCCCACTTGACCCAAATTCATGCCTACGTTAAACCCGCTGGGATGGAAAGCTTTCTTCAATACTTTAATGGCCATTCCCAGATTCTGGAAAATGTCTTTCATCTCTTCTTCGGTTAGCTTAGCCACTTCTCGGACATGGCGAACAGGAGCAATCATTAAATGCGCATAAGCATAGGGGTAACGATTAAGCATGATTAAAGAAAGGGGCGTGCGGTAAAGAATCAGCCTTTCGGGATCTGACTCTTTATGGGGACAAAAAATGCAGGTTTTCTTTTTGCGGTCAGACAAAATATAATCCATGCGCCAAGGCGCCCAAAGTTGCGGCATGATCTAGTGACTCCTTTGGTTTAAATTATAAATATATAATTTCGCCTAGGATCGTTTTATCAATCTGCAAAAGGCCCACACTTTTTTGGGCCGAAAAAAGTCCTCCAGCATAAGAGCCGGGATTAAAAAATAAAATTTCCCCGCGCCGATTAATGGCTGGAGTATGCGTGTGCCCATAAATAAGGCAGTCTACTTCCGCGAATTCTTCTTTAATCCGTTCCTCAATTCCGTGGGGCGCTCCCCAGCCATGGATAAGGCCGATGCGGAATCCGGCCAATTCGATAAGTCGTTTTTTAGGCAACTGGCGGCGCACTTCCGGAGAGTCCATGTTTCCGCAGACCGCGACCACTTCTTTGCCGGCCAAAAAGTTTAAAACAGCAATTTCGGTTATATCTCCCGCATGGAAAATCAGGTCGACATCCTTAAAAGGGCCTTGGAGAAGCTCTCCCAACTTTTTATCAGGTTGTTTTAAATGCGTGTCAGATATGACTCCTATTTTGATCATCGTTCAGGTAACCAATGTTTGTTTTTGCCCTTTATTATAAAAATTTTCTGGTTAAATACAAGCAAAAATATAAGCGCTGTTCATAAATTTATTAATTCCACTTCTCCCCAGACCCCCAGTTTTTCGCCCATGATTATGATAATTCCTTGTAAATTAGGCATAGATTGAGCTTTGGCCAAGGCGCGGGGGATGTCGTCAGCGGTGTGAACCAAATTGCCTATGGCTGTGGCAGCGGCATCGGCCAAGGAAGCCGAAGGCGAAATAACGCAAACAGCATCGGCCTTCCCCAAACTAATTGATGGCCCCACCGAAGCCGAGGAGGTGCAAATTCCTAAACCAGCATAGGCCGGAGGAATTTTTAAGCCGATGCGCATGCTCAATGGGGAAGGGCCAGCAAAAATACCTACATGGAGGGGTCGCTGAGTGCATAAGAAAATATCTCCCCCGTTTTCGACGATTATTTCTGCAGAATAGGCTAATAACTCTTGGCCCACAAGTTGGGCCATGGCCCCCGCTACTGCGGCCATAGGGCCTACTCCAGCCACTAAAGAAGCTTGAAGCATCGTTTTTACGATAGGAGGGGCAAGTTCATCGAAGGGTAAAGGGTGAAAGGAGTGATAAAACTCGGGGTGGTGGAAAATATAATTTTCTAACTGATAACGCAGAAGAATTATCGCTTCTTGAGCTTCTCGGATAAGTTCTTTTTCGGCACGAATATAAAGGTCGGTTTCTTTAACCTGAACTTGAAAAGGAATTAATTTTTCTATTCCTTGGAGAAGACGATAATTTCGTTCGCGGTATGCGGCAGCTTTGCCCAAATTTTAGACCCCACCCTTTTATGCTGACAGAACCGTTCCCATGCGCCGATATTTTTCATACCTCTGGACCAGCAGCTCAGGCAAAGGCATGTTTATTATTTCTTCCAAATGATGAGCCAAAGCCGTGGCTAAAATCTGGGCCATCTGCTCTACATGGCGGTGCGCCCCGCCCAAAGGCTCCGGAACAAGCTCATCGATAATTCCCAATTCCCAAAGGTCAGCAGCTGTACCCTTTAACGCTTCCGCTGCTCTTTCTTTTTCTGTTTCACTCTTCCACAGAATCGCCGCACAGCCTTCCGGAGAAATTACTGAGTAAGTGGCATTTTCCAGCATGAGAATGCGGTCGGCCACTCCTAAAGCAATGGCCCCACCACTCCCGCCTTCGCCGATGACCACGGAGATAATCGGCGTTTTGAGAGTGGCCATAGTCTCTAAGTTTTCGGCAATAGCCTCGGCCTGCCCTCTTTCTTCTGCTCCTTGCCCTGGATAAGCTCCGGGGGTATCGATCATAGTAATCAAGGGCTTTTTAAATTGCTCAGCCAACTTCATCAAGCGCCAAGCTTTCCGGTATCCTTCAGGATGGGGCATGCCGAAATTTCGACTCATTTTTTCTTTGATGGTGCGCCCTTTTTGGTGGCCAATCAGCATGACTGCTTTACCGTTAAATTCAGCCAATCCGCCCACAATGGCCGGGTCATCACCAAACCGGCGGTCGCCATGGAGTTCGATAAAATTTTTAAAAATGCGCTCCACATAATCAAGAAATGTGGGTCGGTTTATATGGCGAGAAAGCTGGGTCCGCTGCCAGCGAGTTAAATTGCTAAAGATCTTTTTTTGGACTTTTTCCAGTTGTTTTTCCAATCGGGTAATCTCTTCGTTTACTTTTCCATCAGGATGAAAAGAAAAAGCCCGCAATTCTGCTATTTTTTTGTCGATTTCGGCAATTGGTTTTTCAAAATCTAAATAATAAAGCCCCATGATAACCTCTATGAATGAAAAATCACTGCCTCGTATCCGAATAAGTCTTCCAGGCGTTGCGCCAGTTTGTCGGAGGAATCCAATCGCCACTCCTCACCCAAATCAATAACCACTTCGGCGCCCGAAGGCAGATGGAGATGCATGTAGGCTGGACAATTTCCGCGGCAATCGGTAAGGATATCCTTCAGGGCTAAAAAGTCTTCTCTTCTTAGGCCGGCGGCTTTTAATTGCAAATGAATAGTTCTGGTTAATTTGCTGGCCGCTTTCTCAAAAGGCAGAATCTCGGTGGCTATAATTTTTACGTTTTCTTCGCCCACTTCCACCTTTCCCCGGACAAAGACCGGTTCCTCACCTTTCAATAGGGGAGCAGATTTTTTATACAAATCCGCAAAGACCACCACCTCTATTAAGCCGCTCAAATCCTCTAAGGTAACAAAAGCCATTATTTCGTTTTTTTTCGTATTTGTCTCTTTTAAAGAATTTACCATACCCCCGATCACAATTTCTTGCTCCGCAGCAAACTCGCGAATGTCTTGGATGGAAGTGGTCGCCAGCCTTTGTAGAGTTTCGGCGTAGGGAGTGAGGGGATGACCAGTCAAGTAAAAACCTAAAGTTTCTTTTTCAAAAGCTAAACGCTGGCTGGTGGGCCACTCGGGGACATAATTTAGCCCACCATCTTTTTTCTTTGGTTTAATAATTTTTTCGCCAAAGAGGTTGGCTTGGGTCTTATTTTGTTCTTTAGCCAACTCCTGGGCCAATTCGATAGCCTCTTCCAGTCCGGCTAAGAGCTGAGCCCGTGATTGACCAAGAGTATCAAAGGCTCCGCACTTTATTAAATTCTCGATCACTCTTCTATTCACCCGCCGCAGATCCACTTTTTGACAAAAATCTTCCAAAGAAGTAAAAAGTCCTTTTTCCTCCCGCGCCGTGAGAATCGATTGAATAGCCGCCTGGCCGACATTCTTTATCGCGGCCAAACCAAAACGAATTTTCCCAGAGACTACGGTAAAGTCCTGGTGGCTTTCATTAACATCCGGCGGTAAGACTTCGATGCCTTTGGCCCGGCATTCATTTATGTAGCGCAGAATTTTGTCTGCATTACCCATTTCACTACTCATTAAGCCGGCCATAAATTCCACTGGATAATGCGCTTTTAAATAAGCAGTTTGATAGGCGACCAAGGCGTAAGCAGCACTGTGTGATTTGTTAAACCCGTATTCGGCAAATTTAGCCATCAAATCAAAGAGTTTTTCGGCTTTTTTCAAAGGGATTTTTTGCCGTTGCGCTCCCTCTAAAAATTTCTTCTTTTGTAAAGCCATCTCTTCCGGCAATTTTTTGCCCATAGCCCGCCGCAATATATCCGCATCGGCCAAACTGAAATTGGCTAAAAGAGTGGCGATCTTCATCACTTGTTCTTGATAGACGATGGCTCCGTAGGTTTCCTCCAGGATTTCTTTCAATTCCGGAATTTCGTAAGTAATGGCTACTTTGCCCTGTTTTCTTTTGATGAAATCATCGACCATGCCACTCTTTAAAGGCCCCGGGCGATAAAGAGCTAAGAGGGCGATCAGGTCGGCAAAGCGTTCGGGAAGAAGACGCATAATAAGATCCCGCATCCCCTTGCTTTCTAATTGGAAGACCCCGGAAGTATCTCCGGCGCAGAGGAGAGCGTAAGTTTTGGGGTCGTCCAAGGGTATTTGCTGAAGGTCAACCTCTTCCCCGTGAGACTGGCGGACACGCTTAACTATATCGGCCATCATCGTCAGCGTTTTCAAACCGAGAAAATCGAACTTGATTAAGCCGATCTTTTCAATATCTTTCATGGCGTATTGGGTAACTGTTTCATTCTGCTGTCCCCGATACAAAGGAACTACTTCCACTAAAGGTCTGCTGGAAATAACCACACCAGCAGCATGAGTAGAAGCGTGTCGCGGCAGTCCTTCGAGAGCTTTGGCCAGGGTCACCAGCCTTTCTACGTCTGGATTTTGCTGCACCAGCTCGCGCAAGCGTGCCTCTTGGGCCAGAGCTTCATCTAACGTAATATTTAGAGTATTGGGGATAAGTTTGGCAATCCGGTCTACTTCTCCGTAGGGCATGTCTAAGGCCCGGCCCACATCCCTAATCACCGCGCGAGCCTGCATTTTACCGAAGGTGATGATTTGGGCCACCCGATCGGCGCCATATTTATTTTTTACGTATTGGATAACCTCCTCGCGGCCCTGGATACAAAAGTCTATATCAATATCTGGCGGACTTACACGCTCCGGGTTCAAAAAGCGTTCAAAAAGTAACCCATGGGCTAAAGGGTCGATTTCCGTAATGCCCAAAGCATAAGCCACTAAAGATCCAGCTCCCGAGCCGCGCCCAGGTCCGACAGGAATTTTTCTTTCTTTGGCATAGCGAATAAAGTCGGCCACGATCAGGAAATAGCCAGCAAACCCCATTTTTTTGATCATGCTTAATTCTTCTTGGAGACGCTGGTAATATAGACCAGCTTTCGAGGAGAGTTCTGGCTTCTCCTGCAGGCGTTTGGCCAAACCCTGCTGGGCAGATTTTTCTAAATAGCTATCTAAGGTCTCCCCTTCGGGAACCTGAAATTCAGGAAATTTGAATTCATTGAGGCGCAATTCCAAGTGGCACCGTTCGGCTATTTCCAAGGTATTGGCTAAAGCTTCGGGGCAATAAGCAAATAGCTTTTGCATCTCCTCTGGAGAGCGGAAGAAAAATTCTTGGGTAGAGAATTTCATCCGGTCGGCGTCTTTAAGAGTCTTGCCTGTTTGGATACACAAAAGAATTTCATGAGCTCCAGCATCTTCTCTGGCTAAGTAATGGCAGTCGTTTGTAGCTACTAAGGGCAACGACAATTCGCGAGCAATCTCCAAGAGGCCGGCATTGGCTATTTTTTGTTCGGGAATTTTGTTTTCTTGGATCTCCAAATAAAAACGCCGGTCATTAAAAATGGATCTAAATTCCGTGGCTGCTTGCCGCGCTTTATCTTTTTCTCCTTTGACAAGGTAATAAGGAATTTCCCCTTGCAGACAGCTGCTCAGGGCGATTAGTCCTTCGTTATATTGGGCGAGCAATTCTTTATCTACCCGCGGCCGATAGTAAAAGCCTTCGAAATAAGCAGTGGAGACGAGTTTTAAGAGGTTTTTATAACCAGTCAAATTCTGGGCTAATAAGATTAAATGGAAAGAAGCTTCCGAAATACCTTTGCTGGCTTTTTCCAAACGACTTCCCGGAGCCACATACACTTCGCAGCCGATTATCGGCTTGATGCCATGGTGGAGGGCCTGTTGATAAAACTCGATGGCGCCAAACATGGCCCCGTGGTCCGTTATAGCTAAAGCAGGCAAATGGTATTCTTGAGCCTTTCGGAAAAGATCTTCTAATCGAATTGCCCCATCTAAGAGGCTATATTGGGTATGAACATGGAGATGAACAAAATCGGCCTGGGCCATCTTTTTTATTCCCATTCAATAGTGCTCGGCGGCTTGGAAGAAATATCGTAGACTACCCGGTTTATTCCGGGAACTTCGTTGATTATCCGGTTAGCGATAGTTCCTAATAATTCAGGGGGTAAAGGAACCCAGTCAGCGGTCATGCCATCTAAACTCTGCACCACGCGCAAAGCTACCACCCGTTCATAGGTACGTTCGTCACCCATGACTCCCACCGAACGGACTGGTAGCAGGACGGCAAAAGCCTGCCATACTTTTGGGTACCAGCCGCTGCGCCGGAATTCTTCTTCTACGATAGCATCTGCGCGGCGCAGAAGTGTCAAATCATCTTTATTTACCGGACCGATAATCCGAACAGCTAAGCCGGGGCCAGGAAAAGGATGACGTTCCACTATTTCCGCTGGAAGACCCAATTCTCGACCGACTTCCCTAACTTCATCTTTAAATAGCTCTTTGAGCGGCTCAATGAGCTTGAGGTGCATACGCTCAGGGAGTCCCCCTACATTATGGTGACTTTTTATCTTCGCCGACGGTCCCCGAAAAGAAGTGGATTCTATAACATCTGGATAAAGCGTGCCTTGAGCCAAATAGCTAACCTCGCCTATCTTGCGCGCTTCTCGCTCAAAAAGGAAAATAAATTCCCGGCCGATGATTTTTCTTTTTTCTTCCGGATCAGTTACCCCAGCTAATTTTGCCAAAAAAATATCCTCAGCTTCTATAATCTTCAAGTTTAACTTTAGTTTTTTTATAAATATTTCCGATATTCTTTGTGTTTCCCTTTGCGGCAATAAACCATTGTTGACGAAAATACTCGTCAGTTGTTCGCCGATAGCTTTATGTAAAAGCATAGCCACCACGGCGGAGTCAACTCCGCCACTTAAAGCGCAAATTACTTTGGCCTGCCCAATTTCTTCGCGCAAGGAGCTAATAGTCTTTTGGATGAATGAACCCATGGTCCAATCAGGGGTACAATGGCAAATACGCAGGAGAAAATTTTTTAAGATCTCTTTTCCCAAAGGCGTGTGCACCACTTCGGGATGAAATTGTACTCCATAGGCCCGCAATTCTAAATTCTTCATGGCGGCAATGGGTGAGTTTGGTGAATGAGCGATAGAACGGAAACCCGGCGGAGGAGATTCGAGGCGATCGCTATGGCTCATCCATACTTGAATAGGTGAGGCATTACTTAAGCCAGCAAAAAGATCTTCCGCGTCATCGATAAACAATTCGCTTTTTCCGTATTCCCGGTTAGCCGCTCGATCTACCTTTCCGCCTAAAAGGTGAGCCATTAATTGCATCCCGTAACAAATCCCCAAAGTGGGTATTCCCAAATGAAATATTTCCGGTGGACTTAAAGGAGCTTGGGGAGCAAAGACGCTGGCCGGCCCTCCCGAGAGGATGATCCCTTGGGGGGCAAACTCCCGAATTTGGGCCAGCGGAATATTATACGGCCAAATTTCGCAATAAACTTGGCATTCCCGGACTCGCCGAGCGATCAATTGGGTATATTGAGAACCATAATCCAGAATGAGAATGCGGCTGGAAAAATCCTTCTTTAACATGCTGATCAATTCATCCCCATAAAAATTTACTAAATTTCTTTAAAAGAAATATCAGTGCCCACGCTATAATTAGGCGCTTCTTTAGTGATGATCACATCGTGGACATGGCTTTCTCTCAAGCCGGCATTGGTAATCCGGGTGAAACGACTCTTTTCTTTCAGTTCTTGCAAATTACGGCATCCTAAATAACCCATGCCGGCCCGCAATCCGCCTAAGAGTTGAAAAATACTGGAGGATATTGGCCCTTTATAAGGGACACGCCCTTCGATCCCTTCCGGAACTAATTTAACTTCTGCATCGACATCCTCTTGGTAATATCTATCTTTACTACCACTCTTCATGGCCTCTAACGAGCCCATGCCCCGATAAATTTTATAACTCCGTCCTTGATAAAGAACCATCTCTCCAGGACTTTCATCTGTGCCAGCAAAAAGGCTGCCGATCATTACGGTGTCTGCCCCCGCGGCCAATGCCTTGGTTATATCTCCCGAAAATTTTATACCACCATCAGCAATAATAGGAATTCCATAACGCATGGCTACCCGGGCGCACTCATTGATGGCCGTAATTTGGGGGACACCTACGCCCGCAATCACGCGGGTAGTGCAGATAGAACCAGGTCCCACGCCAACTTTTACGGCATCTGCTCCAGCCTTGATTAAAGCTTCCGTTCCTTCGGCCGTGGCCACATTACCGGCAATGAGTTGGCAATTGGGAAAATTCTTTTTTATTTCCTGGATGGCCTCTAAGACGCGCCGAGAATGGCCATGGGCGGTATCGATTACAATCACGTCCGCTCCTGCTTTTAATAAGGCTTCTACGCGCTCATCCCGGTCGGGGGTAATACCCACGGCCGCTCCAACACGTAAACGCCCCAAATTATCTTTGCAAGAATTAGGATATTTAATCGTTTTTTCAATGTCCTTAATAGTAATCAACCCTTTGAGATTATTCTCTTCATCTACGACCAAGAGTTTTTCGATTCGATTCTTGTGCAATAGCTTTTTTGATTCTTCCAAGGTAATTCCTACCGGCGCGGTAATTAAGTTCTCTTTGGTCATCACTGCGGAAACTGGTTGATCTAATTGCGTCTCGAAACGCAGATCCCGGTTGGTAAGAATACCCAATAATTTGCCGTGGCGCGTTATGGGCACTCCGGAGATACGGTATTTTTTCATGACTTCTAAAGCTTCGTATATTTTTTGGTCAGGGTCCATGGTTATGGGGTCGACGATCATGCCGCTTTCTGACTTTTTTACTTTATCTACCTCTGCGGCTTGGGCGGCGACGGACATATTTCGATGAATTATGCCAATTCCGCCTTCGCGGGCCATAGCGATAGCTGTTTGCGCTTCGGTTACCGTATCCATGGCAGCGCTAATAAGGGGCATATTTAGCTTTATTGCTCTCGTTAAATAAGTAGAAATATCCACTTCGCGGGGCAAAACAGCCGATTCGGCGGGAATCAACAAAACGTCATCAAAAGTAAGGCTTTCGGTTAATTTTTCGGGAAGCATGTTTAGCTCCTTTGGCTAAATGAATAAAGCAGTTAAAATTAATTTATTATGCTCGGCTATGGATGTCAAGGATGGAAAATTCTGACCGTCTAACAGGTTTAATATTTCTCGCCAGCAGGAAACAGGCGGGAGGGGAGAGGCGAAATTAAAATCGGCTGGGAAATGACCATTCCTCTCTTACTCACCTTCTCTCCGCCAAGAACGGCGGGGACATACTTGTCTATAACAGATAAACTTAAATAATAGCTTCTTTTTTTAAAAATAAATGTTTATCTCCCCGCCCGTACCTATGAAAGAATATGCGCCTCATTTTAATGAGCCTCTCCCCCTCCCGCCTGAATTGAGCTGAAATTTAAAAAGTGATCGACGGTCAGCGAAAAAGGTTCTTGACACAATATGGGGTTTTTAGTAGTTTGTCATTGAAGGAATAAAATTTATGAGTGCTACCAGAGAAAAGGAAGAGCAGCAATTCTTGCGCTTTAAGATTTTGTATGAGGTTGCCCGTATTCTCAACTCTGCGCTCAATATTGAAGAAGCTTATCCGCAGATTTTAAAAGCTATGGCCAAACAAATGGGTATAAAGCGCGGAGGGATTATTTGGTGGAATAAAGAAAATAATAAATGGGAAATGCTCGCCGCTCATGGCCTTTCGGGGGAAGAATTGCGCAGAAGAAAAGATTATTTCGGTCAGAACATTATTGAAACTTTGATGGAAAAAGGGCAGATGGCGGCTATCTTGAATAAAGGAGAAGATTTTTGGTTTTATGATGGACGGGCAAAAAATCTGCCCCAGCGGGTGCATATTTCCTTTTTGTGCGCCCCCATAAAGATTCAAGGAACTATTTCGGCCATTATGGGTGTTGATCATTTGTTTGAAGAACCAATCAAAATTACGGAAGACTTTCTTTTAATGGAAGAAATTTGCCAGCTCATCACGGAAGGTTTGAAGATCAGAAAAGTCATGGCGGCGGAGCTGCGGGCTCTCCTCGAAGAGAATTGGACTTTTCGTAAAGAATTAGAAGCTCTGGGAAAGAATTTAGCAAATGCTAATCGGAAAATCCCCTTGACCGAAATTTTAGAAGAAAGAATTTCTCGGATGATAGCTGAGATGAAAGTCGACCCCCGATCTAACGGGCACCTTTATGATGATGTAATAAAAGTGGTAGAGCGAACTTTGCTCTCCGCAGCTTTGGAAAAAACCAAATATGTGCAGTTGCAAACAGCTCGGTTTTTGGGAATTAATCGCAATACTTTACGGCGCAAAATGAGGGAACTGGGGATTAGTCCTCAGGAGAAATGATGTTTACAAAAACCCTTTAGGCTTCGTTGCTGCAGGAGAAGATTCCTTTTCAGCTTCTAAGCCAGATTGCTCCAAGATATATTTATCATCCCCGGGATCGGGCCTAAACTCAAGTTGCCGCCTTTTAGCTTCTTTGATATAAGACCCATCTTTTAAACGGATCTCGCCCATAGGTACAACCACAATAGCTGCTTCCCCTTGAATAGGGCATTTCTGTTCGCACCATCCGCAGCCGTTACATTTTGAAGGAATCACCACGGGGCGCCGAAAGCCTTCAATTGTCCGGAAGACGATGGCGTTATATGGGCAGATCTCATCACAGATTAAGCAGATCTTATTTTCCGCCCAAACCAGACACATTTCTCGGCGTAAAACGGCCGTGCCTATTTTCGCATGATTTTTTTCTTCTAAGCTTAAGGCGCGAATCGCTTGGGTAGGGCAAACTTGACCGCAGACATGGCAGTTTTGTTCACAGGCCGCAAAACGCAGATCTAACTTGGGAGTCCAAAGTCCAGCTAAACCAGACTCCCAGAGAGAAGGTTGAATAGTGTTGGTGACGCAAGATTTCATGCATTCGCCGCACCGAATACACGTCTTTAAAAATTCGTCTTCGGGAATTGCGCCCGGGGGACGAATTAGCCAACTTTTACCTTGCAAGGGAGTATAGGGTGTGCGGTCGGTTAAGGAGGCGATAACTAAGCCAAAAGGAACTCCGTATAAAAATTCTCGGCGGGAAAGGTCAGGCGAAGCATGCTCACCCGCAATAGAAGAAGAAAGTTTGGGCAAAAAAGATATGGCTTTTTCCGGACAAACTTGAGCGCAGGTACGGCATTGGATGCATTCGCTTAAGTGAGTTTGACGGGGATCAGCAGCCACGGCTCCCATGGGGCAAGATTTCTGGCACTTTAAACAGGAAGTACAATTTTGATTTACGCGGCGCTTAAAAAGCCCCAGGGGCGATATAAGACTAAGCAAGGCGCCTAAGGGGCAAAGATAACGGCACCAAAAACGCGGCGCATACCGATTCAAAAAAATAATTAAGCCAAAGATTAAAAAAGTGATTAAAGACATGTAGTATACTGGCTGGGCATAATGGGAGTGCTGCAGAGTCGACCAGCCGAAGATGGTACTCAAAGGCCGCAAAATATCTAAAATTAAATTAAAAATAGTTATGACCAAAGGGTACAGAGTAAAGGTGTAAAAGCGCGTCAGGATGGGTATAGGATCAAAAAGGGCGGATATAGTCAATCCTCCCAGAGCAGCACTAAGGGTGATAAGTAATAAGTAGAATTTTAGGCGACGCAAGACTTTATCTTTGGCGAAATGAAAAAATTTAATCTTCCGCCAAAAGAAAAAATGGCCAAGGTCGATAGTAACCCCTAAGGGGCATACATACCCGCAAAAAAAACGGCCAATGAAAATGGTGGCGCCAACAATAATTATGCTCCATAAAGCCCGGGTGATATATTCCTTTTTAGCTAAAAGGGCACTTAAGGTCAGCAGGGGATCTAAACGGAGATAAAGATCTGCAGGCAGCCATTCTGGTAAGCCATAGGCGGCAAAAATAAATAAAAGGGTAAATAGAAAGAGCGATAAGGCCTGGAGAAAAGCCCTCATACTTTGCCCTGGAAGATTTTTAACTGATCTATATCTATCTTTCCCAAACCACGTTGGTGAGCAACCAGCAGATGCTCAACTTGGCGGGCCTTAAATTTTTGCCCATACCAGGGGGCTACGGAAACTCCATAAGCATCTACGGCCACCGGGTCTATTCCGGCAATTATCAAATTTGGTTTTAATACTTCCCCCGGGCCCCCAGGACCGCCCGTGACTAAAGCACGGGAGGCATCAAGGATGGTAAGTTGGGGTCTTATTACCGTGGCTAAGTCAGCCAAGGCCTGGTTAATATTGTAATCAAAGTGAAAGCTTTTTCGGTCCCAAATCAAGCCCATGAGCCCTTTTATACCCATACTTATTCCGGTAGCTGAATGTGATTTGGTGACGGGCAAATTTATCAACACTTGACTTTCTAAGACATCCTTCATGATTTCCACTCGATTTAAAACTTTACCCTGCGGAACTTTGACTTCGCGAAAAAATTTTCTTTCTTCTAAGGCCAGAACCCGCACGTTGGGTAGACCTTTACAAGCATCCCTAATCCCTGATTTTTCTAAGCATAGCTCCCCGCGCCCCAAAGGATAATCGAGCACGAGTACTTGGGCGGCTCCTGCTTCCAAGCAGGCCCGAGCCACGGTCACGACCACTTGGGGATGGGTATTGCATCCAAATTCCGGGGGGCGAGAAAAGGACATATTGGGTTTGAGAACTACCCGTTGCCCTTTTTTGACGAAACGCGAAATTCCCCCCATCACTTCTAAGGCTTTTTGGGTAGCCGCTGCCGGCTCGCCGGAGATAACGACTAAATCATATTTTTCTTGGGCTTTTAATATGGAGGACTGACCAATTAATCCCATGGCCAGACCAGTGCCCGCAACTTTTAAAAATTCCCGCCTGTTCATTTTATCCTCCATTCTTATACCCATTTTAAAATGATTTTCTGGAAAAGCAAACACCAAATAATCTTGCGCAGTAATTCATTTTTAATTTCGCCTCGCCCCCTCCCGCTCGTCTTTTGCTGGGGAGAAATATTAAAACTATTACACGGTCAACAATAATGGCTGACCGTCGATCACTTTTTAAATTTCAGCTTAATTCAGGCGGGAGGGGGAGAGGCTCATTAAAATGAGGCGCATATTCTTTCATAGGTATGGGCGGGGAGATAAACATTTATTTTTAAAAAAAGAAGCTATTATTTAAGTTTATCTGTTATAGACAAGTATATCCCCGCCGTTCTTTGCGGAGAGAAGGTGAGTAAGAGAGGAATGGTCATTTCCCGGCCGATTTTAATTTCGCCTCTCCCCTCCCGCCTGTCTCCTTCTGGCGAAAAATATTAAAAATGATCGACGGTAAACAATAATGCCCCTTGACAATGAATGGATTTTGTAATATCAAGAATCTATTGTAAAATTTTGTAAAGGAATTGAGTCATGTCTCCTTCCAGTTCTAAAGGGTCTTTGGTCAAAAAGTTAGAGGCCCTCTCTAAAATAAGTAAGGCCATCTCTTCCGAATTATATTTAGAAGATATATTGCGTTTAATCGTCGTAGTAACCGCCGAAGTTATGAAATCAAAGATCTGTTCTTTATGGCTGTTAGATGAACGGGATAATGCTTTAAAGATAAGGGCTACGCAATCAATGAGCGAAGAATACTTGAAAGAGCGGAGCTTGAAGTTAGGAGAAGGAGTAGTGGGTTACGTGGCTCAAGAGAATAAACCGATGATGATTTATAATGTACTCAAAGAACCACGGTATAAAGAGAAAGAGTTGGCGCGCCGGGAAGGCCTCGTGTCCATGCTTAGCGTCCCCATGACCGTGAGGGATAAAGTAATAGGGGTTATTAATTGCTACACTTCTTTCCCTCATAAGTTTACAAAAACGGAAGTGGAAGTATTTTCTACGGTGGCTAATCAAGCAGCTATTGCTATCGAGAATGCCGGTTTAATCATGAAGGCCAAGATGATTGAAGATGAATTAATCTCGCGAAAAGTAATCGAAAGGGCCAAAGGAATTTTAATGAAAGAACAAAATTTATCGGAAGAAGAAGCATTCCGCCGTATACAAAAAAAGTCTATGGATTTAAGGAAGTCCATGCGCGAGATTGCCGAAGCGATTATTTTAGCTAATCAAGTTTAATTTTTAAAAAGCTGACCATCAATTTTAAATTCCAGCTTAATTCAGGCGGGAGGGAGAGAGGCTCATTAAAATGAGGCACATATTCTTTCATAGGTACTGGTGGGAAATAAAAGTTTGCTGCTGACGAGAAATGTTAAAACAGTTAGACGGTCAGCAAAAAAAGTCTTGACAAAAAATAGGCGGTTTGCATAATAATATATCATTATGAATAAATAGTGGCCGTCCGAAGATGTACGGCCAGGAATGACAAAGGCGTCCAAATGGGCGCCTTTTTTGTTTTTGGCGCCCCAATAAAAAATTTTAAAAGGAGGGAAAGAAGAAAAATGACGTATAGTAAGCCAAATGCCAGCCCGGCTACCATGAGCCGAAACCGAGTATCTCCGGCGCCTCAATCAGGAATTTGTGTTACCTGCTTAGATGGCTGTCCGGGCCCATGCGAGGTTGGGCGGTCTGCGCTTCGAGGCCGAGAAATTCTTTATCCCCAACCTTTTGCCAAAGTAACTGCTGGAGCGGAAAAAGATTATCCCGTTGATTTTTCTCATTTTAATATTCAAGGATCCTGCGTGGGAGCAGTGGGAGTTCCCGCCGACTCTGATCGAGCAACTTTCCCGGCCGTGGATATTTCTACTACCATAGGAGCTAAAGAAAAAGTTCGGCTAAAAGTCCCCTATTTTACGGGCGCTTTGGGCTCTACGGACATTGCCCGCATTCATTGGGAATCAATGGCCATTGCTGCGGCCATAACGGGAACTTTAGTTGTGGTAGGGGAAAATGTTTGTGGCATGGACCCAGATGCAGAATTTAAAAATGGGCAGGTGGTCAGATCTCCGGAGATGGAGCGCCGCGTGAAGATCTTCCAGCAATGGTATGATGGCTATGGAGGAATTATTGTCCAATACAATGTTGAAGATGGACGTTTGGGAGTTCCCGAATATGTGGTCGAGAAACTGGGTGTAGAAATTATAGAGCCTAAATGGGGTCAGGGAGCAAAAGATATCGGCGGAGAAGTAAAATTGCCAACCTTAGAAAGAGCCTTGCAATTAAAAAGTAGAGGTTATATCGTTCTTCCTGATCCCGAGGATCCCGTAATACAAGAGGCATTCAAACAAGGTGATTTTAAAGAATTTGAGCGTCATTCCCGCTTAGGCATGGTTGACGAAGAAGGATTTCATAAAGAGATCAAGCGCCTACGCAAAATTGGAGCTAAACACATTTCGCTCAAGACTGGCGCCTATCGCCCAGCAGATTTAGCGCGGGCTGTAAAATACGCTTCCGATGCCAAAATTGACTTGCTCACCGTGGACGGCGCGGGAGGAGGCACGGGCATGAGCCCTTGGCGGATGATGAATGAATGGGGTATTCCTACGGTTTATTTGGAGAGTTTGCTTTATCAGTTTCTGGAACAATTAAAGAAAAAAAGAGCCTATATCCCCCCTTGCGCCATGGCCGGAGGGTTATCGCTCGAAGACCATATATTTAAAGCCTTAGCTTTAGGAGCGCCATACATAAAGGCAATTTGCCTTGGACGTGCTTCCATGACCGCGGCTATGGTGGGCAATACAGTGGGAGAGATGATAAAGAAGGGGAAGGTACCCCAAGATATTGCTAAGTATGGGACGGATGTGGACCACGTTTTTATTTTAGCAGCCAAGTTAAAAGAAAAATACGGCAAAGATTTTGAGAAAATTCCCACTGGAGCGATCGGCATGATTACCTACTTCGATCGCCTTAATGCTGGACTACAGCAACTTATGGCCGGAGCGCGGAAATTTGCTCTGCAGCATATAACCCGAGATGATATCTGTGCCCTCACCCGCGAAGCTGCTGAAGTATCGGGTATCCCTTACGTAATGGATGCGGATAAAAAAGAAGTAGCCAAGATCTTGAAGGGATAAAATCTTTCGTTGAGTTAGGAAAAATAGGGGAGGGGGATCAGTCTTCTTCCCCTATTTTTTTAATTCTGGCCGGGGATTATAAAATAATTTAAAATTGAATTTGCCTTATGAATAATCCAAATCTAATAAAAAATTTTTTATTCTTTATTATCTTGGGTTCCCTTTTATATTTTAAAGGTCTTGAGGCTGTCGCTTGGGCATTTAATGAGGAAGAAACCACCAAGCCGATTAAAGCCCTTTCCGAACATGCTGCCTCCATGGATATGATCTGGACTTTGATCGCCTCTTTCCTCATCTTCTTAATGCAAGCAGGTTTTACTTTAGTGGAAGTGGGTTTTACGAGGGCAAAGAACGCTGGGAATGTGGTGATGAAAAACATGGTAGACTTTGCCATAGGGGCCATCGGATTTTTCTTTGTGGGTTATGGGTTAATGTTTGGTAGCAGCTGGGAAGGTTTTTTAGGGGGTAGCGATTTTTTCTTGAGTCACCTGACCAAAGCTGGCCAAATAGACAATTGGAAATTTGCTAATTTAATGTTTCAAGTTGTTTTCGCGGCCACGGCAGCCACTATTGTTTCCGGAGCTTTAAGCGAGCGGGCAAAATTCATTGGTTATATTTGCTATAGCGCCCTCATCAGCACCCTTATTTATCCGGTGGTGGGCCATTGGATTTGGGGAGGTGGCTGGCTGGCCCAAAGAGGCATGATTGATTTTTCTGGTTCTACCGTTGTCCATTCCGTAGGAGGTTGGGTCTCTTTGGCCGGAATTCTCGTTTTGGGGCCGCGGTTGGGCCGTTATAACCGTGATGGCTCCCTTAATCCTTTGCCCGGGCACAACATGCCCTTAGTGGCCTTAGGGGTTTTTATTCTGTGGTTTGGCTGGTTCGGGTTCAACACAGGTAATACGCTATCTGCTACCAATCCAAGCATTGCCTTGATTGCGGTCAATACTATTTTAGCAGGAGCGAGTGGTGCTCTGAGCACCATGGTATTAACCTGGACCAGGCAAGGGAAGCCGGATGTGGGCCTGACGCTCAATGGTGTGCTTGGAGGTCTTGTTTCTTGTACGGGAGGCATTGCGATAATCAGTCCTTTTAGCGCCGCCATTATAGGCTGGATCTCCGGATTTGTTCTTTATTTGTCCTTGAGAAGTTTAGAGCGGCTACGCATTGATGATCCAGTAGGAGCGATTTCAGTACACGGGGCCAATGGTATTTGGGGAACTTTGGCCGTAGGTCTTTTTGCTCAAGATAAGTATGTGCAAAATAGCTTAGGGTTTAGCATAAATGGATTAATTTTTGGAGGAGGGGCTGATCTTCTTTTACGGCAAGCGCAAGGAGTATTATTTGTTTTCCTCTGGGCTTTTCCTTTAGCTTGGGTATTTTTCCAAATCCTCAATTCTACTGTGGGGTTGAGGGTGACCCCAGAAGAAGAAATAAGGGGCCTTGATTTTGGGGAACACTCCATGACCTCTTATCCACTTTTTGATGAATTGCAAAAAAAACAGGAAGAAATCGTGGCCGAACTTAAAAGAGTGAGAGAACTTTCTGCCCTCCATGAAATCGGGCAGTCGATGCACACCTTAAATTTAGAAGAAATTTTAGAATTAATCTTGAAAGGAGTAACTCAGGGAATCGGTTTCGACCGCGCCCGCTTATATTTGCTCGATGAAGAGAAAAAGCAGTTGAATTGTAAAGTGGCGGTGGGCATAGATAAAGATAAGATTCAAAAAATCAGCTTGCCCTATGATGCTCAAGATAATATTTTATCCCGAGCTATTAAAGAGAAACGCCCCTTCATTGTAGAAGATGCCCGCCGTGACCCCCGCGTAAACAAAGATTTAATAACTTTCTTAGATGTAAAATCCTTGGCTGCTGTGCCCTTATTATCTCGGCAGAAAGTTTTAGGCGGGATCGCGGCCGACAATTTGACGAGTGCGGATCATATTAGTGAGAAAAAGTTACAATCTTTAATGATATTTGCCAATCAGGCGGCCTTGGCCTTAGAAAATGCCTTAATGTATGAAGAATTAAAGGCCTTTAGTAGCCAGCTGGAAGAAAGGGTGAAAAAAGCGGTCGCGGAGTTACAACAGACGCAAGAGCAGCTTATGCGCTCGGAGAAGTTGGCCACCTTGGGGCAATTATCCGCGGGAATTGCCCATGAAATTCGCAATCCATTAACCAGTATAAAAATATTAATCCATTCTTTAGTCGATGAAGAAGCGACTCCCGCGTCCAGAGAGAAAGATTTAGCCGTAATCGAATCCGAAATTGAAAGAGTTAATAAAATAATTCGCCAATTTCTTGAATTTGCTCGCCCCCGTCCCCCGGCCTTGCAAAAACTTGACCTGCATAAGCTCTTGGAAGATACTTTGCATTTGGTAGCTTATGAATTAGAAGCTCAGGGGATAATCTTGGAGAAGAATTTTATGGAAAAAAATCCTTATGTAGCGGTGGACGGGGAACAAATGAAGCAAGTTTTTTTGAATATCCTCCTGAACGCCATCCAAGCTATGCCCCAGGGAGGGAAATTGACTGTGGCTACTTTCCAAGAAAACCTCCCCTCCTTAGGCGAGGAATTAGTAGTCTCTTTTCGAGATTCTGGAGAAGGGATACCGCCTGAGATAATAGAAAAAATTTTTGAGCCTTTTTTCAGTACCAAAGAAGAAGGCATAGGATTAGGGCTGCCCATTGGGCAGCGTATAATTGAAGAACATAAGGGAAAGATTAGAGTAGAGAGTTATCCCCAAAAAGGTACAACTTTTTATGTTTATTTACCCCTATCGTAGGTAAAGATATGGCCAGAGTATTAATTGTCGATGATGACCCGAGTATGCGTTATTCATTGACTCGCCTGCTGCAAGCAGATGGCTTAGAAGTCTGCGCTGGCAAGAATGGCGAAGAAGCCCTCCACCTCTTTGCGGAGAATAAGCCAGATTTGGTCATTATGGACATAAGGATGCCCGGACTGAGTGGCCTGGAAGTTTTAAAAATGATAAAAGAGCAAGATCCCAAATCCTTAGTAATTCTGATGACCGCCTTTGGCACGACAGATACGGCTATTGAAGCCATGAAGTTTGGGGCCTTTGATTATATTCTCAAACCCTTCGCTGTGCCGCAGATGAAGAGGTTAGTGATGCGGGCCCTGGAAATAGCGCAGATGATGAAAAAAGTAGTTTCTTGGACTGGCCAGCCCCAACAAACCGGCGAGGGAGAAGCCATTGTTGGTTCATCTTTGGCTATGCAAGAAATTTATAAGATTATTGGACAAGTAGCCCCGTCAGAGGTTACTGTGCTTTTGCGTGGCGAAAGCGGCACCGGAAAAGAATTAATTGCCCGCGCTATATATCACCACAGCAGCCGGTCTGATAAACCTTTTTTGCCCGTGAACTGCGCCGCCATACCCGAAACCCTTTTAGAAAGTGAGCTTTTTGGTCATGAAAAGGGAGCCTTTACTGGTGCTTTAACCAGGCGCATTGGCAAATTTGAACAAGCTCAAGGAGGAACAATTTTTCTGGATGAAATAGGAGATATGACCCCGGCCACCCAGGCTAAAATTTTGCGCGTTTTACAAGATGGCCAGTTCGAAAGATTAGGAGGAAGCGAACGTATTACGGTTAATGTGCGGCTAATTGCGGCTACCAATAAAGATCTGGAGAAAGCCATGCGGGAAGGTAGTTTCCGGCAGGATTTATATTACCGTTTGCAAGTAGTTACCATCTCTCTTCCACCTTTGCGAGAACGAAAAGAAGATATACCAGAGTTGGTAAGTTATTTTTTAAAAAAGTTTGGTCCCCAAATTAACCCCAAAGTTACCGAAATCTCTGCGGAGGCGTTGGAAAAATTAATGCGTTACTCCTGGCCAGGCAATGTACGGGAATTAGAAAATGCTATCAAGCGCGGATTAATATTAGCCAGAGGCTCCGCTCTCCTCTCGGAAGATTTTCCCTTAGAAGATACCCAGACCGTCGATCTGCAAAGGCAAATGGATTTGGAAGAAAAACTGGAGCTGCTCATAGAACCGGTCTTCAAAGAACTTAAAGAATTAGCTCGGTCTTCTGGACAAATAGACTTTATTTCCACGGTCGAAAAGATGCTCATAAAAAAAGCTCTCCAGGAGACCAAAGGGAATCAAGTACAAGCGGCAACACTCTTAGGGATTAATCGCAATACCTTGCGCTCTAAGATGGAGCGTTATAAGATCAGAAAAGATGTAACTATTGCGGAAGACGAATAAAAAGTAGAAAGGAGAAAATTATGGCCCTAAATTTTGAGGCGGTGGGTAAAGTTTTCGGTCCTTATGAATTTACTTACGAGGAAAGGGATTTAATTATTTATGCTTTGGGGATAGGCTTTACTAAGGATGATTTGACCTATGTTTATGAAGGAGCTAAGGATTTTAAAGCTTTTCCTACCTTTGGAGTAGTCCTGCCGGCCAATGCCGGAGCAGAAGCCTTCCTTTCTACGAAAGCCAATTTTGCTATGGTAGTCCATGGGGAGCAAACCCTGCAGATCCATAATCCTCTTCCCCGCAGAGGAACAGTGCTAACTACCACCGTAATCGAAGGTATATATGACAAAGGATCTGGAGCGCTCATCGTCATGCGCTTTGACTCGCAGGATAAAAATGGTACGCCTTTATGCACCAATTGGGCGGGGGTTTTTGTTCGCGGAGCAGGAGGGTTTGGCGGCCCTGCGCAACCCCAAAAGGGGCTACCGCCTCTTCCTGCTAAAGATCCTGATTATGTCTTTGAAGCCCCTACTGATCCAAACCAGGCCGCCCTTTATCGAATGTCTGGGGATCGCAACCCGCTGCACATCGACCCGGCCGTAGCTAAAGCTGTAGGGTTTGCCCAGCCTATTCTTCACGGCCTTTGTACATATGGAGTAGTTTGCCGGCGTTTCGTAAAAGAAATATGGCAAGGGAATGCTGACCGGATAAAATCTTATGCTGCCCGCTTCAGCGCTCCCGTCATTCCCGGAGAAACGCTCCAAGTAAAGGTATGGTCTCCCCACAGCAACTTGTATCTTTTAGAAGCCTATAATGATAGAGGGCAGGCTGTATTGCGCAATGGAGTAATAGAGAGTAAATAGAAAATCACCGCCAAGATCGCCGAGAACGCCAGGAAAAATAATGGAGATCTTTTAAAAAACGGACTTTTCGGTCACTCCCGGGAAGCAGGAGTCCAGAAATTCCTTGAAAATACTGAATTCTGGCCTTCCCAGGAAGGAGGGAATGGCATCTTTAAGAGGTCTCTGAATTAAAAATAGAAGCAAAGTCAAGCTGGGGGAATGACTTCCACGGGACGAACTTCTTTTAGGGTAATGGCTTCAGCCGGACAAGTTATCGTGCATACACCGCATCCCACACATTTTTCCGGAATGATGCGGGCTCTGGGTTCCTGCCCTTCTAATATGATGGCGCCAAAAAAGCAACGCTCTAAACAAACGCCGCAACCTAAACAATCTTCATGGTTGACTAAAGCTTGGAATCGACTGGGATCAACAAATTTACGGGGATGGGGCAGCTTCCAGTTAATACAACAATCTCGGCAGCAGTTGCAAATGATGTGGTCAACTTTTTGGCGATTATCGACTATATGGATTAAGCCTTCTTTTTCCGCTAAATGCAGAATGTTCATGGCTTCTTCTTTAGATATGGCGCGGCCCGTTCCTCTTTGGAGGGCATAATCAGCAGCTCGATTCACCTGAATGCACACCTCCACGGGCTTGCCACATTTGCCATCAACTACCCGACAAGTGCAACGCGTAACCGCTAAATTTCTAGCCTGATTAACTATTTCGCGCACATCTTCAAAGGCCAAAACTTTAGCTTTGGACTCAATGGTGGCGCCCACGGGGATAACGCGGACCGCTGGCTTGGGGAGAAAGGCTTCCACCACTCTCCCGAAATCCGCCCATTCTTTTTCGGTATATTCTTTCCAAAGGTCAAGAAATTCGCGGGTGGCCCCGGCCCAAAGGACCGAGCTATCATGAAATTGCGGAACAGTTTTAACTCGATAATATTTGGGCTCGCCCTCTTTCTTTGATTGAAAAATTAACCCTTTTTGGAATAAATGCTGGATCATGCTTTCGACTTCTCCTTGAGGAATGCCGCTTTTAGCGGCCAATTCCGCAGCCGTGGCCGGCGGGAAAGCGTTCATGAGGATCTTAATTTCCTTTTCATCGGCAATTTTTTTAATAATCTGGGGCAAAATCTTGGATTCGCCACCGCCTATAATTTTGGAAAATTCTTGATAAAGCGCATCTCCTTCCATATTTTTTAATTATCTCCTTTGGCCTCCGCAAAAATCTTCAAACTCTATATTTGAACAAAGGCGGTTACTTTTTATAATAAATTGACCTCAAATATTCTTTTCCTTATTTTTACATTCCACCTTTGGATCATGTTCAAAAATTAAACTAACTTAAAATTTATTCTTTCGTCAATCAAAAATTGATGGTACGCTAACAGGTAATGAGCACATACCTAATTAAAAGCTTTTTCTTGATTGTGCTTACTTTAAGCTTGGGCTGTGCACCTTTGGAGAAGATCTCGGAAAAAATTTTGCCCAGAGATAATTATTTCCGAATATATGATTTAAATTTTTCTGATTTCCATCCCAAACTTAATTCTTTTCTCCAAGGATATGCCCGAAAGAATAAAGGGAGTTCTTTTCAAATCCGCCGTCTGGGAAGGGAAGAAGTTATTTGGCGGGGCATATTCAAAATAAGAAATTCTCCCGAGAGTTTTCTGGTGGAAATTTCCAGCAAAGATGCCGGGCAAAAGAAAAGCAAATTGGAGATAAAGTTCATAGGGGACAAATCTCCGAGAACTTCAGCTTCCTGGGAAAGGGCTTCGGCAGATTTTTTTCAGGCCGTAGAAGAAGACCTGAAAATAACCCCCCAAAGTAATTGAGATAGATTTTACCCATCTTGCTAAATTTTGAGCACATGGATTTAAATCATTGAAATAAAAAGAAGATCGCCAAGAGAAATGGCCTTTCTGTTTATCATTCTGCCTAAAATTAAAACTTCTTTCTAAATATTTTTAACGAAATTCAAACCCAAATCATTCAATTCTATTGGCTTTTTTACAAAAAATAATCTATGAACAAGATTGGCATCCCCCTTGAATTGCCCTGGCAAATAAAAACTTTAATTAAAATTAAAGGGGGAAATATGGGCAGGATAGATCCAGGAGATACAGCCTGGTTATTAACTTCGGCAGCTCTTGTGCTTTTAATGACGCCGGGGTTAGCTCTTTTCTATGGAGGAATGGTGCGGGCCAAAAATGTATTGGGAACAATTATGCATAGCTTTTTTATTATGGCTTTGGTGACCATCCAGTGGATAATATTTGGCTATAGCTTGTCTTTTGGAACTGATATAGGGGGAATTATAGGAAGCTTTTCCTGGTTTGGATTGAGCGGAGTGGGTTTAGATCCGCATCCTGATTACGCCCCCACTGTTCCCCATCAAGCATTTATGATCTTTCAAGCCATGTTCGCCATAATAACGCCGGCTTTAATTACTGGGGCGTTCGCGGAAAGAATGAAGTTCAAGACTTTCGTGATTTTTACTCTCTTATGGAGTACCTTAGTTTATGATCCTTTAGCGCATTGGGTGTGGGGGGTGAAGGGCTGGATGCGGGAAATGGGCGCTTTGGATTTTGCGGGAGGGACGGTGGTGCACATAAATTCAGGAATCTCCGCCTTAGCTGCCGCGCTCCTCATCGGGAAGAGAAAAGGTTATGGTTTAGAACCCATGGCGCCCCATAACCTGCCCATGACGATCACAGGAGTGGGAATACTCTGGTTTGGTTGGTTTGGTTTTAATGCGGGCAGTGCTATTGCGGCTGGCAAATTAAGCGTGAGCGCTTTTGTCGCTACGCATGTAGCTACAGCCGGGGCCGCTTTTTCTTGGTTGTTTATTGAATGGCTGATCAAAGGAAAACCGACTACCTTAGGCGGGGCCAGTGGGGCCGTAGCGGGATTGGTGGCTATTACTCCCGCCTCCGGGTATGTAGGTCCTATTTCAGCTTTGATTATTGGTTGGGGCGGTGGCATTTTATGTTATTTGGCTGTTCTCATGAAGAACAAATTTGGGTATGATGATAGTTTAGACGTGGTCGGTATTCATGGAATAGGAGGAACTTGGGGGGCAATTGCTACGGGTTTGTTTGCTTCTAAGGCCATTAATGAAGCTGGTAATAATGGCTTGTTTTTCGGCAATGCCCAGTTATTGGGGATACAAATAATCACCGTGCTGGTTACCTGGATTTATGCCTTTGGCGTTACTTTTATCTTGCTCAAAATTTTAGATCGGTTAATGGGGCTAAGAGTTAAAGAAGAGGAAGAAGAAGATGGTTTAGATTTGAGTCAGCACAATGAAAAGGGATACAATTTTTAAGGGCCAAACCCAAAACGTAGCCTTTCTGAATAAGGAAGATGGGCGGGGAGGTATAAATGAAAAAAATAGAAGCGATCATTAAGCCGTTCAAATTGGATGAAGTGAAAAATGCCCTTAGTGCTGTGGCCGTGCAGGGCATGACCGTTACTGAAGTGCGGGGTTTTGGCAGGCAAAAGGGCCACAAAGAAGTTTACCGCGGGGCCGAATATGTAGTGGAATTAGTTCCCAAAATCAAGATTGAAGTAGTGGTTCCTGACCAAGTAGTCCCCAGAGTAGTGGAAACAATAGCCAAGGCCGCAAAAACCGGCAAAATTGGAGACGGTAAGATATTTGTGTTGCCGGTGGAGGATGCGATAAGGATTAGGACAGGAGAGCGGGGCGAAAACGCTTTATAAGCCCTAATAAGCGATTTAATCTTCCCTAAGAATTTGCAATTTAAGATGGGCCCATTGGCCAATTTAGAAGATATTAAAAGGTTCTACCTAAAAGGCCGAGAGTGGCTGAAAAACCGCCATGAAGAAGGAATTACTGGCGGTGAGTACGGTCAGGCTCATGCTGATTTAATGGATAGAGTCCTCCGCGGCTTATTTAAAATAGCTTTTCAGGATGAACAATTAGAGGAAAATATTACGTGCCTTGCCAGAGGAGGTTATGGCCGGGAAGAACTCAGCCCTTATTCGGATATAGATCTTTTAATCCTCCATGGGCCAGGAAAGGGGAAGAAAATAGAGGAATGGATTAGAAGGATGCTATACCCCCTTTGGGACTGGGGATTGACCTTGGGTTATACGATACAAACTCCGCCAGAAAGTTGGCGAGCAAGCGGCAAAGATTGGGATCTTTTCTTTTCCTTTTTGGATGCGCGCTGGGTAGCCGGGGACAAAAAACTTTTTTATGAGTGGGAAAGAAAATTATGGGACGTAGTTGCCCGAGGCCGAGAGCAAGATTTAATTTTAAAAATTCAGCAAACAATAAAAGATAGACACAAACATTATGGGGATTCAGTTTTTATCCTGGAGCCGGAGGTAAAAGAGGGAAAAGGGGGGTTGCGAGACTACCACGCCGCTTGGTGGGCGGCTAAAATTAAATATCGCCTGAGCACGAACAGAGAATTAACCGAAAAGAAAATACTTTCTGAGAAAGAATGGCACACGCTACGGAACGCTTTAAATTTTCTATGGCGGGTGAGAAATCAACTTCATTATTTCTATCAACGCCGCGAAGATCGCCTCTCTTTCGAAGACCAAGAAAGAATTGCTTCATTACTGGGGTATAAAGAGCCGGAGATGGTTAAAGCGACCGAGCTTTTTTTACAGGATTATTTTCGCCATGCCCTCCATATCTATCAAATTTCTGCGCACCTCCTCGATAGGTGTCTCCACGAGCAAGCCCTTGCCTTGGGCGAATACAGAAAGCCAGCATCTGCTGAAATTTTTCCTGGTTTTTCCATTTATCATGGGAAATTAATAGCTACGGACCCATCTTTATTTGACCGTCAGCCCTTAGCCATTTGGAAAGCATTCGCTATTGTGCACAAATATGGCGTTGAGATGGATAGCCAGCTTAAAGAAATGATATCTGGGCAATTAGACGTGGTGGAGGAAAAATTCCGTGCGGCTGAGGAGTCTATTAAATACTTCTGGTCATTTTTCGCCGCCCGAGGAAATTTGTCCTTAGTATTAGAAACTATGCACGAGACTGGTTTCTTGCCAAAGTTTTTGCCGGAATTTGAGAAAATTCATTGCCAAGTCCAATATGATCGATATCACATTTATCCGGTGGACATCCATTCCATATATGCGGTGCGGGAGTTGGAAAACTTGGAAAAGGAGATGACCAGCCAATCTTATCCGTTATTTGGCCAAATTATGGGAGAAATAAACGACCCAGGACTTTTGAAGTTAGCCGCCTTTCTCCATGATCTGGGAAAGGGTGAGGGGGCGGCCCATGCCCGGCGAGGGGAAGATATTGCTGCGGGCATAGGGCAAAGACTCAACCTCTCTCCTGAACAAATTGCCCATCTGCGCTTTTTAGTACGGGAACACCAAACCCTTGGAGAAATGGCGCAAAGAAGGGACTTAAACGAAGAGAACCTTGTCCTGCGTTTCGCCCAAAAAGTGGGCGACGAAGAAAGGTTACGTATGCTTTATTTACTTTCTTTTGCTGATTTACGGGCTGTTGGTCCCCATACTTGGAACGTATGGAAGGACACCTTAATGCGCGAATTATTTTTAAAGACGCTGCACGTTTTAGAAAAAGGTGCGGTATTTAGAAAAGATGATCAGGAATTAATCGAAAAAAAGCAAAGCGCGGTAATGGATCTTTTAAATGGGCAATTAGCTTCCTGGAAAGTGACCCAATATTTGGTCAGCATTCCCCTGAAACAGTTAGCCTGGCAAGAACCACAAACCATCGCTCGCCATATGCTCATGGCGGAAAAACTTAGTGAGCAAAAGGTAGTATTGGATGGCGAAGAAAGGTTAGAACAAGGATGGGGGGAGATAACCGTAGTCGCCCAAGATGAGCCGGGGCTTTTTGCCAAAATTTGCGGAGTATTAACCGCTAATTCGTTGAATATCCTTTCTGCTCAAATAAATACTTGGGGAAATGGAGTTGCCGTAGATATTTTTCAAGTCCAAAATTTAATTCCCGAGAATTTGTTCTCCTTTCCCCGCTGGTCTAAGATCCAGGAAGAGCTCAAGGAAGTTTTAGAAAAGAAAAAAACCGTCGAAGAGTTGTTAGCCCGATTTTCTCTTCCCCTTTTTCATCGGTTCTATCCATCCCGGCAGACCTCCCGAGTGGAGATAGATAACGAGACCTCGGATTTTTATACTATAATAGAAATTTTTGCGAGCGACCGTCCAGGTCTGCTTTACCAAATTGCCCGAAAATTTTATACTTTAGGATTGAATATATGGAGCGCAAAAGTCTCCACTAAAGTAGATCAAGTAGTAGATGTTTTTTATATCCAGGATGAGAGCGGCGCCAAAATAATCGAAGAAGAAAAACTTTTAAAAATTAAAGAAGAAATTTTAAAAGAATTGGGAGAAGGAGCGATTAAATTTTGCGCTAACTGACTTTTTTTAAGCAATATGCCTATTTTTTATTCTGATCATGCCCGAAAAATATCATCATATTTTCGCCAGAATGATTTAAGAGTAAGCTTGGAGGGATGGTAGCTAATTAATCAGTAAATATATACTTCTATTTTCGGCCCGTTTATGGGAAAGGAGGTGGTTTAAAAAAGAGCGGTTATATTGGTATGAAGATTGCTTAAAAAATAGTACAAATGTGCTGAGAGCAAGGTGGGAAAAATGGCAGCTATATTATTAGTCGAAAATAAAAATAAGGGACAAAATTTGTTCACCAAGATAGTCAAAAATGCTAAAGGCACGGGAGAAGTTCCGGCAGGAAAGGTTGCTTGGGAAGAGACCGTGCGGCAAATTTTAAAAGAGCTCATTAGAGAAATAAACGGCCCGGGTATTTATGAGCATATTATGAACAAGGTGGAGAGATTACTAATTGCGATTGTTCTGGAAGAAGAGAAAGGAAATCAAGTGAAAGTTGCCCACCGTTTAGGGATAAACAGAAACACGCTGCGCCGAAAAATAAAGGAATTGGCCATTGTTTCCAGGGTAGTTGCTGAATAAATAAGTGAATGTTCGAAGTAAAGTAAGGGAAGTATGAAGATTAAAAGGGTAAGAGAAATTTTAAAAAAGGGATAGAAAAGGAGGAATAGATGTCTCAAAAAGATTACAGCCGCGTAATAAAGATGATTGAGGAGAACGATATAAAGTTCATCAAACTTTGGTTTACAGATATTTTGGGGTTTTTAAAAAGTTTTACTGTGCCCAAGGAAGAAATTGAGAAGGCTTTTAATGAAGGAATTGGGTTCGATGGATCATCTATCGAAGGATTTGTGCGCATAGATGAAAGCGACATGGTCGCCATTCCTGACCCGAAAACTTTTGCCATTTTACCTTGGCGACCTAAGGAAAAGGGAGTAGCTCGGGTCTTTTGCGATATTTATACTCCCGACGGTCAACCCTTTGCGGGCGATCCGCGGTATGTTTTAAAGAAAAATTTAGAAAAAGCTAAAGAAATGGGGTTCACATATTACGTCGGACCAGAGTTAGAATATTTTTATTTTAAAGATCCCTATAAACCGGAAATTTTGGATAAGGGTGGGTATTTTGATTTAATTCCGCGGGATGAGGCTTTAGATTTGCGCCGGGAAACAGTTCTCTTCTGTGAAGCCTTGGGTATGAAAATAGAATATTCTCACCATGAAGTAGCTCCTTCCCAGCACGAGATTGATATGCGTTATGAGGAAGCCTTAACCATGGCGGATAACGTAATGACTTATCGGTTAGTAGTCAAAGAAGTGGCTTATCGACAAGGAGTCTATGCCACTTTTATGCCAAAACCACTTTTCGGAGAAAATGGCTCAGGTATGCATACGCACATGTCATTGTTCCGGGGATCGCGAAATGCCTTTTTTGACCCCCAGGGGAAATACCATCTTTCTGATATAGCCCTTTATTTTATAGGTGGCTTATTAAAATATGCCCCGGAAATTACTTCCGTCACCTGTCAATGGGTGAATTCTTATAAGCGGCTTGTTCCAGGATATGAAGCTCCCGTCTATCTTTCTTGGGCCCAGAAGAATAGGTCTGATTTAATAAGAGTGCCCATGTATAAACCTGGGAAAGAAGAAGCGACGCGCATCGAATTTCGCAGCCCAGATCCAGCGTGTAATCCCTATCTGGCTTTTTCGGTTATGTTAGCGGCGGGATTGGCGGGTATTAAAGAAAGAATTACGCCGCCGGAACCAGTGGAAGAGAACGTTTATAAGATGAGCGCTGCAGAACGGGAAAGGAGGGGTATTAAACAACTTCCCGGAAGTCTTTTAGAAGCCATTCAACTTACTGAGAAAAGCAAATTAGTTAGGGAGGCTTTGGGAGATCATATCTTTGAACATTTCATTGAAAATAAAAAATTGGAATGGGATCGTTACCGAATTCAAATAACTTCTTACGAATTGGAAAAGTACCTGCCGATCCTCTAAAGCAATAAAGTAAGCAAAAGCGGAAGCATTTAAGCTGGCCAGTTTCTAAAGAAAAAGAGAAACTGGCCAGGAAAAGATAAAAATAGAATCTTAAAAATATTAAAGTAAATTATTAGATTTATCTATCAAATTTTTTGAAATTGCTGATAAATAAATGTTAGTAATATTTTACTGTGCCCCACAAAAAGATAAGATAAAGGACCTCTTAAACTCCCAAATTTTTCCTAAGGGAGTAGAGACGAAAACCGTTGCTTTACCCTGTTTAGCAAAGTTGGAGGTTATCCATTTGCTAAAAGCCATAGAAACTGGCGCTAAAGGAGTGGCAGTTTGGGGGTGTGCGGAAAAAGATTGTTTATACTTTAATGGCCATGAAGTGGCCCGCGGCCGAATTCGCTACACTCATAGGATTTTAAAAGAAATTAGGGCCGAAGATTCTATTCTGCAATATTTCAATGGGGGCATGGAGACTTTTGCCGAAATGGAGGAGAAGTTTATCAATTGGCTAAAAAATATTTTCCCCCCAACCTAAATTAGCATTTTTGACCTAAGGTCTAATTATAGCGGATTGTAGACCAAGAGGAGATTATGCCGCGCAAATATTTTTTGCACCCAAAACCAACCCCCGGGCGCTTTATAAGCCCGAGACCATTTGGAATAATAGAAGGTGCCGGCTGTTTGCATTGCTTCAATTGTGTAAAAAAGAATTGCCCCTATGAGGTATTTAAAAAAAGAAAATTTAATGAACGAAACCTGGGGGACACCGCAGACAGCCTTTGCCGCAACTGCTTTCGTTGCGTCCAGAGTTGTTATGGAAGAATTTTATTAAAAACGGCTAATCCAGAATATTGGCTGCAGGGAGATGAATATTGGACACCCGAAATTATAGCTAGTAATCGGGCCCAAGCGGAAACAGGACGCATTCCGGTATCGGGTGGGGGATATAATGGTCCCTTTGCTGGTCCCCACTTTGATTCCATGTGGACAGATATGTCGGAAATAGTTCGGCCTACGCGCGATGGTATTCATGGCCGGGAATATATCAGTACTGCTGTGGATTTAGGAAAAAACCCCGGACCTTTTATTTTCCCAGAGGGTCAGGCTAATCTGCAAAATTTACTAAAAGAGCTTCCACCTCGGGTAGAGATCTCTTTACCTCTCATTGGCGATCTGCTGCCTTTACAAGCCTATCGACTGCCTCAGCTGGCGGCCTTAGGCCAAGTGGCGCAGGAAGTCAATACGCTCATGATTGTAAGAGCAGAAGAAATAGAAGGAAAACTAGAGCAATTCACCCCTTGGCTAATTCCTTTCCTGCCAGCTTTGGGAAAAGATCATTATCAGTTGCTTTCTAAAGTGCGCCTGGTCCAGGTTCCCTATTTAGACCGCCAGCAGGCAATGAACATAGTAAAGGATCTCAAAAAAATTAACCCCCAAATATTAGTTATCATAAGAATTCCCCTGTCTGGGCAGACAGAAGATATCGTGCTGGATTTAGTCGACCTGGGTGGCGAGATTATCCACCTTTTAGCGGATGAACAGGGAAAAGTTCCAGGTTCTCCACCACAGTTGTTTCTTAAAGATATGATCAGAAAAATACACTTGCGCTTGGTTAAAGAAAAATGTCGTGACCAAGTGACCTTAATTTTTGGCGGTGGTATAGCCTTAGCAGAGCACTTGGCCAAAGCAATAATTTGCGGGGCTGACCTTGTTTCCATCGATTTGCCGCTTCTTTTGGCTATGGAATGTCGCCTCTGTCGTGGGTGCCTAAAAGGTAGATCATGTCCGGTAGAAATAGAAAATGCTGACCCAGCTTGGGCTAGACAAAGAGTAGTTAATCTCCTGGCCGCCTGGCATGGACAGATCCTGGAAGTATTGGGAGCTATGGGGATAAGAGATGTGCGTCGGCTAAGGGGAGAGTCTGGTCGGGCGATATTTTTGGCTGAAATTGAGCAAGAAACTTTTGGCCAAATTTTCGGGCCGGTCAGCAAAGTCCCAGAGGAGAATTATGTCTCAGCTACCCAAAATTGAAAGGGCCCGCTCGCGCTTCCGCAATCCCCTGGGCAAATATAAGATCTATAGGGGAAAAGAATGCCAACACTGTGGGCTTTGCGCCCAGCTTTGTCCTCAAGGAGTACACCAGCAATTGGGAAAGAGAATGTTAGCTCCTGATGATGAGTTATGCTGGGGGCCTTCTTGCCGAGAGTATGAGTTCTGTTGCTTGAACCGGTGCCCGCAAGGGGCCTTGTCCCTTTCTGTAAATCCCAGTTTGGCAGCCCTTAAGGATTATCGTTGGACTCCAGATTTGCTTATCGCTACCTGGCAGCAGGCCGAAACGGGTACTTTGCCTTATACTGACGTAGAGTATCGGGTTGGAGAATCTGGAGGAGGATTTGATCGGTTGCGTTTCCGTTTCCCCCCCGCTATGACGGTAGGTCAAATAAGCGATGAGGAGGAAGTGCCTATTTCTCTTCTTCTTAATAGACGAAAAGATGGCCGCCCGCAAGTTGAAATTGCCCTTCCTTTTTATGGTGGCGGAATGTCTTTTGGTTCCGTAAGCCTAACCACCATGCTCTGTCGGGCAAAAGCGGCGCAGGCTTGGGATACTTTTACTTGTACTGGAGAAGGTGGCTACCCGGAGGAACTACGCCAATATGACCACCATATGATCACCCAAGTGGCCACGGGGTTATTTGGCGTGCGCGAGGAAACAATAAAAAGAGTAAGAATCGTAGAGTTTAAATATGCCCAGGGAGCCAAGCCTGGCTTAGGGGGTCATCTTTTAGGTGATAAAGTAACTCCCGCTGTGGCGCTCATGCGGGAAGCAGTAGCCGGAAGTTCTTTGTTTTCTCCTTTCCCTTTTCACAGTGTCTATTCAGTTGAGGATCATAAAAAGCATGTAGATTGGATAAAGGAAGTAAATCCCCACTGTTTGGTAGCGGTTAAAGTCTCCACGCCCACAGATGTAGACATGGTGGCTGTAGGAATTTATTATGCAGGTGCTCATATCATTCATTTAGATGGTAGCTACGGAGGAACAGGGGCTGCCCCGGACATTGCTAAGAAAAATATCGCTATGCCCATAGAATACGCTATTCCTAAGGTGCACCGCTTTTTAAAAGAAGAAGGAATTCGCGATCAAATTACCCTGATGGTTAGCGGCGGCATCCGCACCGCCTATGATATAGCTAAGGCCATTGCTTTAGGTGCTGATGGTGCAGTCATCGGCACAGCAGACCTGGTGGCTTTAGAATGTATCCGGTGCCGTAATTGTGAAAGCGGGCGAGGATGCCCCCGCGGGATAGCTACGACAGACCCGGAACTTTCCCGATTGCTGGATAAAGGTTGGGGAGCCCAAAGAATAATAAATCTTTATGCCGCTTGGCGGAAACAGCTCATAGCTATTCTAAAAATTTTAGGCTTAAAAAACATAAGAGAACTTGTGGGCCGAACTGATTTGCTTTACCATCTCGATTATGCGCAAGAAAATATAGTTGAGGACGATTTGCGGCCAATAATTAAGGAGAATAATAGGAGAAATAATTAACCGAGAAAAAGAAAAATGGCAGACCCCTGGCAGCGAATTCAGAGAATAATCGCTTCGCGGAGAGAAATGATCGAAGGAATTCCCTTGGAGCGGCGTTGGCCGGCTGAAGAAGAAGGAGGATGCGGAGTTACTGGTTTTGCTTCTTCTTTACCGGTAAGTGGACATCACATAATTGCACCATCGCGGCAAATGCATAACCGGGGTAATGGTAAGGGCGGGGGAATTGCCGCTGTAGGACTTTGTCCTGAGGATTTAGGAGTAAGTGCTGAAATATTAGAAGAAGATTACCTTTTCCAAATTGCCTTTTTAGATGAAAGCGTCCGTTCCCAGATAGAAAAAACTTTTATAGAACCTTATTTGGAAGTACATCATGGTGAAAAAGTTCCCACCCTTAATGATTATCGGGAAGTGGCCGGGTTAGAAGTCAGGCCACCTGATGTATACCGCTATTTCGTGCGGGTAAAGAAAGAAATATTGGAGCGTTTTCGGGAAGAGAATTTATTAACTCACCTTCCTGGGCGGGAGGCCGAAGATGAGTTTATATACCAAAATAGCTTCCATCTAAATAAACAATTTTACAGTGATCCCCAGGAAAAGAAAGCCTTTGTTCTTTCTCATGGCCGCAATATGTTCATTCTAAAAATAGTGGGATATGCGGAACAGGTTGCTCAATATTATAAATTAGACAATTTGCGCGCCCACATCTGGATAGCCCACCAGCGTTATCCTACTAAAGGAAGAATTTGGCACCCCGGAGGAGCTCATCCTTTTTCCGGGATGCACGAGGCTTTAGTCCACAATGGAGACTTGGCTAATTATCAGGCGGTATGTGAATATTTATATCAGTATAACTTAGCTCCCCTTTTTTTGACCGATACCGAGGTGGCCGTTCTCCTTTTTGACCTCTGGAATAGAATTTACCGGTATCCTTTGGAATATATAATTGAAGCCTTGGCGCCGACTACTGAATTAGATTTCGATTATCTTCCCGAGGATAAACAAAAGATATACAGAGAAATACAATTCCGGCATATCCATGGCTCTCCTGATGGTCCCTGGTTTTTTATCATCGCTCGCCATGTCCCGCGGCAGAGAATTTTTCAACTTATTGGCATAACTGATACGGCTATGTTACGCCCCCAAGTATTTGCGTTCAGTGCTGGGGAAGCGCAGGTAGGGTTAATCTGTTCAGAGAAACAAGCCATAGATGCCACTTTAGCCAGTTTGGCGAAGGCGGACTCTCGTTTTCATCGCTTGGCCGACAAGTACTGGAACGCCCGGGGCGGGAGTCATACCGATGGAGGAGCTTTTATTTTTACTATTCAAGACGGAGGGAATGGAACTACCGGCAAAAAACTTTTATGCACGGATAAATTTGGTAAACCTTTGGGCCTTCCGGAAGACCAGGTTTCCTGGGATCATAAAATTCGGGGACTCTCGGCTAAAGATGACGAAGTCCTCAAAAGAGAAGTTGCCGAAAATCTGCGCAGCGGAAAAGAAGAAACTTTCTGCAACTATTTCAGGCCCCAAGTTAAAGGTTGGAATTATGATTATTTTTATAGATTCGTAAAGGAAATTTGTCAATTAAGCAAAGTTGGCGATGGGTCGAGGATCAAAGCCATAAAAATTTTGACTTATTTCCTCGATCACCAATACGATCCCGGAAAAATGCGGAGGAGTTGTCTGCAAGAAATTTTATTGGCTGGATTAGAAGAAATTTTTTCCTCTATACCAGAAATTGATGCTTTCCCAGGGGCAATGATGTTGCGGGTAGATTGGGAGAAAAGAGTAGCTTTAAGAAAAAAGAAAGAAAGCGAAGAAATTCTGGTCGTGGATGCGGGCGCATTTCCTGCAGAAGGAAAGGAAAGTTTAGCGAATCTAATGCAGAGAGCATTTAATATAGGATGGCAGAAATTCATTGTCTATAATTGTCGTGGGCAGAGATTCATAGGTTGCGGGTTTGGTCCTCAAACCGCGAGCGTACGTATCGATGTTTATGGAAGCTCAGGAGATTATTTAGGATCGGGAATAGATGGGATGGAGATTTATGTCCATGGGAATGCTCAGGACCAATTGGGGCAAATTATGAAGTCAGGAAAAATGGTTATCTATGGGGACGTAGGTCAAACCTTTCTTTACGGAGCAAAGGGCGGAACTGTTTATGTTTTAGGAAATGCAGCAGGACGTCCTTTAATCAATGCGGTGGGGCGGCCCCGGGTAGTGATCAACGGGACTTGCTTGGACTATTTAGCAGAATCTTTTATGGCGGGAGATCCGCTTCAAGGTGGGGGATTTGTCATTGTCAATGGCCTCGAATTTGATGAACATGGAAATATTCATGAGCAGACCACACCTTATCCTGGATCAAACCTTTTTTCCCTGGCCGCAGGAGGAGCAATTTATATCCGTGATCCCCATTTTCTGCTCCAAGACGAGCAGTTAAATGGGGGGGAATTTGTTCCCCTCACTGCTCAGGATTGGCAACTTATGCTCCCTTACTTACAAGAGAATGAAGCCATTTTCGGAATTTCTGTGGAGCATAACCTTTTAATGGTAAATGGAGAGAAGAAAAAGCCAGAACAAGTCTACCGCAAGGTTCGGCCAGGAAAGATTTTCGCCTTGGCTGGCACAGGCAATCAAGAGTAGATTAATTTTTTCCCCTGCCCCTTTATACTTGCTAATGGATTCTTGTCAAGTACGTTTTCAATTCCCCTTCACCCTAAACCCGTGGTTAGGTGTCAGTATGACAGTCGTTCCGACTCTTATCGACTTACCCCATGCGAGACTGTGTCACAATTAATAAATGGCCAACATTTGGTGAAGGGGCCAGAGGCAGGCTGGAGGCAGAGCAGAGGCAGGCTGGAGGCAGGCATTCATTCAGAATCATGAGGCAGTGGCTCTTCCATAGGTGCGGGCGGATTTTGAAGCTTAATTATCTTGCTTAGTTTAACTATCCGCCCCCCTTTGCGGAAAATCGCTGGTGAATTTTGAACAACTTCTTATCCCGCCGATGCTTCTTCATTCATGCCTGCCTCCGTCCTGCCTCTGGCCTCTTTTAACCATGGGGAGACACCCTCATGTGTGGGGAAAGGGTTAGGGTATTGGAAGAGGCAGAAGATACTGATCGTCGATCAGTTTTTAAATTCCAGCTTATTTAAGGCGGGAGGGGAGAGGCCTGTTTGCTGCTGGCGAGAAATATTAAAATTGTTAGATGGTCAACAGAAGATAGAATTGACACAGGTTTTTTCTTAGTCTATTATGGAAAAAATTGAAGGGCTTTCATGATTGATACTTGTCGGTAATTATCATTGGCTAATTTGGCAAATATTAGAAAAATCGAAAGGGAGCCGAGAATATGCGGCTGATTGAAAGAATTAGCTCCTGGATCAGAGAACAAGTGGAAAGTGCCGGAGCAGCAGGAGTAGTGGTCGGCCTGAGTGGCGGAATTGATTCAGCAGTGGTAGCAGTTTTGGCTAAGAAAGCTCTGGGGGATAATGTTTTAGCCCTCATCATGCCTTGCCATAGTCGACCTGAAGATGAGACAGATGCTGCCTTAGTAGCGGACACTTTCCATATTCGGCGCGAAAAGGTCGACTTATCTCCAGTTTACGATGTTCTTTTAAAACAACTTCCCGAAGCTGGAGAACTCTGTAAGGCTAACCTCAAACCGCGCTTGAGAATGACCACTTTATATTATTTCGCTAACAAAATGAATTATTTAGTTGCCGGTACGGGAAACAAATCGGAAATTTTAGTGGGTTATTTTACTAAATATGGAGATGGGGGAGTGGATATATTGCCCATCGGTGACCTAACCAAGACCCAAGTGCGTAAATTAGCGGAACAATTAAAAATACCAAAAAGAATAATTGATCGGCCGCCGAGTGCTGGTCTATGGAGTGGGCAAACTGATGAAGAAGAGATGAATATAACGTATAAAGATTTAGACAATATTATTACCGCTTTGGAAAAACGGAAAGAACCGAAAGTAGCCAAGTCCCGGCTAAGTTATGTCAAAGGAATGATCGCCAGGTCAAGGCATAAGAGATGTCCACCACCCATTTTTCATTTAAAATCTGTTTAATCTCTATAGTTCATTAGTTGCTCTGCTTTAGCGGGAAAGGGAGGGCAAAATTCATGAGGAACGTTTTTACTTTTCGAGCTGCGCCAGAAATAACTTTTGGAGCTGGATCTGTCCAACAGCTTGGTCAGAAATTGAAGAATTATGGAGTACAGAAAATCCTCTTAGTGGTTGATCAAGGTTTTGCCCAAAAAGGTCCTTTAGCCAAAGTTACCGAGCCGCTGGAAAAAGAAGGAATAAAATTTGCTGTCTTTGATCGAGTGGAACCCGAACCACGGGTAGAGACTGCCGACGAATGCGGATCTTTGGCGAAAAAAGAAAAATTTGACTTCATTATTGGAGTAGGCGGCGGAAGTGCCATGGATACCGCTAAAGCAGCGGCTATCTTGGCTACCAATGAAGGACGTGCTAAAGATTATCAAGGGTTAAACAAAGTTCCTCGCCCGGGACTTCCTAAAGGAATGATACCTACCACAGCAGGCACGGGTAGTGAAGTTACTTTTACGGCGGTTTTTATTAACGAAGCAGAAAAGAAAAAAGCAGGTATAAATAGCCCGTATCTTTTTCCAGAGATAGCTGTTCTTGATCCAGAATTGACTCTTTCTCTGCCGCCGGCGGTAACCGCCTATACAGGAATGGATGCCCTGGCTCATGCTATTGAATCTTTCACTTCTTTGCAGGCGAATTTTTTATCAGAGATGTTCAGTTTGGAGGCGGTACGTAAGATAATGAAGAATCTGCGTTCGGCCGTAGAAAATGGGCAAGATCTAAATGCTCGATCGGAAATGCTCATGGGGAGTTTATTGGCGGGTATCGGGTTGGCTAATGCCGGAGTTACGGCCGTCCATTCCCTTTCTTACCCTTTGGGAGGGAGCTTTCGAGTTCCCCATGGCGTTGGCAATGGTTTACTCTTGCCGGCGGTCATGGAATATAACGCTTTATTCTCCCCCGGGCGGTTTGCCCGCTTGGCTGAAGCTATGGAGATAGAGATAAAAGGCTTATCCCTGGCCGAGGCTGCTTTGAGGTCAGTGGAAGGTGTAAAAAAATTAGCGCAGGATATTGAAGTTCCCCTAAGGCTTAGTGACTTAGGCGTACCCAAATCAGCCTTACCCTGGATGGCTGAGGAAGCCTTGAAAGTGGTCAGGCCGTTAGAGAATAACCCAAGACCTATCTCCAAAGAAGATGCTTTATGGATTTATGAATCTGTATTTTAATTTTTTATTTTAAATTTATTTTAGACAGGAGGTTCAAGATGGGCGGTGCCGAGTTGATCGGTAAAGAAGAAAAGGAAGCTGTAGCTGAAGTTATTGAGCGAGGAGTTCTTTTTCGCTATGGTTTTAATGAAAAAAGGAAGAATATATTTCGGGTCCTGGAATTCGAAAAAGAGTTCGGTCAATACATGGGATGCCAGTATGCTTTGGGAGTTTCTTCAGGGTCGGCTGCGTTAAGAGTTGCGCTGGCAGCCTTGGGCCTAAAAAGGGGTGATGAAGTTATTACCCAGTCTTTTACTTTTGTAGCCACTATCGAGGCTATCTTAGAATCTGGAGGAATTCCGATTCTCACAGAAATCGATAAATCTTTGAACATGGACCCCGCCGATTTAGCGGCCAAAATTACGGAAAAGACGAGAGTAATTATTCCCGTGCATATGTTAGGCGTTCCAGCGCGCATGGATGAGATCATGGCCATTGCCCGCCAAAAGAATATTCCCGTCTTGGAAGATTCTTGCCAAGCCTGCGGTTCAAGTTATAAAGGTCGAAAGACAGGAACTATCGGGGCTATGGGGGCCTTTAGTTTTGATTACGTAAAAACGCTCACTACTGGCGAAGGGGGCATGGTAGTGACCAATGATAAGAAGCTTTATGACTTAGCCTGCTATTACCATGACCATGGTCATGAGCATAATCCCGAGGTACCCCGGGGAGAAGATTCGCATAGCATTACCGGCTTCAATTACCGGATGAATGAAATTCAAGGAGCGATTGGCCGAGTGCAGCTTAGCCGGCTGGATTTTGTGCTGGCTGAACAAAGGAAAAATAAAGCCCGCATTAAAAAAGCCATTGCTGATATCCCCGGCCTGGAATTCCGTGATCTTCCGGACGCCGAAGGAGATGGCGCCGATACGCTGGCATTCTTCCTCCCCAATGAGAAAATGGCCACCCAATTTAATAAAGTCTTAGCTGCTGAAAAAATTGATACGAAAATTCTACCTTCAGCCATGAATTGGCATTTTGTGGGCAATTGGAACCATATTATTCAATATTGCCCTCCTTATCGCTTAGATGCTTGGCCTAAATCGGCAGCTTTATTGAAAAGAGCGATGGCTTTGCCTATCTCCGTGAAAATGACCGATGCCCAGATCGAGAGGATTATTGCTGGAGTGAGAAAGGCTGCTCAGGAAGTATTATAATTCTAATTTTTAACCCAGGTAAAAAGTAAATTCAGGAAAGGAAATTGATCTGAGATAAACGTATGGCAGTATATGGTCTAATTCCAGCGCGTTATGGATCAACTCGTTTACCAGGCAAGATTTTAGTGAATATTGCTGGTAAACCGATGATTCAATGGGTTTATGAGCGGGCTAAGGCATCCCCCTTCTTGGATCGCTTAATCGTGGCCACCGACCATGAAGACATTTTAAGCCGAGTACAATCTTTTGGGGGGGAAGTAGTTTTAACTTCTCCTGCTCATCCATCGGGGACGGATCGCATCTGTGAAGCGGCGCAAAAATTAGGAGTCCGGGATGAAGATATTGTGGTAAATATTCAGGGCGACCAACCCCTTTTCGAGCCGGGGATGATTGCAGAAGTGGTCAATGCTTTGCAGGAAGACAGGGATAGCCAGATGAGTGCTCTTGTCTATCCTATTCAGAATCAGGCAGATTTGCTTAATCCCAATGTAGTAAAAGTGGTCTTTGATAAGAGTTGGCAGGCTCTTTATTTTTCCCGCTCTCCTATGCCTTATGTCATATCCAATAAGATTAAGCCCAGATATTATAAACATATAGGCCCATATGCTTACCGCATGGCTTTTTTAGTGAAATTTACTAAATTAGAAAGGGGATATTTAGAACAGTTGGAATCGTTGGAACAACTGCGCGCTTTAGAACACGGTTATAAAATAAAGTTAGCGGAAACAAAATTTGATTCTTGGGAAGTGGATACTTGGGAGGATTTGGCAAAGGTACGGGCTATGGTCGAAAAAACCCAGCCTAAAGGGCAGACTTAATCTTTAGCCGAGGCTTGCCCAAAGTGTATTTTCTGTATAATCTCTTGTGGATCATGGTAGTCATTATCTGCGCTCCCTTTTTCCTCTATAAATTATTATCTTATACAGACTGGCGGCGGGCTTTAAGGGAAAAATTGGGTTTTGTTCCGGAAGGCCAAAGTATGCCGGGCGTCCAGAAGCCGTGTATTTGGGTCCAGGCAGTCTCTATGGGGGAAGTATCCGCCATCCACCCCTTAATTAGGCTTTTAGCTACTCATTATCCAAGAGCTTATATCATTTTAACGACAAGTACAGAAAGCGGACAAAAGATAGCCCGGGAACAAGTTAAAGAAGCTTCTTTAGTTAGTTACGCCCCCTTAGATTTATATTGGGCAGTGCAGCACAGTCTGGAACGATGGCGTCCAGACTTGTTGATTATTGCGGAAACCGAAATTTGGCCCAATCTTTTACGAATGGCGAAAGAAAAGGGAGTACGAACTATGTTGGCTAATGGGCGCATCTCCGCCCGTTCGTATCGCCGTTATCGGCGCACCAGGTTTTTCTGGGCCGAGGTTCTTGATTACTTTGATGTCCTTTCCATGATCGGGGTGCCAGATGGCGATAGAATCATAGCCATGGGCGCTAATCCGGTAAAGGTTTTTGTTAATGGCAATTGTAAGTTTGACCAAGCGATTTTTAAAGCAGAGGCGGAATTTAAGAAAGAGATGCAAAACCTCCTCTCTTTGCAGGAGGGAGACTTAGTATTCGTTGCCGGCTCCACACACGAAGGGGAAGAAGAAGTTATCCTGCAAACTTTTTTGCGCGTGCGCCAAGAGTTTCCTTCTTTAATTTTAATTATTGTTCCCCGGCATATAGACCGCGTACCTAAAATTGAAAAATTGGTGATGGATTATAAAGTTGGCGAATTTGTGCGCCGCAGTAAGCTTCCTGAAGAAGGGAGGGGAGCTCGGCCCATTATTATCTGGGATACTTTTGGTGAGTTGAGTAAGGTTTATAGTATAGCAACTTTAGTTTTCTGTGGGGGGAGCTTAGTTCCCAAGCGCGGCCAGAATATTTTGGAGCCAGCAGCTTGGGGCAAAGTTGTTTTTTATGGCCCATCGATAGAAGATTTTCATGATGCGCATGAACTATTGCAGGAGGCGGGAGCTGGATTCATGGTTAAAGATTATAAAGAATTAGGGGAAAGATGCCTCTATTTTCTAAACCATCCTACAGAATTAAAGAAGAGGGGAGAGGCGGGGAAAGAAATCCTGGAGGCTAACTTAGGAGCAGCGCAGAGAAATTTTGAATTGGCGCGGAGACTACTAAAAAATGAACCGGGAAAGTAAGCAAGCTATTTTAGCCTTAGAAGATGGCACTATTTTTGGGGGCTGGTCCTTTGGCGCAGAAGGGGAGCGATGCGGAGAAGTGGTCTTCAATACCTCCATGACTGGTTATCAAGAAGTGCTTACTGACCCTTCTTATAAAGGTCAAATTGTTACGATGACTTATCCTTTGATCGGAAATTACGGGGTCAACGAAGAAGATTTCGAATCATGGCGTCCATGGGTCGAAGGGTTTGTCGTGAAAGAATATTGTCCTTTTCCGAGTAATTGGCGTGCCCAAGGTAATTTGGGTGATTTTTTAAAAAAATTCGGGGTCTTAGGTATAGCTGGAGTAGATACCCGCGCCTTGACCAAGCATATTCGGAGTGCGGGGGCGATGCGGGGAATTATTTCTACCCTGGATTTTGACGCCCACTCTTTAGTGGCCAAAGCCCGCAGTTCGCCGCCTATGGCGGGGAGTGATTGGGTGCAAGCAGTGACTTGCCCAAAGGTTTATGCATGGGGGAGTAGAAAAGATCGAGGAGAATTTTTTCAGGGAACTGGCCCAGGTCTTTGGGCGTGGGGAAAGGGGCAGAATCTGGATCTGGCGGGAAAAGATAAGTTCAGAGTGGTGGCCATGGACTTCGGGATTAAGCATAATATCATTCGCCATTTAGTGAGCCGCGGATGTGCAGTTTTGGTGGTGCCGGCAACGACGAGGGCCGAGGAGATCCTTTCTCTGCATCCCCATGGTATTTTCCTCTCCAATGGGCCTGGAGATCCCGCAGCCGTACCATATGCCATCGAGACGGTCAAATCTCTTTTAGGTCGTAAGCCAATTTTTGGCATTTGTCTCGGGCACCAACTTTTGGGGTTAGCCATGGGCGGCAAGACTTATAAGTTAAAATTTGGCCACCACGGGGGTAATCAGCCCGTGAAAAATTTGCAAAGTGGCCAGGTGGAAATCACCACTCAAAATCATGGGTTTTGCGTAGATTTAGAGACTTTGCCGAAGAAAGAAGTCGAAATTACCCATATAAACCTCAATGATTTAAGTTTAGAAGGAATGCGCCACCGCTATTTGCCAATTTTTTCTGTACAGTATCATCCAGAGGCATCTCCCGGACCCCATGATGCTTCCTATTTATTCGATGAATTCATTTCTTTAATGAAACGAGCTATGGGAGAATAATGCCTAAGCGCCAAGATATTAAAAAAATTTTAATAATTGGCTCTGGGCCAATTGTGATTAGCCAAGCCTGCGAATTTGATTACTCGGGGACACAAGCCTGTAAGGCGCTAAAAGAAGAAGGTTTGGAAATAGTGCTGGTCAACTCTAATCCGGCCACGATTATGACCGATCCGCAAATGGCCGATCGCACCTATTTGGAGCCCATCACGCCCGAGATTTTAGCCAAGATTATTGCCCGCGAAAGACCGCAAGCACTATTGCCCACTTTGGGGGGGCAAACTGCTTTAAATACGGCCATCCAAATAGCGGAGATGGGGGTTTTAGAAAAATATGGCGTGGAAATGATCGGGGCTAATCAAGCAGCCATCCGCAAAGCTGAGAATCGCGAATTATTTAAAAAGGCTATGGAACGTATTGGGCTGGAAGTTCCCCGCAGTGGTTTTGCTCGCAGCTTAGCAGAGGCGCGCGAAGTTTTAGGCCGAGTGGGGCTGCCGGCGGTAATCAGACCAAGTTTTACTTTAGGGGGTACCGGTGGGGGCATTGCTTTTAACACGGAAGAATTTATGTCTTTGTGCGCTCAAGGAATCGAGCTTTCGCTGATCCATGAGATTATGATTGAAGAGTCAGTCTTAGGCTGGAAGGAATATGAATTGGAAGTGATGCGCGATTTGAAAGATAATGTGGTGATTATCTGTTCCATAGAAAATTTTGATCCCATGGGTGTGCATACTGGAGACAGCATCACCGTCGCCCCAGCCCAGACTTTGAGTGATAAAGAATATCAGCGGATGCGGGATGCCGCTATGGCGATTATAAGAGAAATTGGGGTGGAAACAGGCGGATCGAATATTCAGTTTGCCGTAAATCCGCAAAATGGCCGCATGGTGGTGATCGAAATGAATCCCCGCGTTTCCCGCAGTTCTGCTTTAGCTTCTAAAGCCACTGGATTTCCTATCGCCAAAGTAGCTGCTAAGTTAGCTATTGGCTATACCTTAGATGAAATTCCCAATGATATTACTAAAGAAACAATGGCCTCCTTTGAACCGACTATTGACTACTGTGTGGTCAAGATTCCCCGTTGGGCTTTTGAAAAGTTTCCGGGAGCTGACCCAACTTTAACTACTTCGATGAAATCTGTGGGCGAGGTCATGGCCATAGGCCGGACTTTTAAAGAAGCTTTCCAAAAAGCTATTCGTTCCTTAGAAATTGGTCGTTTCAGCCTGAGTGATGATGGGAAGATGAACTTATCTTTAGAGAATATCCGGGAGAAATTAATCATGCCCACTCCCGAAAGAATTTTCTACTTGCCTGCAGCTTTAAAAAAGGGAATGTCGGCCAGAGAGATTGCGGAAATAAGCCATATTGACCCTTGGTTCATTGAGAATATCAAACAGATTTGTGACTTAGAAGATAAAATCCGCGAGTGGGGAGAAAAAGGCTGGCCTTTAAGCGAAATCCCGGAGTTCCTTTGGCGGCAGGCTAAAGAATTTGGCTTTGCTGATCGAAGGCTGGCTCAGCTTCTTAATGGGGATGAAATGGCTGTAAGAAATTGGCGGCAGAAACAGGGAGTAACCCCTACCTTTAAACTGGTAGATACTTGTGCGGCCGAATTTGAAGCCTATACGCCCTATTATTATTCCACCTACGAAGTGGAAGATGAAGTTCGGCCTTCTTCAAAAAAGAAAGTAATGATTTTAGGGGGAGGGCCTAATCGCATCGGCCAAGGAATTGAGTTTGATTATTGCTGTGTTCATGCCGCCCAAGCTTTACGCGAAGAAGGATATGAGACCATCATGGTCAATAGTAATCCAGAGACTGTTTCTACTGATTATGATACCTCCGACCGACTTTACTTTGAACCTTTGACCAGGGAAGATGTGCTGAATATCGTCGAAAAAGAAAAACCAATTGGGGTTATTGTCCAGTTCGGCGGCCAAACTCCTTTAAACTTAGCCGTACCCTTGATGAAAGCCGGAGTAAATATTTTGGGCACCACTCCCGACAGCATTGATCAAGCTGAAGATCGCGAAAGGTTCAAAGAACTTATTAAAAAATTAAGGTTGCACCAGCCTCCTAATGGGACGGCCACTTCTTTTGCCGAAGCACGTCAGGTAGCTAAGGAAATTGGTTATCCAGTTATTGTCCGTCCCTCTTATGTCTTAGGGGGCAGGGCCATGGAAATCGTTTACCATGAAGAGGATTTAGAGATTTATATGAGAGACGCTGTCCAGGCTTCGCCCGAACATCCTATCCTCATAGATAAATTCTTGGAAGATGCCATCGAAGTAGATGTAGATGCGATAGGTGACGGTGAAACTGTAGTAATCGGGGGAATCATGGAGCATATTGAAGAGGCGGGAATCCATTCTGGAGATAGTGCCTGTGTGCTTCCGCCTTATACATTGAGTGATGAACTTATTAAAATAATCAAAGAAAATACTTATGCCTTGGCCAAAGAGCTGGGGGTAAAAGGTTTGATGAATGTGCAGTATGCTATTCGCGATGATACAGTTTATATATTGGAAGTAAACCCCCGAGCCTCCCGGACCATTCCCTTTGTCTCGAAAGCAACCGGGGTGCCCTTAGCCAAATTGGCCGCCAAAATTATGGTCGGGAGGACGCTTCGCGAGTTGGGTTTTACCAAAGAAGTAGAAGTTTCCCATGTGGCGGTCAAAGAATCTGTTTTTCCCTTTAATCGATTTCCCGGAGTAGATACAGTACTGGGACCGGAGATGAAATCGACTGGAGAAGTAATGGGCATTGATCATGCCTTTGGCATTGCCTTTGCCAAGGCCGAACTGGCCGCCGGCCAAATCTTGCCCACCAAGGGTAAAGTTTTTATTAGCGTAAAGAACCGCGATAAGCGGGCCATCATTTTCATCGCTAAAAAGCTTTCCGATTTTGGTTTTGAAATTGTGGCTACCAGAGGGACAGCTAAAGCTTTGGCCCAAAATGGAATTCCTGTGCAAACCATTTATAAAGTCAACGAAGGCCGACCGCATATTATTGACTTGATCAAGAATCGCGAGATAGACCTAATTATTAATACCCCCTCCGGACGTAGGCCTAAAAGAGATCAGGTTTCTATCCGCGCTGTGGCCGTTGCCCACAACATACCTTTAATCACCACCATCTCTGGGGCAGCCGCGTCGGTCAATGGTATCGAAGCGCTGATTAAAGAGGAATTGCAGGTAAAATCATTGCAGGAATATAATGCGGCCATAATCAGGCCCAATTAAAAGCAGGAAAGGTAAAATGCTCCATAATAAACCTCGCGAAGAATGTGGAATTTTTGGCATTTGGGGACATCCGGAAGCCTCTTATCTTACTTTTCTTGGGCTTTATTCTTTACAACACCGCGGGCAAGAGAGCGCGGGCATTGTCTGTGCGGAAAATGGTGAACCTAAAAGCCATAAAGGCATGGGTTTGGTAGCCGAAGTTTTCAACGAAGAAATTATTAAGGCCCTGTCAGGAACAGCGGCCATAGGCCATGTCCGCTATTCAACTACTGGCTCTTCTCTTTTAAAGAATGCCCAACCTTTTTTAGCTCAACATTCAGGAGGATTTCTGGCCATAGCCCACAATGGCAATTTGGTCAATGCCCGGGATCTAAAAATTAAGCTGGAGGCTAAGGGCTCGATCTTCCAGTCTACAATGGATAGTGAAATTTTTGTGCATTTGATGGCCCGTTCTAAGAAGCGTGGATATATGGAGAAAACTATCCAGGCCCTTGCTCAAGTTAAGGGAGCTTACTCCATTGTTATCCTTACCGAAAATTCTTTAATTGCGGCACGTGATCCCCACGGGTTTCGTCCTCTTTGCTTAGGAGAAATAAACGGTAGCCACGTAATCGCTTCTGAAACCTGTGCTCTCGATTTAGTGCAAGCCCATTATTTGCGAGATGTACAGCCCGGGGAGATTATTCTTATTAACCGAGAAGGACTACATTCTGAGCAGCCTTTTCCAAAAGTTAAACCCGCCTTCTGCATATTTGAATACATCTATTTTGCTCGCCCAGATAGTAATATCTTTGGGGAAAATGTTTACTTGATTCGTAAAAAATTAGGGGCGCGCTTGGCTGAGGAAAGTCCGGCCGAAGCTGACTTAGTTATGCCCATTCCCGACTCCGGAAATTACGCAGCTTTAGGTTTTGCCGAACGATTGGGCCTGCCTTTTGAGATGGGCATGATCAGGAATCATTATGTGGGGCGAACCTTCATTCAGCCTTCAGCATCCATTCGGGATTTTGGGGTGAAAGTTAAATTAAATCCCGTTAAGGATCTGCTGAAAGGAAAGAGAGTAGTAGTCATTGAAGATTCAATAGTGCGGGGAACTACTAGCCGCACCCGGATTAGAAATTTGCGCGAAGCAGGAGCCAAAGAAGTCCACATGCGGGTAAGTTGCCCTCCGCACCGCTTCCCTTGCCATTATGGAATCGATTTCCCCACGAAAGAGGAACTCATCGCTTCCGCCCATTCAGTAGAAGAAATACGCAAGTTTATTGGTTTAGACAGCTTAGCCTATCTGAGTCTGGAAGGAATGGTGGGAGCTATGCCCCAGCCGAAAGATAATTTCTGTTTGGCCTGTTTCAATGGCGATTATTCTGTCCCCATACCCACCCAAGCTGATAAATTTGTTTTGGAGCGGTAATTCTTGAAGGAATTATTGTTTACTGTATTTTCATTCAGGTAATGAGAATTAAACCAAAATAATGCTGGGGTTCGCGGTAATTTCTAAGAACTTTAATCGCAAACCCGTGTTTGCGGGCAGTAGCAAAAACGTCAATTCCACAGGCTTCCATAGCTGGGCGGGCTTCTTCAGCATGACGACACCCTTTTTCAAAAGCGCAATGCTGGCAGAGGCGGCAAGGCCCACCTCCTAACCCTAATGCTTTATAATAACCTGCTAAAAAAATCTCTCTCTCCATTTGAGCGGCAATTTCTTTAGTATTTGCCGTGGGGCTTTCAAAAAGAATAGCCTTTCTATATTGGTCGAGCATCTGGCGGGTTTCTTCTGGCCGAGGAGTATAAGGCGGACACATTAAGCTTGACCCATAGCTAGCGCATCCGAATTGACATTTTAAACGCACCCATATCCCCGTCTCTACCTTACGAGGGGATATTATTTTCGCTTCCCGGGCGCCAAGTTCTAAAGTTTTAATCACGAATTTTTGCAATTGGTGATTGGGCAACGGTTCATCCCTATTCATGGCCCTCTTTCTCCTTTCTTTATCTGAGCCTGATTTATGTATATAGCACAACCTATGGCTAATATCATTTAAAAAGGTAATCCTCAGGGAATCTCTCATTGAAAGGAAAAATTAAATGGCAAATTTTAATGTTTCCCTAACTTCCCTCATCCCAGCGCAGGTGGGTCTTAATTGATAAATAGGCTATCCTTGGCTGAAATGGCCAGAGGCACGCAAACATGCAGAAGTATGAGGCCGTGATCTTTCCATAGGTACGGGCAGTTTTATAATAAAGAGGAGATAGGGGAGATTATTTCTTTCTTATTCACTTTAAAAAAGAAAAAAATAAAAATGACCGACAGCCAAATTTATTTAAGATTGACACATACCTAAATGATCATTTAGGATGATCTTAATCAAAAAGAAAATAAGCTAAGGAGAAAAGAATGAAAGAAATACTTATGGCTAAAGGGGCGCATAAACTAGTCCAAATCTGCGCAGGAGTCAAAGCTGGAGAGAATGTCTTGATCATTACTGATTTTATTAAAACTAATATTGCCCGAGTTTTAGCCGAAGCAGTTTATACCCAAGGAGGAGAGGTGGTGCTTGCCACCATGATCCCTCGCCAAGGGCATGGCCAAGAGCCACCTTTACCTATTGCCCAGGCGATGACCAAGGCCGACGTAATTTTTGCGGTGGTTTCTAATTCCATCACCCATACCCAGGCCATGAGACAGGCTATACAGTCTGGAGCCCGCGGATTGGCCATGACTGATTTTACTGAGGAGATGCTTATTTATGGTGGTATTGAAGCAGATTTTCAGGAATTAAAAATTATTTGTCAAAAGATGGCCGGGGCCTTTGAACAAGCCAAGGTGGTCAAGCTTACCAGCGCAGGGGGCACTAATTTAATAATGGATAAAAGTGGTAGGCCGGGAAATGCTATGTATTGTATCGTCCAGAAGGGCCAACTTTCTCCAGTTCCCAATGTGGAAGCAAATTTTTCACCTATTGAAGGGACAGCCCAAGGAATTATCGTTGCTGATGCCAGCATTCCCTACATCGGGATTGGCGTATTGCAGGAGCCAGTAATTGCCACCGTAGAAAAAGGAATGATTACGAAAATTGAGGGGGGAGGGCAGGCTAAAAAGTTGGCCGAAGATTTGCAAAAAAGAAATGATCCGCAGGTTTATAATGTGGCCGAATTGGGCGTGGGTTTAAACCCGAAATCGATTATGCAAGGGATTATGTTAGAAGATGAAGGAGTTTTCGGAACAGTCCATATCGGTATTGGCACAAATATTACTTTAGGTGGAAAAATAAAAGCGGCCATTCACTACGATTTAATCATGTGGCGGCCGACCATAGAACTGGATGGAAAAGTTATTTTAGAAAAAGGTGTGCCCAAATTATAAAAACTGGGGCCAAAGGTAGAATTCCCTTGACCCCAGAAAAGTTATCTCACTTTGGGATAGCCATATCTGGCGCACCTGGTTTACTTTGAATGGCTTGCGGGAAATATTTCTTCATCGTTTCCACGACGATGGAAGCCTGGTCGGCCATATTCCGCCCATCCGCCGCCGTGGTTTGAATGCCATGGGCGCCCACGCGGGAATTTCCGGTTTTCAAATGAATAGGAGAAGCAATGCGCACCATCTCGGGCCCCTCGTAAGTGCGAATAAAGCCTCCCGAAGCTGGGGGATTGTCTGTATGCACATCTAAAGGTATCTTCACCGCTCGCCGTAAGGCAGCTATCATAGGTAAAGTCAAGTCTCTAACCGGATTAATAGAATCAGCACCCAGACTCTCTAAGAGCTTGAAGGAAACCGGGTTGCAATGGCCGCAATGGGCAGATATTTTTAGTTTAATATCCGCCGGAAGTTTTCCTTCTTTGCGCATTTCATTTAAATACCAAAGTAAGCCTTCGTCATAAATCAGAAAACCTCGACCACCCAAATCTATCACGCGGCGAATGTCTTCCACAGCTCGATAAATCTGCTCCATGCCGCGCAGCCGATAACTAATCCTCACTCCTTGCGGAGATAGAACAGTGGCACTGGTATCGTATGTCGCCCGGGGACCATGAGAAAAGTTTAATTCCACTTTGTTTTCCCTAGCCACACTTAAGAATTCCTTTATTTGAGCAGTGGTATAGCGGAAAATTCCCCAAGTCTCATCCACGCGATTAATAGTGATCCCATGTTTGGCTGCTTGTTCTAACAGACCTTTGAGACCATCAGGAGAATTTACTGTGGGAACCTCTATGCGGTAATGGGCACCATCAGGAAAAGTCTGCCCGGAAGTAGGCAGATCATTTAAATCACCTTCAGGTAAACCCAATTTTTTAGAAAATGCCCTTAAATCTTCAAACATCTTTTAGCCTCCTTAATTTTTTTAATTTTTTGGATTTACAGATGACTACCGATTAATTGTCTCGTCAGCCATCTATACTCCTTCTGCCTGCGGCAGATTAGTCTATATTTTCAAAATAACAGGCTTTCCCCTTTTTGTCTACCGATAAATCTTATGGGGAATTTCTTATTGGCCAATAAGTAGCTTAGTTAAAGGGGCAATCTCTTTCATTTTTTCCAGAGAGTTGATCATATCTATAATCTTCTCTACTTTTTCTTTGTTCAAAACCGTGCGGGCTAAGGTGCGGAATTTTTCATAAAGTTCATTTTCCGGGCCCGGATTTTCCGGCTCTCCTTTAGCGTCCAATACTTGGGCAGAAAACTTACGGCCGTCTTTTAAAATAATCTCTGCCCGCGCTGCCCGATGGTCGGGGATAAGTTTATCAAGCTCTTCGTCTGCATAAACGTCTATCTTTTCCATAAGCGCCCTAACTTCTTTGTTTTGGAGAGTTTTGGGTTTAAACTCCTCTAAACCTACTTGGCCGAAAATTAGGGCTACAGCTGCGGAATAAGGCAAGCTCATTTTGCCGGTAATCGGTGTAGTTACTTCCTTCCCCGCAATTAATTTGGCAGCAATTGAGTAAGTATAAATATTTACTTTCTCGATTTCTGCTGGGGTAAAGGCGTGAGATTGGCGAATCTCCAGGAGAGCATCGATAGGCGCATGGCTATGGCGACAGGAGGCATGATATTTGACATAAGTATGCATGATTTCGTATTTTTCCCCTAATCCTTCCAGAACTCTTTGGGGATTATAACTATCAGCAAAAGCATGGTAAAAACCTCTTTTATCCTCGAGAATAAAAGCTGGTCCAGTAAACCCTTCGCGGGCCAAATAAGCAGCTAGGATGCCATTATGGGCTGCTTTGCCCGGATGGAGAACTTTGGTCATGCTGCCATCGGCCATGAAAGCAAATAGCCCGGCGGCCTGCGAACCAGCTATACCTAAAGTGGAGACCAGCTTCGAAGCATTTAACCTTAATAGCCGGCCAGCGGCTGCGGCGGCCGCAAAAGTACCGCAGGTTCCCGTGGTATGAAAGCCGCGATCAAGATGAGAAGGATTGCCTCCGGCCCCTATCCGCCCAAAGACTTCATACCCAGCTACAATGGCCGGTATTATTTCTGGCCCTTTAATTTTTTCTTTTTCTGCTAAAGCAAGCACGGTAGGTATTACAGAGACGCCAGGGTGCCCTAAAGCAAAACGGTTGCCATCATCAAGCTCCAAAGCATGGGCCATCATGCCGTTAGCCATAGCCGCTTCTAATACGCCTACTTTGCTTTTTCCGGTAATGAGCGTGGCTTCCTTTTTTTGGTGCATTTTGAGGGCAAACCTTTTGGCAATTATTGCTTCGGGAGTCTTAGACCCAGCCAAAGCAGCGCCCAATGTATCCAGCAGGCAAAGTTTAGCTTTGTGGACCACTTCGCCAGGGAGAGATTTATAATTTAAATTTACTATGAATTGGGCAAGCTTGCCGGTCAAACTTTCCATTTACCTTTCCTCCTCAACAATTCTGTGATCAAAATTCTTAAAATATGTTAACAAATAGACCCATTAAATACAATTAAAAATACGGCCGAGCTAATCTTAATAAAAGAGTCTTAAAAACTATATCTGCTGACACCCCTGCGCTAGCGAACATCCATAAGGTACCTTGAAAATAACTTTCAAATCCCCCCCTCCCTCCCTTTTCTAAAGGGGGATGGGGGATTATTAATTTTCATCGTTCGTGGGTGACCAAACGGTCATGTCAAGTTACTTAAAAAATCTGGACACCTACCTGCTTTTTTCCCTCTTTCTGAAAGATGGGAAAGGGGAGATTAACTCCGCAATTTGAGATCTCTGAAAAACCGACTTTTAGGTCACTGGCGAAAGCGGGCGTCCAGAAATGCCCTAAAAAATAATGGATTTCTGCTTGAGCAAGAATGACTTAATTACATCCCGAGGGACTTTTTCAGAGATCTCAATTTCTACTGACCGGCGATCAGTTTTTAAATTCCAGCTTAATTCAGGCGGGCGGGAGAGAGGCTCATTAAAATGAGGCCCATATTCTTTCATAGGTACGGGCGGGGAGATAAATATTTATTTTAAAAGAAGGAAGCAATTATTTAAGTTTATCTGGTATAGACAAGTATGTCCCCGCCGTTCTTGGCGGAGAGAAGGTGGGGAAGAGGGTAATGGTCATTTCCCAGCCGATTTTAATTTCGCCTCTCTCCCTCCCGCCTGTTTGCTGTTGGCGAGAAATATTAAAACTGTTAGACGGTCAGCAATTTCTATTCTTGACACATTATTTTTTATTTAGCTATATTTAAATATTCATCTTAAAAAAATTTCATTAGTATAAAGAAAAATTTAAAATTCTCCTGCTCACGAAAGGGAAATATTAAAGGCAGCAAAAAATAAATGATGGCTTGATGCGGGTTCGGCAAGCCCAAAGTGTTTACCCTGCGGAAGTTAAAAAAATCTCAAACGTAGGGCAAGGTCTTGTCCCTTTGCCGCCTTTGGTTTCATTTCTCATGGCGAATTACGACACAGTCTCATTGGGGAAAGTCGCTAAGACTTGGCCATGGAGGAAGGTAAGGGTGATAACTGTAAATATGCAATTGCTCCGATGAAAAAATATCGAGGCAGAGAATAGGCTTGCGCAAAATAAATTCGCCTTTTATTAAAAGAAGAGCAAAGAATTTTTAACAAATATAGTTTTTTTCGGAAGGAGGAGAAATGGATAAGAAAATTCGGGTGCTGCAATTTGGCATTGGCGTTATTGGCCGGGGAGTGACCAAGAACCTGCTGGAAAAAAAGAATTTGGAGATCGTGGGCGCCATCGACCTGAATCATGAAGGAGAAGACTTGGGCGAGTTAGCTGGTATAGGGCGTAAATTAGGTATAACTGTTTCTAATGATCTTTATGGAGTTATAAAAAAGACCAAACCCCAGGTAGCTATTCATACTACTAGTTCCAGTTTTAAAAAAGTTATGCCGGAATTGGAATCTTTGATTAAAGGAAAATTAAACGTTATTTCCAGTTGCGAAGAGTTGTCTTATCCCTTTTATAGACATCCCAAATTAGCAGCGCGATTAGATGAAATGGCCAAAGACCATCGGGTGACCGTTTTAGGAACGGGTGTAAACCCTGGTTTCTTAATGGATGCCTGGCCTTTATTTATGAGTTCAGTTTGTACGGATGTAAAAGAGATAAAAGTAAGTCGCCTCCAAGATGCTTCTTTGAGGAGGCTGCCTTTCCAAGAAAAAATTGGGGCCGGAAAAAGCCCGGAAGAATTTGCCAAGTTAGTTAAAGAAGGTATTCTTAGACACGTGGGCTTGACTGAATCTATAGCGATGATTGCCGCGGGTTTGGGCTGGCGGCTGGATAAAATTACGGAAACAATCGAGCCGGTTTTCTTTCCTCATGAAGTCAAGAGTGAATATATTACTGTGCCGCCCGGTAAAGCTGCGGGAGTGCGCCAAGTGGGCTGTGGCTGGAAAAAAGGAGCAGCCGTGATTACGCTCAATTTTGAAGCGGCCATTGGCGCCAAAGAGGCCTATGATGCCGTATCCATTAAAGGGAGTCCCAATTTAGAGGTGGTAGTCAAAGGAGGAACGCATGGTGATATCGCTACCATAGCCATGTTGGTCAATGCCATCCCCAAAGTGATTGCTGCTCCTCCTGGTTTAAAGACGATGAAAGATTTTATATCCTCTTATTGGGCGGGAGCATAGTTTGGAGCTCCTGTGTTAAAGCAATTCCCAAGCGAGATGGCCACGCCCTGCGGGCATGCCATGATAAATCTTTTGCCAAATAAAATAAAATGATTAATTTTCTCATTCGAAATAAAAATATACGTAAAGACGTTTAATTACGGAGATTTAATTATTATGGAAGAATTCCAACGCATTAAAAGGTTACCTCCCTATGTTTTTGCCATAGTGGATGATCTAAAAATGAAGGCTCGGCGGAGGGGAGATGATATCATTGATTTAGGAATGGGCAATCCAGATTTACCTACGCCGGCGCATATTGTGGATAAGCTAATTGAAGCAGTAAAAAATTCCCGCAACCACCGCTACTCGGCTTCTCGAGGAATTGCCAAGCTTAGGGAAGCAATGGCCGGTTTATACCAAAGGAAATACGGAATAGAGCTTGATCCTGATACAGAAGTTATTGTGACCATAGGAGCCAAAGAAGGATTGGCCCATTTAGTTTTAGCGACCATTGGGCCAGGTGATGTGGTCATTGTCCCTACGCCTGCTTATCCCATTCACCCTTATTCAGTAATCATCGCCGGAGGAGATCTGCGCACTATTCCCTTAGTAAAAGGAAGAGATTTTTTTGCTGATCTTGAGGCTGCTACGCGCCATACTTGGCCGCCAGCTAAAATGTTGATCATCTCTTTCCCCCATAACCCCACTACCGAAGTAGTTGATTTACCCTTCTTCGAAAAAGTCGTGGCCTTTGCCCGGACCCATAATCTTTTGGTTGTTCATGACTTAGCTTATGCGGACTTAGTTTTTGATGGTTATCGCGCCCCAAGTTTTTTGCAAGCGCCAGGGGCTAAGGAAGTGGGAGTGGAATTCTTTACTCTTTCCAAAAGCTACAGCATGCCCGGTTGGCGCGTGGGGTTTGCTTTGGGAAACAAAAGAATGATTTCGGCTCTGGCCCGGCTTAAAAGTTATTTGGATTACGGCATCTTCCAACCCATCCAAATTGCCGCTATTATTGCTTTAAATGAAGACCAAAGCTGTGTAGAAGAAATTCGTCAAGTATATCAAGAGAGGAGAGATACCTTAATCGAAGGATTGCGCAGAATAGGGTGGAAGATCGAAAAACCAAAAGGGACGATGTTTGTTTGGGGAGAAATTCCAGATAAATTTAAAGAAATGGGTTCTTTAGAGTTTTCTAAGTTAGTTTTACAGGTTGCCAAAGTAGCTGTCTCTCCAGGAATTGGATTCGGCGAATACGGCGATGACCATGTGCGGTTTGCTTTGGTAGAGAATACGCAGCGCATAAAACAGGCTGTGAAAGGAATAAAGAAGTTATTTTAAGAAGAGGGTTGGCCATAATCTGTTGCCCATAGGGAAGCTAAAACTCGGTCTAACCCAAAGATTGAGGAGTTAAAAATGGAAAGGGTTTATATAGGCTTAATTGGTTTCGGTACCGTAGGCACTGGGGTAGTAAAAATTTTACAAGAAAAAGCTAAGCTGTTAGAAGAGCGGTTGGGCTTTTCTTTAATTTTAAAAAAGATAGCCGATTTAGATATTACCAGAGATCGGGGTATAAAAGTCAGTCCAGCGATCTTGACTACTAATGTGACCGAGGTAATCGAAGATCCAGAGATTTCTATTATCGTAGAGCTCATCGGCGGATTAGAACCGGCCCGCACCTTTATCTTGCAAGCTATGGCCAAAGGAAAGCATGTAGTAACGGCAAACAAAGCGCTCTTAGCTGTTCATGGCTTGGAAATATTTAAAGCAGCAGACGAGTATGGAGTTGATTTGGGTTTTGAAGGAAGTGTAGGCGGGGGTATTCCCATAATTAGGGCTCTCAAAGAGGGGCTGGTGGCTAATAAGATCCAGGTCATCTTTGGTATTCTCAACGGTACTTCCAATTACATCTTAAGTGAAATGACCGCGCGGAACCTGAAATTTGAAGAAGTACTAAAGAAGGCTCAGGAACTTGGCTATGCCGAAGCAGACCCGACCTTAGATATTCAAGGTATTGACACAGCCCACAAGCTTTCCATCCTGATTTCTTTGGCCTACGGAGTGCAAGTAAAGTTAGAAGATATTTATACGGAAGGGATAACTTCGATTGCGCCCATGGATGTGGAGTATGCCAAGGAATTAGGCTACCACATTAAATTGTTGGCCATTGCTAAATCTGATGGAGGGCCAATCGAAGCTCGGGTGCATCCCACTCTTTTACCTGCCGACCATTTGCTTTCTACAGTAAGCGGTCCTTATAATGCTATTTTTGTGAAGGGGGACGCGGTGGGATCAACTCTATTCTATGGACCTGGTGCAGGAATGATGCCCACGGCGAGCGCCGTGGTCAGCGATTTGGTTGATCTAAGTCGCAACCTGCGCTTGGGCGCTAATCGACGAGTTCCCTTGCTTGCTTATCAGCGGCCTTATTTAAAAGAAGGAGATATTAAAAGTATCGAGAATATAAGTTGTCCATATTATTTACGTTTTACAGTAGTAGACAGACCGGGAGTGCTCTCGCGAATCTCGGGTATTTTGGGTGACTTAGATATCAGCATTGCTTCGGTCATCCAAAAAGGCCGGCGCGCCGAGAAAGCTGTGCCCATATACATCGTTACCCATGAAGCGCGCGAGAAGAATATGCAGAAAGCCTTACAGGTCATTGACCGTCTGCCCATAATCGTGGATAAAACAGTTTATATGCGGATTGAAGATCCTTCGGACTTTTAATTGAATAATAATAAAGAAAGGGATCATCTTGAGTAAAAAGTTTATAGTTCTTTTGGGAGATGGGATGGCTGACGAACCCATTCCGGAGCTTAACGGAAAAACCCCGTTACAAGCAGCTCAGACTCCCCATTTAGATTACTTAGCCCAGAGAGGAACTTTAGGATTAGTGTGGACTATTCCTTCTGGTTTGGCTCCCGGGAGCGATGTGGCCAATTTATCTATTTTTGGCTACGACCCCCATTTATATTTTACAGGGCGAGCCCCCTTAGAAGCCGCGGCCATGGGCATTAAATTAGATCAGGCCGATGTGGCTTTCCGCTGTAATTTGATCACCCTCCGCCAAGAAGGGCATAAGGAGGTGATGGAGGATTTTAGTGCCGGCCATATTTCTACCCCCGAGGCGCGCGAAATAATTTTAGATATTGAAAAATTTCTGGGCGATCATGTTTTCCAATTTTATCCTGGCGTAAGTTACCGGCATCTACTGGTGTGGAGAAATGGGGAAAAGAGTTTGCATCTGCAAACGACCCCGCCCCACGATATCATAAATCAAGAAATTAGTAATTATTTGCCGCAGGGAGAAGGAGAAAATGAAATACGCCGGTTAATGCAGGAGGCGCGCAAAGTTTTGGCCCAGCATGTAGTCAACCAGCGGCGACGACAAGCAGGAAAAAAGGAGGCCAATGCCATTTGGCTTTGGGGCCAAGGGCGCGCGCCAGCTTTACCCCCCCTCACGCAAAGGTTCCGTTTAACAGGATCTATCATATCCGCTGTAGACCTGGTTAAAGGAATTGGTTTTTATGCCGGGCTGGAGATAATTAATGTACCAGGGGCTACTGGCTACTTGGATACTAATTACGCCGGCAAAGTGGCTTATGCTCTATCCGAACTTGCCCATAAAGATTTTGTTTATGTTCATGTGGAGGCTCCGGATGAAGCCTCACACAACGGAAACCTCCAGGAGAAGATTAGAGCCATAGAAGATTTTGACCAAAAAATTGTAGGCCCGATCTGCCAAGGATTACAGGATTTTGCTGATTACCGTCTTTTAGTTTTGCCTGACCATCCCACGCCTATTTCTTTACGGACCCACGCGGCCGACCCGGTCCCTTTTGTCATTTTCGATGCCCAAGATAAAAAAGCAGAGCCGAATTTAAATTTGGCTTTTAACGAATTTGCGGCTCGGCAGACAGGATTTTTTATAAAAAAAGGACACGAACTCATGGAGAAATTTTTAAAGAGCTGGGGAAAATAGCCTAATTGGTGGGTAAATAAAATGGAATTTCCCCTTCACCAAATAGAGACCCGCGTAACCTATGCGGAAACCGACGCCATGGGTATAGTTTACTATGCCCATTACTTACGCTGGTTTGAAATGGGGCGGACAGAGTATATGCGTCATTTGGGTATTTCCTACAAAGAAATGGAAGCTCAAGGCATTTATTTACCAGTGGCGGAAGTATTCTGCAAATATTTAGACTCCGCCAAGTACGACGATCTTTTGATCATCGAGACGCGCGTTGATTTTATCAAGCGAGCCAGTATCCAGTTTCTGTATAGCATAAGGCGCCGGGAAGATAAAAAGGAGCTGGTGCAAGGTAGAACTCTCCATGCTTTCGTCGATGACGAAGGGAAGATAATAAAAATTCCTCCATTTTTGAGAGAAAAATTTTCCCTTTAAAATTGGGTGAATTTCTGCCTTTAGCCATTTATCACCATGGCCCCAAAGTCTCGTTAGGGGAGAGTGCTGGGCAAAAAATTTAGGCCTAGTTTAAAGGAGAGATTTTTTTTCCTCGCCCGGGCCCATGAAAGAACCAGGGCCTAATTTTAATGAGCCTCTCTCCCCCCACCAGAAATGGGTACGAATTTCAAAATTAATCGAGGCATAGCGCAAAATTTCCTTGACAAATTTTTTGTATAATGTATACATTATACAAAAAGGGAATTTACGCCTAGGTAATGATGAAGATGGCCATGTTAAATTTTTCTCTGGGAACGCAAGCCTATCAAGAGTTGAAGAGACTTATCTTAGAAAGGCGTCTATCACCTGGAGAAAAAATAAATGAAGCCGACTTAGCCCGAGCTTTAGGGATAAGTCGCACTCCTATCAGAGAAGCTTTAAACCGCTTGGCCAAAGAAGGCTTAGTAAATATTTATCCCCAAAGAGGGGCCTTCGTGGTAGAGTTTTCGGCTCAGGATGTAGAAGAGTTATTTATGATTAGAGAAAAATTAGAAGGATTGGCGGCCTATCTAGCCGCGGAGAGAATTACAGCCAAGGATGTGGAGAAGTTAGAAAGTTGTGTACAGGGTTTCCAGGAGCCTTTTGGGGAAAAAGAAATTAAGCGTTACGCCCGAGAAGATTTTAAATTTCACCAGACAATAGTAGCCCTTTCCGCAGCCCCGCGATTAATCAGCCTGATTTCCACCCTCCATGACTATATCCGCATATTCAGGCTAACCACTATTGGGCAATCCGGAAGGATGAAGAATTCCTTAGAGGAACATAAACGCATAATAAATGCGCTCAAGAAAAAAGAACCTCGTGCCGCTGAAAAGGCCATGCGCGAGCACATAGTTCATGTACGTCAAGGGGTTATGGAAAACATCCATCTTTTTATAGATGAAACAAAAGGGCCAATTCAAGAAAAAAAGGAGGAAGAATTATGGCCGGATTTAATTACCAAATCGTTGAGGAAGTGGCCAAAGAATTATACATACGCGCTTTAAAAATTTTGCCACCTGATGTGCGTGAGGCCTTGCGCAGGGCTTATGAGCGGGAAACAAACCCTACGGGCAAGGAGATTTTAAAAACCATCCTGACCAATGTGGAAGTGGCGGATAAAGAAAATATGCTCATTTGCCAGGATACCGGGTTACCAATTTATTTAGTCAAAATTGGATCAAAGTTTTTATTGGATGGAGCGCAAATTGCCCGCGCTTTAAAGGAGGGCGCCAAACGAGCTACTTTGGAGCATCCTTTCCGGGGGAGTTCAACCCACCCCATTACCAGAATAAACCCGCAAACCAGCGTGGGCGAAGGATTACCGATCATTTATTGGGATTTTGTACCGGAAAATGAATTCTTGGATATCCTGATGATTCCCAAAGGCTCTGGTTCGGAGAATATGAGCGCTATGAAAATGTTTACTCCCGCAGATGGGGTAGGGGCGATAAAAAAATTCGTGATTGATACAGTGCTCAACTCGGGATCAAATCCTTGCCCCCCAGGAGTGATAGGGGTAGGAATCGGCGGCACAGCAGATTTAGTAAGTAAATTGGCCAAAGAAGCTATTGCCCGACCAGTGGGCTCCCATAATCATGATCCATTCTTTGCCCAAATGGAGGATGAACTATACGAAGCTATTAATTCGTTAGGGTTGGGGCCCATGGGCCTAGGCGGCTCAGTATCTACTTTAGCCGTGCACATTGAATGGGCTTATACGCATATTACCCAGAACCCAGTAGCAGTGAACACCCAATGTTGGCCAGCGCGCCGGGCCAGAGCAAAAATTTTCCCGGATGGACGCGTGGAATACGGATTTTAAAAGGAGGAATTTATGGCTCATTACAATCTAACCACTCCCCTTACGGCCGAGGTTGTTCGTCAACTTAAAGTGCGGGATACGGTCATCCTCAACGGCACAATTTTTGGGCTGCGCGATTTAACTTTAATCCATATCTTTGATCGTCATCATGAACCTCCCGTTTCTCTCCAGGGAGCGGCCTGCCTGCATACGGCTCCCAGTTTGCGCAAAGTAGGGGAACGCTGGGAAAAAATCTGCGTGGGAACCACGACGAGTGGGCGAATGGATCGTTTTACTCCCGGGTTGATGGAAAAGTACGGGGTGCGGGCGATCATTGGTAAAGGGGGGCAATACCAAGCCAGCCTGGCGGCAATGCAAAAATACGGAGGCTGTTATTTAGCGATTGTGGGCGGAGCAGCCGCGCTGGAAACAAAGCAAATTGTGGAGGTGGAAAAGGTTTATTTTGAAGAATTACATCCGGAAGCTCTCTACCAGTTCAAAGTACAGAATTTCGGACCGCTTATCGTGGCCATGGATGCCCATGGGAATCATCTTTATTTTGAAGTGAAGGCGCAAGCGGAGAAGAAGCTTCCCGAAATCTATAAAAAATTAGGAATTGCTATCTGAATTAAAAATTTACGGCGCATGGAGACAAAATTTTTCTTCCCCTTTTTAGCTTATTTAAGCTGCGGCGTATTCCTGGGGGGCCTAATTTATAGATTCTGGGTTTGGTTGAAAACTCCCGTACCTTTGCGGATCGTCCTGACTCCGGCACCCCAAACGCGAGCTGGAGTAGTGAAAAGGTTGGCCGGAGATATCTTTCTATTTCCGCAGCTCCTCCAGGCTGATCGTCTGCTCTGGGTTTTAGGCTGGTCATTTCATCTACTTTTGCTTTTAGTAATGCTGAGGCACCTGAGATATTTTTTCTATCCAGTTCCCGTTTGGATAGAAGCTATGCAGACCCCCGGCCTTTATGCAGGATATTTCTTACCCGTCCCTTTAGCCGGTCTATTGGCGCGCCGCCTAATAACCGAACGCGGCCTTTACCTTTCGATCTGGGGAGATTATTTTGCTCTCCTTTTGTTATTGGCTATTTCTTTGACTGGCTTGCTCCTTTCCCAATACTTCTATGTTTATATTGTGGATGTAAAAGCCATGATCCTGGGTATAATCTTTTTTCAGCCGATTAATTTTCAGGCGCCCTGGCTCTTTACCCTGCATTTCCTCTTAGTTTCCGCGCTCCTGATCTATTTCCCCTTCAGCAAGCTTATGCATGGGGGAGGAATTTTTTTGAGCCCCACCCACAATCAAAGAGCAAATTTTAAGCAGCCCTATCGCAATCCCTGGGATTTTCCGGTGGCCTATAATCCTTTAAACCTATTTCCTCCAGAAAAGTATCAACAAGTCTTGGGAGAAATGAAAGCGGGGGAGAAGAAATGCACAGAATAATTCCTGTCCCCAAGCTTAAGCCCGGAGCTACGCGGAACCAAAAGTGCCATCCGGCCAAGGAAAAAGATATGGCCAAAATAAACCTTCCTCCGGCGCGGTTAAATGACTGGAAGGAAGTCATCTTAAAGAAGATGGCGGAAGTTTTAGATAAGTACCGCTCCGTACGCCTTTATTTAGATATTTGCGTAAAATGCGGAGCTTGCGCTGATAAATGCCAATTCTTCTTGGGTACAGGTGATCCCAAGAATATGCCAGTAGCCCGGGCTGACTTGCTGCGCCGAGTGTATAAGAAATATTTCACTTTAGGCGGAAAGGTCTGGGGCAGCCTTAACGAAGCCGAAGAGCTTAGCGAATCCTTGTTAGCAGACTGGTATACTTACTTTTATCAATGCAGTGAATGCAGACGCTGCGCTGTATTTTGTCCTTATGGAATAGATACAGCGGAGATCACCATGGCGGCCCGCGAGATCATGGCGGCCGCAGGGATAGCCACCAAATATGTTACCGAAGTGGTGGCCAAGGTCTATGATACGGGTAATAACTTGGGAATTTGGCCGGCGGCTTGGAAAGACAATTGTGCCTTTTTAGAAGAAGATTTAAGAGAGATTGAAGGCGTGGATATTAAATTCCCGGTTGACCAGGTGGGTGCGGAAGTTCTTTTAGTACCCCCCTCGGCAGATAATTTCGTCAATACCAATACCATGATCGGTTATGCCAAAATGTTTCATGCTGCAGGAATATCTTGGACGACCAGCACGTACTGTAATGAAGGGGGAAACTTTGGTCTTTTCTTAAATTATTATAATTTGAAAAAAGTTAATAACCGGATCTTAGAGGCAGCGCGCCAATTAAAAGTTAAAAAAGTTTACTGGGGAGAGTGCGGTCACGCCTGGCGGGCCGGTCTGGCCTTCACGACTACTTTAAGTGGATCAATGGATTTTTTAGAGATTCCTTACCCAGTTCATATTTGCGATCTTACTTGGGAATTAATCAGAAAAAAGGCTTTTAAAATCGATAAAACCGCGAATGATCAATTTTTGGTCACTTATCATGATCCCTGTAATGTAGCGCGGGCCGCTGGATATTTCGAACCCCCCCGGGAAATCATCAAGGCTACCTGTAATCATTTTGTGGAAATGCCGGCGGACACGATCAGAGAGAAAACTTATTGCTGCGGCGCGGGCGGGGGTCTTTTGGCTGATGAAATTATGGAAATTCGCCTGGCTGGGGGAAAACCCAGAGCCGAAGCCTGTCGAAGTACGGGAGCAAATTATTTAGCCACTATCTGTGCCATCTGCAAAGCCAATTTGCCGGAAGTGATGAAACATCACCGGGTAAACTGTGAAGTGGGTGGAGTTCATGACCTCTTGGGGAGAGCTTTGGTTTTAAAGGGCTAATGGGCGAGGGGCTAAGGGAATGATGAAAACCTCGGATAAGGGGGGAAGGAGAGCCAAAAATTTTTGGGTTTTATTCATAGTGATGGCGCTTTTGGGGATTGGGGGGGGCTGTGAGCAAGTCTCTAAACCAGAAATCCGTAAGCCAGGTCCTCTCCAAATAGTTGTGCCGGCAGGTACGCCCATTCCCGAATACCACGCCCCGGCGGAGAGGTGGCGAATTCAACATAGTAAAGCTATCAGCCAAAAAGATTTTTCTGAAAGAGAATGCCTCCTCTGTCATAACCCGCAGACGGGGTGTCAAAAATGCCATAAATATGTAGCCGCTAAAGAAATAAATTTAGCGGAAGCGGCATTTATTTGGGCGAGCGAGGGAAAAGATGGTAAATAAAAAGAATATAGAAACAAGTGATACTGCGGAGGCGCTTTCTGCAGATTTTTCACCTTGGCGGAGAAAGTTATTAAAAGGCATTATAGGATTTTTAGGTGCTCTTGGCCTGGGTAGCCTTTTTTATTCCGGGTATAAATTTTTGGCTCCCGAGGCAAGTGGACCCCGGGAAATAGAAATTCCTTTTAAAGAAATTCCGGTGGGCCAGACATTCTCTTTAAAGATGGGCAATACTCCTGGAATTCTCATTCATGATGAAGAAGGTAATTTAAAAGCGTTCTCTTTGGTGTGCACCCATATGGCCTGTGTAGTTAGTTGGCAGCCGGAGAAAAAAATATTTTACTGTCCTTGTCATGATGGCTACTTCGATGCGCAGGGTAAAGTAATCAGCGGACCACCGCCAGCCCCTTTAGAAAGGTGGTTGGTGGAAGTTAAAGGTGACCAAGTATTAGTTAGATTGACGTGAGGAAAGCTTTAGTGGAAATAAATCAGCCAGCAAAAGTATCTGGCCTATTCGGCTATTTAATCTGGCCTTTTTTGGTAGTTTGCCTTTGCTCGGGTATTTTTCTTTTGGTCTACTATGTGCCCACTTTTGGGCAAGCATTTTCTTCGGTCCTGCTTCTGGAAGAACAAATTCCTTTTGGCTGGTTAATGCGCCGTCTTCATGGGGTTAGCGCTGCGTTCCTTATGCTGCTAATGTTCTTTCATTTGGGGAGAATATTTTATCAAGGTGCTTATAAGAATTCCCTCCGGCGTTTTTGGTTGCTCAAAGTGGCCCTATTCTTTTGCCTAATTATGAGCATTTTCTCGGGGTATTTTCTGCCCCTTTCCCAAGAAGCTTTTTGGGGGACAGCAGGCACTTTAGCCAATTTAACAACTATACCTGGGGTGGGAGGTTATTTAGTCACCTTTTTAAAAGGGGGCAAGGAATTAGGTGGAATCGCTTTAAGTCGCTTCTTTAGTCTGCATATCGGCTTAGCAGCGGTCATAGTTCTTTTCCTCTTTTTTTTGGGCAGAGGGCCAGCTGAGCAAGAATTCAAGGGGAGAGGAATCTGCTCCAGAGGGAATCTTTGGGTTATCTTAGTGATCTGGGGATTATTTGGTTATTTAGTCACCTGGGGGCCGGCGTGGTTTGTGGATGAACTAAAAGAGCCTGCCCAGCCTTTGCTATCGCCGCGCTTTTTCCCCCATCCTTGGTATTTCTGGGGTTTTACCGAGACTTTCCCCTTTTTGTCTAATGCTTATCCTTTCTTGTCTTTTCTCCTTTTTTGGGGTTTTATATTTCTGCTTTTTTTCCTTCCTTACTTTGACCGAGGTCCAGCAAAGGAGATTCTCCAAAGACCTATAGCTCTGGCCTTGGGCTCGGCTTTCTTAGTAGCGGTGGGGTATTTTAGTTTTTTGGGCTTATATGGCAGCAAGTATCCAGATATGGTCGTCCTTCCTGCCGCGCCGCAATCAGTGGCCGAGATTAGAGGAGCCAGAATATATGCGGAAAAAAACTGTGCCTTTTGCCACCAGATTAACGGAAATTATGGAAGGAGAGAAGGACCGGATATGATGGTTTTGGGCGAGAGAAAACGCCACCCAGAATGGGTGCAAAGGTTCATATGGAATGCCAGTCTATTTCAGCCCGGAACAACCATGCCCCGCTATGAACTGCCTTTGTCTGACCTGGAAGACTTGAGTGCTTATCTGCTTGCGCTTCCCCGCGAGAAGAAAAATTGGCAAGCTATCCCGCGCCCCTTATTTGTAGAATTAGATGAGAAATTTTGGCTGACGGGAAAGGAGAAAAAATGAAAAATTTTTCCGTTCCAGTGATAACTACAGACGTGCTCATTTTGGGCGCAGGAGGAGCGGGTTTATGCGCCGCCCTGCATGCGGCAGATGCCGGGAAAAAAATAAAAATTCTTTTGGTGACCAAAGCGATCTTAGGTAAAGGCGGATGTTCGCGCATGGTCCAGGGGGGATATAACGTCGTCCTAAATCCAGCCGACTCTTTTGAAAAGCATTTTATAGATACGCTGAAAGGCGGGCAATTTATCAATAATCAAGATTTGGCTTGGCAATTGGTAACGGTGGCTCCAGAAAGAGTTAAGGAATTAGAAACAAAATATGGCTGTTTTTTTGACCGTAATCCTGATGGCACAATTCACCAAAAGCCTTTTGCTGGCCAAAGTTTTGATCGCACAGTACACAAAGGAGACTTGACCGGGATCGAAATTGTTTCCCGTTTAACGGAGCAGATATTTCGTCGCGAGATATCTTACCTCGAAGAACATCGGGCCATCGAGCTGCTATTTAATGCCGAGGGGACCAAGGTGGTGGGGGCCCTTCTTTTAGACATGGCCAAGGGTGAGTTCTTGATCGCCCACGCCCGAGCTACCTTGGTTTGTACAGGTGGGGGGCCCACTATGTATAAATTGTTTGCCCCTTCGCTCGATAAATCGGCTGATGGTATTGCTATTTGTTATCGCGCCGGGGCTGAAATGATAGACATGGAGATGGTCCAATTTCATCCTACGGGATTATTGGTCAAGGGATCGAATACCTCGGGCACTCTTTTAGAGGAAGGGTTGCGAGGAGCCGGCGCCCAGTTATTCAATGCCCAAGGGGAAAGATTTATGGAAAGGTATGCCCCCCAAGTTAAAGAAAGAGCCACCCGCGATGTAGTCTCCCGGAGCAGTTTTATGGAAATAAAAGCCGGGCGCGGAACACCCAATGGTGGTGTTTACTTGGATGCCTCGGTCATGGGCCCAGAATTTGTCTTGAAGAATTTCCCTGGCATGGTGGAACGCTGTCGAGATTACGGTTTTGATTTAGCTCATGAAAGAGTAGAAGTTTCTCCCACGGCTCATTTCTTTATGGGGGGAGCAGCCATTAACCCGCGCTGTCAAACTGACTTGGAGGGTTTGTATTGTGCTGGCGAAGATGCTGGGGGCGTCCATGGCGCTAATAGGCTGGGAGGAAATGGGATTGCTGATTCCACGGTTTATGGCGGTCTGGCTGGCGATGTCATGGCCGCAGATGTAATTGGCCGAGAGCTTCTTCCCTTTGATACCCAAGCCGTCTTAGAAATCATCAAAAAAGTGGAAGCTCCTTTGGGCCGAGAAGGTCTGGATCTTTACCCCTTAAGGGAAGAGATGCGCCTGAGCAACTGGGATAATTTAGGTATAATTCGGGAGGAAGGAGGTTTGCGGAAGGGATTACAGACCATCGAAGAACTGCAGGAAAAAATTAATAAAGTAGGTGTTCCCGGTGGGAAAGCTTACAACATCATTTGGCAAGATTGGTTGAATATGCGCAACCTGCTTGATGTGTCCGAGATAGTTGGTCTTTCTGCTTTGGAAAGGAAAGAGTCCAGAGGGGCCCATTTCCGGAGCGATTTTCCAGGAAAAAACAATAAAGAATTTTTACAAAATATCTTTATCAAGCGGCAAGGAGAAGAGATAAAGATATATAAGAGGCCCGTAATATTTAATCGCTTAAAACCAGAAGATATTGGCTGGGAGTGATAAAAAAACGAGATAGGAAGAACAATAAATGGGGGGTACACAAGGTTCCCTAATACCTAACGGGTGAAAATAATATAAAATTGGAGAAGTGGATATGAATGGTGGGGATGAATTAATTTTAAAAAGAGAGATTAAAGATCTGCAAGTCTGGCGCAGCACCTTTCTGGGCATGTGGGCCTGGCTTTTGCAGAGAATTTCAGCCATACTCATTATTGTTTTCTTAACTCTCCATTTTCTCTTACCTTACCGGCGGCCCATACAATTCCTTTTGCTCTTGCTATTAGTTATCCATGCCTCCTTGGGCATAAGGGTTATGCTTATTGATTTAGGGGCTAATGTGAAGACGCAAAAATTCTTGTTTATTGTTTTATTGTTGCTAGGCCTATTTTTCCTGGTCTGGATTTGGAACCGCTTACCTTTGGGTGGATAAAAATTTTTAGTTAGTGATCAAAAATGATTTACAAATTTTTAATATTCCGATTTGATCCGCAAAAAGATTCTGCTCCTTATGAGCAGGAATATATTCTCGATTTAGGAGAAGCGGAGAAGACCACGGTTTTGGATGCTCTTTTTAAAATCCAGCAGACCTTAGATAAAACTCTCTCTTTCCGCTATTCTTGTCGCTTGGCCATGTGTGGGTCATGTGCCTTAGTCATTAACGGAAGAGAAGGTTTGGCCTGCAAAACTCTCCTTAAAGATTTAGGGACCAATGTCATAACCCTGCGCCCCTTGAAGCATATTCCGGTAGTCAAAGATTTAATCGTGGATCTTAAATCTTTAATAAAAAAGCTCAGAGAAATGGAGCCTTATTTCATCCCGAAGACCCCCTCGCTTGAGCCAGCCCAGATTAAACCCGATTCGCGGGAAAGACGGTTAATTGGCTTGCATACGGAGTGCATAGCTTGCGGCTCGTGCGTTTCCGCGTGCACGATGATGTACTGGGCGCCTAATTATCTGGGGCCCATGAATCTAAATCGGGCCTTTTGCCTTATAGCAGATTCCCGCAATTGGTCGGAAAAGAAAATCGAGCAGATAGCCGGGGAAGATGGCATATATCGGTGTCATATGGAATTTAACTGCACGGAAGTCTGTCCCAAACACATCAGCCCCACCAGAGGGATTCATTATTTAAAGCGCCGTCTCCTCTGGGAAAAAATAAAAAGTCTTAATCCTTGGAGAAAAAATAAAAAGTATGCTAGCGAAGTTGATTAAAACCTTTTGGGCCTTAATTTTGCTTTGGGGAGCACCGACTTGGTCTTTTTCAGCTGGGGGCGCCGATGGGAAAATATGCCAGGAATGCCATTCGCAAAAATTCTTACGCCAGAATTTTGCCGGCTCCCCGGAAAAAATAGCCTATGGTGATCAATCGGTCTACCACGCCAAATTAAGCCCTTGTCCAGGAATTCGTGTTTTGGCAGAAGATTTATTCTTCACCGAAAGCCGTCTGCAAAAATATGCGTCCATCCTTTCCGGGATGAACCAAGGGCAGATTAAAGTACAAGAGTTAAATAAAATAATTCACCAAATAGAAGCAGAGTTAGAGATATTGAAGCAGCAAAGAATGAATTCTCCCGGCGAATTAATGAAAGACACGGAAACTCTGCGCCTTTCCTTGCAAAAAGTCTACGACCAAATTTGGCAGATGCGTACGGAAAAGGAGAAACGGTGGCTGATCGGCGTGGGCAGCCTAATTTTTTTAGTTTTTTTGGGCCTCCTCTTGGTCGCCCTAAAGAAATTGACTAATTTAGGGAAATTTCCCATCATTATAATTTTTCTGACAGTAAATTTAGGGTTAGGGAGTTGCTCGGCAAAATTAGGAGAAACGCCCCAAGGTAAAGAGCAGGAGCGATTAGAACAAGCTTTAGCGATTGCCCAAAAGAAAGTTAAAGAAATTGAAGATGCCTACCAAAAAATTATCCTTTTGCTCGACCTGGCGAAAGAGTATGCTCAATTAGATCCGCCAGCCGCCCAGCAGACTTGGAAATTAGCCAAAGAGATAGCCTCCAGCAATCAAGAAAGAAATAAAGAAATTATCGCCCAGTTAGAAATGGTACGTTCCTCTCTTTCCGTAGAGAAAATAAATCCTGATTCCCTGAAAGAACTGCAAGGGAAGATAGATCAAATTCGAGGTAGTATTTTTCTTTGGCGCCTCTTGGCTGAAGAATGGCTAACGGTTGATGTCCGGGAAGGGCGGCAAATTTTGGAAGGAGTAACCAAGGAAGTCTTGCGCTTACCAGAAGGGGAAATTCGGGATCGGGAGCTTAAAGCTTTGGGCGAGATTTGGGGCGATATAGACAAAGAAGAGGCTTTAAAATTAATCAGCAAAATTAAAGACCCCTTTTTGCGGGTCATGAGTTTGGGCAGGTGGGCATTGGCTCATCCGGATAAAGAGCAGGCTCTGGTTCTTTTGCCAAAGACGAGACAGGAAGTTTCCCTTATTTCCTCGCCCTGGCGTCAAGTACAGGCTCTGATCCGCTTATCGGCCTGGGCTGCCCAAATTAAGGAAGAAGAAGGGGCGAAGTATGCTGAACTAACTTGGCCGAAAATAGAAGAATTAGCTGATCAACAGTTACAAAGCTGGGCCGCCCAAGAGATGATCAAAAGCTGGGCGCCCATAAATATTCAAAAGGCCGCCGGATGGCTCAAAAAAATTCCAGAACAATTTGGGGAAAGTCGGGTTTACTCCCTGCGGCATATGGCGCACGCTCCATCTGCTTCCGCAAAGGCTAAATACTTGCATCAAGCCTTAGCTGAAGCCAAAGGAATTGCGGATGAATATGAAAGAAGGAAGTTGTCTACCTTGATTCGGCAAGATTTGTTGGTCTTGGACCAAGAGCAAGCCTTAAAGGACATACGGGAACTAAAAGATTTTTATGCTCTTGCGCAAATGAAGCCAAAAATTTGGCGCGCCATGTCCGCGGCTGATCAAGAAAAAGGCCTAAAATTGGCCCAATATATCGCCGAGGAGGAGGTGCGTTATCCGCTTATACTGGAGTTGCTCAAAGATCTATTACCCAACCAAAGAAGAGAAGTGCTTAATCTTTATAAGGAAGTATACCAATTAACAAATGATATTTCTTTGCCCTACCAAAGATGGCTTATCCTTCGGGAACTAAGCGAAAAATGGGGGCCCTTAGATGCGGAGGGTAAAGTTACTTGCCTAAGAGAGATGGAAAAAACCTTGCCCCAATTTTCCTCTTCTGGGCCAAGAGCAGAAATACTTTCATACTTAGCGGCGAGCTGGAAGAGTATGGATGAAGGAAAATCTAAAAGTCTTTTGGAAAAGCAGGCCCGAGAAGCATATGCCGCTCAAAAAATATTAGAAGAAATCCGTCTGTGGGGGAAGTTAGATATTAAGAGAGCAGAGGCCTTAGCCAAGAATATACCTGCGGAATTTTCTGGGGAAAGAATTCAAGCTTATAAAGAAATTTTCCGTTTGCTCAAAAAAGAAAAACCCCAGGAAGCCTGGAAATATTTGGAGATCGCCTGGCAGGAAGCAAAGAAATTAAGCCCCCCCACCAAAGTAAGGGTGGAATTGGTCAAAGAAGGAACGGGGGTAAACAAAAATGGTATAAGAGAATTAATTTCCCAAGTTCCTGGACGGCAGGAGCGGGACTTGCTGCTGCAGGAGGCGGCCAAAGCCTTAATAAGAACTGGTCAAATATCTGATTTGGAAACAGCTTGGCAAATAAGCATGGATATTACGGATACTTCCTTGGCCTTGGATTTGTACGAAAAGATAAGGGCACTCCTAAAAACGAAAAACCTGGGACAGGCCCTAACAAAATCTTCTCCGGCAGGATTATGGGTTCTGCAAAATGGGGGAACGGATAAAGAAGAGGCCGAAGAGGTGATTCGGCAGATAAGGGAGCAAAAAGCGCAGGCCCGCCTTTGGGCTTTTGGGGCCATGAATTTAGCCCAGACCGACGAAGAGCAAGCCCTGCATATTGCCCAAAAAATTTCCGGAATTGACCAAGAGGCCTACTCCTTGGTCCTTTATAAAATCGGCAGCCAATTCCGGAAGTGGAACAGGGAGAAAGGTAAAAGTGTGCTGCAACAAGCTTTGATCGCGGCCGATAAGATCAAAGAAGCAGATTTGCGCCGGGAAAGAATCCACCAATTGGCCAAAGAGGTTTATTATTTAGATCAGAATTTAGCCCAAACCATTTTGCAGAAGCTCTTAACTGATTTTCCCTTAGCCCAAAAAGATCTTTTATGGACTTTGGTGGAGTGGCATCCTCATTTGACCAAACAAATAGCCCAGGAAGCAAAGAATCCCTATGATCGAGCCCAGATTATTTTGCGCGGGGCCGAAGTTTTGCTGACCAGCGGCTGGGCGGAGAATATTAAGCTGCTGGAAGCCGCAGCCCAGTGGGCTAAAAGAATAGATAAGGCCCGTTGGCAGGGGAAGGTGGCTGAGATTTTGATCCTCAGTGAAGATCAAAAAGGATGGGAAATATGGCGGCAGATAGCAGACCCGGAAGAACGAGTGAAAATTTTAATCCAGATAGGGCAAAGAAAAAATTATATGCCTCCCGAAAAAGTTGATAAAATCTTGGAAAAAGCCATGGCCGAGACTTTTAAGGTTACAGACGTCCAAAAAAGAATAAAACTTATGACGGAAATTGGCCGTTGTTGGATGCCTCAAAATAAACAAAAAGGGAGAGAGGTCTTCTCTCAGGCCTACCATGTAGCTAGCAATTCTGCAGAATTCATCCATTAATTTTTGTTTACGTATAATTGCCAACCTTTTTTAATTTTGCCCCGCTCGTTCCCTTTTGAAGGGAACTTAAAGAAAAGATTATGAGTAATTTATTTTAATTTTTGTTTTCTTGAACCATTTTTCCCTTTATGCTATGATCCTCATCCAAAATGATAAAATTTTAGCGGCCAAATATTAAATAGAAGGAGGGAAAAATGGATTTTGAATTACCCGAAAGCTTACGTCTTATTAAAGACACAATTCGGCGTTTTATCAAGACGGAGCTGGAACCCATTTCTCAGAAAGTAGAAGAAGAAGAGAAGATTCCCGAAGAAATTGTCCAAAAGATGCGGGAACTAGGACTTTTTGGAGTCTCCATTCCCGAAGAATACGGGGGCATGGGATTGAATACTTTGGGCGAATGTGTAATTAACGAAGAATTCGGCAAGATCAATGCGTGTTTCCGTTCCCGTTTTGGCACGAATAATGGAATCGGTTCCCAAGGGATTTTGATTGATGGTACGCCAGAGCAGAAGAAAAAATACCTCCCCCGCATCGCCAGCGGAGAATGGACGGCGGCTTTTGCCTTGACGGAGCCAAACGCTGGTTCTGATGCCGCCAACATTCAGACCAAAGCTGTGCGCCGAGGGGATGTGTATCTACTTAATGGGCTAAAACATTTTATAACCAATGGTGATATAGCTAACGTCGTCACGGTTATGGCGGTAACGGATAAGGAAAAGGGGACTAAAGGAGTTACCGCCTTTATTGTGGAAAAGACCTTTCCGGGATTTTCGGTAGGCAAAATTGACCGCAAGATGGGCATCCATGGCAACAACACTTCCGAGTTGGTATTTGAAGATTGCCAGGTGCCGGCCGAGAACATAATCGGGGGAGAAGAGGGAAAAGGTTTTGTAACGGCCATGAAAGTCTTAGAAAAAGGTCGGATTACGATTTCGGCTACCTGCGTGGGCACTGCAGAACATGCGCTGGAGCTGAGCATCGCTCATGCTAAACAGAGGGTGCAATTTGGCAAGCCTATTGCCGTAAACCAAGCTATTCAATGGATGTTGGCCGATATGGCCATTTCCATCTATGCCGGAAGACAGATGGTTTACCACACGGCCTGGTGTCGCGACCAAAAGCAAAGAGTGCTCAAACAGGCGGCCATGTGTAAAGTATTTTGCACGGAGATGGCCAATCGCGCCGCTGATTATGCTTTACAAATTCATGGCGGCATGGGCTACATGAAAGAATCGCCCATTGAAAGAATCTACCGAGATATCCGTCTCACCCGTATCTTTGAAGGGACATCAGAAGTGCAGCGGATGATCATCGCCAGAGAATTATTGAAAGATTAATTTTTTTTTTAAAGAATTTACTTTTCCAAATTTTGTTGCTGACCTGAGATTTATTGGAGAATAGTCGATGGACATGCGCAAAAAAATAGCTATTGAGAATACAGCGCAAGCTTATTTAGAGCTTCTGCACGACCGCGGGATTAAATATTTTTTTGGGAATGCCGGTACGGACTTTGCCCCGTTAATTGATGCTTTTGCCCGCAGGCAAAAGGAGAAAAAAACTTTTCCCCAACCCATCTTAGTTCCCCATGAATTTGCCGCGGTGAGCATGGCTCACGGGTATACCATGGTCACCGGAGAACCCCAAGTGGTCATGGTGCATGTGAATGTGGGTACATCTAATGCTTTAACGGGGATCATGAATGCGGCCCGCGCCAATATTCCCTTGCTTTTTACCGCCGGTCGGACGCCCATTACGGAGGGTGAATTAAGGGGCGGGAGAAATTTGCATATTCATTGGGCCCAAGAATCTTTTGATCAAGCAGCGATGCTGCGTGAATATGTCAAGTGGGATTATGAATTGAGAAATTTTTGGCAATTGGAAAAAGTCATTGATCGGGCCTTGAATATAGCCATGGCCGAGCCCCAAGGACCTGTCTATTTGAGTTTACCCCGCGAGATTTTGGCCGAAGAGCATCAGGAATTCAGTTACACTCCGGCTCAGCCTAAGCTTTACGTTAAATATAACCCTGACCCAGAAGCTATCCGCCAGGCCGCCTTAATCCTAAAAGATGCTGAAAATCCCTTGATTATTACTTCAATGGTGGGCAAAAACCCGCAGGCCGTTAAGGAATTAGTCAAGCTCTGTGAGGATTTCGCCTTTCCCGTGGTCATGGCCGCCAGCAATCTTTACCTGAATTTTCCCACGACCCACCCTCTACACCTGGGTTTTAACCCCTTACGTTATATTTCGGGCGCTGATGTTATTTTAGTAATTGAATGCGATGTTCCCTGGTTCCCTCACAAAGTTCAGCCCCGACCGGGTGTTAAAATACTCCAAATGGGCGTAGACCCTTTATTCAGCAGATATCCCATCCGGACTTTTCCCGTGGATGTACCCATCGCCGGCGATGTGGAAGCCGGGTTAAAATTGCTGCGCCAAGCTCTCCGGCCTTATCGAGTAAGGAAGAGAAAAAAAATTCAAGATCGGTGGCAGCGCTTGACCAAAGAGCATGAGCAATGGCGTAATTCTGCTAAGGAAACAGCGCAAAGAGTAAAAGACCACCGGCCCATTGACATGGCCTGGCTTTCCCATTGCATCGGCCAAGTTCTCGATAGCCGGACTGTATTAATCAATGAATACGACCTGAACCTGGCGCAAGTACCCTTGGAAAAACCAGGAGCTTTATTTGGATCCCCCATGGTTAGCGGGTTAGGTTGGTGTTTTGGAGCAGCTTTGGGCGTAAAATTGGCCCGGCCAGAATCAATCCCTATAGTCTGCATGGGGGATGGAACTTACCACTTTACGGCTCCCACAGCCTGCCATTTTGTGGCCCAGAAATTTCCGGTGATAGTGGTCATCTTCAATAATCAGTGCTGGAATGCCGTGAAAACCTCGGTGCGGGACCTCTATCCCAAGGGTTGGGCAGTGCGCGAAAATCATTTCGTCCTTTGCGATTTAGAGCCCGCTCCAGCTTATGAGCAAATCGTAGAATCTTTTGGCGGGTATGGCGAGCGGGTGGAAAAACCAACAGAGATTATCCCGGCTCTTAAGCGAGCTATAAAAGCGGTAAGCGAAAAGAAACGACAAGCCTTACTTAATGTAATTTGCCGACATCCTTAAAAGGTTACCTTTCTTCCGGCGGCGACCTTTTTCGGAGATACGAGGACGAGAGAGCCCTAAGAAGGGCTCAGCAAGGAAAATTTAGCAATTTGATGTTTGTTAGAGTTCTTATTCTTTTTATCGGAATCCTTATTTCCTTTGCGGAAGTAAGAGGCCAAGAGAGGGGAAAAGTGGCCGGGGAAATTGCTTTGCCTACGGAAGTTAATGGTTGGAAGTGGGATGGGAAAAAGACTAAGTATAATCCACGCACCTTATTTGATTATATTGATGGGGCTGCTGAGGTTTATTTGGCTTATGGCTTTCAGAGTCTGGCCGTGCGCCGCTTTGAAAAATCTAATCAGCCCTCCATTATTCTGGAACTCTATGAAATGGAAACAGCAGAAGATGCTTTTGGCGTCTTTTCCTTTGAAAGGCAGGATGAAGAAGTGGGTGTGGGCCAGGGTTCGGAGTATGGCGGTGGCTTATTGCGTTTTTGGAAAGGAAAATATTTCGTGGCCATATATGCTGAGGGAGAAGGGGCGGAGGTTGACAAAACCCTAATTAATTGCGCCCAATTGGTTGCCCGGGCTATACCCGAGACAGCTCCTTTGCCCAAAATTATCCAATTTCTTCCGGCGGGTTATATGGAAAAGAGCCTGCGTTATCTAAAAAACCATGTGTTGTTGAATCAACGCTTTTTCTTGGCGCAGAAGAATATCCTTAACCTTAACCGCCAAACCGAAGCGGTCTTAGTGCAATATCTGCGCTATAAGCAAAAGATGCATGTGCTCTTTATTCGGTATCCGTCTTGGGCGGAAGCACAGGCCGCCGCGCAAAGTTTTCGCCAAGCTTACCTGCCCGATGCTCAAGGCAAAGACCGCTTGCAGATAGAAGATAAAAAATGGACTTTCCTTAAGCATTGGCGGGAATATATCTTGATTGTTCTTGATGCTCCTGATGAGGCTGGCGGGGAAGAAGTATGCCGAAATTTTGAGAAGAATTTAAAGGGGTAAGGAAGATGAGGAGCAAAGAAAAAACCATTACCCGTCGTGATTTCCTCAAGGCCGCCGCCGGAACTGCTTGGGCATTAAGCTGGACCACGGGCCGGGCAGAAGAAGTTAAAGGAGAATCTACCGCTAAAGTAGTCCTAATTCGCCGGCAGGAGGTCTTAAACGAGAAGGGAGAAATTCAACCCGATGTGGTCCAAGATATGCTCGATGAAGCTTTAAGCGTACTTTATGGAGAAAAAAATTATCGCTTAGTATGGAAGCGCCTTTTCCAGAAGAGCGATATAGTTGGCATAAAGACTAATGTTTGGTGGCATTTACCCACTCCGCGAGAATTAGAAAGCGCTATTCAACGACGTTTGGTAGAGGCCGGGGTGGCCCCTCAAAATATTGGCTTAGACGATCGCGGGGTACTCAAAAATCCGATCTTTCAGCGGGCCACGGCTTTAATAAATGTCCGCCCTCTACGGACGCACCATTGGTCAGGAATAGGTGGGTGTTTAAAAAATTATATTATGTTTGTGCCCAACCCCTCAGCTTACCATGGCGAAGCCTGCTCGGATTTAGGCAAGATTTGGAATTATCCAATAGTCCAGGGGAAGACCCGTCTGAACATCCTGTGTGCCTTCACTCCTCAGTTTTACGGTAGAGGAGCCCATTTCTTTGACCGCCGTTATGTTTGGCCCTATCGCGGATTAATTGTGGGTACGGATCCTGTGGCTGTAGATGCCGTAGGGGCCAGATTATTACAGCTCAAGCGCCTAAGTTACTTCGGCGAAGATAAGGCCCTGGATGTTCCGCCCATTCACATCGCCGAAGCCGATAAAAAATATAAAATTGGAGTGAGCGATTTACGGCGCATTCAGATACGGAAAGTAGGCTGGATGGAAGATTCTTTGATTTAAGATGAGCAACGAAACCAGAATCAGGGTAGAAGATTTAAAGGAATTTTGTTTGGCCATTTTAGTTAAATTGGGTATTCCTGCGGCGGATGCGCAGATTGTAACCGAAGCTCTGCTGGATGCGGAATTGCGGGGAATTGATACCCATGGTTTAATCCGTTTAAACCAATACGCCAACCTAATTCGCCAAAAATTAATTAATCCCTGCCCGCAAATAAAGGTAATAGGTGAATCACCGGGACATATTCTTTTAGATGCTGATTATGGATTGGGTTTTTTAGGCGGCTTTAAAGCCATGCAGGCGTGTATTAACAAAGCCAAAAAGAATGGTTTGGCTGTAGCCGGCGTCCGCCGTTCTTCCCATTTTGGGGCGGCCGGATATTATGCTCGCCTGGCCGTGGCAGAAAACCTAATCGGCATGGCTGCTTCCAATTGTTACCCCATCATGGCTCCGCCGGGATTTATCACCCGCACGCATGGCAATAATCCCCTCGCTTGGGCCATTCCTGCCGGAGAAAACCCGCCCCTTGTTTTTGATATGGCTACGAGTGTCGTATCGCAAGGCAAAATGAAAAAGTATGCAGATGCTGGACAAAAGATTCCTTTGGGCTGGGCATTTGACGAGCACGGCCAGCCTATTGATGATCCAGCATCATTTTTTTTACTTGCTCCCTTAGGCGAAGGCGGGTACAAAGGATACGGTCTGGCCATGGTTTTAGATGCCTTAGCCGGCGTGTTAACCGGCTCATATTTTGCGCGGGAGTTCACTTCCGGCCCTGGCTCGCGGGGATGTGGCCATTTTTTTATGGCCATTGATCCGCAATTATTTATGCCTCTGGATACTTTTAAAAAGAGAATGGACGCGATGATTGCCCAAGTTAAAAAAGCTGAGCCTGCTCCCGGGAGGCCCAAGGTAGCCTATATCCCTGGAGAAAGAGGAGCAGAAAAAATGCGCCAGAGTATTACGGCCGGAGTTGTTCTTGCCCCAACGACGATGAAGCTACTCCATAATTTGGGCAAAGAATTAGGAGTACCTTCCTTATTTTCTGCGCAAGAGTAAAGTAAAACAACTAATCTGAATTTTTTTAAATCCAGCAGCAAGCCTTAAGAAATTTTTAATACTTTAGCCCCTCTTATTTTTCTTTGCTTTAATTCCTGCAAAGCTTGGTTGGCTTCTTCTAAGGGGAATTCTTGAACTTCAGGCCGGATGGGAATTTGGGCGGCTAGGGTAAGAAATTCACGGACATCTTGACGGGCGACATTGGCGACACTTTTTATTTCTTTTTCGTACCATAGCTGAGCAGGGTAGTCTATTTGACTAAGAGCATCTCGATCTCGATCTTCTTTGCGAATAGCGTTAATGACTAACCGGCCTCCTTTTTGTAAATTATTTAAACCAGCTATAATTGGTTTCCAGGCTGGGGTAGTGTCAATGGCACAATCTATTTTTTCCGGAGGTTCTTCTTCTATGTCTCCTGCCCAAATAGCTCCCAATTGCCGAGCAAAATTTCTTTCTTGATCGCTCCGGGCGAAGACAAATATTCTGGCTTGGGGAAATTTGTATTTAGCCATTTGCATAACTAAATGAGCTGAAGCACCAAAGCCAATTAAACCTAAGTTCTTTCCGGCGCTCATTCCAGACAGCCGCAAAGCTCGATAACCGATAGCCCCAGCGCAAAGCAGGGGAGCTGCTTCGGAGTCGGAAAAAGTCGGGGGAATCGGATAGGCAAAATCTTCTTTGATAGTCATATACTCAGCATAGCCACCAGGTAAATCCCTTCCGGTAGCCCTAAAATCATTACACAAATTCTCTTTGCCCTCTAAGCAAAAAGTACAGCTACCGCAAGCGGAACCTATCCAACCAACACCTACCCGGTCCCCCACTTTAAATTTATCGGCTCTTGGTCCATTCTCCTCCACGCGGCCCACCACCTGGTGTCCGAGAATAGTTGGAAATGCCGGGGGAGGTGTTCTTCCCTCAATTTCATCCAGTTCTGTGTGGCAGACGCCGCAGGCAGAGACTTTTATTAAAATCTCTTTTTCCTGGGGAGTAGGCATAGGTAAGTCCACGAGTTGAAGAGGCGCAGGATTTTTCTCTAAAGAAGTAATTTGTTTCAGCACCATGGCCTTCATTTTTCTGCCTTAAATTCTTTTCCCAACCAATATTTAATCGCGTATTTTCGGCGTTTATCTGCGTCCCGTATCTTCTAAGCAACCCGCATCATCCAGCCGTAGGGATCTTTGATTTTTCCGTATTGAATCCCCATTATATTGTCGTAGAGTTTTTGCGCTAAAGGTCCAACTTTTCCATTATTTACCAAAAAGGTTTTCCCTTTATAAGCTAGTTTGCCTACGGGGGAAATAACCGCCGCCGTTCCGGAAGCAAAAATTTCTTTAACTCTTCCTTTTTCCAAACCGGAGATTATTTCCTCCAGAGCGATTCTCCGTTCGGATACTTTCATTTCCCAGGAGCGGGCTAAATGGAGAACAGAGTCCCGGGTCACGCCCGGCAAAATTGTTCCTTCTAAAGGAGGCGTAACTAATTCTTCATTGATGTAAAAGAAAATGTTGCTTGTCCCCACCTCTTCCGGATACTTTCTTTCGATGGCATCTAACCAGAGTACTTGGGTATACCCCAATTCATGAGCTTCTTCGGCAGCTAAAAGACTGGCCGCATAATTGGCTAAGGTTTTGGCTTCTCCCAACCCTCCCGGTGCCGCGCGAATATATTTTTCCGTCACATAAATATCAACGGGATTAAAACCTTGGGGATAATAAGCTCCGACCGGGCTCAAGATAATGTAAAAAAGATGCTTTTTAGAGAGCTGCACACCCAAAGCTGCTTCCACAGCAATTATATTGGGGCGAATATAAAGCGATGTACCGGGAGCAGAAGGAACCCAATCCTTTTCTAAGCTAATAAGCTTTTTGGTGGCTTCTAAGGCAAAATCCACATCTAACTCTGGTATGCACAAACGGCGGGCTGAACGATTTAGGCGTTCAAAGTTCTGGCGCGGACGGAATAAATAAATTTCACCGTTAGCCCAGCGGTAAGCTTTTAAACCTTCAAAGACTTCTTGTCCGTAATGCAAAACTAAGGCTGCGGGATCTAAAGCCAATTCATGGTAGGGTTCAATCCGCGGGTTTTTCCAGCCCCCATCCTTTTCATAATCCATTAAAAACATGTAATCCGTGAAAATTTTTCCAAAACCAAGAGAATCATGGGAGGCGGGCTTCTTTTTTAATTTATCAGCAGGTAAGGTTTTAATCGGTATGTCCATCATGTCGATGCTCCTTTAATATTTTTTAATTTTTTTATACCACAATTTACATAAAATAATAAATAAAAACTTAAATTGCTCGGGCCAGCGTTAGCACTTGTACTTGCCGGGCCCCTGCTTCCTTCAATACGCGGGCACATTCTCCCACAGTGGCTCCAGAAGTAAATACGTCATCGATAAGCAATATATTAATCCCCGCAGGAAGAAGGTTTTTACGCACGCGGAAGGCGCCGCGCATATTCTTTTCCCGCTCTGCGCCAGAAAGCTGAGTTTGCGGCTGAGTGTAGCGAATTCGCTCCAATAAGTTAAATTGCAGAGGTATTTTATGTACTCGGCTGACCACCCGCGCCAAGAGAAGAGATTGATTAAAACCTCTTTCCCGCAGGCGGCGGGGATGAAGGGGGACGGGCACCAGTAGATCAATATTCGCCAAAGAAAAGTCGGTATCTTTATATCCGGCTAAAAGCATGCCCAAGGGATGAGCTAAATAGGTCGCCCCCTGATATTTAAAGCGGGTGATCAACTCGGCCATTAATCCTTCATAAGGGCCCAACGCTCTGGCCGAGGTAAAATGTAATTCATTATTGAGGCAACGAGCGCAGAGATGATCAGGGCCGACAGAAGCGGCAAAGCCAATTCCGCATTTGGGGCATTTAGGAGAAGAGAAAAAAATTAGGGCAGCGAGGCAAGAAGAACAAACAGGTATGTTTGGGAAGCCATCCATAATTTGGCCACAAAACAAACACCGGGGAGGTAAGAAGAAATTAATCAGGGCAGACCAGAATAATTTCATCCTTAAAAATTTACGGGATAGTTATAGAAAGGGATGGCCGGAACAATTCGGGCGGCTTCGGGCAATTTCACCGTAAAGGTGCCCCAGTTTTTACAACCTTCACAGTAACTGCTCCATTCCCCCTTGGTCTGGGCGCAGATGCTGCAAGTATAAGGGGGAAGAGATACTTTTAAAGCGTCTAAGGCTTTTTCATAGGAGTCTATAGCGGAGGAAGTATCGCCCCGCCGGTGCAATGCCTGCCCCATGAGGATAAAGAGTTCGGGGAAAGAAGCTCCCGAAATTTCCAATTCTCGGAGTTGGGCTAAGGCCTCGTCAATCATTTCCATGCGCACTAAAAGGCGGCTATAAAAAAAACGCAAAACAGTGTCTTCAGGTCTTTTTCGCAAAGCTTCATGATAGATCTCTAAGATTTTTTGCGGATTGGCCTGGGCCAGATAAAGGCCTTCCAGACGTTCTAAAAAAACCGGGTTTCCCGAGGTGTCCAATGCTTTCCGCCAGATTTGGCTCGCTTCTTCTGAATCGCCCAATCTTTGGCAGATATCTCCTAAGGTGACGAAGGCCGGAATAAAATTCCGGTCTTCTTTAATAATTTCGCGCATGGCCTTCTCGGCCTCTTTGAAATTTCCTTTTTGCGCCAGTTCTTCCCCAAATTTATACTCCAGGCCAATTAAGAATTTCTTCTCCGTCTCGGCCAGTTCCTTCTCTTTAGTATATTTGACGATTTGTTTTTGGGTTTCGTAGGCGGCCGACCATTCTCCTTGCTGCAGGAGGATTTCTCTTTTTTTCCGCAAGGCTTCTCTGTTTTCTGGGTCATGGGCAATAATGTATTCTAAGGTCTCCAAGGCCAAATCATAATCATGGCGGGCCCGGTAATTTTTTTCCAAGGCAAAGAGGATTTCCAAGTTTTCTGGGGCCAGCGCTTTGGCCTTAATTAAGATTTCGATCGCCTGTTCATATTTCCCTTCTAAGTGGTAGAGATTGGCTAAAGAAAGGTAAGCAGGAAGGTGCTGATCGTTCTTGGCCAGGACCTTTTGCAGGCCTTCTTGGGCTTTAGCAAAATTACCTTTGAGCATCTGCTCCAGGGCTTGACTATAACGTTCCTGGAGGAATTCTTCTTTCCTTTGCCGCTTGGAAGAACGCCATAAGTCAAAGGCCCGTTTGGTATCGATAAAGAGGGTAACTAAAAAGACAAAAAAGGCGCCAATGAAAAAAGCGGCGAAAGCAATGAGCGCCGGAGAAATGGTTAGGGTATAATCTTGGTAAAGGGTAAATTCTATCTGTTCTGGATTAAGATAAAATAAATACCCAAAAATAAGAATGATGATGATGAAAATAAAAAAATGCAGGCGCGAAAACATGGGCGATTCCCTTTATTTTTTATGGTATGGTTCACCTCTTAAGATGGTGAAAGCGCGATATATCTGTTCTAAAAGCAACATACGTGCCAACCCGTGAGTTAAAGTTAAGGGAGAAAGGGAGAGAAGTAGGTCGCTCTCCTTTTTTAATCCTTCTTCCAACCCTAAAGGACCTCCTAAAATAAAGACAATTTCTTTGGGGGGTTCCTGCGCTAATTTGCCGAGAAAAGCTGCTAACCCTTCAGAGGTAAAGAGTTTTCCTTTTTCATCTAAGGCGACTTTAAAGGCCCCTTTGGGCAGCTTTTCTCTAATTCTTTGTCCTTCTTTGCTTAAAATTAATTCTTTTTTCTTAACCTCCTTGATTTTTTCTTCGGGGATTATCAGAGAACGAAAATTAGCGTAATGAATGATTCTTTGTTCATAGATTTGACAGCCCTGGCGAATAAAAGGCTCACTAATATGCCCAACCGCTATAAGAGTTAGGCGCAAATTTTCCTCACGCTGTTCGTTTTCTTCGTCGGGGTTGGGGCGGCAGATTTACCCGCGGAGCATCGGCCCACAATCTTTCTAAATCATAGAATTCACGTACGGGCTGGTAAAAAACGTGCACTACCACTTCGCCGTAATCAAGCAATATCCAACGCCCTTCCCGCTTGCCTTCGATTCCTAAAGGATAAAGCCCTTCTTTGGCTAACTTTTCTTCGATGTGCGAGGCGATGGCCTGAACTTGTCGGTCGGAATTGCCGCTACAAATGACAAAGTAGTCGGCAAAGGAGGAGATGTTTTGAATCGATAGAATGACCAGGTCGATAGCTTTATGATCAAGCGCCGCCCGCGCGCAAAGAAAAGCTTTCTCTTTGGGATTATTATAAACCAACCTACTGGTTGTTTTTCGCTTACTGATAGAGTTTATGGCGATATATGAAATCCTCCACTCCTGCTGGCAAAAGATATTTAATAGACTGACCTTGGGCGATCTTCTCTCGGATCATAGTCGAAGAAATATCCAGGCCCGTTATTTCCCGCGGAAAAACGCCGAACCCGGATTCATGGATAAAACCTCTTTGTTTTTTATCATAACAAAAAGAATTTCTTAGTTCAACCGGCAGATGATCTGCTGAGAAATTTTTTTTAAATCCGGGTCGGGCCATAATGACAAAGTGGCATAACTGGAAAAGGGTCGGGTAATCTTTCCAGGTGTTTATTTCCAAGAAGGCATCAAGGCCAACGATGAAATAAAGCTGCACTCTCTGGCCAAACCGCCGGCGGAAATGCCAGATAGTTTCTACAGAATAAGATTTGCCTTTCCTCCGCAATTCTACTAAAGATAGGGAAAAACGGGGATTATCCGCTATAGCCAATTTGACCATGCGGGCTCGCCAAGAGGCTGGAATGATATTTTCCTTTTTTTTATGGGGTGGATCAGCTGCCGGAATGAAGATAACCTTTTGCAAACCAAAAATCTCATAGATCTCTTCGGCCGAACGTAAATGGCCAAAATGAATAGGATTGAAGGTTCCTCCGAAAAGACCGATCTTTTTCATTGCCGGATTTGTCCAGATCCGTAAACGATGAATTTAGTAGTGGTCAACTCTTCCACACCCATAGGGCCAAAGGCATGTAATTTTGTGGTACTGATGCCAATTTCTGCTCCCAATCCCAATTGAAACCCATCGCTAAACCTGGTGGAAGCATTAACTAACACCGTCGAAGAAGGTACTTCTTGTAAGAACCGTTGAGCATGAGCATAATCTTGGGTCACAATGGCCTCGGTGTGAGCTGAGCCATAACGGATAATGTGCTGGATAGCCTCATCCAGCGAATTAACTACACGCACAGCTAAGATTAAATCCAAATATTCTTTGCCCCAGTCTTCTTCATCGGCCGATTTGATCGCCGGCAGTATTTTCTTCGTCTCCGGACATCCGCGGAGTTCCACACCGGCCTGAGTAAATTTTTGGGCCATCGGAGGTAAGAATTGAGGAGCAATCGCCCGATGCACTAACATAGTTTCCATAGCGTTGCAAACACCTGGCCGCTGGACTTTAGCGTTATAGCATATTTCTTGGGCCATATTTATATCAGCCGAGGCATCGACAAAAACATGGCAGACTCCCTTATAATGCTTAATTACGGGAATCTTAGAATGGGCGGTCACAAAGCGGATCAATTCTTCGCCGCCGCGGGGAATGATTAAATCAATAAATTCTTCTAACTTTAGCATCTCCTCTATAGCTTGACGGGAAACTATAGGAATAACTTGGATAGCTGCTTCCGGAAGGCCGTGTTTCTGGATGACTCTTTGCAGTACTTCCGCAATGGCCAAATTAGAATTAATGGCTTCGGATCCGCCTCTAAGAATGACCGCATTCCCCGCCTTTAAACAAAGAGCTGCGGCATCCGCGGTTACATTGGGTCGGGATTCATAAATTATGCCTATCACGCCTAAAGGAATACGCATTTTACCTACTAAAAGGCCATTAGGCCTTTTCCACATTTTGACTATCTGACCCACGGGGTCGGGTAGGGCAGCGATTTCTCGTAAGCCCGCGGCCATAGTTTGAATAACTTGGTCAGTTAAGGTGAGCCGGTCAATCATAGCTGCGGAAAGCTTTTTTTGGCGGGCTAATTTTATATCTTCCGCATTTGCTTTTTTTAACTGAGCAGCGGCTTTAGTTAACTCCTCCGCCATATCTAAGAGGGCTTGGTCTTTAATCCGCGAAGAAAGGTTGGTCAATTTATAGCTTGCTTCCCGCGCTTTTTTAGCCATTTCCCCAATCTGTTTCTTAATAGTCATAATTCACTCCGTAGTTTAAGTTTTGGGCCTTTTTTCGGGAAAAGTTTGCTCTTTCTTTTCTGTCAAACTTAATGCTTCTATCCCTGGAGTCTGGGTAAACAATATTTCACCACCGAGATCGCCGAGGGCGCCGAGAATTATTTTCTTAATCTTAGCCACAGGGGGCACAGAGAACACAACTCAGCAAAGCCGCAACCAAAAATTTATTTCTCACAGAGCCCACAGAGAACGCAGAGGAATTTTTTTTAATAATTTTATTTATTTCTTTCTCTGTGTGCTCTGTGAGCTCTGGGAGAGTCATCTTTTTCTTAATAATATTTTTTAATCCTGAAAATCTGCAATAATCTGCGTCCTATAATCTCCCCCGCCCCCTCTTTAGAAAAGAGGGGTGCCTAATCTCCCTTTTCTAAAGGGAGGTAAGGAGGGATTATAAATCACCGCAAAGCACGCCGAGGGCGCAGAGAATTTTTTTCTTAATATTAGCCACCGAGGACACAGCGCCCACAGAGATTAATTATTTTCTAAAGGGAATAAAACCATTGAGAATATTAGCCCACTATTCCAATATTCCAACATTCCATTATTCCATTATTCCATTTTAAATGGAAAATATTTATATAACGGCCATATCATCCCGATGAATAATTTCGTCGCTATATTTATACCCTAACTTATCTATAATTGCACTGGATTTCAATCCTTTTATTTTATTAATTTCGGTTGACCCGTAGTTGCTCAGGCCCCGGGCAAATTCTTGCCCTTGGGCGTCTACTAAAACAACCGCATCTCCCACACTAAACTTTCCTTCCACGGATATTACTCCTGAAGGTAGAAGACTTTTTCCTTTTTGGCAGATAGCTTTTTTAGCCCCTTCATCTACCATAATCTTCCCTTTAGGCTTCAAGGTGAAAGCGATCCAGTGCTTGCGGCTCGTAAGCTTGTTTAATTGGGGCACAAAAAGAGTGCCAATTTCCTCCCCCTGCAAAATTCTCTCGATTATTCCGGGAACTAACCCGTTGGCTAAAATGGTGGGGACGCCAAAAAAGGCTGCTTTGCGGGCGGCCTCGAGCTTAGTCACCATGCCGCCTATACTAATGGGGCTGGAAGTACCAGCTGCTCCTTCTTCCATCTCCTCAGTAATTTGCGAGACTAAGGGGATAAGGCGAGCATTCTTAAATTGGCGAGGGTCGCGGTCATAAAGTCCGTCTATATCGCTTAAAATAATCAAAAGATCAGCATTGACTAAGTTAGTAACTAAGGCCGATAAATTATCATTATCCCCAACTTTAATTTCTTCGACCACTACGGTATCGTTTTCGTTGATGATAGGGATTACGCCCATACTCAGCAGCGTAAATAGGGTATTGCGGGCATTAAGAAACCTATTCCGGTTAGCCAGATCATCTCTGGTGAGTAAAATTTGAGCTACTTTTTCTCCATAAAAAGAGAAAGACCTTTCGTAGTTCCACATAAGGGCGCTTTGCCCTATGGCCGCGGCGGCTTGTTTTTGGGGCATAGTTTTTGGTTTTTCGGTTAAGCCGAGGCGGGCCATGCCCGCCGCGATAGCTCCTGAAGAGACGATAACTATCTCATAACCCCTTTTTTTAGCGGCATTGACTTCTTGAGCTAAGCGATCAAAAACTTGGGGGCTCAGAGCCCTTCCTTTGTTCGTTAATACCTTACTTCCTATTTTCAGGACAAAGCGATGCGTCTTTTGGAGGAGTAACTTGCGGTTCAATTCGTTTGTTCCTCCTTTTTCCGAATAGTTAAATTTATTGCTAATGCTTTGAGCAGAGCGGGAATTCCTTGACCCGTTAAAGCTGAGATAGGGTAAACTTTTTGCCGCCTCTTCTGGAAGTACGATTTAACCTTTCGGGTAATCTCTGCTGCCTGAGGCAGGTCAATTTTATTTAGGGCGATTATTTGGGGCTTCGCGGCCAAATTAGCGTCAAAGAGAGCGAGTTCTTGGTTTAAGGTGCAGTAATCTTCAATCGGATCACGTTGGGTCGTTCCGGAAACATCTAAAACATGAAGGATTAATGAAGTACGTTCCACATGGCGTAAAAATTTTAAACCCAAGCCGGCTCCTGCATGGGCGCCTTTAATAATTCCTGGGATATCAGCGACTACAAAAGGGGGGTAGTCATGGAAACGGACGACCCCTAAATTGGGAACTAAAGTAGTAAAAGGATAATCGGCAATTTTAGGCCGAACGGCGGAGATGCGGGCAATTAGAGTAGATTTACCTACATTCGGGAAACCTACAATGCCAATATCAGCTAAAAGTTTTAATTCTAAAGAAATCCAGCGGGCTTCTCCAGGTTGGCCAGGTTCGGCATAACGAGGTGCCTGCCGGGTAGGGGTAGCGAAATGGGCATTTCCCCTGCCGCCTTTTCCTCCCCGGGCTACAACAAAAGTCTCGCCATCTTGGGTAAAGTCTTTCAATATTTGATTAGTTTCGGCATCGCGTACTACCGTGCCCACCGGCACGGGTAGGATGAGGTCGGGAGCACTTTTCCCTTCTTGGTTTTTCCCCTTCCCGTGTTGGCCTCTCTTGGCATAATAGTGCTGCTTATAGCGAAAGTCCAGGAGGGTAGCTGTCTGGGAATCGGCTTTTAGAATCACATCGCCACCTTTGCCTCCATCGCCACCATCAGGACCACCGCGGGGAACGTATTTCTCGCGTCGGAAGCTTATACACCCATTCCCCCCATCCCCGGCTTTGACGAAGATTTTGGCCTCATCGATGAATTTGATTGCTTAAACTCCCCAGACTTCGCTGTAGGTATTGCTGGCTTTTTAAAATGGAGCTCAAACCTGAACTTGAGCTGGCGGTGCGGGATAGACACTGACTTTTTTCCGCTCGCGATCAAGGCGTTCGAAAGTAACTATACCATCAATCTTGGCGAATAAAGTGTAGTCTTTACCCATGCCCACATTCACGCCAGGATGAATACGAGTTCCGCGCTGACGCACTATGATAGATCCAGCAGATACCCATTGCCCGCCGAATCTTTTCACACCCAACCTTTGCCCGGCGCTGTCTCTTCCGTTCCGGGAACTTCCTTGTCCTTTTTTATGAGCCATTTTTTCCTCTTTCCTTCCTTACCCCTCATTCCCTAACCAAAATTGATTAAGGAAGAGCTGTCTTAATTATTAAGGCTTATTTCTTTGATCCGCAAAGTAGTGTAGGGCTGGCGATGCCCTTGTTTCTTTCTATATCCTTTACGGCGCTTCATCTTAAAGATTATTACCTTTTTAGCCCGCTGTTGACCTAAAATTTGGCCGACTACCTTTACATTAGGTAAAAGCGGATTCCCGGTTAAAACTTTTTCACCATCTGAGTAGAATAGCACCTCTTGCAATTCTATTTCTTGCCCGATTTCCCCTGATAATTTTTCTACTCGGATTTTATCTCCTGGTGAGATGCGATATTGTTTTCCTCCTGTTCTTACTATAGCGTACACTGAGGATTCCCCTTTCCCTAGATTATGATCTCTGAAAAATTTCATTACATATCCACGGACTTTTTCAGAGATCTCAAATTAATTTCTTTAAGATATTTTAAGAAGTTTTACTATTTTTTGTCAATGATAATTTGCTCTAAGCTTCGATCACTTTTTATCAAAGATCTTTATCGGAGAGCAGTCCCTTGTGCCTTGTCGCTTTTCGGTAAGGGACAAGCCCTTGCTCTTAGGACAAATATGGAATAATGGAATAGTGGAATGTTGGAATAATGGGATAATGGGAAAATGGCTAAGCGGGGAGCAAAAGAGGGGACGGCGGAAATTATAGGACGCAGATGAACGCAGATTTTCAGGATTAAAAAATATTATTAAAAAAAGATGACTCTCCCAGAGCTCACAGAGCACACAGAGAAAGAAATAAATAAAAATTTTTAAAGAAAAAATATGGAATAGTGGAATGTTGGAATAATGGAATAATGGAATAATGGAATAATGGAATAGTGGAATAGTGGGCTAATATTCTCGATGGTTTTATTCCCTTTAGAAAATAATTAATCTCTGTGGGCGCTGTGTCCTCGGTGGCTAATATTAAGAAAAAAATTCTCTGCGCTCTTGGCGCTCTCGGCGGTGATTTATAATCCCTCCTTACCTCCCTTTAGAAAAGGGAGGAAGTGCCCCCCTCTTTTTTAAAGAGGGAGTGGGGGAGATTATAAGACGCAGATGAAAGCTGATTTTCAGGATAAAAAAATTATTTAATATTCTCTTTTTCAGAAGTCTTCTTGACTATTAGTACTGCTGATTTCAAATTGCTCCAAATGATAGTCATTCTTAGCACTGATCACAATGCGCTTTTGGTAACGTTTTTCCAATTTTTCTAATTCTAAGCGAGCTTCATCGTAAATAAAGTTAGCCACATTCGGATGGACGTTAACCAGAATATTATTCCCGGGCAAATCTCGAATGTCGCGCTGTATTTCCCGGAGAATCTCTTGGCAAATGGTTGCTCGAGACTTTAAATACCCGCGGCCATCACAGTAAAAACACCTTTCGCTAAGTATTCTTCCCAAACTTTCCCGGGTGCGCTTGCGCGTCATTTCAACCAGGCCAAGTTCCGAAATCTTTAAAATATTAGTTTTGCTTTTATCTTTCTTTAATGCTTCGCGGAGAGCTTGGAATACTTTTTCCCGGCTCGATTCCTTTTCCATGTCAATAAAGTCAATAATGATTATTCCCCCAATATTACGCAAGCGAAGTTGATAAGCAATCTCTTTAACTGCTTCCAGGTTAGTTCTTAAAATAGTGTCTTCCAGATTCCGCTTACCCACATAGCGTCCCGTGTTCACATCTATAACCGTGAGGGCTTCTGTATTGTCAATGACAATATAGCCGCCAGATTTAAGCCAAACCTTCCTACCTAAGGCCCGGCTGATTTCCATTTCAATCCCGAAATAATCAAAGAGAGGTTCCTCTTTATCATAAAGCTCTATGGCCGATTTTAATTGGGGCATGAAGGTATCGCAAAATTCCATGATTTTCCGGTACTCTTCTTCTGAATCAATGATGGCCCTTTCTACATCTTGGGTGAAAAGGTCGCGGATAGCCCTTAAAGTGATATCTAAATCTTTGTGAATCAAACTGGGCACAGGACTGGTAGCCTTACGCTTCTGAATGTTGTTCCACATCTTTAATAGAAAATCTAAGTCTTGGCGAAATTCAGCCTCGCCCTTTCCTTCGGAAGCTGTGCGGACAATTAAACCAAATCCCGGCGGCTTAATATTTTGTACAATATCCCGTAAGCGCCGGCGTTCAGCTTCATTCTCAATCCGCCGCGAAACTCCAATTTGTTCCACCATGGGCATAAGTACTAAGTGGCGACCAGGTAAGGAAATATGAGATGTTATCCGGGCTCCCTTTGATCCCAAGGGTTCTTTAGAGACTTGGACTAAGATCTCTTGTCCTTCATGGAGGAGGTCCTCTATTTGGAAAGGAGTATCTAAATTTAAAACCTCTTCTTCTTCCACAAGATAGCCATCGCCATCTTCTTCCCGGGCCCGCATTAAAAGTTCTAAATCTTCAAAGTCCTGGTGAACATCGGCTACATAAAGAAAGGCTGCCTTTTCTAAGCCAATATCGACAAAAGCAGCTTGCATGCCCGGCAGAACCCGGACTACCCGCCCCTTGTAAATATTTCCGGTTATTCCTTGTTCCGAACTTCTCTCTATATAGAGTTCTGCTAATACTCCATTTTCCAAAAGGGCTACTCTAGTTTCACCGGAATTGACATTGATCAATATTTCGTTGCCCATTTCTATTCCTTAAATTGCACCTGGGTCTTTTTAATTTTTAATACTGGCCGTTTACTTTCTTCTCCCTTAAATATAAGATCCAAAATTTCTTCGGGGCGAATAAATTTGCCTTCCTCTCCTTGGAAAACCAAAGATAAAGTATGATCATCAATCAATTCGACAGCTTTAAGCAAATCCCTTAAAGGAAAAGATTTATTCTTGCGCGGCCAATAAAAACTTTTTTCTTCGCTAAGCAAATTGGCGATTTTTTCTTTAGGCCATTCCTGTCCTGGAGCTAATATGATTTCGTAAGTAACATAAAGTATATTATCAAAAATTGATGGTGATTTCAAGGAAATTTCATATATTTTCAATAGTTGAATATCGGTAGGCAGGGCCTGGTTTAAGCGCGTTAAAACTTCAGGGATAAATATTTTTTCGTAAGTAAAGAAATCAAGAAACTCCGCCATACTTTCATAGCCTACTGGCAAAGGTGGACCAAAAGAGATCTTAGGAGCAGGATGGAATCCCTGGGAAAAAACCAGAGGAATATCTGCTCTCCGGAAAGCCCTAATCATCAATCGTGATAATTCTAAATGACTAAATAATTTAGCTAAGCCTAATTTTGCGAACTGAGCGCGGAAGCGATAAATAGGAAAGGGCGCCTTTTTTTCTTGGGGGGAGAAATAATTATAGTTGGCAGAAATGGATATTTCTGGAGCTAGGCGGTTGCTCAATTGATCCACCCCAAAGCATACCCCGCAACCTTGGCAAGAATTATTTCGGCAATCGGGAGTAGGCATTAAATGCCCGGCTCTATCTCTTTCGGCAATAAGAAAATTCTTACTTATACCCATATGCAAATGGTCCCAAGGCATTAACTCTTGCAAATCTCGGGCGCGATAAGCATAAAAGGCGGGATCCAAGCCAATTTGGGCAAAAGCTTTTACCCAGAGGTCATAACGGAAATGGTCTCCCCATCCATCAAGGCGACAGCCCAATTTGTAGGCAGTTTCCAAAACCTTACTCAACCGCCGGTCTCCACGGGCAAATACGCCTTCTAACAGACTTAGGCGCGGATCCGTCCATTTCAAATTTATTCCTTTTTTAGGAAGCCTTTGTTTTAAAAATTTTTGTTTTTCATAAATTTCCGCAAGGGATGATTGCGACTCCCACTGAAAAGGAGTATGAGGTTTGGGGATAAAAGTAGAGATACTAACGTTGATTTGGGCCGAGCTTTTTGCTTGGCGAGCTTCCTTTAGGGCACGCTGACAAAGAGATACAATACCCGCCAGATCTTCTTCTGTTTCGGTAGGCAAGCCAATCATGAAATAAAGCTTTATAAGACGCCAATTTGCCGCAAATACTGTTCTTATGGTCGCAAGCAGATCTTCTTCCGTGTTATTTTTATTTATAAAGCGCCGCAGACGGTCTGTGCCAGCTTCGGGAGCCAGAGTGAAACCGGTTTTCCTAATTTGGCGGATCTTTTCAATAAGTAGAGGAGATAAGGTTTCTACGCGCAGGGAAGGCAAAGATACAGCAATTTTTTTATCTTGATACAAATTGATTATTTGGGGCAGGATTTTATCAATTTGCGAGTAATCTCCAGTACTCAAGGAAAGAAGAGATACTTCATCGTGGCCGGTGCTTTTCAGCCCTGCTTCTACTAATTGCAGAATATTTTGGGGCGATCTTTCTCGCCAAGGGCGATAAATCATCCCGGCCTGGCAAAAACGGCACCCTCTCGTGCATCCCCGGGCAATCTCGATATTTAGCCGATCATGGATTATTTCCGTATAGGGAAGGAGCGGCCGTTGGGGAAATTCACCTTGATCCAAATCAGCGAGGACGCGTCTTTTGGCTTGCTGATAGCCCTCGCGCAAGGAAATTATCTGTTCCAGCCGACCATCAGGATGATAAGTAACTTTAAAAAAAGAAGGAATATAAATCCCTTCCATCTGAGAAAGGCGTTGGAAAAGCTGGAATTTGGTCTCCTTCTTATCTTTATAAGCGATAATTTCCCGGCATATCTCTAAAATTACCTCTTCGCCATCTCCCAAAACAAAGAAGTCAAAAAAGTCCGCCACTGGTTCAGGGTTGGCTGTCAATGGTCCGCCGCCGATGATGAGCGGATATTCTTCCCCTCGTTCTGACGCATAAAAAGGAATGCCCGCAAGATCAAGGATATTCAAGACGCCCGTATAATTGAGTTCATATTGGAGAGAAAAACCGATGATGTCAAATTCCCGCAGCGGGCGGGAAGATTCCAGAGTAGTCAAAGGAATTTGACGAGCGCGCAAAAAATTTTCCATATCAGGCCAAGGGGCAAAGACGCGTTCACAAGCAATATCTGGTTGTTTATTGAGGATGTAGTAAAGGATTTGCAATCCGAGGTGGGACATGCCCACTTCATACACATCAGGGAACGCCAGACAAAATTTTAAGCGTACTTGGTTTAAGTCTTTTTTTATAGAATTAATTTCGCCGCCCAAGTAGCGGGAAGGTTTGGAGATAGTTAATAATTCATCTTTGTTGATCATAATAAAAATATTAACATTGGCCTGGCAGGCAAGCAAATAATTTATAGGATTTTATTCACCGCCGAGACCGCCAAGCACGGAGAGGAATTTTTAGTTATAAGCCACAGAGGGCCCAGAGCACACAGAGAAAAAGAGAATATTTAACAATTATTTTTAATCCTCAAAATCTGCGTTTATCTTCTTCCTTATAATCTCCCCCGTCCCCTCTTTAGAAAAGAGGGGTGCGATTTCTCCCTTTTTTAAAGGGAGGTAAGGAGGGATTATAAATCACCGCCGAGACCGCCAAGAGCGCAGAGAATTTTTTTCTTAATATTAGCCACCGAGGACACAGCGCCCACAGAGATTAATTTTTTTCTAAAGGGAATAAAACCATTGAGCATATTAGCCCACTATTCCATTATTCCATCATTCCAATATTCCATATTTTTTCTTTAAAAATTTTTATTTATTTCTTTCTCTGTGTGCTCTGTGAGCTCTGTGAGAGTCATCTTTTTTTAACAATATTTTTTAATCCTGAAAATCTGCGTTCATCTGCGTCCTATAATTTCTCCCGTCCCCTCTTTAGAAAAGAGGGGTGCGATTTCTCCCTTTTTTAAAGGGAGGTAAGGAGGGATTATGATTCACCGCAGAGCACGCCGAGGGCGCAAAGGAGTTAAAAATATATTTAGCTACAGAGGGCGAGAGAATACTGAATTTAGGAAAGATTATAATATGATCAAGCTGCGCATCCTGTTGATGGCGGCGGCAACTTCGTAGATTCTGGGCAGAGCATAGTCTCCTCTGCGGAAGGGAGTGATAATGTCTAACCCTTTTTCTTCAACTTCTTTTAATGCCTGCCGTAGACCATGGGCCAAGGAAACCTTGCCGTTAAAATACCGGGCGGCAGCGAAATGAATTAAATCGCCTATAGCGTTAGTTTGACTTTCATCTACCACTTGCGAAACTTGCGTAAGATCGATAAGTGTCCGACCATAAATAATGGTCTTTAAACCTTTGGCATCAATCTTCACTTCTCTTTTCCCCCGTTGTGGATCAAAACTTTCTGGTAAAGGTATACGTTCTCTTATTTGGCCAAAATAATTTCCCCCTTCTGCTCGGCGCCGAGTTGGAAATTGTTGACTAATCTCTTTTGCTCTTTTGGTCGCATCCTGGGGGAGATATTTCTCCATCATGATAACGCGGTCGGCTACTTCAAAATAATCGCCTGACCCACCCATAACTAAAATAGTGGAAACCCCCAGTTCTTCGAAAAGCTGGCGAACTTTGTCAATAAAAGGGGTAATGGGCTCTTTTTCTTTAGCTACTAAGGCTTGCATGCGCTGGTCCCGGATCATAAAATTTGTTGCCGACGTATCTTCATCGATTAAAAGAACTTTGGCGCCCAATTCTAAAGCTTCTATTATATTGGCGGCCTGGGAAGTGCTGCCTGAGGCATTTTCTGTGGAGAAAGGAGCGGTGCTCTTGCCAAAAGGTAAGTTATTAATGAAGGGGCTGATATCCACTTTTTCCACAAATCTTCCATCCTCGGCCCTTATCTTTACGGCTCCTGGATGAGTTACTACCAACTCTCGGCCATCTCCGGGAATATGCGGATAAACTCCTTTTTCAATAGCGTTGAGTAGAGTTGACTTTCCGTGAAAACCGCCCCCCACGATAAGAATTACTCCCTCCGGAATAGCCATCCCCTTAATCGTTCCCTGATTTTTAGTTTCTACTTGGGCGGCGAGCTCGGGAGGAGTATGCCAGACAACTACTTCATGTTCATCTCCATTTTCAATCATTAGTGGACGGTCATCAACGCCGCTTTTCCGGGGGAGAATTGATCCATCAGCCAAAAAACAGATCCATTTCTTCTCCTCAAGTTGGGCCCGAATATATTCTTGATCTTCGACAACTTCCACATGGTGTTTAATTTCATTGGGAGAATGATGGTCGTAATATAAAGCTTTTTCTACTAAACGGGGCAACTCCCCGAAAAACATTTCTTCAGCCTGCCGTCCTAAAATTGTCCGTCCGGCAGCAGGCAGCCCCAAGGTGAAGCGTACTTCTACCCAATCTTTATCCACAAAACAGGAAGTTCTCTCTAAGACTTCTTGGCCTGGTAAGTCAATGGAGATTCGGCCACTATGTCCGATCCCCCGGGTTCCTTTGACTACATTTTTGATGGCCCCATGAAATTTACGGGTTAGATAGTCTCTTAAAGCCAGAGCGCGGACTTTGTTCATAAATAGGTCGGGTGGAAATTTGGCGATTTTTTGGGGAACTTTGAGGTGCAGGCGACTGGGGCTGGCAAAAGGGTCGCCTTGTACATGATCGATAAATAGTTGAAAATTGCCAAAGTCGTAAGCTCCTTCAATTTCTTTATATGCCTTGTAGCCCCGACCATCAAGGCGCGTTAAGATTTTTTTTAATTCTTCTTTATTGAGCATTTTTGCCTCTCTATATTTGCCAAATAGGTTGAAAGAATTAAAGAGAATGTTGACCCAATTTTCCATTATTCCATCATTCCATTATTCCATATTTTTTTAAGGTTTTTTAATAATTTTATTTATTTCTCTGTGTGCTCTGTGAGCTCTGTGAGAATCATCTTTTTTCTTAATAATTTTTTTTAATCCTGAAAATCTGCGTTTATCTTCTTCCTAATAATCTCCCCCCACCCCTCTTTAAAAAAGAGGGGTGCGCTTCCTCCCTTTTTTAAAGGGAGGTGAGGAGGGATTATGATTCACCGCCGAGAGCGCCAAGAGCGCAGAGAATTTTTTTCTAAATATTAGCCACCGAGGACACAGCGCCCACAGAGATTAATTATTTTCTAAAGGGAATAAAACCATTGAGAATATTAGCCCACTATTCCATTATTCCATCATTCCAATATTCCATATTTTTTCTTTAAAAATTTTTATTTATTTCTTTCTCTGTGTGCTCTGTGAGCTCTGTGAGAATCATCTTTTTTCTTAATAATTTTTTTTAATCCTGAAAATCTGCGTTCATCTGCGTCCTAATAATCTCCCCCGCCCCCTCTTTAAAAAAGAGGGGAGTTTATTTCTAAAGAGAGGCAGTGCAGCACTCTTATTCGCCCTGCTCCCTGCCCCTTGCTCCCCGCTTAGCCATTTTTCCATTATTCCATTATTCCATATTTGTCCTAAGGCTAAGCCCTTATTCCTTACCAAAAAGCTATAAGCCCCAAGCGCTAACCTAACAAGAAAGACCTTTGATAAAAAGTGATCAATGGTCAGCTTATTAGACTGACCGTCTAACAGTTTTAATATTTCTCGCCAGCAGGAAACAGGCGGGAGGGGAGAGGCGAAATTAAAATCGGCTGGGAATTGCTTATTTCCTTCTTACCCACCTTTTATCCGCCATAAACGGCGGGGATAAACTTGTTTTGAAAATAAACACCCGAATAATAATCCCTATTTTAAAGTAGAGACTTTTTTATTCCCCGCCCGTCCCAATGAAAGAGCCAGTGCCTCATTTTAATGAGCCTCTCTCCCTCCCGCCTGAAACAGTTACGAATTTAAAAAGTGATCAACGGTCAGCTTATTAGATTATTGACAAAAAAACTAAAAATGATTATTATTTTCACAAATTTTAAAAAAATCCAGAAATAGCAGGCAAAGTTTAACTTATTGGCTAATTCGAATATGACCATGGAATCTTACTTACTTACTTACTTACTTACTTACTTACTTACTTAATCCCTCCTTTACTGCCCATATCTTTAAAAGGCTTTTCCCTTATATTAAGGTCAGCAAAGAGGCAGTCAAGGATAAAAATATAGAAGATTTTAAAAAAGGAGTTTTATTTTTAGCGAAACGTTTCGTTTAAGTAATCTTTCACCCTAACCCTCACCCCAAGCATGGGGAGAGTCGATAAGAGTCGGAACGACTGTCATACTGACACCTGACCATGGGGGAAGGGTGAGGGGGGATAGGCGCAAATATTTAATTGCTCCGATTAGTAATTCTGCATACAAGAGATATAGGAGGAAGATAGTGGCTAAAAAGAAAGAAGTTTTAAAGTCCAGTATGAGTGGAAAGGGGAGGAGAGCAATTAAAAAGATTCCAACTTATATCAATGGCCTGGATGAAATTCTAAATGGTGGCCTGCCAGCAGAGCGAACTACTCTTATTGTTGGCGAACCTGGGAGCGGTAAAACCGTCATGGGCATGGAGTTTGTATATCGGGGAGCAAATAATGGCGAGCCTGGAATCTTTTTGGGGTTTGAAGAGCCTTTAAAATCACTCAGGCAGAATGCCTTCACCTTTGGTTGGGATTTTCCCTCTTTAGAAAAAGAAGGGCGTCTTTTCCTTATGGAAGGGCGTCTTCCTCCCGAGATAATAGTGAGCGGCCAGCTTTCCCTTAAACCTTTGCTATCCATCATCTCCGGAAAAGCAAAGGAGATGAAAGCTAAGCGCATCGTTATGGATGCGCTCGACGTAGCTTTTCGACTCTTTGATGAACCTGTTCAGGTGCGAGCAGAGCTCCATCAATTGCTTGAATGGCTTGCCAAATCAGGCTTGACCTCTCTTTTAACTCTCAAACCAAGGGAATATCCACCCGGAAGTCTATTCCAAGACTTCTTCTATTCCATGGCTGACTGCGTCATAAACTTAGACACAAAAATCTTGAATCAGGTTTCCACCCGACGCTTATGGGTTGCTAAATATCGCGGGTCGAGCTTTGGGCGCAATGAGTATCCTTTTATTATCAGCGAAAAAGGTATCCGCACTATTCCCATCACTTGCTTTGAACTTAGACATAAGCCTTTTGGCCAGCGGATATCTTCAGGTATTCCCTCCCTGGATGCCATGTTAGGGGGTGGCTATTTCCAATCCTCCTGTATTCTGCTGGCGGGAGAGCCAGGAACAGGAAAGACTTTATTATGTTCCACCTTTGTCCAGAAAGTTTGTCAGGCAGGGGAGAAGGTGCTTTATGTCAGCTTTGAAGAATCACCTGCCGCCCTGATTCATAATGTGACCAGTGCCGGCGTTTTTTTAGAACCCTTTGAACAAGCTGGGAACTTGAAGATTATGGGAGCAATGCCAGAGGCTACGGGGGTTGAAGAACATTTAATTAAATTGATTGATCTTGTGGAAGAGATGAAGCCCCAGCATGTGATTATAGATGCTATCTCTGCCTGTGAAAGAATGGCGGGCAAAGAAGCTTCTTTTGACTTTTTGATGCGTTTTTTGAATTTTCTTAAAGAAAGAGGGATTACCAGTATCTTAACTAATCAGACTACCGGGACTAAATCCCAAATTGAGATTTCAGGTAATGGCATATCATCAATGGTCGATACAGTCATTTTTCTTTCTTATATTCAGGGAGAAAAAGAGATAAACCGGCTAATTCAAATTTTGAAATGCCGCGGCTCCGGGCATTCAAACCAAATCCGGAAATTCATGATTAAAGATGATGGTTTCAAAATTCTTGACTGAGAAATCGCCTCAAAAAGGTAAGATTATTTTGAACAAAGGCAGCAAGGGGTAAAAAATGAAGAAAGAAAGAATATCAGATAAACCACGTTCCCCAGCGCATTACCATTTTAGACTTTTTGTGGCGGGAGATGAAATTAATTCTCGTAAAGCCCAAGAGACTCTCCACCAAATTTGTACCAGATATCTGCCGGGGCAGCATAAGATAGAGATAATTGACGTCTTGAAGGATTATAAAGCTGCTCTAACGAATGAAATTTTCTTTGCTCCCACCTTAGTTATTTTATCCCCGCCGATCCAAACTAAAATTGTGGGGTCTCTAAATGATCCTCAAAAAATCTTGGATGTTTTAGGGTTAGCTAAAACTAAGGAGGATGAATGAAAAGGAAGAGACCAACTTATGAAGAATTAGAAGCCCGGCTGACTCAGGCCGAAGAGACCTTACGAGCCATCCGTTCGGGAGAGATTGATGTAATCATCGGAGAAAAATGTCCTTTCGTCATTAAAGCAAAAGAGATAGAAGATAGACTCAAAGAGAGCCAAGAAAAACTCGAACTGGCTATTTCAGGATCCAATGCTGGCCTTTGGGATCTTAAATTTGACCTTAATGATCCTTACCAAATTCCTGATGAGATCTATATTTCTCCACGGTTAAAAGAATTTATTGGTTTTCGGGATGAGGAATTTCCTAACTCGGTTTCAGCTTGGCACTCGCGGATTCATCCCGAGGATTTAGAGTTGGTTAAAAAATCTGCTCAGGACCATCTGGAAGGTCGGAAAGAAATTCATGAAGTGGAATATCGCATCCATCATAAGGATGGGAGTATCCGTTGGATTCATTCACGGGGAAAAATTCAGCGTGATGAAAAGGGCCGACCTATCCGGTGGAGTGGGATTGATTGGGATATTACGGAACGAAAAAAGATGGAAGAAGAATTAAAAGAAAGAGAGGCGCGCTACCGGAATTTAGTGGAGTGCAGTAAGGCGATGATCTGTACACACGATTTGGAAGGGGAAATTATTTCCGTAAATGAATGGGCAGCGCAGGTCTTGGGTATTGATAAGAATAAGCTTTTGCAGATGAATATTCGTGATATTTTAGCTCCGGAAGTGAGGGATGGATTTGCTGATTATTTAGGGGCCGTGCGGAATAAAGGATCAGCTAAAGGGGTGATGGTGGTGCAGACCGCTTCTGGGGAGAAGAGGTTTTGGGAGTATTTTAATACTTTGTGGGTCGAAGGAGTGGCCGAGCCGGTAGTGATGGGGACGGCCTTTGATGTAACCGAGTCAAAGAGGACTGAGGAGGCTTTGCGTTTATCGGAGAGGAAGTTTAGGGAGTTTTTTGAGCATGCTCCGGTATATTGTTATATGGTATCTCCGGAGAAGATTATTTTGGATGTGAATAAGACCGCCCTTTTGGCTTTGGGTTATGAGAAGGAGGAGTTGGTTGGCAAGCCGATTACGGTAATTTATGCTCCGGAGTATTATGCGCAGGTGGAGGAGAATTTGGAGATTTGGCGGCGCACAGGGGAGCTTAAAGAGGTGGAGATGGAGGTAATTACTAAGGGAGGGGAGCGACGGGTGGTGCTTTTGAGTGCGGCGGCGGTGAGAGGCAGAAATGGGGAGATATTGCATTCGATTTCCATTCAGAGGGATATTACGGAGCGCAAACGTTTGGAGGAGCAGTTGCAGCAGGCGCAGAAGATGGAGGCGATTGGGCAGTTGGCTGGGGGTGTGGCGCATGATTTTAATAATTTGTTGACGGTGATTAAGGCATATAGTCAGTTGGCTTTGTTGCAGTTGGCGGAGGGGGATCCTTTGCGGAGTGCTTTGGAGGAGGTGGACAAGGCGGCGGATAAGGCGGCTAATTTAACGCGGCAGTTATTGGCTTTTAGTCGCAGGCAGGTGATGGAGTTTAGGGTTTTGGATTTGAATGAGGTGGTGCGGGGTATGGAGAAGATGTTGCGGCGGGTATTGGGTGAGGATATAGAGTTAGTGACATGTTATGCGGGTGATTTGGGGAGGGTGAGGGCGGATGTGGGGCAGATGGAGCAGGTGTTGATGAATTTGGTGGTGAATGCGCGGGATGCGATGCCGAAGGGGGGTAGGTTGACGATTGAGACGGCGAATGTGGAGTTGGATGAGGCTTATGTGAAAAGGCATGTGGGGGTTAAGGCTGGTTCGTATGTGATGTTGGCGGTGACGGATACGGGGGTGGGGATGTCTGCTGAGGTAAGGGAGCGGGTGTTTGAGCCTTTTTTTACGACGAAGGAGAAGGGTAGGGGGACTGGGTTGGGTTTATCGACGGTTTATGGGATAGTGAAGCAGAGTGGGGGTAATGTATGGGTTTATAGTGAGTTAGGGAAGGGGACGACTTTTAAGGTTTATTTGCCGCGGGTGGAGGGGGAGGTTGAGGAGGTAGGGAAGAGGGAGGAGGTTAAGGAGGTTCTGCGTGGTGGGGAGGTGGTGTTGGTGGTGGAGGATGATGAGACGGTGCGGAAGTTAGCGGTGAGTATTTTGCGGCGTTTTGGTTATGAGGTGTTGGAGGCGGGGTTGCCTGGGGAGGCGTTATTGCTTTGTGAGGGGAGGAAGGAGCGGGTTGATTTGTTGTTGACGGATGTGGTGATGCCGCATATGAGTGGGCGGGAGTTAGCGGAGAGGGTAAGGAAGTTTCATCCGGAGGTGCGGGTTTTGTATATGTCTGGTTATACGGACAATGCGATCGGGCATCATGGGGTATTGGAACCTGGGATAGATTTTATGCAGAAGCCGTTTACGGTGGATGGTTTGACGAGGAAGGTAAGGGAGGTGTTGGATAAGGGGAAATAATCTCCCCCGTCCCCTCTTTAGAAAAGAGGGGGTGCACTTCCTCCCTTTTCTAAAGGGAGGTGAGGAGGGATTAGGATTCACCGCCGAGAACGCCGAGAGCGCAGAGAATTATTTTCTTAATATTAGCCACAGAGGACACGGAGCACATAGAGAAAAATGGAGAATTAAATAATTTTTTAAATCTTGAAAATCTGCGTTCATCTGCGTCCTATAATCTTCCCCCCGTCCCCTCTTTAGAAAAGAGGGGTGCGCTTCCTCCCTTTTTTAAAGGGAGGTGAGGAGGGATTATGATTCACCGCAGAGCACACCGAGAGCGCTGAGGAATTTTTTTTAATAATTTTATTTATTTCTTTCTCTGTGTGCTCTGTGAGCTCTGTGAGAGTCATCTTTTTTCTTAATAATATTTTTCGATCCTGAAAATCTGCGTTCATCTGCGTCCTATAATCTCCCCCGTCCCCTGTTTAGAAAAGATGGGTGTGTACCCCCCCTTTTCTAAATAAGTTAAATTACATTTTGAATTAGAATTGGAGATTTAATTCATGACAAAAATTTTTAAAATAATTCAAGCCTATAATTGGATTTTTGGAGGGATAATAGTATTATCTGCTATTCTACTATCCAGGCTATACAATTTTCTTCTTTTCCATAGCATAGCCGAACTTTTTAGTATTGTTATCGCCTTTGCCATTTTCGTAGTTGCCTGGAATTCTCGCCGTTTTCTGGACAATAACTATCTCCTTTTCTTGGGTATCGCCTATCTGTTCATTGGGGCTATAGATATGGTGCACACCCTGGCCTATAAAGGTATGGGAGTTTTTCCAGAATACGATGCTAATCTACCGACACAATTATGGATAATGGCTCGATATATGGAAAGCATTTCTCTTCTTAGCGCGCCCCTATTTTTTAAGCGCAAAATCAGATTGAATTTAATATTTGCCATTTATTTGGCTACAAGTGGGTTGCTCTTAGGCTCAATATTCTACTGGGGGATTTTCCCGGATTGTTTTATCGAAGGAAAGGGATTGACCTCTTTTAAAATTATAAGCGAATACATCATTTCTCTAATTCTCCTGGGCTCCATAATTTTTTTAATTAGCAAACAAAAAGAATTTGATAGACAAGTATTCATTTGGGTAATTTGGTCGATTATTACAACAATTATTTCCGAATTGGCATTTACCTTTTATATAAGCGTTTATGGACTTTCTAATTTAATCGGCCACGTGTTTAAGATCATTTCTTTTTATTTAATTTACAAGGCCCTTATCGAGACTGGTTTAACCAAACCCTACGACCTCCTCTGGCGCAATCTAAAATTAAGTGAAGAAAGGCTGCGAGAAGAGAGGGACAAGGCTCAGAATTATCTTGATATTGCCGAAGTCATTTTTTTGGTGATTGGGGCCGACGAAAAAGTTCTTCTGATAAATAAGAAAGGCTCCGAAATTTTGGGCTATGAAGAGAAAGATATTGTGGGAAAAAACTGGTTTGATCATTTTTTGCCTGAAAAAATCAAGAATGATGGGCGAGAGGTTTTTAGGGAAATTTTAGTGGGCAAATTTGAGCCTTTCAAATATATGGAGAATGCTGTTTTAAATTGGAAAGGCGAGGAAAAAATTATCGCTTGGCATAATGCACCGTTGAGAGATAAAACAGGGAAAGTAATCGGTACTCTTAGCTCCGGGATGGATATTACCGAACTCAAGAAAAAAGAAAGGGAACGGGAGGAACTAATTCAAGAACTTAGAGAAGCCCTTTCTAAGGTGAAAACTTTAAGTGGATTGCTGCCAATTTGTTCTTCCTGTAAAAAAATTAGGGATGATAAAGGGTACTGGCGGCAGATCGAAGCTTATATTCGGGACCACTCCGCTGCCGAATTTAGCCATGCTTTGTGCCCAGAATGTGCTAAAAAGTTGTATCCTGAATTTCAAGATATTATCGAAAATAAAGGGACGGGGTGATTTTTAAACCACCAAGAGCACCAAAAATGCCAAGGAATTTTAATGCCCCCCTCACCTTTGTCCTCTCCCCCAGAGGAGAGGATGTTCTGAATTTGCCACAGAGAGCACGGAGCACACAGAGAAAAAGAAAATATTAAAAAATTACTATTAATCCTGAAAATCTGCGTTAATCTGCGTCCTATAATCCCCCCCGCCCCCTCTTTAGAAACTGATCTTTGCACACACTTGGGACAGAGGGTATTAAAATCTTTTATAATATCAATCAATTATCATTCCCCAATCTGCTAGGAGGAGGAATAAGGTCATTGAGGAGAAAATATA
>Ga0078972_1000969_pt1 | contig 115752 bp, 108 predicted proteins | sample YelNatPaOPGAMG01_FD_67568 | JGI IMG/M metagenome (GOLD analysis project Ga0078972, IMG submission 67568) | Hot spring thermophilic microbial communities from Obsidian Pool, Yellowstone National Park, USA - OP-RAMG-01 (SPADES assembly) (version 2) | ecosystem: Environmental > Aquatic > Thermal... | reverse complement strand
CTCAGGTGAGCGTCATCGAATGCTTTTTCGCAGTTTTCAGCAGGAGCATTGGAGTGCATTCATTTTGAAGAAATGAATAATCCAAGGTGAAGCTATGGATATGCAGGACAGAGATCCTGTTCACCAAGTGTCGCCGGCTGCCAGAGAAAAGCAAAAAGCAGTGTCTAGTCCAGAGGAAAAGGAGAGGACAAGAAAGAAACGGCAGGTGGCCCGAAGTCAATGGCCGCAAGAAAGACGAATGTACGACGATACGGTGGTGATAGCCTGTCTTTTCGGACATATCACGGATACGTACGAGGAAAAATTGCGAGACGCCATCAGAAATCGTGTCGATTCGTACTCCATGAGTATTAGAAAGGCGTCGTCAGGGCTAATGCATTTGGTGATGAAGATGAACGAAAACGTGACGCACATGGAAACAGTCGCGGTTCCGGACGAGTTTTTCGACAAGACCTTTATTCGTAACCTAATGCTTGGCACAGGGGAAACACGGAGTGAAAATAGCGGATTCACGCCCTCCACGAAGAACATCCCTTTTACAGGTTCGAGGGTACTCGAAGCAGGGGTGACCAGGATATTTATGCATACGCAGCGATGAAGTAGCTCACGGAACTGATGAGCCATTTGACGATGAACCTCGAACGTTTCATGACACGTGCCGTCTTTGCGCTGTACCCGGGCATCTCTTGTAATGGAAAATTGGCGATTATCAACGACATCACGAACGATCGCAAGCATGAAGATGAGGTCGAATTCGTGGACAAGAAGGAGTCAAACGAGAGCGCGAATGAAGCTTCTGTATTCCGTGCGGGTATACAAGAGCACCGTGCGGTACTGGGGTTGGCGAATCCAACAAACAGGGTACCAGAGCTGAAAAAGATAAGGAAAGATACTATCGCCTCATTCTGCGGTATTCCGTGTTTCTGGACCGTGAACTCGAACGCAAGGCAGAGGTGAAGCTGAGTGAGGGAAAAAATGAAGAGTCGGAGAGACGGAAGGCTGTCCTAATGCGAAAGCGTTTCGACGTGGTTCCAATGTGCAATATCAAGGCACATTTCGTGACTATCGACCCCAGAATCCTTCACGGCATTATGAAGGAGATCAGTCCGGAGTACATTGTCAGCAGGGAGGACTTCACCGGCGAGAAACCGGGACACGTACTGGAAGAGTGTCTTCGATTTCAAACGGCTCAAAGTCAGCAAACAAAAGGTATTCAATGGGATGATCGAAACCGACGGAGTAGCCTTGTGTGTACATTATCGGGCGGCTGAAGAATGATCGTCCAGTTCCGCCCTCGGCTTCGTTCCTCACGAAGGATGAAGAAAAGGATCAGGCGGATCCTGAGACGTAGAATGTGGAGGATAACGACCTTGTCGTTGGCACGGCGAAGCATGAAGTTGAGAAAGAGGCGGATCCTGCGACGCAGGAAGTGGAGGATAACGACCTTGTCGTTGACGCGGCGGAGCATGAAGAATACAAAGAGGAGGATCCTGCGACACAGAAAGTGCAGGATAACGACTTTGGCGTTGGCGCGGACCCTGGGAATACGTATACCATAACAATCGCAGCACCGAAGCGTTCGGAAGATGGTACTGATGGTAGTTTACGTCAGAAAGACATGCGTCTTTTGAGGTTCCCGAGAACGAGATACTATCGAGAATCCAGTATAATGAATGCGAGGAAGAAAATAGGTACGTGGAATGCAGGAATGAAGGATCACCTGGAAGCTTTGAGCGAGGTGACGCGCCGAGGCGCGGACTGTGGAGTTTTTCGGAAATCCATGGAAGTTCGTGTTGCCCATTCGGATCCGTTGTGGGAGGAGTATACCAAGCCCCGGCGGGCTCGTCTGCGAATGAATCTGTATTGTGGTAAGCAGCGTGTATTCGTGAACTTTTTCAATCAGTTGAGTGCCCTCAAAGAGGACAAGGCTCGAGGGCTCGTAGTAGCCTGCGGAGCAGGGCGATGGAAGAACCAAAAATGTGTGTAGACCGGCTCCAACGACAAGAGCGTACGAGGAGTGCGCACACCGGTATGTTACAATACCTGTCGGTAAGTTCCGAACATCGTATACACACCATGAACGGGGGTGTACACTTCAAAGGGTCGATATGGAAAAGTGCCAGCGGAGCCCTGAAGATATAAAAAAGCACGCACCGCGGACGGAAGAGCAAATGCAAAGGAGGGCGAAAGTGCGAGGGCTACTTGCATCAGTAAGTACAATCAATGACAAGAAACGTATGGAGTTTGTGAACAGAGACTTTAACGCCGCTATCAATATAAGGAGATGCGCGGTGATGGAGACGAGACCTTCAGAGTCAACAAGAGAGAATTTTATTGGACAACCTCTCAAAGTCGAACTACATGAGAAAAAGTTGGAAGCTGTAGTGCGTGGCCGGTCCAGAAAGACGTGGAGCGTCTGTACGTCAAATGGCGTCTTCTTGTCTGGGGCGCGTTCGCCACTACTGTACACCGTTGGCGTCGTTCGACTTTCGAACGGCGTTGATGGTGCGTGAGGCGGCGCTGCGGCTTATACGAGGCCACTGCTTCACCTAGCACCCGAATCAGTGCCCCTAACCAGCGTCAGGCAGTTTCGTGCGAGGATGTACCTAGCTTTGGGGTCGAAGCTGCAGAGTCACATGAGCCGGAGCAAGCTCTGTGGTTTCGTGCACGCCAGTGGATATCGAGGCGGCTTTTCGAGCGACTCGAACACAACGCAAACTCTGTGGGCGCGGTACATTTGTAGCGTTCCAGTCACTGACGCCAAACCATGTGGGGTAGTCGTGGTTGGTATAGGGCGAGCATTTGTAGCCGCATCAGTTCGACTCCCGGTACAGAGGCGACGTCGCCTGTGGTGCTGCAGGCACGACACTCGCATGCGCTCCACTGCTACAACGAGCCCCGGCTCAGATGACCCAACCGAAGAGACGCGATCAAAGGAAAAGGAAACCGGTGTGTCTGCGTGGGCGGAGCGTCAGCACCGTACCCGCATAAACCTGGTTGGAGTCTTCTTTCTGCTCGTGACCTTTGCCTGGTCGCTGCCGCTCTTTATCATCATGTTGATCCTATACCCGTTCGTGCTGATCCTTGATCCGTATCGAGCTCGCGTTTACGACTGGATCGCGATGCTCTGGATGCGACTGTCCATGCTGAGCACTGGTATTCATCCGCGTGTCGTGGGTACGCAGAATCTGCTTCCGCCTGATGCCACTGTGCTTTATGTGTGCAATCACAATTCGTACCTGGACATCTACACGGTGGCGTTTCTAGGCCGATTTTTCAAGTTTGTGTCCAAAAGAAGCATTTTTGCGATCCCTATTATCGGCTGGGCGATGGGAATGGCTCGACAAATCGGGATTGAGCGGGATAGTCGACGGGATCAGCTGCGGGTCTTTCGCGAAATGGTCTCGCGACTGGAACACGGGGTGTCGCTGTTGCTTTTTCCGGAGGGCACGCGCTCAAAAGACGGGACGCTCCGTGCTTTCAAACAGGGTCCGTTTCGGGTCGCAAAGCAAGCTGGGGTACCGATAGTTCCACTGACGATTACAGGCACGGCGGAAGTGATGCCGCCCTGGGCGCTGGCACCGTTGCGGTGGCCCAAACAGCGGATCACCCTAACCATTCATCCTGCAATCCAAACTGCGGATCATAGTGTGACGGACCTTATTGAGGCTGCGCGAACAGCAATAGCGAGTGCGTTACCTCCGGGACTCCGCGGCCGCTAAGCACGCGCTATGGCTATTTGGCGGCCTTTCGAGGATACGCTCACTAGAGTTGTGCATGGATATTCTCATTCTGGCACAGGACTCGAGATGTTCGTCTAGCGGGTGAAACAGATAGGACCTGCGAACCTGCTGGTGATTTCGGGAGCATGCTGTCGAGGATTCTTGTCGCTGCGACCTCGCACTGTGCCGCAGCAGGATTAAGGAAACTCACGTTCCCAATGTGATCGCTGGTGCATTACGGAGAGCGTCGCCCGCTGAGGTGCAGTGCGCACGGGCGAGGCGTCACGCAGCGTTGTCGCTTTGCGAAGTATTCGTTTGGCGGCACACTTGCCTCGATGATGTGCATGCAAACGCAGGGCATCGTAACGGGGGCTCACGACTTGGGCCCCAAATGTATGCACTGAAGGAAGATCCGTCCTATATATGAATGCCTCAATACGGGAATGCACTCTATCTGCTCTGGCGAATGTTGCTTGTGGATGCATTCTTCGCTTTGTATGCACGAAACCTTTTCGGTACTCATTCGTTACTTCGTGATTGTTGGGACTAAACTGAATCAAATGGACACCGCGCTGTTTCCTGGTCTCCTGCCCTACCTTTGCATATCTGACGTTCAGCACGTTATGCCAGTGCGTCCGACTGTCGATGCGACGCTGCACCAGCACTGAAATTGCGATATGTGGTCGTTGCTAGTCGGCGCGACACGATTATATTGACTAGACTTTACAAAGAATCACGTTCGCACGCTGCCACAGCTTTTTGCTGGTTAATCGGTATTGCCTACGCCAATCGATCTCATGAGGCACGAAGAATCAGAGCTCTGGGCGCTGGGTATTGTCAGCCTCTCTATCTAGACTATATATTGTCTCGACTGTTTCCATGTGCGTCACGTCTTCGTACATCTCCCTCGCCCAATGCATCAGTCCGGAAGACGCCTTGACAATACTCTTGGAGTACGAGTCGACATGGTTTCTGATAGCGTCTCGCAACTTTTCCTTGTACGGATCTTTGAGATGTGTAAGAAGACAGGCTTTCACCACCATCCCGTTGTACTGTCGACTTTGTTGCCGCGATCGACATAGGGCCTCCCCCTTTGCTTTTTTTTCTCTTCCTTTTCTACTGGACTCGGCAATGTTTTTTGTTTTTTTCTGGCAGCCGGCGATCCTGGGCCTCCAGGATCGTCGACTTGCTTTTTCATAACTATTCTTTTTTTGTTTTTTTGGAAAGAACGCTCTGTGAACGCTTCTGTTACATACTGCGGCAAAACACTTGACTAGACTTGTTTGAAGTTCGAAACAAACAGGAACTGAAAGACTGTGCTTGGCTACGGCCTGAACGGAAATCTGACTTTCACAGCTGAACAACACGCTATTGATCAGGATGGCGTTTCCCTTGAACGGCGGCACGAGCGTCGTGTCTTGTTCTTTTTCTGGCCTGAGAAAACCTATCCGTTGACCGTGGATCACGGATTGCGGGATGGATATCGGCTTTCGGGAAAGCGCCCATCATGGTGCACCCTACTTCCAGTTTCCATTACTTAGAGTTCCTTTCGGCTAGACTGGTCGATTTGTGCGTTCATTTGTGCGCCGAGCCTGCAGTGAGCACCCGCCGCAGCGCTTGTACCGCTGGAGCGGATGCTGCACGGAGACAGAACAGCGTAGGCGTACCTTCGAATGCGCTGCGACCAGGGCGACGTGCAGACGCTGCCTGAGCACCGTTAATGCCAGAATAAACCGCTTCGGGGATGAGTTGGTCAGATATCACTAAAGCACCTGCCACTGGGGGGGCCATGACGCAATTACCAAGAAGACTCGTCCGGCTCACGGGGCCTTCCGCCTGGAGCGCAAACTTTCTAAAATGCGGAAAGCTTCTTCCCCTGTCAACGTTTAGCGTAGAGGGGGAATGAAATCGTTACAGCGTTAGTCGTGAATCGTGAGTATCTGTTCTTTGTTCTAAATAATTCTGTCGAGTTGTGCACCTCCATATTTGAAAGGCATGAAATACAACGCACTCTTCACAGTGGAAGAGAAACATAATCCTAACCATTCGTTGACGTTTTGTTCTACCGGAAAAAGTCGTATTTGCGTTGGAGTCGAAACAAAGTACGATTTTTCAATTCATTTTTGTTTCAGCCCTCAAACAAGTCTAGTCAAGTGCTTTTTCGCAGTATATAACAGAAGGGTTCAAAGAGCGTTCTTTTTCGAAAAACCCCAAAAAAGGAAAGCTATGAAAAAGCAAGTCCACGATCCTGGAGCGCCATTGTCGCCGGCTGCCGGAGAAACAAATACAGTGCCGAGTCCAGAAGAAAAGGAAGAGAAAAAGAAGCAAAGGGGAAGGCCCTATGTCGAAGGCTGCAAGAACGACAACTGTACCACGAGATAGTGGTGAAAACCTCTCTTCTTGGACAAATCAAGGATCCCTACAGGGAAAAGCTGCGAGACGCTATCGAAAACTGCGTCGACTCGTACTCCAAGAGTATTGTCAAGGCTTCGTCAGGACTGATGCATTGGGCGAGGGAGATGTACGAAAACGTGACGCACATGGCAACCGTCGAGATTCCGGGCGAGTTCTTCGACAAGACGTTTATTCGTCACATGATGCTTGGTACAGCGGGGACGTGAAGGAAAAATGATCGGGTGCATGCTCTCCACGAAAAACATCCCTTTTGCAGCTTTGAGTGTAATCGATACAAGGGTGACTCGCATATGTACACATACGGGGCGATAAAGTACATCACGAACCTGAAGAGCCATTTGACTTTGAATCTCGAACGTTTTATGGTACGCGCCGTGTTTGCACTGTACCCGAACATCTCTCGCAAAGAAATATGGGCGATTATCAACGGCATCATGAACGATCGCAACATGAAGATGAGATCGAATTTGTCGACAAGAAGGCGTCACACAGGGGAACGAATATAGCTTCTGTAATCCGTGTGCTTATAGAAGAGCACCATGCAGTCTTGGGGTTGGCGAACCAAACCGACAAGATATCAGAGTTGAAAAAAAAGATAAGGAAAGATACTATCGCCTCATTCTGCGGTATTTCGTGTCTCTGGACCGAGGGCTCGAACGCAAGGCAGAGGTGAAGCTGAGTGAGGAAAAAAATGAAGAGTGGGAGAGACGGAAGGCTTTTCTAATGGGGAAGCGCTTCAACCGGGTTACAATATGCGACATCAAGTCACATTTTGTGACTATCGACTCCGGCGTTCTTTACGGCATCATGAGGGAGATCAGTCCAGAGTTCATCGTAAGGAAGACAGAGTTCACCGGTGATACCCAGGAGACGCACTGGAAGAACAACTTCGATTTCAAACTTCTCAAAGTGAGCAAGCAAAAGTTGTTCACTGGGATCATCGAAACCGATGGAGTAGCCATGTGTGTACTCTATCCGCGGTTGAAGAGAGATCGTCCTGGTCCGTCCTCGGCGAACCATGAAGATGTGAAGGAGGCGGATCGTGCGACACAGAAAGTGCAGGATAACGACTTTGGCGTTGGCGCGGACCCTGGGAATACGTATACCATAACAATCGCAGCACCGAAGCGTTCGGAAGATGGTACTGATGGTAGTTTACGTCAGAAAGACATGCGTCTTTTGAGGTTCCCGAGAACGAGATACTATCGAGAATCCAGTATAATGAATGCGAGGAAGAAAATAGGTACGTGGAATGCAGGAATGAAGGATCACCTGGAAGCTTTGAGCGAGGTGACGCGCCGAGGCGCGGACTGTGGAGTTTTTCGGAAATCCATGGAAGTTCGTGTTGCCCATTCGGATCCGTTGTGGGAGGAGTATACCAAGCCCCGGCGGGCTCGTCTGCGAATGAATCTGTATTGTGGTAAGCAGCGTGTATTCGTGAACTTTTTCAATCAGTTGAGTGCCCTCAAAGAGGACAAGGCTCGAGGGCTCGTAGTAGCCTGCGGAGCAGGGCGATGGAAGAACCAAAAATGTGTGTAGACCGGCTCCAACGACAAGAGCGTACGAGGAGTGCGCACACCGGTATGTTACAATACCTGTCGGTAAGTTCCGAACATCGTATACACACCATGAACGGGGGTGTACACTTCAAAGGGTCGATATGGAAAAGTGCCAGCGGAGCCCTGAAGATATAAAAAAGCACGCACCGCGGACGGAAGAGCAAATGCAAAGGAGGGCGAAAGTGCGAGGGCTACTTGCATCAGTAAGTACAATCAATGGCAAGAAACGTATGGAGTTTGTGAACAGAGACTTTAACGCCGCTATCAATATAAGGAGATGCGCGGTGATGGAGACGAGACCTTCAGAGTCAACAAGAGGGAATTTTGTTGGACAACCTCTCAATGTAGAACCATATGAGACAAGGTTGAAAGCTGTAGTGGGTGCCCGGTCCAGAAAGACTGGGAGGCGTCTGCACATCAGTTGGAGACTTTTTGTCTAGAGCGTGTTCCTCGCTTCTACTGTATACCGACGGCGGCAACGTTTCTCCTTTGAAAGACGTGCGGTGGTCATTCAACACCGGCGCGACTCTCTAACATTTCTCAATTTCCTGCAGTTGCCACGCAGAAAAGTGACTGGGACGGGTTCATCCTAGCAAGGAGCACTTACTAGTTACCGTAGCAGCAGTACAGCGTCTCCTAGATCCGTGCTGCACTCAGCACTGCGTGTTCTCCTGAATTGGAAGTTGTGCTGCTTATAAGACTCCCTGTTGAGGTTTGACAGCACTCTGCATGCTCAGCTTCGTTGCACCGTTAAGGTGCGTTCTTTTGTCGGCTGCTTGTGCTCCCTTGCAGCGAAAGCTACCCCTTGCGAGCTTGCGTACTTTGAACACGAGGAACTCGAGTTGCTCCCTGCGTCTGGCGGAGCGACCTCTAACGGCCACGAAGCGAAACGCCCTCGGGAACGCTTGCCTGGCGCATAGTCTTTGGGGTCGTCGTCGCGTATCACGTACAAGCCGTCGCAACGCTCGTTCCGTAACCATGACTGCTACCGCTGCGAGTCGAGCTCGAACGGTAGTGAGGCTTGCGGACTACCAGCCGCCACCGTTTCTCGTTGAAAGCATCGACCTCGAGATTGACTTGCACGAAACGGAAACCAAGGTGCGGAGCCGGCTTTGCGTGCGCCCTAATCCAACATATGCCACCGAACCGTGCTCCACACTCGAACTGGATGTGGGAGCAACGGTGCGTCTTGTTCCGGACTCGCTGCTGTTGAACGGCAAGCGTTTGGATGCAGAACGTGGTGCCTATCACATGCATGCAGGCAAGCTCGTTATCCGTCAGCTACCCTCGGGCAATGATGGATTCACCCTGGAGTCGTGTGTTCTCCTAAACCCATCGGAGAATACAGCACTGGAGGGCCTCTATCTCTCGAAGGGTACGTTTTGCACACAATGCGAGGCCGAAGGCTTCCGTCGGATAGTTCCGTTCATCGATCGCCCGGACGTACTCGCGCGGTATCGCACCAAGATTATTGCAGATGCCTCCAAGTATCCGGTTTTGTTGTCGAATGGCAATCTGGTTGAGCATGGACCTTGCCCTAGGGATCCGCAGCGGCATTATGCGATTTATGAGGACCCCTGGCCCAAACCCTGTTATCTATTCGCACTTGTTGCCGGTGACCTCGCCCGCGTCTCCGACGAGTTTGTTCGTGCCTCCGGCAGACCGGTGAGCTTGCACATCTACGTCCGGCACGGTGATGAGGCCCGCACTGCGCATGCGATGGAGTCCCTGAAAAAGGCCATGCTCTGGGATGAAAAAACCTACGGCAGAGTCTACGATCTCGACGTGTTCAACATCGTAGCGGTGGACGACTTCAACATGGGAGCGATGGAGAACAAGTCTCTGAACATTTTCAACTCGAAATACATTCTTGCGAGCCCACAGACGGCAACGGACTCGGATTACAACGCTATAGAGGCAGTGGTTGGGCACGAATACTTTCACAACTGGTCGGGAAACCGGGTAACTTGTCGAGATTGGTTCCAGCTATCTCTGAAAGAGGGTTTTACCGTTTTTCGGGAACAGGAGTTCAGTGCAGACATGCGGGGCAACCGTGCAGTCAAGCGCATTGCCGACGTTGCCCGACTCCGTAGCACACAGTTTCCTCAGGACGCAGGGCCGACTGCACATCCAGTTCGACCCGACACCTACGAGACCATTAATAACTTCTACTCGGTTACCATTTACGAGAAAGGTGCAGAGGTTATCCGGATGATGAAAACGCTGCTTGGGGAGCAGGACTTTCGCCGTGGAACCGATCTGTATTTCGCACGGCACGATGGCGAGGCGGTGACGTGCGACGACTTTGTTGCCGCCATGGCGGACGCGAGCCCCAGCGTTCTCTCAGCTGCAGACTGGGAGCAATTCAAGCTGTGGTATGCGCAGGCAGGTACACCTCAGGTTTGGATCAGCGACAGCGCGTATGACGCACAGAGACGAGAGCTAACCATTGTAGCGCGCCAGCGGGTGCCGCCAACCCCCGGCCAACCAGTGAAGAAACCGCATGTGATTCCTATTGCGACGGGTGTGCTCGATGCCTCCGGAAAAGAAGTTGTGCCGACAACGATCCTCTGTTTGAAGGAGGCCGAGCAAAGTTTCACCCTTCAAAATGTTCCTCCAGGGCACGTCGTGAGTTACCTGCGACACTTTTCGGCACCTATCAAGCTTACTAGGGAATCTTGGGCTGACCAGGAGCGCGAGGAACGAGAGCTCGCTTTTCTTATGGCTCACGATACCGACGACTTTCAGCGCTGGGACGCTGCGCAGCAGCTGCTGCTCAACGCCGCGCACCGTCGCGATGGAAGCCTCACCCCGGTGGCGATCACGTCGTTTCAGCGTGCATTCGACGCCCTCATCGATGATCCGCTGATTCTGTCGCAAGTCTTGGCGCCTCTGAGCGAAAGCTACGTCATGGACGAACAGCCAACCCTGCCTGTAGATCCCGAACTCGTCCACAAGGCTTGCCTAAGCATCAAGCGACAGCTTGCCGAGGCACTGCGCTCGCGACTCGAGCACGTGCTGGATACAGCCGAGCAATACGAAGCGGGACGCAGCGGCTTCAGTCTGGATTCCATCGAGCAGGGAAGGCGAGCGCTCGAGGCGGTCGCTTTCTCCCTGTTGGTTACCTTGCCGAACCCCGAGCCCTATCTCGAGCGTGCCCTGGTACGCATGCGAAACGCAGCGACCATGACGACCATGCTTGCGACGTTACAAACGCTGGTTCACGCGGACGCTGCATCCAAGGAGCATCGCGAGCAGGCGCTCTCTATGTTCTACGATCGTTGGCAAGGCGATTACCTCCTGATGGACAAGTGGCTTCGCATCCAGGCGACAGCCCCGCGCTCCGACGCGCTGATGGTTGTTCAGTCGCTACTCCATCACCCTGCGTATAATGCCGGGAACCCCAATAACATCTATTCAGTCCTTGGAGGCTTCGCACTGGCGAATCCCTATGGTCTCCATGGTGGATCCAGTGCATCCAGCGCTTACCGTTTCCTCGCGGATCAGATTCTGGAGATCGATGGACGGAATCCGCAGGTAGCAGCGCGCCTTGCGAATGCGTTCACCAAGTGGCGTCGCTTCTCGGAGGATCGCCAAAGTGCGATGCGTATCGAAATGGAACGCATGCTCGAGAGCCCGAAACTTTCCACAGATGTCGGAGAAGTGATTTTCAAATGTCTGGAAATGGCTCCTCTATCGAGCTGAGTGTTTAGAGAGTGCAGCGCCTATAGCGCACCAGTCTGTAGCTGGACGCAGGTGCAAGTTCGTTCATATAATGGGTGCACGACGCTGGAGGCGCATCCGCGTGCGCAGTTGCTATCGACGCTGGATGCGTACACAGTTGATAGTACGTGGCGTGTTTGTGACGAGGTGGATCGAAGTGAACACTGTCATGTGGCTGCTGCTTGCCTGATGAACACTGCCTGGGGATTGAGTGGACGGTACCGAGCATCTCTGGCGGTTTGTGCTGCGCTGGCGAGCTCGTAGACTGAAGCGCTTGAACGCGGAGGAAAGATTCTGCGCATGCACGAAACGAGTTGCGATACCTCTCAGCGTCTCGCGAGGCGTTCATGGAACACACGGCGAGGCAGGAGCCGTTGGTGATGCAGTGCTTTTAAACCGAGACTTGGTTGCGGTTCACGGACTCGTCGCCCGGAGTACACTGCAGCAGGGAGCACGGGTCGGCTTTTGTTGGCGTTGAGCGCGTCCAGCGGGCCCGGGACGCCAAACGGGGGGATACAAGAGGGAAGGGCGCGTCGGTGTCGGCGATCCCGGTGCTTTAGGCTGCTTCCGTAAAAATATCCGTTGGACAGGCGTACACCGGGTGACGCATCTGGCGATGCGGCAATCACGAGCTCCAGGTTGCCAGCAGACGGACTCGGCAAGACGGTACGCACGGCAGGCATTGCTCCTCAAAGCAGTGCCCGAGAAGAAGCCGTACGAGCGCCAACACCCCATCCTGCAGATCGATTCGTGTCCAGAGAGTGCGGCATCGACTGGACCGCACTGGTGACCCTGTTGTGAGGTCGATTACGATGAACGAACTCGGTCCTTGTTAGAGCGCCACTGTACCAAAGCAACAATTGAGATACGATGGACTGCATAACTCCCGTCAATACCGCTGGGGCTTCGTCGTCCGTCAGCAATGCAGACCGTGTGTCCGCATCGCGCATCCGAGCGTCTCGCAGAGGTGCTCGGACGAGTTGATAGTGCTTCCCGGGGGAGGCGTCCTTGTCCGACCCTTTGTCCGAATGGCATGCATCAAGGCAGGCAGCACTGCGGGGTGCATATGGTGTGACTCATTGCCGTTCATTGATGAAATGGTCGATAAGAAAGCAAATCAGATCGATTCAGTTCTGCCAAAAAAGTCGTGCATCACAAGTATTGTTCAGCGCGAAACAATACAGAGGCATACAGACAATAGCAGGACTCAGAGCATTCCATAGTGCACGTCCTTCTGAGTGCAATCCCGTGCGATACCCATTCAAGTGCCGTCAGAAAGCATTATGAATGGTGCCGGATCCGTGATGCAAACCAGAATCTTCTATATACGCCGAGGCTGCTGCTCACTTGGAGAGAGAGGTCGTCTCCATTGCACACTTTTTTACAAAGCTCAGGAGCCTCAATTCGGGGTCTTCCGCCAGCAGGTATTTGGACCCTGATAGCTCCAGCGACCTGTTGCGGACTTGGAAGCCACAGAGGGCGCGCGCAGAACGTTGACGCGACCGTTCCACAGGCGTCATAACGGGCGCCCATGTAGGGCTCAGAAGCAGGAGGATCTCACGAACGAGTGATTATCTATGAAAAGTAGGAAGAGAAGCCGCCAGACGGCAAAGAAAGAAGCTCATTCGAACAAGCAAGGCAGCAACGACAGGCTTGCATCATGGCAACGAGCCGTCATGCCGTGCATCGCGTTCGATCGCTTAGCGGTATCCATCGACATCGAAGGCGAACGTCTTATGAACTTTGTGACCAACTTTAATCTCATTGGCAAATAGGCTCGGAATAGGAGATCTACAGACGAAGGATGATCAAAAATGTTGCGTCACCTGCCGAACGAGTGCCACAGAGCGATATGCATCGTGCTGGACCTGCGGTGAGCGAACCGCTCGCGACACGTTTCCGTGCGATCCGAACAGCAGTCCAGTTCTCGCGTGGTAACCGTTGACGCTCTGGAGCAACGAGTTCGGAACCCTGCGACCTTTACCAATAGTCATATGCTCTACTCACGAGTGTTTCATCTTCGTCGCAGCAGAGGAGAACAAACGGGAGACTGGTTCTAACAGATGGCGGGCAGAACTGAGGGGCGCCTCAGAAGCCGTAGCCGCATGGTTGCTGGCGGGTGCAAGATGCGGACACGATACCGCTTGCGCCCGTCGCCACTTTTTACCAGCAGCGTATGCAGCAAAATGAAGCTCGATCACAGAGCCCATGGTAACTGTTCGGTTGGAGCAACATGCGCTTGCGCGTGCAGCGGACAGCGTACTTGCCGCGGAGATAACCGAAAAGATGATCGCCAACGAAGGATACAGCACGCTTCGGGGGCACCAACGGGCGAGAGCGTTTAATATCGTTTCCGTGTACACGCCAAGGCCATGCCCTGAGCGATGAAGCAGGCCTACAAGCGCCACAGGGCGGTACTCAGAGGACGAGCAGGTTCAGTGGACGTACTGGAACGCTTGAACACAGCCATGTGCCGCGCCTGCGATGTGCGCTCCGAGGCTTTATGTAGACGAGCTTTATCGGGCAAGCGATGCCTAGGTTGCAACTTTTGCTTGTGCTTCGCATGCGCATAAAACAACAGAAAACTACCAAATCTTGACTCGAATATTGCTATCAACATCCCACAACTACTGAGCGCAGCACCGGTGGAATAACAAAGGCCAGCCTATCGAAAACCGGATACATGAAAGCGGAAAAGCAAACCCCAAAAGTCCTTTATGATTGACGCTGGAAGCATACCGTGCCCAAAGACTCGTCTGCGAGCCCCTGTGATCGCGCCCCGTTCCATTTGATATTCACGCGGATGCACTGACGTCGAATCGCATACGCCGTACGCGCATCATGAAGAAGATCGTCGCCATCGCTGCTTCTACAGATGAGTTTGCACCAACGATCTATGTTGTCGTTTACTGAACTGAACGTGTGCACACACGAAGAATCCTAAATTGCACGATCAACATCGACATTCGAGAAAGCGCATATCATTCATGACGCCACCGTCAAGTTCCATGACCCATACGTCCTCTCGGATATAATGTTGCTTTCCTACATTCCACCTTGTCAATGAAACTCAACCAGCATGCCGTCGCAGGCCGGCAGCATGTCATCGCGCACGCCACGCTCTATAGCCCATGGGTAGGCGCTCTCTTCGGTTTCCAACAGCGCCCCTGTGCCGCTTCTCGATCTGTGGGCATTTGATGTGTATATATGCATATCCGTGTGTACGTATGCGTGTATACTTATCCGTGTATACTTATCCGTGTATACGTATCCGTGTATACGTATCCGTGTATACGTATCCGTGTATACGTTTTCGCGCGCGCAGGTGCAATCGCCTCGATATGCGGCGCGCTGCGCAAGGTGTTACGACGGTTGTCCCTGCGCGGTACGGAAACCTGCCAGAAAGACCTGAACGCTCGTTGCCTGTGACGTTTCTGGGCGGTTTGCGAATAGCGACCACGTTTGTGGTATCGTCCTTTTTGGGGGTCTGGGTTCGAAAGCGCTTTGAGCACTTGTACTTCGAGAAGTGTTCGTGATGAGCACAACAGACTTTGACTACTTGTTCAAACTGCTCCTCATTGGGGACAGTGGTGTCGGTAAGAGCTGTTTATTGTTGCGTTTTGCGGAAGGTTCGTTTTCGGACTCGTTCATGTCGACGATCGGTGTCGACTTTAAGATCAAGTCGCTGCAGTTCGAGGACGGTAAAGTCGTCAAACTGCAGATCTGGGACACCGCTGGGCAGGAGCGCTTCCGGACGATCACCTCGTCCTACTACCGCGGGGCGCACGGCATCATCATCGTCTTTGACGTGACCGACGAAGAGAGCTTTAAGAATGTTACGTCTTGGATTTCTGAGATTGAAAACTACGCGAGCGAATCGGTCTGCAAGCTTCTCGTGGGGAATAAGACGGACCTGACGGAGCAGAGGGTTGTCACCCGCCAGCAGGCCGAGGAGCTTGCGCAAAGACTGGGCATTCCGTACATTGAGACAAGCGCAAAGACGGCGGATCACGTGGAGGAAGCGTTTGTCATGATGACGAAAGAGATCCGAAACCGCACAGGGAACCTGGCACTCGCCAAAGGCAGTGGTGCTGGAACCAGCCGCTCTGGTGTGGATGTGCGGGCCGAAACCGAGCAGGTCAGCCAAAGCGGCGGTTGCTGTTGATAACCAACTGAGTCGAAGGCAACGATTGTGGGCGTCGCCATGGCCCCCGTCTCTTTCGAACGCGAAGGGATCTGGTGCCTGCAGCAGACAAGACCGACAGCATGTCGCATGCGTCGATTGAGTGTGTCAACTTGCGGGCCGGTTGCCACCAAGGCGCCCTTGTCCCCAGCGAACGCAGCGAACAGGTTGCGAAGATCCAGTCGTGTCTGAGCGCGACGGGCGAGGTATGCTTCAGAAAACCTCAGGGCAGCGCCTCAGTCGCCGCATCCGCATCTACATCGCTGTCCTCGAGGTCAAAGACCAGGACTCGGGAAGCACTTGCGAAGATGCATGCCAATCCGCGTGTAATTCCGCAGACAAGAGCTGGGATTTGAAGCACTTCTGGGAATGCGCTCCCGAACGATGATGTTGATGATGCGGGTGCAGTGAGCTCTAACGCCCGAAAGAGGTCCTGACTTTCCGTTGCGCGAGGCGGCGATGCATCGCCTGTTTTCACGCTCGTCAAACACCAGAGCCCCGCGGAAGTCAAGACACAGATCTTGGGGTCGCGGTACCATGCAACCCGAACGAAACTTGTTTCAGATGAGCTTTGTATCAGATATCGAATCGAGAATGATAACGCAACCGTCCCTTGGGTAGAGATTAGCCAGAGGTCTCCGCTTTCGGTGCAGACCTGGAAACTTGCCATCGACGGAAGCCAGCGCACCATAGGTCTTAGTCGCTGCCGCTGTAGTAGTGGTTGTAGCGAGGACGGCTCCCCAGTGCTCTGAGGTATCGATGCGGAGACCGCAGTCTTCAACGGCCAACGTCTGGACTGATGATGCCGTGCTAGATCGTTCAGTCTCGTTTCAAGGGTCATGAGCGCCCGAGTGAAGGATTCCAACTGCGCATCCATATCCGCAACCCCGAAGAAACGCTCTCGAAAGAGCGCTTCAATTTTTTCGCGATCAACCACGAGCCGCAGGTTTTCATCAGATCGTCCAGCGAGCCAGCTCCAAAACATAACATAAAGCGGTCGAAATCGTTGCAGCATTAGCGCAATGCCGTGTCCCAGCCGCCAGCACGCCTTGGTCTCGGCTGTAAAAGCGGGCCCCGCGTCCGGTAACCCAGCGACCTGCGCCAGAAGTGCATTCAAAAGCGGTAGCAGCTGGGTACGGGCGATCTCAACACACGCCCTGAGGCTGGTCACCACCGTCCGACTGCAGCTTCGCTGATTAGACTCCGACATGGTATTCGCAAGCCAGTCCCGTACGGCTGGCGCTGGCGCCATCCCGTATGCCAACAGAAGCAGTTCCCGAAACGCAGTCGCCCTATCCGCTTCGGGGCGGTACCGGACCAGCGTTTCCGTGAGCGTATCGAGGACTTGATACATCACACGAGCAGTGGCTTGCCAGTGCTCCTGGATGCCCTGGGTGGCGAGCTGCAACTGGAAAATGCGCTCGCGAGTTTGCACGCTCCAGTGCGCGAAGCGTCCCCATTCGTGAAACCGAGGACGCACCTCATCTAAAGCACCGATCAGAAGGGTGTTTCCGGCTCCTAGCGCAGCCAGGTATCGCGTATCCTCCGACGTTGTAAAGTCTTCCACTGAGCCGAGGCGCGCCAGGTCGAACATTCCACAGGCGTACAGACCTTCGATGAAGATGAAGATATCGGCGCCATGCTCACGAACGCCCAACGCGAGACTGCTCTCCTTCCGATCTGTCAGCGGTATCCAAACGAGTCGCTTCCATCCGCCATACTGGACGTCGGACGGCTCATCGTCGGCCTCGTATATGGTCATACACTGCATATGCTCCACGGAGAGCAGGGTGAGTGTCCCATCAGACTGGCCGAGCAGGAGCCTGGGCTCATGCGGCGACCAGCAGAGGCAGGTGACTTTCGGTATTGAGTCACCTGCTGATGCTTCGCTTGGACGCCAGACACCGACGAGCTCCCAGTTCAAGCGCAAAATGACCACTGAAGCCGGAGCAAAGACCAGCGCGAGCAGGTCCGCAACAGGAGACCAGGCTGCAACGCAGACGGTATCCAGAGGCAGCGTCCGCTGGTGCAGGCATGCGAACGCACCGCTGGTCGCTGTGTGCATGTGGCTGGGGTGGAGAGCGCCTTGCGACTCACGAGTAAGAATGAAGCGCTGTGAACTTCGTTGCGAATTCTATCCTGGTGGATCCTCGGTGGCTCCTTGTGCTCGTTTGCTCGCCTAACGTTGGACGAGAGCGCCCAGCGCACACGTTGTGGTCGGAGAAGCCGCCTGGTGCCGTCACCCGCAGGGCTTGCCCCACCGCAGCTGCCGCCGACTCGGATCAGGTATAGTGAGATTTCTGTATACCACTGCGCGGACCTGGTGTTCAAAAAGAGAAACGTGCGTATTCAGGTGAGAGTCACGGAAGTGCGCCAACGGGAGCGCCACTCTACCACTGATGCAACGTTTTCAGCACCGATCAAGTACCGTTGCTGACGACGACGCTTGCGTGCACTCTAGAAAGGCGGTGTAGCGAGCCCAAGCGGTACACACCGAGAGCAGACTCTCCCTTGAAAGTGACTGCGTACAAGTGCGGTTGCGTTGCCCAGCACTCCACCGGAGGTGCTTTCCCGCTGGCGTCCTTCCAGCCCGGAGCCGAACAGCAACACGCCCGAGTCAGCAGCGTCCACCGCTTTATTGCTCCAAGAGCGCAGCACCAGCAACACCAGTTTCGCAACACAGCTTGCCTCGTCGAGGAAAAGAGTTCTTGAACAGGTGCAAAACGTTCCTGGTGGCGGTGGTAGCTGTACCGCTGCGTTTACCAGTACGCTGGAGCATCAGCTGATATACCCTTCATACGCGTAAAACAATAAGGGATAGCAAGCTCGTTTGCCTCTCTGTGAGACGGGTGGGTGCTCTTCCCTTATTGCGAGGTGGAAAAAGGTCAAGGTACGGACTTGTGACCTAGTTTCTTGGCATGTCGTCGCAAGCAGTTTCCTGGTTGTGTCCGCCGAGCTTCTCAAGGTGTTCGTGGAGCGGTGGCGCCGCTGCAACCGCTCTTTGGTCGACAGCTCGCTCTCTGAGAGCACACGCTCCGACTCGAACAGGATTTTACGAAGAATCGCATCCACGGAAGTTCACAAGGAACCCAGACACTGGATCAAGGCTGCTGGGCCCGCGACACCGGCACGTCGGGCGCTGTCGACGGACTGTCGAACGCTCACAGAGGCACTCTCTGGGTGCCTGTTCCCTTCAGTTCATCCAGGAGGTTGCAGAGACCTACGCAGACGGAGCCGCTTTGCGTCGCGCGGATCACGCACTATCGTCAAGTTCGCGTTCATTCTGGGTTATGCCTGCCACTCAAGAGGCATACGCGCGTGCAGTGGACCTCGCTTTTCCCGTTCTGGTACACGAGCATGCGACAACCTGGGGAGAGTGGAAAGAGCCAACCACTGATGCACGATATATTGTAGCACACGGAACCTGTCCACGATTGGTGCGGGAGCAGCGCACCGGTGCTACATACGCAGTATTTTACGAACTGCAGTCCGCGGAAGATGTGCACGCTCTGGAAGAAAACCTGCCTTGCCGCTCTATTGTCATGGTTGAAACGAAAGACTGGGAACTCATACCCGTTGAAAATCTGGTCAGCGTAGCGTATCAGAGACAAACGAGTATACTCGTTGTCGTGTCGACGACGGGCATGGCTGAGGCACAGCTTGCAAGCTTAGAGCGCGGTGTCCATGGCGTTATTCTGGCCACAGGGAGCGCCAGCGCCGTTGAATCCTTCGCTAGTCTACGCAATCGTTATCAACGGCTCGAAAACAGTCTCGTATTGGATCCAGCTGTGGTTGTGGACGTGCGCGAAGCTGGTGTTGGCGAGCGTGTTTGTCTTGACACCTGTTCGCTGCTGGCGTTTCACGAAGGGTTTCTGGTGGGCTCCAGCGCCTCCACTCTGGCCCTGGTGCTCAGCGAAGCTGCTCAGAACCCATACGTTGCTAGTAGGCCTTTTCGCGTGAATGCCGGTGCCGTCCATTCGTACATCCTTGTCCCCGATGGCTCGACCAAGTATCTCTGCGAGCTGCGAGCTGGCGATGAACTCCTTGCGGTGGACGCCCGCTCGGGTCGAAGTCGCTCTGTAACGCTTGGACGAGCGAAAATCGAGCGTCGTCCGTTGCTGCTCGTGCAGCTAAGTCTCCATGCGGACGGTACGGGTGCCGCTGCCGGCAACAAGACGGAATCGTGGAGCGGCGACATCGCCGGGAACGTCATCGTCCAGAACGCGGAGACTGTGCGCTTCGCGATGCCCACGACCTCAGGTACGTCCTCTAGTCAGCACGGGAATGTTGCGGTGACAAGTCTGAATAGAGGACAGCATCAGGTTTTGGTGCATCGACCGGCGCGAGACAGTAACGGTACCATAGCGCGCCACCTTGGACGCCCTGTTCAGGAATTTATCCTCGAGCAATAGCCGAATGCCTGCGAATAATGCGAGTCCCGTACGACACAGGGTAGGGCGTGCTTGGTCAGCTGCTGTTCGCTTGCAGGTAGACCGGCGTATACACGAACTCGATTTGTACGCGCTGTGAAGCAGCACGCCCCAGTTTATCGCATGCAACACGAGATGGCATCGTTGCTGGTTTTGGCCCGGAAAAGGCTTCGTGTGGCGCGAAGCTCTGGACGCATCTAGTTTACAGCACAAGCTGAATGGATTCGCTGCGCTCCGTACGCATACTTTGCGCAGTTGCATGACTGGTGGTCGCTCAAGAGCACACAGCGAGCACGTACCAGGACCAGTGCCGCTTCTGACTTTTTCAGGCAAGCCGTGTTTTGCTGAGCGTAGTCCAGGTACTCTTGTCTATTCTAGGCCGATGTGGATGAACGCTGATGAGCAACCCATCGACTGGTACGGGTCATACGTGTCCCGAGTCCTGAAAGCGCGCGGTGACCCGGCGGATTCCCGCAGAATCGACGCATCAAGCGGCTTTGAAGGCTACGACATGCGCACTGGAGTTTTTAGCGCACTTTCGTACGTTCTGTGGCAGTGCAGCTCGATTGTCGCCTCTTATTATGCGGCTTGTCGGTGGGATTCCTCGCTTGACGGACAGTTTACATGGACCAGGCATCCCCGATTGGGCCCTGAATATCAGCGATTAGAAAAGCATCCACTGTTCCACCTATATTCAATTTAGACTCCATGTACTTGGCTCGGATGCAGTGGTTATGTTTTACACGCTATCGTGCGACGAGCCCGCCGTGAGCGTCTGCGGTAGCACCAATAGCGCCGCTGCGGACGCAAACCGGAGACAGAGCGACTTTGCTATACCAATGCGGGCTTCGGCTCGGGGTTCCAGGTTTGATTTGCTCAGAGCAGGGCTCGCCTGCACTGCCTTGAGATGGTGCAGTTCGCTGCGGCGTCGAACTGCGGTTCCGTCGCGTGCAGGTTGTTGGCGCGTTTCTCGGGTTGCGTTTTGCATGGGTATTCGCAGACGAACGGCAGTCGGCGCCGTCCCGTGCTCGTTTGAAGGGTTCGGAATCTCTCCGAAAGCCTTTGAAGTACAACAGCTTCTGGTCTGCAGAAGAATATAATAAAATCTCCGGACATGCGCTCAGGATCTGAATATTCTGAAATGGTGTTCCATCGAGGAAGAGCGGAATCATACCGATGAACGCAAAACAAAATGCTCTGCACAATTCGCGTGCAAAGGTATTCCACAAAGATGGTGCAAGTTTTTCATAAAAGACCCTGCTCTTGATCGAGCGATCATCCACATATAGAGCGTGTCTCATGCGCTCTCCGCAATGCTAAACCGACTTCAGAATGAAATGGGAACAGCGCATCTTCGCTCATACGGATACAGTGATGTTTGAGCATCTTCCTGCAGTGATCAAAATCATCCATGTCGTTCTTTGTCTTCAGCTTTTTCATTTTTCTCTCGTACCTCATAATTTAGATACAGCGGTCTCCAGTTCTCATCTCGGTCTGTAACGAGCAGTCGGAAGCTGTTGGTGCAAAGATTCACGTGTCGATTTTAGGAATTCTCAACTATTGCCGATGCATATCACGGGAAAAGGACATTCGTTGCGATCTGCGTTTTCCCAGGCAATGTCGTCGTCTACGTATACAAGTTCGGCGCACGCCTCGTATTGATAACCCGTGACTGAATGCAGGTATACCGATGTGTTCACCTATCCTTAACCTCCATTGGATGCTCTACGACGCGTGGACGCTTGCTGCATCGTTTGGCTGATGCCCATGACGGCCACAGAAGACGCGCCTTGATGAAATCTCCAGGAGCAGCGCCTGGGGCTGTACCCTCGAACACCAGCTTGTTCGGGGCTAGCCTTTCGGAAAGTGCTCTCTCCAAGGCACGCGAAGCCGCATGCTATTCGCTTCAATACAGCATTTTAAAACGAGATGCTACCTATCATGGAAGAATTTTCGAAAAGAACTGTCGAACTGGAAAACAAGTCGGAATTCGTTCATCCGTATCCGCGTCCTTTATGCAAATCGTATCGGACGCGTCACTTAATATGATCGCTGGGATGATTCAAGCCCGTACCCAGGACCCGTTTCCGCACAATCAAAAGCCACGGAAATCTCTGGGCTCGTATCCTTTTAGAGATATCCAGCTGCTCATGTGAAATGCGGTTTCATCGATCACCACAGAGAGACGCACGAAATTCTCCCAAACTGGATCGATGATGCAAAAAGGGAATGTCGAGAAGCTTTCTGAACAAGCTCGTGAAATAGCGCTCAAAAGACAATGCTGAACATGTTTCCTCGTCCATCCCGCGTCGCGAATACCTGTACCTCACGAGTCCTCGTGAAACAGAATAATCGAAAACTGGAAGAATACCTGATTCCAGGACCGTATATCGAAGGAACAGAGCGCCGCAAAGCCATGTACGCATTCACTTGGATCATGCGTTCGGAAGTTTTACCAGCGCTTGTTCGAGGGTGTCGCCAAGCATGTTGATGCCGACCAGGTCAACGCTGCCAGCAGCAACGCGTCGAAAGCGCTTGTCCGCAGACACAATCGTAAATCCTTGAACCATCTAAGAATCTATGAGCCCGGATCTTTGCACTGCACATAGCATTCAACGATCTACGAATCTATGAGCCCGGATCTTTGCACTGCACATAGCATTCCCATACTTCGATTCAAAAAGTCATAAACATCCCTACTGAGGGAAAAGTTCCAGCACTTCCCCCTACCGTTTGCATCCTCATGGGTATCGCGAGGCGTGCCGCGTGCAATGCGCAACCGCAATGCGCTCCATTCATTCGCAACGCCTTCCGGTACACTGGCTTCGCGTTGCAAACTGAGCACCGCACGACGAACGCTTCTCAGATGGACTGGATCAGTGCAGCGCGCCATAGACGCACTGGATTTGTGCAACCTTGCCGGGCACTCTGGTCGTTCGTTGGATATCGAGCGCTGCTGAAGGTGTGTCCGAACGAGAACGTTCTCGGGCCGGCAGCAGCAGCAGCAGCAGCAGCACGCCCTCATTCAGAGCGTGCGGCCGCTTCCCTATTAGCCAGCGCCACAGGGCAACGTCCAAAGTCCGGTGCAGCTGGTCGTCGACGTAAGGGCGCAGAGGCAATCGATCGCGTTTTAGAACGGTACGCTGCAACCGTGGGTGTCGAAGTACACGTTCAACTCGCTACAAGGACGAAAGCGTACTGTGGTTGCAGTTGCGAACAAGCGCCGGGGCCGAACACCCATATATGCCCTGTATGCACCGGCCAGCCTGGAACGCTACCGGCGCTGAACCAGAACGTGGTCGAACTGGCTGTCAAAGCCGGCCTGGCTCTGCACTGCAGGATAGCGCTGAGGACCAAGTTCGATCGGAAAAACTACTTCTACGCCGACACGCCGAAAAACTACCAAATAAGCCAGTACGATATGCCCATCGCCGAGAACGGATACCTGGAGCTGCCGTCCTCGGGCAAGCGCGTACATATCCGTCGTGCACATATGGAGGAGGATTCGGCGAAAATGTTCCATTCACAAACTGCAGAAGAGGAGCCAGATGAAATCCCGGGTCAGGACCCTGGGGCACACGAAGCAAAATACTCTCTGATAGATCACAATCGAGCTGGCGTTCCGTTGTTGGAGATCGTTACAGGGCCGGATATGGAGTCCGGGGCTGAAGCGGCCGCCTTCGGCGAGGAGCTGCAGCGCGTCCTACGATACGCAGCGATCAGCGACTGCAATATGCAGGACGGCTCGCTTCGTGTCGACGTGAACGTCTCGATTAGACCTCGTGGATTGTCTGGTGTCAGGTCCGATGATGCACTCGGGACCAAGGTAGAGCTGAAAAACCTGAACTCCTTCAATGCAATCGAGCGAGCAGTCGATTACGAAATTCTTCGGCAAGCGGCCATGCTTGATGGCAATGGAACGGTTCGCCAGGAGACGCGTCTATGGGATGAGCGTGAACAGGCTACGAAGGTGTTGCGTATCAAGGAAGGTGCATCTGACTACCGTTATTTTCCGGAACCTGACATTCCGCCGATTCTTCTAGAGCAAGCTCAGGTTGATGCTTGGAAAGCGAGTCTGCCAGAGCTACCTGCAGAGAAACGCTTGCGTTATACGTCAGCATTAGGCCTTACACCTTATGATGCAGGAGTGCTCACTGCAGAACCAGCGACAGCTTTCTTTTTTGAGGACACCGTCGGACATCTTGCTGTCGAGGGTCTGGATCCTCGCATGCTGATCGATCGAGCGAAAGCGGCTGCAAACTGGATCACCGGCGACATCGCCGCCCTGATCAAACAGAAACCGCAGGCGCGCTCTATCCAGGAGACAGCACTGACGCCGAGCGTGCTCGCAGAACTCATTCTGCTGATTGAGGACGGGACGATTAGCGGGAAGATCGCCAAGGAAATCCTCCCAGAGCTCATGGAGGAGCCCTGCAGTTCGGTGCGTGACCTCGTTGAAAAGCAAGGCAAGACACAGATCCGAAGTGAATCCGTAATTGCGGATCTCATTCGACAAGTCATGCGTGAACATCCCGAAAATGTGCAGGCGTACAGGCAAGGGAAAAGCAAGCTTGCAGGGTTTTTTGTCGGACAGGTGATGAAACGCGGCGATGGTCGTCTGGATCCGGCCCTGACGCAACGTCTTGTGACCGAGTTGTTGTCACGCGACGATTCCGGCGAATCCTAGGAGACAAGCATTGATACGCTGCATATTCGCAATGCTGCTGCTGCTGCTGCGGCGGCGGCGGCGGCTACCAGGGACTCGAACGCACAGCACTGGACTTTGCGGTCCGCGTCGAGCGTTCGTGGTGCGCGCCTTTGTTATCACTGGCTGGGCATGCTTGGGAATGCGGTGCGGAAAGCGCTCAGGTACACGCTGTGTCCACGTGCGAGATGCTGCTCCGCGCAACAACGACTTCAGCACATACGCTGTACTCTGCCGCTGGCTATGTGATCACGGTTGGCTTGGACATTCATATTAGCGTTAAATGGAACGGGTTCTATGTAGCTAACACGGCCGTTTACACCAAAGGTTGGCTCTCTTCCCGCTGGCATCGATATCGATCCTTATGGGCTTTCTCTGTGACTGCTACCTTGTCATCTTGCTCCTGTTCCCGGAATTCTAGGTCGCCGATCTCTCCACTCGCTCCAACCTCTTTATCAGCAACATCAGGACGTGTGTGGTAGTATCAAGACATGCTTTCGCCGCCTCTGGCTGCTGGTGGTGCTTTCCGTTCACAGACGGCAGTAGCCATCTCTACGTTACTTGCCATTTGCATCTTCTAGGTACGCGGCCTCGGTACAAAATTCTTTGCAATGTCATTCAACTGAGGCGAGGTATTCCCGTATGTCCATTGCTCCTCCTTCTTCGATCGCTGCCCAGTCGCGTGTGAAAGCTTGCTTCAACGCTCCGTACGTATCGTTGACCCGTACAGAGGGCAATTATCGATCATCGACTCCGGTTCTGCGTCCGTAACCGCATGCAACGGTGACGGGCCCCTATCTGATCTGTACGCCCAGTAAGTGCTCCACTCGCAGCACGTGCGAGCGCGCAATCCTCGTTTTACAGAGGATTTCTGGAACGAGCTCTTGTCCGTGATGAAGAAAATACCAGATCGAGAACCAAGGCTGGAGATGGAGTCGGACACTCCACTCTGCCCGAGTTCCCTAGTAGATGCCAAGCAGTGACGCACGCTCCATTCGGTGCGATCTCATCGACGTTCGTAGTCCGCGTCCATGACCTTCATCGAAGCAAGCACAAGAGTCGGCAGCTTCTGAGCGATCATACTCGACGTCGGGTACCGTAATGGTGAAGAATGTCGTTCCATTGATGACTGTAAAAAGGGGGATTTTTCAGTTGAACGGAACTGATAATGTGCCATAGTAAACTCAGTTAACCTTCTGCATGAGTTGAGAACAAGTCCTCCGCTCACACTGTCGAGTGCTCTTCGTCGTCAATCCGACGTCGCCAGTTGGTGCACTCATGAGTTGCATGGATACAGAAAGATTCACGCCATGGAAATTGCGTGATACGGACATGCTACCCGTTGGGGAAAGGAGAATCATAGATGCTTGCACGTATGCAATGGGAAATTACATCGGCTACTTTACGAGCCTTTGTTGGATTCCATCGCGAGCCATCATGTCTCTAGCGGCATCAGTAATCCCAGCGGCGAAGAAGAGTTGAACAAGCCACCTCCTAATTCTGGCGGAGAATTCACATGGTACGTATGAATCCGCAGACTGTCGCTGCTGCGCTGGAAACGTCGAGGTTGTTCGTATCCACCAGCTCGGTTAGAATCCAATGGTGTCGGGACAGCGAGCCGTTCCCGGACTTTTTTCATCTGACAGGGCTGTAGATTGCATCGAGTCTCATCTCCAAATTTGCATTGCGCAAACCGCAGAAACTGCAGTGGAGTATACATGGCAAAGGTGTTCTCAGCAGACGAAAAATGATCATGTGGAGGCAATCCCTGAATTGCAACGAGCGCAGGCAAGTGCCCATGTCAAAAGATGCCGATACAGGACAACAAATACCATGTGGACGAGCACCGCTGCCTTTTCGCCATACCCGGTCTATGGTTGAGCATCAATCCTGAAAACTGTGTGGTGGTAGCTGTTTGCTTACAGCGCTCGACAAGAATCCCCTGAAGTATGTAGGAGAACACGTCTCAAACTGAATCGCGCTGTCAGCAAATACCAATGCATATTAGCTCGATCTTGTCGCACGTCTTTTAGAGCATCAGAAACGAGTGCGCAACAAATAGCACTACACAGTGGACAGGCGTCCCCACTGAACGACGTAGGCGTACAGGAATGGTACACGTACCCAAGACATCGAGCATGACGCATAGTTGCCAGGTATCGAGGCATTGGCTGCACATCTTTTTGCAGTGGAAGGGCATGTATTGCCCGCTGCGGGCTTCACCAGACCTTGTAGCACGTAGCGCGCCCGCCAAGGTCCCTGTGGTCATGACACCCCAGATATTGCAGTGCCGCGCCACTGGTGCGGGTTTCAAGCGGCCGATGACTCCCTTGGCCCTCTACGATAGCTGCACGCAACCAAGTTTGTATGACAAAGCAACGACCTAGCCGGTACCAGCACTCTTGGATAGACGCAAGCGAAACAGCACAGGCAAGCATAAGCCTTCGCGAGAGACAGCCCTGGCAGCGCATCTTCAAGGCGCATGCAGCTGTCGTTCTCTCGGTGTAGTGGCTACGTGTGTATCCAGGGCTACGTCCACGAACATGACATTCAAACTGCGTATGCGAAAACCGTGGACTAGCGGCGGCAGCTCACGCTTTTCCTCCTCCCCGCATCTGTCAGCACGGACGAGCTGCGCGGCGATGCTCGGACGCTGGCGAAACGATGAACCGATGATAGCGCAGTGCAGTACAGTGCAGCACAGTGCAGCACAGTGCAGCACAGTGCCTGCGAACTCTCAGATGCGCTTTGTCGCGCTCGACGTCCATACGCACCTGTAGGTGTCGTTACTCGTGCACCGCGACATCAGACGCCAACAGGTAGCTAGCGAGGTAGACTGTGCAAGGCCGTCGCGCTGCAGCTAGCAGCACGTTGACGAAAATCGTTCACTTTACCAACGTCTATGCGCGAGAATCATGTTCATCAGATCGCAGGGAATGGCATGACCCTTGCGTGCATTGCGCTGCTCTAACACTGCCTTTCTGATGATGACCTCAACGAGCGCGCATCGGCAGCAGCCCTCTGCCAGATGACCTTGGTTGCGGCACGGGCGGCGCACCGAGCCTGCCTGCCTGCCTGCCTGCCTGCGTCGCGAATGCCCGCAGCAACAGCGCCGATTCCAGTGTTTGGCGGCAAACGGACACGCACGTGCGTTGGCAATCTGAGCAGATTGCTGTCCGGCGATCGCCGCATGCATGCATGCATGCGTGCGTGCCGCGCACTGCGTTTCCCTCGCACGCATCTGGAAAATATCCGTTTGAAAATGGACTCGGAGGAGTGCGCACAAGCATTGGCCTTGTGTCGCTTTGCGAACGTCGTTTCGTTCAACTGCGGCTAGCACCATTTTGTTTCTTGTTTAATACCTTCGCTTGAAAAGAAATTAATCGGGGTATAGAACTATGTTTGTGAGCGCTACAGGGATCCAACGCAAGTCTACGGGTATTGCAGTGCAGCGGGTGGCCACGTGTCGGCGCGCGGGTGCTAGAGCCCGGAGCCCGCTGCGAGCCGCTGCCGCCGGGGCGGAACCGCAAGGTTCGGCACCCCGCAAACCGAAAACCGAGGGGAAGACCCCAAAGAAAACCCCGTCCTTGTCAGCAGAGGAAAGGGCTGCTCGTGTGCAGCAACTCAAGCTCCGCATCCTACTTGTGCACCGGCAACTGCAGGTTGCTGAAAGTAAAGAGAGGGATGACTCGCTCTCGATGTGGCGCTCGTTCGCGCATGATATGGCCACTCCCGAAGTGAACAGAGAGCAAGTCGGGAGCACGAACTCGAAAAACATCGAAACGATGAGCGCTGACGCACTGCGCAAAGAGCTCGATGCGCTCAAAGCGGAGATCGCCTCCCTCGATGCCGATGCGTACGCAGACGTGCTCCGCAACACGGACGGTATCAAGACTGCAGAGCAGCGCATCAAAGAGCATGAACGCAAAATCCAGCAAGCGCCCAAAGTCTCTTTCCAAAAGGTCGTCGCCCAAGACACGGACGAGACGCCAAAGCAGAAGCCAAAACCCAAACGCTTTCAGTTATTCGAGGGCCTCAAGTCCTGGTTCGTGCGGAACGAACCCATCATCGAAGAGCTCGAGCGAGAGATCGAATCGATCTAGAGCGCAGCATGCTTTCGAACAAGCAACTTGCGCAGCGCATACGTCGTATCTGGCTAGACGGGCTGTAATCAGTGCGTGCGGAGAACATGACAGGACCGAGCGCTTGGGAGCGTTTTCGAAGGTTGTATGGCCGCGACAAGCGCAGCGCTGCGCACCGCCATTTCTTATCTATAAAGAGTTTACATAACGGGGGTAAAAGGGTGCCTCTGGACGATTTCAGTCCAGTGTCCGTAGTGGCCGGTGTGCGATCCTTGGAGGCATCGCACTGCTGTTGATGGGCTTTCATGGATTCGTCCAGACGCACTCCGCCGAATTCAAGTACCCAGTGCCGTTGGGATCGAGTCTGCGGAGCGACCGGCGTAGATTTCTTCCCGAACGGGTCTTCAAAGCTCTCGTCGCATTGCGAGGAACGCGTTCATAGATTGTACCGTCGATACACGCGAAAGCGTCCATCGTCCAGGCAGGTGCAAGGTGCACAGGTCCTGCGGCACCTGCATTCCATGTGTCACCGAACGGCTTCCTTTGGAACTCGTCCACTGGGCCCGGCATTGTATCCCGAATCATCATCGAAGGTATCGTCTTTAGCGCTGGGCTCGCTGCATTACAGGCAAAGCAGCGTTTGTACTGGACCGCGATATCCGCATACGAAGCGCGCGTGATTCGTAAGACGACCGCACACATGGACATCGTAGCTCCGCTGACACATGCACACACCCATGAAAAACTTCGGTACATTCGTGTTCATAACAAGGTCAGCTGCTTGTCGATTCCAGACACAACGAGACGTCAACGAGAAGAGCACGTCAGAAAATACCGCCCTTGCGATCGAGCACAGCGCCTCTCTGAGACGCTCCTGGCTTTCCAACGGGTGTGCGCCCTCGGTGGCGCCGCTGCTCCACTTAAGTTGGGCGTCGGTCGTCCTCCTCATGTCGTCTCTGATGTGACGTCGCTTGCGTGCCGGGACGGCGCCAAGGCGGTCGAACCCCCGACGCCTCGATGGCAAGTCGCTCGACGGCAGGTCGCTGGCTGTGCAGCGCATGACGGCGCCCCGGAGCGCGAGCCACAGAAAGACGCGCTCGGATCAGTGCCAGTAACCGCCGCGCACACTTGGTCGATCTGGACAGCAGACATCTGCCGCGTGCAAGCCCAAGCCGGCGCAGCATTTTGTCAAGTTGAAACGGGGAACGTGGAGTCTCCCGCACCAAAGCGATCAGAAAATGATTCGGAAACACGTATGGCGGACTTTCGTCTGCCTCTCGCGCGATTTGATCGCGCCAGTGAATCAAGTCTCTCAGTAGTGGAAGCATCGTATCCGACAACATCGCTTTGTACTGCCGGGCCACTTTCAAATGCGCATCAGCAGCAACCTCTTGCAACGCGTAGCGGCGTAGCGCGACATCCGCAGACTTGAGCCACAGCTGCTGCAGGCGGTTCGTCTCGGGCGAGTTTGGGTCAGTCTCCTGAACAAGCCTGGTGCTCAGGACTCGGTAAAGGTACAGGAGATAGTGCGTATCCTGTCTGGCATAATGGAGCATACTCGATGGTAACGGCCGAATGCGCCAGTCTGCTACCTGAAATACGCGTTTCTCGGAGGCCAAGGCGTCGCGGGATCCGTTGCGGAGCGATGCGGGGTCTGCGGTTCGATCCTCGTCGCGCGCGTAGCAGCTGATGAGGTGCGCCAAAGATACGCTCGGTTCGCCCAGCAGTTGGGCTGCTCGAGCCGTATCAAAAAGATTCACGATGCGCGCCGCAGGCGTAAAATCCCGCTGCAGCCAGAGAACGTCCGAGTCCGCACCGTGCATCACTTTCACGACACGCGGGTGTCGAAGCAGGCGAATGAAAGCGCCTGACGGGTCCGCGAGCGCGGAACGCAGAGCCAGCGCATCGATAACTGCATCACAGTCAACAGAGCTGATCTGTACGAGGCAAACGAAACCTTGATAACTGCGGTACGAGTGTGCTTCGAGATCGATTGCGACCGCCTTTTTGAAAGCGCAGGTTTTGTCGAGGCTGAGTCCGGACGACCCGGTTCCCGAGACGGAACCCGAGACACTGTTCTCTGTCGTTGGTTCGATGTCCGCAAGAATGTCACTTAGAAACGCCTCCAGATCCAAGGCAGATTCAATGTAGCGGAGAGGTGTCGTGGCCAGGGGGCGCAGGCCGGCGTCCGCCGCAAGCCTTCGCTCGAGGTCTTGCACTTGCGCCACGCAACCCGAGGCCGCTGCCGCTGCCGCTGCAGCAGTATGAATAAGCGACTCTGCTTCTAGATCATGCTCTAAAGTTTGCGGGGCATTGCTCACCTGCCAGGAAGTTTGCGGCTTCGGGTACGCATTGTTCTGCCACTGGCTGGGAATTCGCTCAGAGGACGGCTTGTGCATGGTTCAACCTTTGCTCTTCGCCACCGCTGCTTCGCGAGTTTTCGCGTGAATTCTGCTTAGAACATCCAGCTACCCATACATTCGAGACTCTTTCCTGGTATGTTGCAGCGGGCACCCACGCTATGGAGCACGCTGAGCGCCAGCGGTACGCTGCCTGCTCTGTCGGCGCGCTCGTCCACCAGCGACACGCCACTGCGCGTGCGTGCGCATCGCGGATCCGTTCCTGTCCATCTCGTACAAACACGTTCATTAATGTATAGTATGGATCTTGCCGTGCGCTGAGGCCGCCCGCAGCACCAACGCACCCATGCGCGCTCGGTGCGCGCGCTCCGTCCAGTGATGGCGAGTCGGCGGGATGCCCCGTTGGTGCGCCGGCTCTCTTCAGCCGGAAACATGAGCAGCTGGCGCGAATGACTTGCTCCACTATCCAGTACAATCTTGTATATATTAGACATCCCAGGTTACGACGTCGCCTAGGCATTCGCGTGGGTGCCATTGCAGCGCGCCTACCCACGAGCGACCGCATCCCATCGAGGAATCGTTCCATGGTGGCTTTTCTGTTGCAGGAGGCAGGTGTTCGGTGTACAGAGCGGCGTATCGGTTTGGTGGCGCTGTGCCGCGCTAGACTACTCGCATCGAAGGAGAGAAGAACGTTGTCCTTTGGCTGTAGGTTGCGCTTCCTCACGAGTACTATGCCGCGAGGCGACGCACACGGCGGTGCGGGGAAAACCTTCGAGCCGCTCCGAGGCAAGCACACGGCAACGCTGGTATGGCTGCACGGTCTCGGTGATACCGCAGATGGCTGGAGCTCTGCAGTGCCAGAACTGAGGCTGTCCAGCACACGGGTTATACTTCCAACGGCGGACACGGTTCCCGTGACCCTCAACTTTGGTACGCGGATGCCAGCTTGGGCCGATATTTACTCCCTCAGCGAGAACGCTCGCGAGGATCGTGAGGGCATTCTGCGCTCAGTTTCACGGATTTTAAAGATTGTCGAAGAGGAGTGCACAAACGAGGGTGTGCGACCCGAGAGGATTTTTTTGGGGGGGTTTTCACAGGGCGGTGCGATCGCTTTGCAAGCATACCTACGCAGCGAGCGGGACCTGGGCGGCTTTGCGGGACTCAGTACTTGGCTTGCCTTGCGGAACGAGGTATTCGCTGCAGTTCCCAAAAGTAGGCGCAAAGGTCGTATCGCTTTGTGGCACGGTGACCAAGACGAGATCGTGAACTACCACTGGGGCGTCCACTCCGCGGAGCTTCTGCGCCAGAACCTGGCCCCTGGCTTCGAGGTATCGTTTCGAACGGTGCAAGGCCTCGGTCATGCTGTTGACCGCGAAGAATTCGCAGAGCTGCGAAAAACTTTACAAGAATGGACTCGCGTCGAGCAGTGAGGCTCGCAGAGAACCCAACGGGTGAACATGGACCGTGTTCTTGGGCAGCCCCAGTCGGCAATCGAAGCACAAGGTCATTCGATGTATTCGTTCGACCGCACCATTGAAAGGCTTTATCGCGTGTGTGATATATGGAAGCGAATCGGCAAGCGCGTGAGATTCTCCACGAGCAGCGTTGACCCAGGGGAAAAACCAGCGCTGCCCGTGGACGACGCTTGGGTGATCCACAGCGCAAGCGTGCCTGTCGGAGTCAGAGGCACATGCTGCTCCACGGCTTGCTGGGCATCATTCCTTGGCTTCCCTGGACATGTTGAATACGTCGAGATTCGGCTCTAGTGCAGGCCTATGGCCCAGAGGCTGATCCATTCTGGTACGAAATAGCACGGGTAGAAATCGCGTCGCCATCGTCGTCAGTTACAAGGCTCGGATTCCGAGTCAACGTCGAGCAGCTATGCAGCTGCGTTGTTGCCGCATGCGTCCAGGGATAGGATGCCGTGTTCACGCCCAAACTGTTTAGAACTTTTACTGACTCCTGCTGCGCCAACGCGAGTACAGGAGATGCGGCACGCATACGTCGCAACTAGTTCCTAGTCGCTGGAAGCGTGTAACTCACAGAGGTGCCCGCGTGCGTGATGCCCCGAAGGTACCAGCGCACGGAACGCATGCGGCTAGTGGGGGCGTTCAAGCGTTCGCGAGATGCGGGGACAGTTCCCTCTGCTGGGTGCTAGGTATGAATCGCGCAGCCATTGCCTTGTTTGCTCTAGGGCGCAAACGCCGGGATTCGTCTTGTTCACGATGATCTGTTGGTATGCAGCAACATTGGCCGATAAAAGGTTCGCTCCATTGCCGCTGTCACGAGCGACGTTGCGCCCCATGGACGCAGCGCTCCTCGTGCATTGAACGGCTTTGCGCGGCGACTTTGATCGGGAGGTCACATCGCACACCACGGCTTTCGGCGTTTCTGCCCCAAAAAGCAACTCATTTGTTGTTTTCACTGCGTTGCATGCAAAGCGCGGCAAGAAACTGGCAAAACGCTATGCTTGGTCGAATGCGAAGCGCACTGGGACACTGCCCAGCGCCTCGTGCGCTATCTGAATATACCTGCGAACGCATCGACGCGCTCGAGGTTGGCGTGATGGTGGTTGCACCCCTTAAACCGTCCAAGAACGTTCCGTAGACTCTAGCGACTTGTAGTTCGGAGCAACGAGCCGGCTCGCGTTTCCCATTTGCGGCAGTCGTTTCAGCGTGGCGTCGAAAGTGTCCACAGCCACTGGTCATCCGACGCCCGTTACCGGTCGACAGAATCCAAGTACATTGCTCGTGCAAGTCCAACACGGCAAATGCTGCACACCGAAGCGGTCACAAAACCGTGCATCCATGTCAGATGCAGACGGAACACAGCACTGCCCGCTATGTCCCTGCCATGCGCTTTTTTCCCTGAAATTGTTTTGCTGTATACCTTCAACATCAAGACTGAAGCTCTAAAGTTTTTCGGATCCATTCTGAGGTTTTTGGGATCCTCTGTTGCTTGTTTGGCAGTTCTCAGCCGACGCGCTCTTCCTTGAATACGTTACGCTACCGCCACAAAGATCGCTCGCAATGTCTTCAAGCAGGATCTGGCAAAAAACAGAAACGATAACAGCATCCGATTCATGTGGAAAAGCCTCGATTCCTCTCGATTCCCCATGAGTGGCATGCTCAAATGACATATTCTTTACCTTTTCGATGTTTATGTTTCAAGACAACCTAAAGGGGCAGCGATACGTGCCGCTTGATGGATAAGGAATATTGGTCGACAAAATATATTGGCGAATTCTTCACAAGGCCATGCCAGATTCGGGACGCTCTTGGCACTTCCTATCATCGATTCGGTACGGAACACATATCCTCGCCTGGTTGGAGCCATCGACGACGCAGCGGGCAGCAGCAGCTGCATGATCCCTGTCACGGGATATGCTCTCAGAGGCTCTTGTTTCTTCAGCTTGAACAAACAAGTCTCTTGGATCGTCATCATTGCAACGATGGCTTGCAGTGCAAACGACGTCACAGAATCGGAAGACGGCAGCGTTGCTGCTTTGAAAGCTTTCGATTTGTTTTACGGCCCGGGACGTATCTACCGATCCTTGCGTCTATCACAGGCAACGTCGTGTTCCGCGTATGCTCTGACGAATGGAAGAGCATGTACGAGCGTATGCAGCGGACAGCGTACCCTCCGAAAGGCCAGTCCAGAACCAGCCTGTTATCTCTAGGCGCAACAGCTGCTGCGGAATCACACACAGAACCACCGTTATAAGCCTCCCGTGATCGTTCATAACCCCTGCCGAGCGATAAAGCAAGCATTCACGCGCTACAGCGTGGCTCTCACAGGAGCAGGTTTGGTTAATATGCAAAGGAACGTCCAACCACAACCAAGTTTCACCGCTGTGCAAGGTCGATCGAGGCTGGATACCATCAGGATGAACCTTGCAAGCCAAGCACAGATCTTCTCTTTGGTCAGTGCATGAGTGAAACAAGTCGACAGCAACCAGAAGCTCTCTAGTCAGACTTGAACGCTGGCTTGAACTCGCTTCAACTGCTGACAACGCAGCTGGAGATACGAGTGAGCCAGGGGAAAAGGAACCAGACACCGAAAAAGCCCTCGAAAAGCTGTTCTTGACGACAAGCACAAAAAACGGAATCAACCACCTTCACCGTCTGTGTTTCAGTCCCGATTCCATTTAAGGTAGCACGAGTCTACGTAAAACAAACCGTAGCCTGAGCAAACATCAGGCAAACTTGTTCGCAGGGCACGTCCACCGCCGAACTTTTTCATCTCGGCGCTATTCGTTGTACGTAAGCTGAAGCCGCAGCGCACTCGGATTCCCAAAACGGAGTGTGTTCTACAGACACAGCACGTGTGCGGTGACGCTCGAAACCACATGGATGGAAGCTCAGAATCCAAACCAGAGACAACCCAGAGCTCTGAGCGATGGAAACGTTGGGTTGAGGCCAGCGAGCAAACCTCGCGCCTCCTGCCACCAGAGCACCCGCTCTGGTGGTACCGCGCAGTCTCCTATGAACCGAACGAACACGTACAGCGAACTGCTGCGCTGATTCCGCATCTGCTCAAGGAACCCATCGACTGGATCGAGCAAGACTTGGGCACTACCTCGCAAGCTGGCTCTGATGCGCCCTGGTTGTCGAGTTGCGTCGCCGAGTGGCCGCGACACCTCGCCACGCTGCTGGCAAAAAGTCTCCCAGTAAACGGAGCAGCTGTTCTTGGGGCAGCTACTGCAACGCTTCGGCGCCTTGTCGAGAACCCGGAGGCTCCTCTCAGGCGCATGCGACTGCTGTTACTGGTGAACTCGTTGCTGCGCTCACTTCGCACTATTCTGGAGGCACTCACCTGCGAAGACTGGACTTTGCTGGGTGCCAGCCGGACCACAACTGCTGCAGAAGAGGTCCAGCATCGCCCTGAACCGCTAGAGCAGCCTCGGCAGCAGGTTGCAGCGGATGTTGCGCAGCTGCTGGACCGTGTTTTCGCTGCGGATACATTCGCAGACGCAAGTGGCATCGCGCGCCTTCAGTCACAGCTTTTCAAACTCGCTGAACTCGTTGTGCTCTCCTTCACTTTTTCGCCAGTGGACTGGAGCTCACGCTCCTTCTCAGGGCGGGATGCTGCACGACTTGCCGATGTCATCAGCCCGGTGAAGTGCCAGGAATGGGTAGAGCAGGCGCTCTCGCGTCTGGCGGAGACGCCAGCTGGCGCCTCGTTCGTGCCGTTGCTGACGAGAGCCTCCTCGTTGGCGAGCATCGCTCGTCGACGAGCAGAACTCGCAGTGCGTACGCTAGTGCCGCTGTATGATGTGGCGTTCAAGGAATCGTTGCATGTGAGAAGGATTTCGCAGAAACAGTCCATCGCACTGAACATGCGAATCCTCTTTCTCTGTCTCTTGCGCTGTCCGCATATGCTGCCGTTCAAGGAGGAACTGTATGCTGCATTGGAGCTATTCGGCGCTGAGGATCAGGCAGAAGCTGCTGCGAATACTGCCGAGGAACGTGAGCGGCAACTTGCGCTCCAGCAGGGCAGCGTTGCGCCCTGGAGCCGAGTTGTGCAAGACGGGCCGACGTGTCGCCAGCTGGAGGACAGTGAGCAGGTCGCTCGTCTCCTTGTCACGAGGAGCGCTGTCTCACCTGCAAGTTTGGAAGAGCTTGTGCTGGAGACGCTGCGGCAAATGCCCACGAGCCGCCCGATACAGGCTGCACCCGACGACGAGAGCAGTCGCATGGATCCGAGGCTCCGAGCGCAGGTTCTTGCAGCACAACAGAGTCAGCGTACGCAAGTGGAGAGCATCCGTAAGCATTTGAAAACGCTCCTTGCAGAAGAGGTGAAACGACGTCGTCCTGTAATACGGGCTCAGGCGCCAGAAGTACGAGCGCTTCCGCTAACCGCGGAACAATGGGAAACGCTGGGAGAGCAAGCGGTGCGGCGCCTCTTGCAGGCCGAGGACGCCATGGAGCTCTGCGGGGCCAACGACCTGCGCCTCTCCTTGTTGGCACGCCTGCTCGCACAGGCAAGCTATGGAGAATCCTCGCTTAGCGAGGAAGTTGTCGACTTTATCGTGCAAGACTTTTCCGGTCGAATGGAGCTGGCGTTGCGATGGCTCACGGCGCTGGTCGCATGCGATGCTGAGCTGCGAGGAGCACCTGAAGAGCCGCCCCGTGGGCTGAAACGCTCGCACAGCGAGATACACGCTGATCTAGATGCTTCTGCCTCAAAGCGGGAGCGACTCGCGGCGCCTTGGCAGCGTGACGCGGCTGCTGAACCCGGCACTGAGCGCGACGATAGAATACCGACTGCGGAGACGCTTGCTGCGGTGGATGCCACCAATGGCAACGCTGCAGGAGTGAAGCGCGAGCTGCCAGCTCACGACCATTCAAGAGACACGGATGACAAGTCTGCGCCTGCTGCGGACGCATCCCGCGTACACCAGTCAGCGTCCGCGAATTCCAATCAAACAGGTGCAGCACCGAAGGAGGCACCGAATACAGCAACGCCTGAACAGCTGGACGTCGACCTGGATGAGAGCAAAGCGAAGCGCCTAACCGTTGCAGCATTGAGGGCGGAACTGGCAAGGCGCCATCTGGATGCCAAGGGCACCAAGAAAGTGCTCCTAGAGCGATTGCTTCATGCGCGTGCCGAAGAGCGCCAGCGTCTGAGTGCAGAGGTAGGCGAACGTGCCGCGTCTACAGATGCTGCTGTCGAGACCTCGGACGCCAGCAGCAATCAAGCGTCTACCGACACACCGCAAGACGCGGACAAGCCCGTCAAGCCGCAAGCGTCGCATATGGACCTGGCGTCAGCATCGTCAGAGTCACCGTCATCAACTCTCGCTGCTGCTGCTGCTGCTGGTGCTGCTGCTGCTGCTCATACTGATACCGCTCAACGCATTCCTGACACCGCATTACCCATGTTGACACCAGCTGACCCCGCTTTACATACAGCGGAGCTGGGCGTTATACGCGCTCGCGTCGCCAAGGCGCTACGCGAGTCTGCGCTGCTCGACGAGGACAAAAGTGCTTCGCTCCTTGCCCTAGCCGAATCGGATACCGCATTCCCCGAAGCACGCTACGAGCGTCTGCTGGATACTCTACTTGAGCGTCTCACATCTCATGCCAAAGTTCCCGACTCACTCCTAGCCCGTTTCCTCGCTGAGTTACCTCGCGTGCCTCCATGGGTGTATGTGCTCTTGTCGCAGATGGCAACGGAACCCCGTCGGGCTTTCTCTGCCCTGGCTGCGCTCAAGGAGCTCTGCACCCTGCGTTACAGTGTCGATCGCGAGCGTGCCCTGGACACAACGCTTGAACTCTGCTGCTCTGATGATGAACTGGTGCGGGGACCGGCCTCACGGCTCGTTGCGGACACGCTTTTTGCTGAGCATGCGCTCCTAGCACCGTGGATCGCGCACCGACTCCAGTTGTGGCTGAGCAAGGCCCTGGAACGTGCCCTGCTGAACGCTTCACCGTCACCAGCAGCTGAACGATATCGTTTGCGTTTGGAACGTCTCGCTGCGACGTATCTCGCACTGGTCCGACACGACGTGACGCTACTCGAGTTTTACGTGAATGAACTGTACGCACGAGCGAGCACCGATGCGTCACTTGCCGCGAGCTTGCAGCGTCTCTGTGGCGATCGAGCGCTCTTCCGTTGGTCGGCGACGAGCGATCGTCTCGAAGCGCTTATCCGAGAGGCACCGATCCCGGAAACCAGTCCACTGATTGTCCAGATCGTGGAACTGGTCGCGGAAACGCTGTTCAACCAGACAGGCAAACTGCCGTCATCGCTAGTCGATGCGGTATGGCAGCGGTATCAGCGCGAAGGGCGCGTATCGCTGCTGCTCTTGTTGCCGGTACTCAGGGCACTGTCCGCGGAGCAGGCTCGGCAAGTGCTCCCGTCACTCGTCCAACAGCTGGACGCTGATCAACGACGACTTGCCTGGGAACGTCTGGTGCTGGCTGCCAGTGGACGTACCACGCCACCGCTGACACCGAGCGCGCTTGTCGAGGCCCTGCATCGTCTCGACTCCAAGTCCGAGGCGATTCCGCTGAAACTCCAGATTGAGGCGGTGCAAACCTGCTTCGAGATGGACACGATATTCACTGCGCAGTGCTGGGCAAGTGCCCTGCAGAGTATGGTGCGTTCCCCGCAGCCGCTGCCGGTGATGCTCATGCGAACGCTGCTTCAGGTGGTGGCGCGGTACCCCAAGACCCAACACCTCATCCTGCAACTGCTCACAACGCTGGTCACTGAGCGTCGTATCTGGGAATATCCAAAACTATGGCCGGGTTTTATTCGGGCATGTGTGTTGCTGATGCCACAGAGCGCGAGTCTCGTGGTGGCGCATCTACCGAGCGCTGTTCTAGACCGAGCGCTGAGGGAGTCGGCGGAACTGCGCGAAGCACTTGCAGCGTTCGCGGAAGCGCATGCTGAAAACGAGCATCGCGGGTGATCGGTTGTGGAAACAAGCGTGAGCAAGGTGACGAACATGACCTTCGGGTCGTGGTGGATGCTGCACTGATTCCATGTAGGTGCTCGAGCACTGAACCGTTTCAGGGACTGGTAGCGGGCGTACAGCGACGCCCAGGTGGTGGTGACGGGCTCTTCGCGAAACGCGCAACACCAGCAGCGCCAGTGGCACGAGTTGGTGCCGCGTGGTATGCTCGGTTTCAAGACGCGCTCGCGAATGTCGGGTTGCAGCAGGTTGCTGCGAGGTATCCGGGGGCAATGCGCACGCTCACCTTGCTTCTCCTCACCGTAAACGGCACAGTACTGTCCGTTGTCGACGCCATTCGAGCTCCTGTCGCCCGAGCATGATCTGGATCGCCCGCTGGGTCGCCGCTGCAGACAGATGCTGCTGGGTGAGTTCACGTACCAGTCGGTTCAAAGCGAGCATGGAACCAATGGCGATGCGCCGCCGAATTGCTGCTTCGGCTGCTTGAACCTCAATGAGAAATTCCCCGCTTAGGGTACCCTCAAAGGCACCAGGAGGTAGCGCACCTGCGTGCGCTGCGGCCATGGTGGCGACTCGGAAAAGCCGCAGTGCCTCTTCGGCATCAGCAGCTGATGCAAGATCGCTCAGGCGCATCTTGGCCAACGCCTCGGTCAAGCGGATGAGGGATTCCAGCTGGCGTACCGCAATCGGTACAGGAGTCGGTCCATCTGCCGTACGATCGCGCAGCTCCTGGCGTACTGCCACGTACGCTGTTCGTAGTAGGTCAGCAGCCTCTGCGGAGAGGCGTGGTCGGCAACGGCGTCTGGCGTAGGCGACATAGCGACGCAACTTGTCGATCGGGACAAGACCAACGGCGTTCAGCATCTGGCTGGAGGTGAACTCGCTAGCACCGTTCGGTGACAAAGACAGCATTCCTGAATCGCTGATATCACCAGCCGAATCGAGTCCAGAGCCCTGCGGGCGCAGACTGTGACCCCGTTGATGCAGCGCTAGTACATGTCGGGCAATCGTTCGATCACGTTCATCATTGCGCACGTCGCGGACCAGAAATATGAGGTCGAAACGAGAAAGAATCGTGGACGCAAACTCCATCTGATCCGCTACAGTGCGCGTATCGTCAAACGAACCAAAAAGAGGATTCGCTGCCGCCAAAACTGCCGTGCGCGAGTTCAGCACGGTGGTGATCCCGGCCTTGGCGATGGAAATGGTCTGCTGCTCCATGGCCTCGTGGATGGCGACACGGTCTGCGAGGCGCATCTTGTCAAACTCGTCAATGCAGACGATACCACCGTCAGCTAGCACCATCGCACCGCCTTCGAGATGGAATTCACCATGCGTGGCGTCTCGAATAACAGAGGCAGTCAGCCCTGCGGCGGAAGAGCCTTTGCCGCTCGTATACACGGAGACCGGTGCGACCTTCTCCGCAAACTTGAGCAGCTGTGATTTTGCGGTAGATGGATCGCCCAGAAGAAGCACATTGATATCGCCTCGAATTCTCATTCCGTCTGGAAGCGTCTTACGAGAGCCACCGAATAGTTGGCACAATACCGCACGTTTCGGATCGGAGAGACCCCAGATTTCTGGGGCAATGCTCGCCGCCAAGACTTCGTACACGTTTGGCAGTCGACTGAAGCTGCGCATGGCTTCCTCTTCCTCCGGGGTAAAGCCTGGATGACGGTCACGTCTTTCCTGCGTAGCATCAATGCCGAGGACTCGGATATACGGAGTTCTCACCGCTGCTACAAGGTCTGGTCCGCTAGCCCTGGTGGCAATGTTGGCTGCCACAGAACGACTGCTCCGATCACGAGTGCTGGCGTATGTCGAGTAAACACCGACAGCGCTGACGCGCTCACCAGGAGCTACTCTATCAATCAGATTCCGCTCGAGAACGAGCAGGAGCGATCGAGGGACCTCCCCAGTGGGTACCGACTCGGGCAGCTCCTGCAGCTTCACTGTCTGGTGATCAACAAACACGCTTTCATGCGGCATCACCTCATACGAGTCCAGAGGGCAACGCATTTCCGTCACACGATCGCATTGGCGGGGCACCTGGAAACCACCGAATCCCACTGAAGCACGTATCATCTTTCGGTAGTCACAGTGCTGGCAACGTAACCAGACGACCTGCGCTTTCGCGCGTACTTTTGAAGCGGAAATAACAATGCCTTGTACACGCACAAGGCGCCCCAGCTGATCGGACTGGAGTTCCCTCAACGGAAATGCGTTCTCCTGGGACTGCAGCAACACCTGCACCGAAACACCGCCTATCTCGTGGTCCAGCGGCAGCCGCAGCCGACGTACCACCCGATCGACTGCTTGCTCCAAGCGCTCTATCCATTCGTTAGGCGCTTGGCGAATATACCCAGCCAGTTCTTCATCAAAGGCGTACACGTCCTCTATCTTGATCTGAATCCAGTGCTTGCGAGCGTGCAGCTGGCGCACAAGCTGATCGCGATAAGGGAATACGTTTGGAGCTGAGCGAAACTGCAGCAAGAACTCAATGATTCGCCGTTCTTGGATAGAAACATTTCCACTTTGCTCTTCAGCACCTGGTACTCCAACACCCTGATCAGTATAGTAAACTGGAGCCGCGTGCCAATCCATGAAGCGTCAAAACGTAAACCGTATGACGTTGAACACAGAGCGTTTGGAGCAGATAGCGCCCACCAAGCGTTTCCCGCCAAAGCCGCGCCTCCAAACGCCGTTCGAAAGTCGAACGACGTCGCCGACAGTGTACCGTGGTGGCGGGAAAATCGCGCCCTAGACATAACGTGTCCAGCTGATGTGCAGACGCCTTCCCGCCGTTTTGGACCGGCCACCTACGACTGCTTCCAACTTTTTCTCATATAATTCGACTTTCAGAGGTTGTCCAACAAAGTTCACTCTTGTCGACTCTGGAAGTCTATTCTCCAGCACCGCACATCTCCGTACATTGATTGCGGCATTAAAGTCACGATTCACAAACTCCATACGTTTCTTGCCATCACTGGTTGTACTTACTAGTGCAAGTAGTCCACGAACGTTCACCCTCCTTTCCATTTGCTCCTCCGTCAACGGTCCGTATTTTGCTATTTCCTCAGGGCTCCTGTGGCACTTTTCCATCTCCACTCGCTGAAGTGTACAACCCAGTTCATGGTGTGTATACAATGTTCGAAACTCATCTACAGGTATTGTAACGAAACGCCGTGCGCACTCCTTGTACACCCTTGTCGTTGGAGCTGGCGTACACCCTTTTTTGGTCTTCCAGCGCCGTGCCCCATACGCTTCGACGAGCCTCTGACTTTGATCCTCCTTCAAGGCGCTCGGCTGATTGAAAAATTCGCGAACGCCCGCTGCTTCCCACCGTATCGATTCATACGCAGACGAGCCCACCGGGGCTTGGTATACTCCTCCCATAGCGCATCCCAATGCGCAACGCGAACTTCCATGAATCACCGAAAAGCTCGAAAGTCCGCTCCTCGGCTCGTCACCTCACTCAGAGCTTCCAGGTGCTCTTTCATTCCTACATTCCACGTAACGATTTTCTTCCTCGCATTCATGATTCCCGATTGTCGATAGTATCTCGCTCTCGAGAGCCGCAGAAGACGCATATATTTCTGACGCAAGTTCCCGTCAATACCATCTTCCGCGAGCTTGGGAGCAGCGATGGTTATGATATTTGTGCTTCCGGGGTCCGCGCCAACTACAAAGTCGTTCTCATGCGCTTTCTGCGTGGTAGGATTCGCTTCCTTCTCATCTTCATGAATCGCCGCGCCTACGACAAGGTCGTTATTCTCTATCTCCTGAGTCACAGGACCAGCCTCCTTCTTTTCTTCATCCTTCGTCACGTCAACGACAAGGTCGTTATGCTCTATCTCCTGAGTCACAGGACCAGCCTCCTCCTTTTCTTCATGCTTCGCCACGTCAACGCCAAGGTCGTTATCCTCCAACTCCTGCATCGCAGGATCCGCCTCCTTCTCACCTTCATGCTTCGTCACGGGCGAGGCTGAAGGCAGGACTGGACGATCCACCTTCAACCGCCGATCGTGTACACATATAGATACTCCATCGGTTTCGATCATCCCCGTGAATTTCTTTTTCTTGCTTACTTTGAGACGTTTGAAATTGAGGATACTCTTCAAGTACGTCTCCCGGTTTTCAGCGGTGAACTCTGTCTTCCGTTCATCGAACTCCGGACAGATCTCCTTCATGATGTCATGAAGGACTCTGCAGTCGATAGTCCTAAAATGTGACTTGATGTTTCAGAACGGAACGATGTTTAAGCTCTTACCCAGAAGCGCAGCCTTTCGTCTCTCCCATTCTTCATTTTTTCCCCACTCAGCTTCATCTCTGCCTTGCGTTCGAGTTCTCGGCCAAAAAACACGAAATACCGTAGGATGAGGCGATAGTATCTTTCCTTATCTTCTTTCCACTCTGATATCTTTTCTGCTGGATTCGCCAGTCCCAAGACAGCACGATGCTCTTGTATAACCGTACGGATGACGGAATCCTCATTCATGCCCCTGAGTGATGTCGTCTCGTCGATGAATTCGATATTCTATTCATGCTGGCGATCGAAGTTTTTGTGGTTCATTGTTAAATGGTTCTTTAGACTGGTGAGGTACTTCATCGCCCCGTAGGTGTAAATATTCGAATCCCCCCCTGTATCGAGTACCGTCGAAGCGGAATTCGGCGTAAATTTTGTGGAGGGCATGAACTCGCTCATTTCTCCTAGACGTTTCCCCGGTGCCAAGCATCCGGTGATGAATAAAGGTTTTGTTGAAAATTTCTTCCAGAACCTCGACTGTTTTGGTGTCCGTAACGTCGTGATACCATTCCCTTAGGAAATGCGCCATTCCTTGAGAAGTTTCACGAACACCGCTTGAGTTCGGCTCGACACGGTTCCAGATTGCCTCTCGAATCTTTTCCCTGTACGGATCCTTGGTATGTTGAAGAAGACAGGCTTTCACCGCCATCTCGTCGTACCGTCGTCTTTTGTGTAGCCTTTGACGTAGGGCCTCCCGCTTCTTCTTCTTCTTCTTCTCTTGTTCCTTTGGACTTGGCACTATTCTTCGTTTTTTCGGGCTGCCGGCGACATTGGCGCCCAGGATCCTCCAATTCCCCTTCCGTAACTTTCCTTTTTCAATATAAAAACCGAAACCGCTTTGGATGGGACAGCTATTACGCGCGAAAAAGCACTTGAATACACTAGAGTGAAGGTTGAAACACAATTGAGGACAAACAATGTACTTTTCTACGACTTGAACATCGTTACAATTTGTACGTTAGAGCTGCACGCTTCATTTTTCCGATGGAAAAACACTCACATTGACAATGGATCCCAGATTGCGCTATGCATGGGTATCGGATTCAGCGAAAGCATCCATCATGCTGCATCCTAACTCCAGATTCCATTACGTATACTTCCTTTCGGATGTACTACTCGTCTCGTGCTTCCTGTCATTCGCAGGGTGCATGCGTTGATGCACCCGCCTTACCCTCTAATCCGCTGATGCCGATGCATCACAGAGACAGAACGGCGTTGCCATACTACTGAGGGCGTCGGATCGAGGAATGCTTCACCTGACACAGAGTCGGAGTATATGATCATTCTCGGAGCCAGCAAGCTCCGCAGACAAACCCACTGCATGCGACAGCGCAAAGCGATATACGTGGAGTCCACCGCAACGAGGGCGACACCCGGAAGAGATCTAATCTATCAAGTCCCAGAATAAACTGCAGTTCGGACGAGTTGCAGCTCAGACCGCACTACAGCACCCGCCACCGGGACGAGCGTGATACACTAGCCCAGACAGTCTTGTCCGGCTCGCGGAACCTACCGCCGATAACGTAAACGTTCTAAAATATCGAAAACATGTTCCCCCTTTTAATGTTTATCATAGAGAAGGAAAGAAAATGTGATCTCTTTGCTAGTTAGAGGTTCGTTTCTGTTCCTTTTCCTATAGTGCGCACTCGGTAAGCGCAGCGTCTCATCATTCGCCTCAGCCGCCGCCGCCGCGGCAGCAGTTACGCAACAGGTCATTCGCTCGACGTTCGGTAGAGCGCAGAGCCGAACATCAGCGCTTAGGGAGAGTCTTTCGGGCCTGATCGTGGGGGCGTTTGACCCTACCTGGTAAACAGTGCGTAGTTTGAGACGTTCTGGAGGTCATGTCTATAGACTTCGCGCAACTGGAGGAAGTGGACGGCACGCGCTGGACGTGGCTGTTCTGGCCAACGACCAAGGCCGCAGCTAGCCAGTGCGTGCTTCCGTTTGCGTGTCTTTTTACACCGTTGCGACCGTTACCAAACATGCCCCCTCCGCTGCCGTACCCGCCGGTGACGTCGCGGGAGGGTACGGTGCTCAACCCGTACTGTAGCGTGGACATCAACGCGCGGATGTGGGTTTGTCCGTTTACGTTTCAGCGCAACCAGCTCCCTCCACAGTATGCGAGCATCCCGGATAACCAGCTGCCATCTGAGCTCATTCCGGAATACACAGTTGTAGAGTATCGTTTGAATAGGCCACCGGCCCCACCGCCGGCATTTCTCTTTGTACTGGACACGACAGTGCCCGAGAAACAGTTCACGGTGGTGAAGGAGTACCTCCTCAAGGCGCTTTCGCTGCTACCGCCAGGAACAACAGTGGGCCTGATTACGTACGGGCAGCACCTGCAGGTTCATGAGATTGGGTTCACTGAAGGCTTTCGATCGTACATCCTTCGAGGGAACAAATCCTATGATGCAGCGTCACTGCAGCCGTTGCTTGGACTGGGCGGCGCCTCTGCAGCTGCTGGCGCTGGAGCTAGCGCTGCCGCCAAACAGCGTGCTGATGCGACAGCAGCGGGCGCTCATTCAAAACTGGCACCTCCAGACCGCTTTCTCCAACCCATACAAGAATGCGAGTATATGATGGCAACGCTTCTGGAGGGCCTTCAGCGTGACGCCTGGCCAGTGCCGGCCGACGAACGGCCAAAGCGCTGTACGGGTGCCGCACTCGCAGCGGCTGCGGCTCTCCTGGAATGCACCTACAGGGGCTACGGAGCACATATTTGCCTGTTGCAAGGCGGGCCTTGCACCGAGGGTCCCGGCACCATCGTTGGTCCAAAGCTAGATGAAGAGCTGCGCTCTCATATCGATATTGAGAAAGACAATGCACCGCATTTGAAAAAGGCGCTCAAGCACTACGATGAGGTAGCCACGCGCCTGGTGAACGCCGGGCACGCGCTCTCCGTATTCGGATGTTCCCTGGATCAGGTCGGTTTCTATGAGATGAAAGCGTGCGTGGATCGCACCGGAGGCGTTTTCGTAATGGCTGAATCCTTTGAGCACGACATGTTCAAGCGTTCGTTCGAGAAGTTCTTTGAATGCGATGAAAATGGACATCTTAAGCGCCATTTCTTGGCAACACTCGAGGTCGACTGCTCTCGGGAGTTCAAGATTGCCGGCGTGATCGGACCCTCGGCTTCCCTGGAGAAGAAAGGACCCAGCGTCTCCACGGACACGGAAATTGGTATTGGGGGTACCTGTGCATGGCGAATTGGGAGCATCTCGCCGGACACGAGCCTCAGCGTTTTCTTCGACGTTGTGAACCAGCAGTCGAATGGGATTCCCGAGAATCACTATCGGTACATACAGTTTCGAACAACTTACCAACACAGCTCGGGCGAGTTCCGAATGCGGGTAGCGACGCATGCTGGGCGCTGGTGCGACGGCAACGACCTCGTGACCCTCGCAGCGGGTTTCGATCAAGAGGCAGCCGCCGTCACCATGGCGCGTCTCGCTGCTTTCCGCACGGAAAACGAAGAGGCCTTCGATATCCTCCGATGGCTGGATCGGCTTTTGATTCGGTTATGTGCGCGCTTTGGCGACTACCAAAAGGAACGGCCCGAGACGTTCCGACTTGGCCCCAGCATGTCATTCTATCCTCAGTTCATGTATCATTTGCGACGGAGCGCGTTACTGCAAACGTTCAATACCTCACCCGATGAGTCTGCGTTCTTTCGTTCGCATTTGTGTCGGGTGAGTACCGCGGATGGTATGCTCATGATTCAACCCAGCCTGATTCAGTACTCGTTGGAGAGCGCGCCTACACCGGTGCTGCTCGATGTGGCCAGCGTTCGGCCCGACGTTGTCCTCTTTCTCGATGCCTTCTTCTACATCGTTATCTTTTATGGTGACACCGTTGCCCAGTGGCGCAAAGCAGGCTATCATTTGCAGCCAAATTATCGAAACTTGGCGGAGCTGCTGGAAATACCGCGGCGAGATGCGGCAGCGTGCATTGCAGCGCGTTTCCCGTATCCGCGCTGGGTAGAGTCGGACCAGTACGGATCCCAAGCGCGTTTTCTGCTCGCGAAACTGAACCCCAGTGCTACCCACACAAGCGGTAATGTCGATGTACTTAGCGGCAGTGCCGCTGCCGAGTTCATCTATACCGATGATGTTTCCATGGAAATATTCCTTGAGCATCTACGCCGCGCCACTGTAGCGACGACTTGAGCCACGATCCGCAGTTTGTGTGTGTATGGCGGGGCGTTTTCGCGAGGAACATCGCGACTGCGACTCTCCTGGCGTAAAGCAACGTTTCGTGGTCGGTACCCAGCAATGTTTGGGTCGTGCTGCCTGACCCAGGTATCCAGGTACCGAACGGCAGAGCTGGGGCACGAACCAGCCTCGGAATGACGAGTCCGTGACATACGCAGGAATATCGAATGGTGGAACCCCATGATCGTCTATCGGTTGCCTGCGAGAATCGTTCTCGATGTGAGTATGCGGCGCTCTGCTCTCATTCTCTCACTGGGCAGTTGAACGGTGCCGTTTCCGCTCCCAGTTCTGGGTTGGAATCCAGTCCGCTTTGTCGGGGCAACTGATTTGAATACCACCGCAAGTCACCAGCGTTTCAGTAAAATGCCTACACAAACTTCTGAACGATTCTTTCGAGACGCATTTCTCGACACGTAAGCGCTCGATGCTCCTGAACTAGGCAAAGTGTCCGGATGTTGATCGACGTTTTTTCCGGGACTCGGTGCAGTGTGTGCTTGCGCGTATTCTTGCCGGTGATGGAATCATACGATAGCGCGCTTCTCGCTTTCCATTGCCTTGCCATCTGACGTATGGTACGCTGTCCATAGACCATGATCTCGTGCACTCGACTCGGTTTTATGCACATAGTCTCTAAAAGTTTCAACGGGCATTCTCGTACCCATTATATGTGGGTATGGCGTCCCGCACACATCGATGGGCCTGCGAGAGAATCGATTCATGCAGTTAGCGTACGCTCTCGTCGAAGGAGCGGCAATGCAGCCTTTGTGTGCAACAGCTCATCCAACGAAACAGATTCCCGTGATACTACACGACATGTCCCACATGCCATTTTTCCAGCGAACGGAACAAGATGGCAGATGTATGCCGCTTGACAATAGAAACCGTTGGCGAACGCTGGACGATCTCATGGACATCCGCTGAAGATCATCGGCGTTCGTTATTTGGACGCTCATGTACGCTCTGAGTTGGAAGCACACAACATATCCAGCTGGGATCGATCGCGTAGTCAGAGCGTCGCGAGGCGTCCTGACACCACCATTTCACCTGGTGGCTTGCCTGCTGGCGTCCACCGTGCCCGACACTGGATCCAATAGAGCCCTGGATGATTTTGAGCAGCTTCCTCTGCTTACCGCTGCGGCCATCGGTGCTGTCCTCTTGATCCAGAGGTACGGCGACGACCATGATGGCCTTCAACCCGAGATCCACGTCCGCCGTGAAGCCTTTCTCTTCATCTACCTTTTACGGCTGACAACGAGTCTCGATGCTCGACTCAGGCCTAGGTTTGGCAAAGTGCATGCGGATGGATACTCGGTGGGGTTCCATTGCAATGTCAGCCTCTTTCCAATTTCTGCCTGTAAACGCGAGTCGTTGCATGAGCTTCGCCAATGCCCTTCGCAGTGCTGGTTCACTGCTTCATATCTGCATGCAGATACGCGCCGAAGATCACGACAAGACCATATCGTATACGATAGACATATCTGCTGCAATGCGATGGGTCTCAGTCTCACCTGCTGGGACATGTTCGGACAGAACCTTGAGGAGGCGAGCGTACTCGGATTCGGGTAGTATGTCTGCCGTGCTCCGGTGGGATCTGTTCAGAATGACGTCGCAGCGCTTGATGCAAGCAAGACATGCGTTACGTTTCACTTATTTACAGGATACAACGCCCGACGGCCCAAGACGAAGCGCAACAGGATTAGCCTGGACGCTCTGAAGCGACTCTTGCTCTCGTTGGGACACCTCACCCGAGCTATGTGCCATCCCCTGCTCTTGGACCATTTCGCTGATCAATCGCCATGATCTTCGCCCCATGAATTTCTTCCATCAACGTCGACTTTTCTGGGTAGGTAAGATGAAACTCGAATGCGCACGGGGTGCGACTCATGAGGCGCTCGAAATTGACCAGCCCGTGGTTTTTTAGGTTCGTTTGCTACTTTTTGGCACCGAGCTGTAGAAGCGAGATTAACTGACGTGGCGCAGCGGCAAGAACTCGTACTCTGGGAAGCGTGTCTACGAATCCCTGATCCTACGGTCAGGCTGTACTACAGCTTCTGCCCCGAGCATCGTTTGCGTATTCGTACGAAAGTACGATCCTAGAATTCCGGTAGAATGTGGACAGGTGGCAGTCACGCGTCGTAATCTCTTGTGAAAAGTTGCTCGATGACGTGCATCAAGGCGAGGGAAGCTGCGCAAACCTGGATGGTGTCGCATAGCTCTCAGTCTGGAAGATTCTTGTCGTCGATATGTCATTGTGCCGTGGCCGTGAACACGGATTCAAACGGTTCTTTCCATTGCGATAGGTATTCGTTCCGATTCCTGTTCGCCATTTCCTCTGAAATTTCATGCTTTTCTTCGTCTTCTCATTTTCATAGCTGCATTGCATTGTTGTGCACGGTATAGTCCATATCCGGTGCCTCCTTCGGGATGAAGAAGCTCCGGGAGGAAACTCGAAAACAAACTCGTCATTTCTAGAACGTACCAATGATGCCTCAAGTACATTCCCATTGCCTTCTCGGCCGCGAGTACGCCCACGGGCAGCACGGTTGCATCGCACTCTCTTTGGTGCATGAGCAAAGACACAACGGAGCATTTAAGGGTTAATGACAACAGAGGTCGACATGTCGAATAAAGGTGTCACGGATTCGGACGACCAGTCCATTGATCTCTGCGCGAAATGATGGCGTTCGACAACAGAGAACACGCTTTTGACGCGACTGAACTGGATAGAATAGGCTGGCATGAAGAGCAGCTCAATATCAGTAGCAGCTGCATGCTCCACGACTGCTTTGTCGCGATAAAACGCCATCTTCTCAGAGATCAGGTGAGAAAGCTGTGCAAAGAAGAAGCCAAGAAATGCTCCGATGAAGAAGCATAATTTGTTGAACATTCCGATCCGTGTGGCGATATAGAGGCAACCATATGATCCCATTGACGCTAGGACTGATGCAGTCTTCACTGTCGCTTGTCTTTTATTTAGAAACACATGTTTGCCGCTACTTGAGTTCCCATGGACATGTCTAGCATTTCCTTCGAATGCAGGCTCAACGAGTGAGATGAACAAGCATCGCTCTTTTTCTGAGCGTTTGCAAGTTAGTATGAAACCAATCTGGACGCACGTTATTTCCTTTACCCTCCGTGCGTCTTCATGTTTGTTCGTATCTAAGATACGGAAACTCCATATCCTATTGCCTCTCGTGCAGTTTTTCGCAGGGAATGTGCCGCCAACCATGGATCGACGAGGAAACAGTTATGCGGATAATGTTCGGGGCATTCCCGTTTGGTTGCTTTTCTTGCCGAATAGCTGCTACGATAAGCATTGCTTATCTACCTGCTGAACGTTGAATTGGTGACTTGAAGTTTGCCAGTGTTTCTTTCGCAAGGCCGCAGTTGTACCATCAAGTCTTTCCGCGACCTTTCTTCGATCTGCGAATGACACTCCCTTTTCTCGTATACCAGCGAGACAGAAAGCCGAATCAAGAAGTACTGGTACATGCGTTCCAGGATCCACTGCTCTGCGAACATCGTAGTGCGCGGTGTGGCGCTCGTCGCACGATGCGTTCCAGGATATTGTCGAAGGCAAGTCTGCGACGGGATATCTCCGATCAGACCTAAACCGTACCTCCTCTCAAGTCCTTTGTGTCACTTACATTAGAACAAGGCGCAATAGGAAATTTACGATCGGACCTAAACCGTACTTCCACTCAAGTCCTTTAACTCGCTTGCGATGGTGAAAGGAGCAACAGCGTGGCGACCTTGCGCAGCAAACGAGCCCGCGTCCGAAGCGCAGGTGCAACCTCTTCACCAGCATGTAAAACCTGTTCATCTAGATTATGCACAAGCTGACGCATGGTTGGTTCCATATGCCGAGCGATAATCGGATCTTTCGGTTGAATCAGCGGCACCGCTTCCTCTAAATACGATAACTTGCATTCGAGATGGGTCCGCAAATCGAAACCTAACTGCTGGACCAGAGAGAGGAGCACAGGCTGGGAGAGCTTCTCGCAGACAAGCTCCGGAGAGCACTGCTTGCAGAGCCAGACCAACGTCTCCAGATCACTTAGATTGAGCGCTGCGTGAAACGCTCGATCCTCGTCCGGCATCGGTTGTTGATGCAGCCATCGCAGGATCTGCTCTCGTGGTGTCGGTGTCGGTGCCGTGTACCCGGTGGGCACCAGTGTCGTCGCCGTCGTTCCAGCAGAAGACACAGGTCCTGACGTGGGCCATTGCAGTGTCCGCTGTAACGCTTGTTCCAGCTGTTCGGTAACCGGCTTGAAGCGAACCCGTATGGCCTCGTCGAGCGCTCGAGAGAGCGATGTTGCAGTCTCGGCACTGGTGCGCATCAGAGCCGGCACGAGGTGCTCTTTGGCAATCTGTTGGAGAAGACCGTGCATCGTCGAGGCTGTCTCCGACCTGGTGTGGTTCACCGTGCCCATGAGTTCATGCAGGAGCTGCTCTATACGCGTCAGTCGCGCTTCAAGTTCCAGAATGCGCTTCTCCATGAACAAAGGCATTCCAGCGTTCGTCGCCTGATCTGGAAAGTCTCCGCGCTTTGGCGTAGAAGCGCCAGCTTCACCATTGCTCTCTGGAGCAAGTGTTCGAACATCGACTGGCAAACTTGAGGCAGCGTCGCCAGCATCTGGACTCGGAGAGCTTGAGGCAGCGCTGCCCACGCCAATGGCCGAGTTCTTTCTGGAGCTTGAGCTTCGCTGCTTCAGTTGCGGAGCGATCTTGCGAAAAGCCTCGTACAGGGTATGGGTGTGGGTCACCAGCACCGGCGGCGACGTCGACATCAACCCCTCGAGTGGCTGCGAAGCTGAAACGTCCAGCACAGGTCGCCCGTGCACCCGGTTTCCGGCAGCATCACCATGATCATCATCGTCACCAGCAGCACCAACAGCACGATGACGATCATCATCATCATCATGAACAGGGTCATCAAGATCATTATAGTTCTCGTCATGATTGGAGCTCTCGAGCGACAACTCGGCCGGGGGTGCTTCTCCTGCTGGCGCCAAGTGTTCGCGACGTACATGATACCCCTGAATACACTTTTCATGCATGCACCACAGGTCAAGAAAGACGTTTTCACGCAACTGAGGTAGTCCAGACTTCTCATCCAGGTCACGTTCTCGACGAACAGAACGAGTCGCACAGAAGCTGGCAATCGAATACCGCAGAGGCACCTGCACCAAATAATCCGGGATAAAGGTTCCACTCGCATGGTGCAGAACAAAAAGTTGCCTGGTCTCGTGATTCGCTAGAAAGAGGAATTCTCCCTCGGGATCGGTCGCTAGCGGCCCCAAGCTCGCATATTCATGAAAAGAGCAGCGCGCGAGGAGCTGTACGCTGCCGCTCTGCGGCGGAGCCCAGAGCCCAACGAGTCGCCAATACCACAGCTCTGTACAACACGATGTTGCAGTGACGAGCACCTGCGGCGCGAGGCTGAGGACACGTTCCACTGGCGCCCCACTGTGAGCGCAGAACTCCCCCACGATCGTGCCGTGCTCCGGTTCAGCGATATGTACCATTCCATGAGCACTAGCTAAAACAAGCAACCAACCAGCTGCAGCTGCCTTGGCAACGAAAGCAATATCACGAACCTCATGCGTTGTTGGAATCACTGTGTGCTGCCTGCTTTCCACATCGCCATCAGCGGTGACGGGAAGCACGTGTACCCGAGCGTCCTCTGTGAAGGCTATCCAGCGTCCATCTGGGGAGAGCGCAATACGGGAACTCCGTCGGTTCGAGAGCTGAAAGCGCCACTGTAGGTGCTCGCTCGGCGATCGCGACGTTCCATCCCAACCCTCGAGCCGCCAGAAGATTACACTACCATCGGCTGCACTAGAGAGCAGGAGCTGTGGGCACTGCGGTGCGTGGGAGAGCTCCTCGACAGGGCCCTCGTGGCCTTTCAGGAGGGCGCGCTGGATTTGGAGCCTATCGAGCAACCGGATATGGTTTTTCACCGCATAAGCGATCCAGTGGTCGTGCACAGCAATGCGGTGCGCTGAGCTCTCCACCAGCGGCGACGCGTACGCCGTCACTGGTGTAACCGCGAACAGTTCCCGTGATGCTCGAGCCTGTTCGTGCAAGCTTGCGCGATAATGAAACCTGCTTCCAAGCAGACGCAGTCCGTAGTCTCGCTGGGGGTCGGGCGTTGCGTTATGAAGGTCTGCATCCTGACTTTCCTCTGCAATTTGAACCACACTGGGAGTGCTGGGGGGTGAAATCGCCCTCTGACCTTGCGCCTGTCCGCAAGACGTCTTGCCTAGTACACCAACGCGGTCCGCTTCCGTGTATTCAGCGCTTTTGTTCGGAGGTACCGCCGACGGTGCCGCGTCCCCCAGAGTGTCCGCTTCTATCCCGAACTTTTCGAAGAGCATTTTTCGCTGTCTAGCGAGTCTTTCATCCTCGTCGCTAATTATATGTGTCTCCATATTAGAGAGGTCCCACAATCCGAAAGCAAACTGATAGAAGCGCTAAAGTCTGAAACGTACGCTTCAGGAACGCGTCAAGCCCCAGACGGCTTCCGTAGACAACTGGTGCTGTGGTGCTATGGCGTCGCCGCAAACGCTGCACTGGATCGCCAAAGCCAAACCTTAGAGGCTACGGCTGTTGAAGCTGGTAACAAGAGCGGTTCAGAAAAGGTCGCAGTGTACTGCGCTCGAGAAGGGCACTGCACTGGGTCGCCAAAGCCAAACCTTAGAGGCGAGGGCTGTTGAAGCTGGTAACAACAGCGGTTCAGAAAAGGTCGCAGTGTACTGCGCTCGAGAAGGGCACTGCACTGGGTCGCCAAAGCCAAACCTTAGAGGCTAAGGCTGTTGAAGCTGGTAACAACAGCGGTTCAGAAAAGGTCGCAGTGTACTGCGCTCGAGAAGGGCGTGTGCTCGCCTTTGAAAGTGCATGGCTACTGCAGCACCTCCGTTCCACTACGGGACGAGAGTCTTCTTGGACTGTACGGACCTCTCAGCACATAAACTGGAATGGGAACAACGGCTTTCCTGCCGTGTCTCCGAGCGGAGGCTATCGCCTCGCGACGCAGTCTGGAACCTGACACCGTCGTCGGAGAGCTTGAAACGCCCGGACGAAGGGCAAGTGCCGTCTGGTTCGTTGGAACTTGAGCGGCTTATACAAGCGAGAGTACCGAGTGTTGGATTCCTTGCCAGGGACCCTGAAGCAGTGAGCACGCTTCGACTCACAGCGCTTGAGGTTCCAAACTGTTTCCAAGGAACCGCCTCGAACTGGAAGCTTGCTCGGTTGGCTGCGCTTGAGAACCGCTATGCGTCGATATGGCAGTCCGTCTCTAGCCAGTTTTTGCCCAAGAGAAGCACATACTTCGCGCCAGCGCTGGTGCTCCAGCTGGACGTCTTGCCAGGCGCTTCTGCACTGCGTCCTCGCTTGCAAACCCGGTCACAGAAAGAGCATATCGAGGCAGCGCTGGCGTCGAAGCAGTGCTCTATGAGTGCGCACACCGTGCACCCTCGCTTGGACGTAAGGCTACGGACGCCGCCAGCGATTCGAGTCACCCCATCGCCAAAGGCGGAGGCGGAACCGCTGCCTTCCCTCACACGAACGGAATGCGATACTCGCGTTGCTGCGACGGACAACAACAACAACAACAGCAGCAGCAGCAGCAGCGCTTCCGTGTTGCGTGCTGGTGGTGTACACGACTCAGCGTCACCTTTCCTAGAGAGCACCAGCAGCGCTTCCGTGTTGCGTGCTGGTGGTGCACACCACTCAGCAGCACCTTTCCTAGAGAAAGCCGCACACATGCCGGCGAGCAGCGTGCTAGCGCAACCAACGGATACCGCTGTTGCCGAGAGAACCTCATCACCCGGACATGTATGCATTCATTTTGCCGTTCAGTGTGACGACAGCGTGCTACAACAAATGGAAGCCGCTGCGAATCACTTGAGTCTTTGCATGACAGGCAACATGATGGAGTTGGGAAGCTGGAATCTGAACGTCGCTCGTAAGCTGGAATTCTCTGTTCAGCGACGCACATTTTACCTGACTGTAGCGCTGTTTTCGACGGGCGCACTCACCAGCGAATCCATTCGCTACGTATATTTCTTTCTCGACGACCGTTTAGGTGATCGACGCGCAACACGAGTAATATTTGAAGTGCCTGCATACAGCGTGCAACGCACAGGCGCAGCCTCTATCACCACAGCTGAATCGATACTGCGACACTCCTCAACGGATAACGCATGGTTGGATGCTTTTCGTCCTCGAGTTCGCTCGGTCTCGCGTTCGAGTGCTTCCAAACCGGTTCGAGTTCACGACTACATTGAAGCAGTGCAACATGCTGGTACGTTGATCAAGTTGCGCGTGCATATCGAAAGGCCAGTGGCTCCTGCTCAACCCGAGCATTTGATCAAGAAAGTCTACGCCACCGGCGACGTGTATCAACTGGGGCTATGGACGCAACCAGGTCTTGTGGCCTTACAGCGTGCGGCCTCGGAGCCCGATACCTGGGAACTCAGCATTGTCCGACCGCCGTGGGATGACGTGGAATATATCTACGCAATAGAATCGGAAGCAGAAGACGCTATTCAGTACGAACATCGACCGACACGATTTCGACGTTTGTGCGATGAAACCACTTGTCTGAATCACACGATGGTATGCGAGGATATCGTTTCGCCGCCGAGTACGGCAACAACGCCAACCTTGATCAGCTTATCGGTGAATCCTGCAGTGCTTGTGGGCCCCTTCCTCTCTGCGACACAGCTCCAAACGACGCTCGTTTCACTCGTAGCCGCGTCTACCGACCGGTCACTCGGACTCGTGATCGTTTTTCTACCACACGAACGTGTCCACTGTACAAACCCAGCGGAGCGGGAACAGCTCCAAGTAAGTGCGACGCGCCTGGGCATTCGTCTGCTTCTGGTGCCATTGCCCAGCAATCGCCTCTTGATGACAGCAGAATGGCCCGATGACGGGTCACTTGCCGCAGAAACGGGTACAGATCAAGGTGCGCTTTTGAAAGCTGTGGCGACAGCAGAAGCGGTGCTGCAGCGAGGAAGCGCTGTCTATTTCACAAGCGCTGGAAGCTATCGTGTGCTGGCCACTGTTCTTGCCGTGCTTTCACAACGAGCGGTTTCTACGGATCGGGAGGCCCCGCGAGAGCGGCTTTACGAGATGCTTGAATGCATTCGCCGCGAGACCGGGCTCATTGGTCTGCCGAACTATGCGCTGTGGCGTCTCCTGCTGAATGTTGCTCCCTAGACGGACGGCGATCCACAGTCGCTTGTTGGAACTGGATGCAACTCGCCGCATCTACGAGGCGTCTCTGGGCAAGAGAGCCCCTACCGGGTTGTCTCGACTGCCAGCGCCGGTCCAGGGTATCCTCCGAGAGAACACGGGTCTCGTCGCCCCCGAGCCTGCGAACTGGACAGCGACTGTGCCACAGAGACGCAGTGAAACCGGCACAGTTTTGCAGTGACACTTTTTTTGGTGGAATGCATCAGTTTCGGATGCTTCGTGCCCAGGTGATGCACGCGTGCCCATCTTTCGCCGCACGGAAAAGAGTTTGCGCCCTATTCTGTCACCGGCTGAGGCGAAACCTGCAACTTGTTATGTGAACGCATCAACGTGAACGCTGCAGGCACTCAGAAGGGTGCGTTGTGCGTTCCCAGAAGCCATTTTTCCTGGAAATGCAAGACGTCTGGTAAGTGTCACTCATTCACTCTAATCCAGGTAACACGTTTTATACATCAGGCAATGGCGAGGAAAATTGGGATACCGTACGAACTTTGCATCAGCGCTGTTGTGCAGGCATCCTCTATACCAGTGTTAGGTGAACCTGGAACACTGCATTGCTAGCGCTTTTCATGGCTTTTCGTTTTCTCTAATCTGGTTTCGAATGGGCAACATCGAGAAACACAAAGCGCAGGCATATGCACTTGCCGATGGATGCATAGGTTTCGGATTCTCGGTCGTAGTTTTGGAAGCGGCTCCTTCGACGTGTTGTCGTCGGGGTGCGCTTCGTCACCGGACCTACGATCGCTTGCGACGCCCCGGAACAGGGGTTCGTAAAATAATCGATACCAGTATCCAAGGCGGAGGGATCGGCCTTGACGCTTCTGTTTTTTAAGAAAAGCACGCCCCAATGACGCATCCTCCAAGTTTTTGATCTGTACGTTTCAAGGCAACTCGTGGGCACAGCGATACGCGCCGCTCGACTGACGAGGACGAATAACTCGGTATCGTTTCGTTACGGGCTCTTCACAAGCGTATGCCGTAAGCTCACGAAACTTGTCACATCAAAGAATCCTTGCAGTTCGAGCGACAAATCGATCTGTCGTTGCCGTCATCCACGGCACAGCATTAGACAGCAGCATGAAGCCCTTCTCGGAGTATGCTCGCAGGGGCGCGAGCGTCTTTTCCGTTTACGTGGATGAGGGTCCTGGGCTCGGACTCGAGTGATCGTAACGAGCGCTTTCAATGTGGAGTGCGTCGCTGCTATGTATGAATGGAGTGTACATGGAGAGAAGGTTTTCATTTTAGCGGCCTCTCGCTTGTATCATTCTTCCGGTACTTGTTCCTGTCATGGATACCACAGCGTTCCACAGATCCGCTGTGAAATAGACCAGCGTATGCCTGGGCATACAGCGTGCAGCGTCACCCCTGAGGATGTCGCCTAGAAGAAACCCGTGATCCCAGCGTACGGTAGCAGACGCGCAAAAGGGAGTATAGTATCGTGACGAGCCCTCTGTACCCGTCACTCGCATGCACTGAGCGACGGAGCAAGCGTTCACGTGCGATAGGGAAGACCTCACAGGAACAGGAACAGGAACAGGAACAGGAGGAGCTGTGCTTGGCATAGGAGAACACTTCACCACAATCAGACGTCATGGCTGCGAATCATGCACAGTTGCTGTAAACAAACAAGCTGTGAACGGCAGACGAAACATGAATCGCAAATTCCAAAAGTTCATGACATGCGTCAACGAGAGTCGGAACTGGTCAAATCTGGACTTGAAAACTCCTGCGAATATTCGTCGGGTGCTGCAAGCCGAGCAGGTGTGAATGCAGAGACTGACGTCACTAGGCCGGACATATGACCGGTAACAGGGGAAGCAGTCGCAGAAAGAATCCGCAAAGGCTGGTTTTCATGATAGCTGGAAGAGTTCCACACTTGGGTGTGTCCACCAGAGCTGGCTAAGAGGTCCTTTTGCGCTTTATTCTGTCAAGGGTGTATACGCTCGCAGCAGCAACTCGTTCCCAAGAACGCTCGACGTTTGCCATACTGATGCAAAACGCGAAAACCACTGTTCAAAGGCGTGGTAGACCATATCCTGCTCTTCTTTTCGTGCAGCAGCCGACGAGGACTTTACCAGGTCACCGCTTTCCCCTGAGAGCGCTCAGTAGATTGCAACGTCCTGGGCTCGCGTCCCGTCTCAGCTCGTGGAGGCTCGTCACTGAGCGCGAGACCTCGCCAACAAGCCTACTCATTGTGCCTCTGGGCTATGTTACCACTGCAGTGGCTTGCCTTTGGGTGCACGGAAAGCACTGTGAAACAAGCCCGCAGCCACATTCAGGCGCGGAAGACTCGGCTCCAGCCTTGCCACAAAGCGTCGTTGCGTGTTATCGTCAGGGTTCGGAGGTCGCTGACTATCGCCTGCTGCTCCAAGATCGAGTTTGCCTGTCGCTTTCACAATGTGTTGAGCCAGATCACCTGAAATTGATCACACACGTACTTGTGCACGGCGAATGGATTTCCTGGTTGGAGCACGTAGTCGGAGACGGACTCCTCCCCTCGTTACGGTGGATAGGTCTCCTGTCGAGCACGAGTCTGTATGCGCCTGGAGGAGAGTCCTGGATCGACGAAAGCGCTCCACTCGACTTATCCACAGAGAAAGCAGCGGCATGTTGGCAGGCTGAACAGCGAGCAGGAGAGCTCGCACGTCGACTGGAAGTGCGACTCGCCCGCTTCCGACTTGGGGCCGTATACGGTCCGATTCCACCATCGCTAAGAGGCAAGCGTGGATGGACACGTCGCAGTGTCCTGGACACGATGTTGGCCTACCACGAGCACAGCGAAACTAGGCAAGGATCGCGGCGACCGCGTGATAAGCTGGTGAATCGAATACACGTTGCCGACGCTGCGCGTCTCCTGCTCAGCGGTGTTGCACAGAGAGCAAAGGGCGTCTTCAACCTGGTGGACAATGAACCTGCGACGCGTGCTCAGGTTGAGGACTATGCAGCGCAGTCCAGAACGGGTCAGTTAAGCGCGATTTCTTCGGAATCCCGCCTCCAGAAGCGCATCCGCAACCACACGGCAAAGGCAGTCCTGCTGGGCGGCTCGGCAGATCTGTGGTACCCCAGCTATCGTGAAGGCATTCGAGCGATAGCAGAGGGCGAAATGTTCCCATTTCATGTGGACCAGCTTCCAGAGCGGTTATCGGCGACGAGCGATGCGCATAAGCGTCGTAACGCAAACCCCGGGCGTATAGAATAGGTGTGTATTTGTGTCCGGACACTGGTTGTATGCAGCGACTAGAACCGACAGATACGCTGGTATCTGCGAGTGTTTGACGTTGTTTCGCGTTTACGGGATTCCTTTTGCGAATGCGATACTGCCCGGCTTGCGCTCTGGTTTCCCTGCTCGCTCCGACGAGCAGTGTACAAAATAGGGGCGCCCGCCGCGTGTTGCACCCACAGTCGTTCCCAGACGCGTGCAGGAGAACTCGGAATCTCAAGTCTCATACAGGATGGAGCCCGGAAACGCAGATGCACCACGAACTAGCTGTACGCAACGGAAGCACACACACACACACACTGGCGGCAGAACAAAAAGTACCGTCGTGCGGGGCGCTGGTCGATTCCGCGCGGTTCCGCTCAACAGCAAGCGTCATGCTAGCGGCGATGATTAACAATCGTTTATCGATCTGCTCGTAAGCTGCTTGCTAGAATAATCAACGAACACGAGTCAACGGTGCGTCTTCGAGCTGCTGCAGCGCTACCGCGTTACATGTGTTCGACACGCCAGCCAACATTGTAGCGTTCTAAGGAGCTTTGAGGGTTTTGTGCTTGAGTGTTGCAATGCACGTAAATGCCACATTTCTTCGATGCATTCCCCGGGATCGGTGCTTCACTCGCTGGGGTACAGGTATAACCTGTAGCCCGCGGGTTGCTCGTTTCTCTCCGCTGCAGCACCGATGCGTCTGAACAGAGTATCTTCGGTTACGCAAAACCCCACATCGGTTTCAGGTATGGACCGTAGTTCCTCGGCGGGCTCACGATGAGCCCCATTCCGATGCTCTGCCGACCAGTGCAGGCTCGATCAGTACGTGTGCCGGGCAGGAAAGCATTCTGCATCGAGCGTCATCCGGAAACGGGACAGTGTTGGCGTACCGTGCGGTTCACGGGGTCGATGCACCGCGCCCTACGCTCTGGAATCATCGCGCAACGAGAAGGAAACTGCATTACAGGTACCAAACTTTGGAATTACCTGCAGCGATAAACCGGTTTTAGAAACTACCCGAGATGCCGTATCCAATCAGACAAACATCTCCAAAAAATTCGAACTCTAACACCGGTTCAAGCGATGGATACGCTCTGCAGCACTCGTTCGATGAACATAGTCTCCCAAGTCAATCTTGATTCACCCTCAGATGTGGTAGATAGCAGGAGATCGAATTCCGGATGCCATGTACTGAATCGATCGTAGACGAGTTGCCCGTTGGATACGCATTTAGTACGGAACAGTAGAACGAGGACTGCGTTCCTCTTTCTGGTCAGTCATGCCACAGTACGCAGATGGTTGGGGAACACAGTGACAAACAAGTGGATGCGCTCTGCGCTAAAAAACGACAATCTTAAAGCGTGCTTCGGATCTATGGTAGAAAACGACCGATTGATCATTTCAGGGGAAGCTGGAGCGACGGTAGAAGCCACCATGAGCGTCGCTGCTTATCAGCATCTCGTTTGTGTGGTCCTGAAAACACAGCGATTCAGTCGCCAAACCGTCCGATTTCATGCATGGCCATCTTGCACCAAAGTCGCAACGGCAGTGTCTCTAGAGCGTCGCGATCTGTATGAAGCAGAGTAGTACTGGTTTGTTGTTGTTTCAGTCCATGAGACTTGCTTCGGCCGAAACGATCGGAGCATCTACAGGTATCCGCAGCGCAGGGCGCACGTTGTATGAACGATCGAATTCGAAGAGAACGAGGATATCACCATCTGTTCTAACTGCAGCGGATTCCAGTAGCGTGCTCAGTTTCGCTCGTAGGGAAGGCTCCTACTACAGCAACAACTTTATCGAATTGTTGAAGACCTTTGTCCCTGACGCCTGGTAGCATCCCTCTATGGGAGAACGTGGTATTCCTCCACGTCGCATACGTTCGAGCTTTGGCCGATGCTGCCGCGGATTCGAGCTGCGTTCCATTCCTCCGTACGCTCCGTGGCTGAACAGAATCGAAGGAGCCTTTTCTATCCTGCAAGCTGATGATCGCTCCACTGGGCGAATCGCTGAAGCTTTCAGCACACAGTGTCACGCCCGGGTGGATGTCGTCTTTCTTCCGCAAGTCCGTCTTCTTCAGAAACGGACCTTACCTAGAGGCATAAACAAGAGCGTTCATTTGAAGAAATCACAATCCAAAGGATGCGCTGGGGTGTACACTTCAGAGAGTCGCGGTCGGGAAGAGTTAGTGGAGCGCTCCGGCAATAGAAAAGCACGGAGCGCTGACAGAGCGAGAAGGGCACCAAGGGTGCGACATCGACGACCCCCTGCACTGGTGCGTTCCGTCAGTGGCACCTAACGCATGGAGGTCGTGAACCGAGACTTGAACGCCGCTGTCAATATCAGAAGATGTGCGGTTCTGAGGAAGAGCCCCAAGGTGCTGACGCGATCCAAATTCCTAGGGTAGCCAGTCATACTCGAAGTGTACAAGAAGAAGCTGAAACCGGTTGCAGGCAGCCGGTCAAAAAAGGCTGGTAGGTGACTCTGAATGGATATTCACTTTCCCTATGCTCGCGAAACATGTTCGCTTCTTAAGCACTGCGCCATAAAGACTCGAGGATAGCTAAAGGAGCTGGCGACTCCCTGAAAATGTGCTATGTCTCGATAATCTCTCGTGTGTGTTTTGCGTTTGCGACGGCACCGTCCCTGAACCAGGTGCGACGAGCTTTCATAGAGGTGTACGGCACTTGGAACTCGAGCGCGTCTGCAGAGGTGCTGGGGTCCGTTTCCCTGCTCGTACCCATATCCATATATCAAAAAGGAAGCTGTTTGGGGACTTGAATTCTACTTCATCGATACGAAACAGTTTTTCACTCGTTCATGACGTCAGAAGCGCGCTTCTGCTCTGTGCGACACACGAGTTGATCAAACTCGCCGGTTACCGGTGAGCCAACAGTGCCGACTCTAAGGGTAGCAAATGCGCACAAACGAGAAAAAAAACATCGTCTGCAACAGTGCCTCAAACCAGCCTCGGGTCTAGGTTGCCAGATCAGCATCTGCGGGAACTGGTTTCTGGGGAAGGGTGCCATTGTCGATGCGTCGCCATTGTTGGCTACACTGTTTACGGGGTTTTGTATAGGGTCCATTTCCAAGATATTGTCCGGTCTCCGCTTTCAAAGGAAGCTGTTTTCTGTGTAGAGTGAAGGCAGATGAACATCGTTTCTTCAACCTTTGCTGTCAAGCAACACGGCGGACAGGCCGCCGTACATCGCAGTCGATTCCGCGGGACACGTGCAAGTGCCTACCCTGGATGGAGTCCAAACGAGAGCGCAAAACCCGGAAAAGATGGGAATCCGGAGCTCCCGCTCTCGGTTCCCAGGAAGCCCTTCAACTGTGAACTACCTCTGCCTCAAGATAAAGTCGCTGGGCGAGCCAGCGAAAAGCGCGGGCTCCTCTGCACTATGAGCTTATCTAGTGGTGGTCTTCACGAGCAGTTGTGTCATTTACACCCCAGCTCTAGTGATTCCAAGTATACCCAAGGCGGCAGCGAGTTCGAAACAAGAAATGCTGGAGAGTTTGACTGGACGGGATCCCAGCAATTGCCCCGACTTGCAAAGGGCTCGATCTCTCTCCGATACGTTTTGAAAAACGAGGGTGAATTCACCACTCGGTTGACCGGTGCTGTTGCGCACCGTGAAGACCGGAGGGATTGTGGTCCCCGGAGGCACTCTGACCCCATGATCAGCGAAGCAAGCGAGTATGCTTGCACCTTGGCTGGTATCCAGCTGGAACGGGGCTATGAAACGATGCACGTCACGCTCTGTGACGGTGGCATCGACTCCCGAAAGACGCAGACAAGGAGACTGTGTCGCCGACATCAGGTCCATGGGGCCTTCACGAGTAGATGCTGAAGTTCCAGCCTGGACGACAGGCGCAAGCCCTTCCGGTGGTGTGTGTGACACCATCTCGGGCCGGAATGTCGCCGAACTTGGCGTCCAGTCGCCTGGTTGACGAAGCGGGACACCCATCGCTACCGCGCTCGCTTGCTGGGATACTTTAGCTGGGCTCAACCCCAGCTCACGATCCGTGCGGTTACCGTTTCGTACTTGTGCCCCACTGGTTGCCGCGGGGCTCCCGGCTGCTCCTAGACCGAGGGCGGCCCTTTTTGCCTCGTAGCGGCTGAGTAGATTCCACATGTCCTGGTGTGATGACAGGAAAACTTCAATATAGCGATGGCCCATGCGATCCTCGTGCTTGTGGAGGCATCGTGAGGCATCTTCTGGAGAGGCAAACTGAACGAAGACCTCGCCAGTTTTGCGCCCCTGGTGATTGTAGACGAACACAATGCCTCCGGGGAGAACCTGCAGCGGGCGGCGAATGAAATCCTCCAATAAGGACGAGTCTGCACCCATCGTGGCCTTCGCGGGCGGCTGTCGAATCCATTCAGCAACGTCACGCGTAGTCGCAGACCATGGCAAGCCTCGTAGGCGCACGACGCTGCCTACCGGTGTTGCCGGAGCTACAGTGCTTGCCGCACTAGCGGTCGAGGACGGGATAACCACTGACTGTGGTGCTCGAGCGGTACTTGCTGTCCCCAGCGATTCGCCACCGGCAAATGGCGTTCCGATGCCAAGCGCATCTCGGTGGCTCCTCACGGGTGGCATTTGCGCAGGAATGCCCATGGCCACGCTTTGTGCAGGCATGAATGCTCCAGGCCATGAGCTGCCACCCACCATCATATCCGCTCCAATGTATGGCAATGTACCCGAGGCGTATCCGTTTCGCGGCATCGATCGCATGAGTCCACTATTCCAAGAAAAGTGTTCCGGGATAAACATGCCTCCGTCTTGGGCGAATCGTGTATGCATTTCTCGGCAGGCTGCAAACGCATCTGCACCGACGGCGCTGCGCACTGGACATATGTAGTAGTCCCCTAATACCAAATCGAGCGAGTTCCGAATGACCGTCTCGGATTCGGGTCCTACTGCCGCCTGTTGGAGCAGCTGCTGTTCCAAGTCGTGTACAAGCTGCATCAGAATTCCCTTGCTAGCGACCACGGTCCCAAATCGACGATCATACTGTACAAAAGCTTGACGCGAATAAGCGGCCAGCTCCTCGATTGCATCGACTAAGTTATACATGACTGCAATATCGTTACTGATGAGTACAGGATATACGCCTCGCCTGTCACTCTCCGCCTCGAGTGCCTCTACAATACGCTCCGCCCCGGCATCCGAAGGCTGCAAGAGCGATCGCAGACGCTGACGTAGTGCAGCTGAGACCGGTCGCACGTACAGCTGCTTGGCATCGAGAACGCGTGCGCGCCGATCACCAACCAGCCACGCGAGACGGAAGACTTCAGAAGCACCCCGATCCCCAAATAGTCGCTGAATATCGAGAAACAACAAATAATCAGGTCCAGTACTCGCCATTCTTCCAAATCACAACAACTGATAAACAAAGAGCTATCGTTGTCGTTGAGACCCAGTTCAGCGAGACTGCTTCAAGTCGCGCATGCGCTCGTTCCGCACAAGTGCGCGCCACCTTCGTAGAGCTTCCCCTTAAAAGCTCACGCCCCAGTGTCTCTTCTACCCAGATAGAGACCAACTCGCCTCACGGCGCAAGACTGGTCTCAAGCTCTCCAACCGCGGAACGCAACGCCCGTCTACGCTCCTCTTCAGCGAAATGTGCACCTAGCAGCACGCAGTCCAACGCACTCAAAGTCACCGGGTAGGTTCCGGTCCTCTGCTCCTCGACGCACACCCCTGGAGATCTAGGCATCGATTCCACGCAATACCGCGTGGAGGACTGACAGTCACCGAAATCGTGCGTGTGCAGTATGTTTCGTTAGGCACCGTCTGTCGTACGGAAGTCGACTGCACGACACGCACGGCGCGCGAAATGGTGAACACGACACCGCCCGGTGCCGAAATTGGACACTCGATGGCACCGCCTTGCATGGTGTGCTGCTGCGGAGGCGCACCGCACGCACACGAACAGATCGGAGGCCAGCACCCGCGGGCGCATGCACTTTGGGACTCGCTTTCCCGCGCACTGCACGATGGTGGCGCTTTGGATGATTGGGTATGTACGATATCGGATGTTTATGTACTTTATTGGAAAATTGAGGAACGTTATGGGTGCTTCGTTCGGAAGCGTCGCTGGCGGCGCCGTTTTCTTCGATGACGAAACGTTTCCATGGACCATGGATCCCAGACTGCAAGATGGATAATGGCTTTCAGCAAAGCGTGTATCATGCTGCACCCTACCTCCAAGTTCCATGACCTGTTCCCGGATATATACTGGTCGCTTCAGACGTTCTATTGTGCGCCGAATGCACGCCGTGAACATCCGGCATTGCGCTCCCACCTCTGGTACTGATGCAGCACGCAGATAGAACGGCGTTGCCATACGACAGCGGACGTCGGCTCGAGGCGTGGTTCGCGTAACACGGGAGTGGCGTACATAATAATTCCGGGAGCCTGCAAGCTGCGCTAACGGACCTACTGCCTGCGACAGCGCGAAGCGGTGTGCTAGGACACTCCCGCAAAGCAGGGCGACACCTAGACGGAGCATACCCGCTCCCAGTCCCAGAATGAATTGCGTTGCAGACGAGTTGCTCAGATCGCATTGAAGCACCTGCCACTGAGAGAGAGGGACATGAACCACGAGCCTGGGAGACTCGTTCGGCTCGCAGGACCCTTTGCCTGTAAAATGAACTCTCGGCAATATGGAAAGATTTTCTCTCGTTCAACGGTTACCATAGCGAGGGAAATGAAATTTTATCCAGATGCTAGTTAATGGGTCGTTTCTGTTCCTTTTCTGTAGCGCGACAGATACGTGCAGCTCCACATCTGGAAGGCATGAAACACGATATGCGTCTTGGCGTTGAAGGGAAACACGTTTCTTATCATTTGCGTGAAGCTCTAACGTACGAGAGGTATCGACGTTGACGCCACCGCAAAGCATCGTCTTTTACCTCAGTTGGGTTCAATCGCCAGGTGCGTGTCATGAAACGCGTTTTCGCGGTTTGTAGCAGACGCGTACAAATTACGCTCTTTTTCAGAAACAAAAAATAAAGAACATTGCGGATAAGGGAATCGAGGTTCCCGGAGGGCCGATGTCACCGACTGCTGGGAAAATACGAAAGAAATCCTCTTTTTCCATATCAAAGAATGGAGAAGTGCAAGTAACGAGGAAGAAGAAGAAACTGGGAAATGGACGACAAAAATGTTTACGACCGACGGGACGATGGCGGGAAGAAATCGACACTGAGTGGACCAGTTTTAGTAATCTTTGGACTGGTGCGTCCAGCCGACTGCAATGCACGCAGGGAGTTCCAGAATCGATACGTCAATGCCGCAATCAATACCAGACGATGCGCGGTGCTGACGACGACAACCGCGGAGATGAGGCAAGCGAACTTCGTAGCGCAGCCTCTCAGACTCATAGTGTACAAGAAAAAGCTGAAGCCAATGGCAGATGGCTCGTCGACAAAGGCCAGGAGGGACCTGTGAGTGGGTATACGTTTACGATCGATAGTCATGGGGCATTTTTTGATTGATCAACGATTTCTGGGAAACTTTTTTCTGAATATGTCGGAAATAGGCTTTGAACCTTGCGCATGAACACTAACCTGCGGGTCACGTACTACTGTCATCAGAACCAGTCTTTGCGGGTTTTTCGGCGACTGGTTCAATTTTTCTCTTTTATCTATGGATTCGAATATGCTAGTGACTCCTTTGCACCCGGATGAGTTGTCAGCAGTCAAAGAATGGTGATCGTAGCGTTAAAAACTTCGAATTTCGATGTTGTCGGCTGTTGTGGTCGGCGGATGTGCACATGCGAGAGTTGTAATCCATACATCGCTTGCCATTATCAGATTCCTTGCATAACGTCGGGATGCTGCATTTCCAACGCTGCCATACGGCTGTGGTCAGGTGTTCCCGTATGTGTCCACCACGATTCATCGTCCAGGTGCTGCCCTGTGCTGCGTGAATGCTTGCCTCATCGCCGTGTACATCCCTTTGACGGAGACAGGGGGCTCGCTTTTATGCCCTATTCCGTTTGCGCGCGCTGGGCAGCTCACTACGATTTCCAGCATGCTCTGGGCGATCCCCCAGGCCAGTAGGTCACCTGCTGTGCGTGCAAGCGCACGATGTTTCATTCGGTGGAGGATTTTTCGAACCTGATGCTGTCTATAATGATACAAGTGCAGTAAGGAAAATCCAGTCTGCAGGAGAGTTCGAGCGACTGCGACCCGACGTTTCTCGCTTTGGGTAAACCTATGACACATTCTCCATTTCATACGATCGCAATGGTGACTCAAATCCGAGGCCGTGGCCCTCCTCCACGCACACAGACGAGACGGGAGCGTCTGCAAGCATTTTCCGTGAGATGGATGATGCTGGTGTGGAATGCCGTATAGTTGACAGCCACAAACACATTGGAATTTGTCCTTCCATATGAATTCATTTTTTGACCTGACAAGGTCAGTAGATTTGATATGAGCGTGCGAACAGGTCGCCGAGCGACGAGATCGATATCTTTCCTTCATCCATCGTGGTGTGCGAATCGCTGCATCCATCATTTGCCTTGAAATGGAAGTTTCGAAAATCTGAAGAATGCGCGATTTGAGCATGTTGCATGTAAGGAAGAGGGAAGCACGGCGACGCGTATCCAGGAACGGGATAACGGTATTCGTTATGTAACAAACCATTGTTTTCGGGCCTTGAGAATCATTTTGACTGCGGTGGCGCAAAGAATTCCATCGACAGAGAGTCGAAGGAGCCACGGCGAAAAGAAAGCCGAGAATCATGAAATTCCGTATGCATAACTGAGCATTTCGTGCTCGACTTCGAATATCGACTCCATGAATGTACGACAAGAGTTCAACCACGAATCGAACGGCATGAACAGATGGAACGGTTCAGCATACTACGATACTCTGGCGAAACCATACAAAGAAATTTTTCGAATTTGATAAGATACCCTGGCGAACAAGCTGAATGCCGTTCGTAACCTCAGATATAGATGGGGTTTTATCTCCCGTTCGAATCAAACTCTAACAGCAAGCGTCGTCAAGTCACCATGGCTCTGTACTCACAGAAGCCTCGTCCTCGCCACGAAGCGAATCGAGCTGCTACAAGGCCGCGCGTCCACTTCTAGCGCACGTGCCGCACAGAAGCGTACTCCGTTCGTGTGTATCCCATTTGCAGATGTCATGCACGCGCTGTCTCACGTGAGCTCGATGTGCACCGACGGTAGCGGATGCAGGCAAACTCACTCAACGGCGCATAGCTCGTGACCATGCTGTCCATGCGCATGCACAAGACGCGCCCCTGGTCGCTCACGATGAACCTCGCTTGAAGAAGCTGGCGTACGCTGATGGTGTACCCACTCGCAATTCAAGTGTCTTGCGTGTGCCGAGCGCCTGCGAGCCTCGCGGGCAGATCGATCGCGATGCGTCCACGATCGACGCGCAGGTCGACTCTGCTCAATCATCGACCTTGCACGAAACTATCCTACGATGATTCTTTTCTACCTATGAAGGGATGAAATTATATATTGTTACACTTCTGTACATTGCTGGACAGGACAGACGTGGCACCGAGACGCAGATTGATCGGCATGGCATCGCGGGTCGCTCTGCGTGTCGTCGGGGCAGCGCGCATGCGCATGACGCGGAACCCATCGCGTGCTATCCGCTCTTCGTGGATGACCGCGCTCTCTCCGTTTCCAAGGAAATGAAAGTTTCAAGCAGGAAAGTATAACGCTGTTCGGTTAGTTTGAACGGTATGAACTTTGGGGACTCGAGTACGACACGACAAATAGGTTTAGGTGAGCTGTGGCCGCTCCTGGCAGATGTTGACCTCAAGTGGTTTGCTCGGTTTCTGCGGGTGCTTTTGCAGCTCGCTGAACCTTCTGATGAGGACACGGGACGAATGCCGCGGCTCGAGGCTTCGGGTAGTGTCACCGGGAATCGAAGCGGATGTCGTTCTGGACGCCGTTTCACAGCAGAGGATCGGTTTCGACTACCGCTGAGTGCGTGCGCGCTTCTATGGGAACAGGCGCGCGCCTCCAACGACGCTCCCGGAAGACGAGGTCCCGGGGAGGTCGCTGCTGGCGACGAACCGTCGGCTTCGGAGCGCAAGTTTGACTGGGAGGACAGTCAAGCATGCGTTGTGTTCACGCTAGCGGAGCTGTCTTCGTTGGTTCCAGCTTCGATTCGTGAAGACTTTGATTCTGTGTTGCGCTGTTTACTCGAGGATGAGGATGAAGTCATCATCTTAACCGAGAACACACAACTTGAGTTGCTTGATGCTGTATACGTCACAGTTACGGGTCAACCGGGTATCCCAGCCTGTGTCTTGGTGGAACGATCCTATGCGAATGTCGAAGCGCACATATCGCTCTTGTGCTGGGGTCTCTGCGAACAACGGCTGAGCTTTCCCACCTGTACACCGGATTCTTCATCGGAGAATCGGCTGTGTCCAATTACGCCGATCGAGGGTCTTCATCAGTCGACGGTGAAGCTTATTCAGGAGCATGACGCGTACTGGCGCTGGGGTGTGGTACAGATCCTCGAATACCTGCTGAGCTTCGGTGACACAGCGCTGCGTCCAAAGGCGCAGGCAGCCCTCGAGCAAGGCATTCAGGAGGCGCCCGAGGTGTTGGCATGTGCTCTAGCGGAGACGCCGAAGCCAACCTCAATGGGCGGTGCTGCGCTGCGGGAGCATGCACTGGACGTGCTGCTTCCGTCTTTTCTGATGGGAGGCACGAACCCAAATTCAGCGGCAGTCGCTCGCCGCGTGTGGCAACATGATCGAGCTGCGCTCATACGTGCAGCCATGCACTGTTGGCAGAAAGACAGGGCAGCCGCTGCTCGTCTCCTGGATGTCGCTCAAGACCTCAAGGCTGTACCTGAAACATTGGCAGCGGTGCGTCCTTACGAGTTCGCGATCGATCTGGCGTTGCTGGCTTCACGGCGAGAATACATCAATCTCCGCAAGTGGCTACGCGATCGTCTCCATGATCACGGATCAGAGTTTTTTGGGGCATGCCTCAATTATCTGAGCGAGCGGGCGGCACAGGGAGATGCAGCTGCGCTCTTTTCGCTTGAGGCTACGGCTACGATGCTCAAGGTGTTGACAGAGAACGTCGGCCTCGTGGACGAGCGCATGCGCGAAGAGCTCGATCAGCTTTGTCGAACTTCGGCAAAAGAGGGAGATAGCCAGGATGCTTTTCCACCAGAGATCGAGGAGCGAGCGAATCAGTTTTTCCAACGCATCTATGCGGAGAAAACGTCCATAGCGCAAGCGATAACTGAGCTCCAGGAGCTTCAAAATTCACACACCGAATCGGATGATATGCTGGTGCGCTGCATCATTCACAATCTGCTCGATGAGTATCGGTTTTTCAGTCGGTACCCGGATCGAGAGCTCCGCATAACAGCGGAACTTTTTGGTGCGCTCATCAAAAATGAGATCGTGGTTCCACACTCCCTGATGTTCACGCTGATCATGCGGTATCTTTTGGAATCACTGCGAAAGTCGCCGCCGAATAAGATGTTCCAGTTTGGTCTCATGGCGCTGGGAACTTTTCAGCATCGCCTTGCGGAGTGGCCCCAATACGCCAGATACATCGTTCAGATGCCACACCTGCGCCAAACAGCTCCTGAGTTTTTCCAATCGGTCTTGGCGATCGTAGAGGGCGCCGAAGGCCACGAGGCATTCCACGGAGAGGCACCAGATGAATCCGATGCTTTCCGCAGCGGCGCGAAGAAACCAGTGGCAGTTGAGCTCAGCACAGGCGCTGACGCCAAGTCGACGAGCGCCAGCGCCGAGCGTGCTTCCCCACGAGTTCGCGGTGAAACAGTAGCCGGCGCAGGAATGCAGGATATGCACAAAAACATTATGGGTGCTGCGGAGCGTGCTTCGACATCAGCGTCACCCTCGAGTGCCGTAGCTGCATTCGGTCTCTCGACACCGACCACCTTAGAGGTACTGCTGCGGGCATCGCGCGATGAGCAGCGACCTATGAGCGTTCCTGATACATCAATTCAGGATAAGGTGCACTTTATTTTCAATAACCTCTCTCCGGAGAACATGGACAGCAAGGTGCGCGAATGTTTCGAGATTGTTCACGAGGAGTACTGGGATTATCTTGCACAGTACATTGTGGTGAAGCGCGCATCCATCGAGCCAAACTTCCAGGCTACCTACGTCATGTTCCTGGAGCATGCACCCCATCTGATACCACTGGTTCTCCGCAAATCGTACGATAATGTGCGCATTCTGCTGAACTCGGAAAAGATCCGCTACAGTACCGCGGAGCGCTCTGTGCTCAAAAACATCGGGATGTGGATCGGTTCGCTCACGCTGGCTCGGAATCGACCTATTCTTCGCCGCGATCTGGACCTCAAAGCGCTTATCTTGCAGGCGTACACCACCGGGCTGCTCATTGCCGTTATCCCATTTGTTTGCAAGATACTGGACGCATGTCGAGTGTCGCGCATCTTCCGCTTGCCGAACCCCTGGATCGCCGCCATCTTTGGACTGCTTCGCGAGATCTACGAGCTTTCCGATCTGAAACTGAATTTGAAGTTCGAGGTCGAGGTACTGTGCAAGAACGTGGAGATCGATCTCCACAGCGTGAAACCCACGCACCTGCTCGCTTCTCGCAGCCGCCCCGTGGGTCGTGAGAACCCCGATTTCACATTCAAAGAGGGTAGCGACCTCTTGGCGAGTCCGAGTTCACGTCGAGAGATGCTCACGCCGCACAGCGCGACACCATCGACGTTACCGACAGCGGCAACACCGGGCTTGGCGACAACCGGTACGGAACGGCCGCCTGGTGCAGCAACAGCAGCAGCAGGTGCAGGTGCAGGTGCAGGTGCAGCAACAGCAGCTCTAGCCTCGACGCCGGCTGGAGCACTCGCGAGCGCAACACGAGCCGACCGCTCCGACGATCGTTCGAGTTTCGATCTGGGCGCACTGCGCTCCTCGTTGCACTTGGCGACCACGGCGCCTCCGCTGGCGGCTGCAAGAGCTGCCCAGCTTGCAGCACAAACCGCAGCGATTGCCGACGGCGTGACCGTGATTCCCAACCTCTCCCAGTACATCAGTGTGAATGAACACCCCGAGTTGTTCCAGAATCCATCTGTACTCAAGAGAATTGTAGCAGTTGCTATTGATCGAGCAATCCGCGAATTTATTCAACCAGTGACCGAGCGTTCCGCACTCATCGCCCTGGTAACAACACGGGAGCTCGTCGCCAAGGACTTTAGTCAAGCAGATGGAGAGCTAGCGCTCATGGCTGGGCAGCGCATGGCACAGGCGTTAGCCAGCGGCCTGGCGCACATCACGTGCAAGGATCCCTTGCGTATTTCCATGATAGGGCATTTAAGATCAGTTTTTTCTAATATCGGTGGTGATCAGACGATCGTCGAACAAGCAGTGCAGGGCATTGTCGCGGAGAATCTGGATACCGCTTGTGCGATTATTGAACGTGCTGCAGCGGAGCGGGCGACACGCGAGCTGGATGCCAACATGCTGGCTGCAGCGATGAGTTCGCATCGGCGGATGCCGCAGCTGCCTCCGTCACTCGTGTCTGTGATGCAACAACCGCCGATACCGCTGTTGCAACCACCGGCTAGCGTCTATGAGGCATTCTCTATGCGGGCAACGGCACTGTGGAATTATGGAGCGATGGAGAATCACGTGGTGAAGACCACTGGGTATCCGTCGGCGTTTGCTTCTGCTCCTCCATCGGTAGCGCCGCTCTCTGTAGCGGGGCAATCGACGAGCGCTCCAATGGGTGTTGGCGGAGTGGCGACTGCAGTGACCTCTTCGGCGATACCCATAGCGGTTGCGACGACAGATGCAACAGGCGCCGGACCAGCAGCTGCGCAGCGCTTCCCCAGTGGCGCAGCAGCAGCAGCAGCAGCAGCACCACCACCGCCAGCAGCAGTAGCGTCTGCGGTGTCGACTCCGGGGGGCCTCACGGAATCGCCTGATGCCCTGATGCGCATGGTGAGCGCTGAAGAGCGCTTCATGCAGGCCTACGCGCTGCTGATGAATGTGGCGAACGCGGAGCTGCAAGCCAATCCGGAGATGACGCTCTCGGCGGCTGGCGGCACGAAACGCGTTCTTCAGCAAATCGCTGCGCTGGTGCGACGGTTTGGCGATATGGAGCGGCTGTGTGTATCGCTGGCGATGAAAGTGTTTCGGTGGCTGCTTGACGCGCGCGTGCGTCTCCTTGTAGAAACGCACGTTGTTTTGCTCAAACTACTCAGCGATCCGGCGCCACGAATCCATGCGGATGTAGCTTCCTGGTGTGCAGCCCTGAGCGCGAAGGGCAACAACACAAACGTGGACGCGGATCATCCACTGGGCGTTGGCGTCGAGCTCACACCCGATATCCTGCACGCACTGCAGCGGGGCGGTTTTGACGTGCTGCACTCGCGGCTGCTGGATGCAGCAGCTCCGCAGACACCCGGGCCAGCCTATGCTGGAGGCATTAGCAACGCTGGTGGCGGTGCTGGTGGCGGTGGTAGTAGTGCAGCGGCAGCGCCGTCGCTTGCGCCTATGGAGATGGCGGGTGCGGGTGCGGGTGCGGCTGGTATGCTGCCTCCAGCACCGCCGCTTGCTGGCGTGCCTGTTCCAGGGACGTCGCTCCAGGCGTCCCCATTGATGATGCAGAAATGCGGCACCGCAGGTGCCGTGAGCAATACCTCCGAACGGGAACAAATCGCGCATCTCATGGACGCCTGGCAGCATATCCGCAATTCGGGCAGTTCCTTGAGTGAGCTGCTTCCTTTACTGAGTCGTTTCCAGCTAGATGCGCTGGTACCGGCGGTCGTTGCTTACGCGCTGGAACCCGGACATCAAGTGCTACCATCCGCTGTCGATGAGGCAGCGCTTCTCGTTGTTGCACTTGTTCGCGAAGTGCCCGGCCTTGATCTTTCGGAGCGGATGGTGCTGCTGCAGGCTGCGCTGCAGGAGGCAGTACAGCAGTTGCTACGGAATGCTGGGGACCCACGACCTCCTGCCTGGTTTTTGCGCAGTTTGGCTCGGGCGCTGCACGATACCGACCGCGAACGATACTCGAAAGACGCTTCCGACGATGACCGCCCTGCTAGCAACGAAGTCGCGGGCAGCGAAGGCCCGGCCAGCTCGACGCCGGACTTGAGCATGTCGAGCCCGCAGATTTTGTCCTTGTTTGGCGTTGCGCTGCACGCCATCCGGCCGGCTGTCGCACCAGTCTTCGCTTTTTCGTGGCTAGAACTGGTCTCGTGTCCGCTGCTAATGCCAAGGATGCTTCTGAGTAGGCAACGGGCCGGTTGGCCTGCCTTTCAGCGTCTACTCGTGGATGCGCTGGAGTTTCTGCAACCCTTTCTGAACGCCGTTCCCAAGGGTCAGCCATTGAGATCAGCGGTGCGCCTCTTTTATCGTGGTGTGTTGCGGCTTCTTTTAGTAGTCCTCCATGATTTCCCAGAGCTTTTGGTGGAATCGGCGCCGGTTCTCTGTGATTACATACCGCTGCATTGCGTGCAGCTACGAAACCTGGTGTTGAGTGCGTTTCCGTCCAAGTTGCGGCTGCCGGACCCGTTCTCCCCCGAGGTGACCATCGAAAGCGCAACCAAGATACATACGGTGCCACGTCTGAGCGCCAATCCAGCTTCAGTATTGGGACGAAGCGAACTCCGTGCGGTGCTCGATGAATATCTGCAGCAGGGCGCCCCGACTGGATTCATGTTGAACTTGTCCGCGCGCTTGCGGGCTGACGATCCACTTGGCAGGTATGTGGTGCCGCTTGTGAACGCCGCTGTGCTCTACGTGGGTCAGTACGCTGTGCAGGCCCGGGCAATGGAAAGCTTTATTCCAGTCTTTCTGCATTTTGCAGAAGAGCTTGATGACGAGGGTCGTTTCCTGCTCATTTGCGCGATGGCGAATCAGATTCGCTACCCCAATGCGCATACCAGCTTTTTTGCGCTGTCGCTGCTGCACCTGTTTCGCCACGGACACGTTCGCATTCGTGAACTGATTGCCAGGGTTCTTGTTGAGCGCCTGTTTGCAGCAAGACCGCATCCATGGGGCCTCCTCGTGGTCTTTCTCGAACTGGTACGGAATCCCGAGTACGGCTTCTGGCAGAGTGACTTTATCCAGCTTGCTCCGGAACTCCATCGTTTGATGGACAATGTAGCGCGCACTTGTCTGGGGGTTGCGGACGCTCGAGCCGCAGCTGCCGCAGGTCTCAGTTCCGAGCGGAAGAGTGCCCCGCGCGGCATGAACGCAACCTCGCTGAGCCCCGGCATGGGCGCTGCTGCAGAGACACCAGGCGGCAGCACTGGTGCTGGTGGCGGTGCTGGCGACAAGAGCCGCCAAAACCTCCCCGACGACACGAACCGGTAAGTGCGCACACGCCTGGCACTTTTCTGCCTAGCGCCAGGAAACACTGCGATCACCGAATCGTTCCGCCTCGTGCAGCACCTGTTGCAGGTCGATCTCAAACTTGGCGTGTCCAAAGCGACACGCTGGTCCCTTGGGACAAAAACCGCCCAAATAATTCGCACACGCTACTTTCTGCACGTGCTTGTAACGACACCGCGGTCCATGTTTGCAGAAACCACGGGCATAGAAAGGACACTCCATACGTCGGGAGTCGGCAACAACGTGGCGGTACATGCACTCGTCGTTGGTGCACTCGCCGTAGCGACTGAAAAAGAAACACTCTGGCATCTTGTCAAGCTCAAAACGGTGAACAAACTCGCACTCTATACCTTTTTTGCATAGTCCACGTAACCAGTGTTTGCAGACAATCAGTGACTTGCTTCTAGAGTGGCGGTACTGGCAGAGGTCGCCCCGTTCGCAGCGGTTCTCTAACCACGCCTGGCATATGTCTGTGTCTTTCCCGGGTGCAGTTTGGTCGTCGTACTCCTGCTGCGCTAACCCGGTGTACTTTTCAAACTCATAAATGATTTCCTGCTCGTTTTGATTAATCGTCATCAGTTCATTCTGGGTCAGCGTTTCACGATAGACTGCCACAAATTCACAAGCGCAGTTCCGCGCCTGTCGCGTGAATCCACACCAACGTCGAGACGCTTCTCGGGCGTTCTTCGACCGGTGGCCTCCTATGAGTTTCAGCTTCTCCTTGTGCGTTTCTAGAGTCTAAGAGGCTGCCCCAGAAAGTTCAATTGTGTTCTTTCCTCGGGTATTTTCTTCAGTATCGCACATTGTCTGCTATTCATAGCAGCGTTGAGGTCTCGGTTCACGAACTCCATGCGTTTCTTGCATCTGATGGGATTCAGCGTTGCGAGGATTCCTCGGATTCGCTCCCTCTGAACCACTGTAGTTTCATTATCGTTCCGCAGGGCAAACATCCTGTTTTTCTCGTCTATCCCTCATCGTCGTCTTCTTCGTCACTCGGTACTTGGCGAGAAACGGATCTTTTTCGTTTTTTGTGGAACGGGGTGGTGACGGCGCTCTCAAGCATCTTCGAGTTGCATGTCCATAACTTTCCCTTTGATTTTTTCAAGATAAACGCATTTCTTGACGACCTTGGGTGAGCGTCTTCCCCGAGAGACAAGGACCTGTGGAAGAGAGACGACATGTGCCCCGGTGGGTCACCGTGCGCTGAACGCTTCAGCGATTCGCCCAGTGGAGCGATGACTACGTTTCACGATAGAGCAGACTCCCTCGATGGGGTCGACCAACGAAAAGTACTGGGGAACGAAAATCAGCTTTACCTAGTGAGAATAGACAGAATCACGCTTGCAACCCGAATGGTGAAATGTCATGTTGTCCAACAGCAGGACGGCGCAAGACGTCAGAGGAAAGTCTTCAATGATTCGACAAAGCGGATGCTGATCTATAAGCCTCCTCTGCGATCGAAACTGAGGTCGCCAAATGAATACACTCCAGATAGAAGAGATGGTGTTATCGTTCGCTTCGAGTTTGATCGTACATAAAAAGAGCTCCATGCACCTCGAAGATACCCGTGCATGGTCCGATCGTTTCTTCCGAAGCAAGTTTCATTGACTGAACAAACACAGCGACGTGCCCGTGTTTCATACTTATAATGACTTTCCAGGAACGCTGTATTCGTTGCGATTTCGCTGGAAGTTTGCCGTGTATGACCAAGGACTCTTTATCTGCAACTAGATCCCATTGTTTTCAGGACCGTACTTACAATCTGTTGAGAAACAGAGACGCTTGTGGTCGTTACGATCGTCGGTTTTGCTTCCTGTACGGTAATCAACAGGTCGTTTTCTGCCACGGACCGAAAGCACTTTTGAGAATATCAGTTTTTGGCACAGCGCGTATCTTCTTGTATCTATCAGTCTTCCTCAACCATCTGAGTACTGTCGTATAACTGAACTGAAGCAGGAACACAGTCCTCTATGTACTGTTCAGAAATGAATCTATTCTACAGGCAATCCGTCTCCAATCTATAGAGTACATTGCATCGCGAATTCGATCTCCTGCTATGTACCGTATCAGGGGTGAACCCAAAGTACGTTGATAGTCTACAAGCGATTTGATCATGGCAGTGGTATCTATCCACGTTAGCTTGGAATGGGACGGGTACACTTTGATCATGCCGATGTGCACGATTCGGTTTGCTTTGCTCCCAGGTGTTTCGCAACTGCGACCTCGGCGAGCAGTTCCTACTACGGATTCGTTTCTCTACCACATCTCCAGTTTTCAAGTAGCTGGTGTGCCCTTTCTTTCCAGCTACGATGTTCACAGTCAAAGCATAGTGATGGCGGCGTTCGAGTCCCGATTTCGTGGCTTCCAGCAGTGGTCCACGCATTTGATGTACGGGCGGAGGGCGCTATCGACGCTTTGCCTACTATGTCCTTCTTCATTGGTTACAGCTTCGTTGCGATCTTCGCAGCGTGAACACTTGAATGTAACAAGGTCTTCCCATATGTCGACAACGCAGCACCGCCGAGCGCTGCCCGGCGCCCCGTTAACATCTTCTTCGTCGCCCGGTACGTGCCGTTGACTGGTACAGAAGGCTCCGCTCTCTGTGCCGACCTCCGGTACCGCTCCTGGTACCGCACCGGACGATCGCGTACTTCCCCCTGGAGAAACATTCGGCGAGCATTGGGTCCGGTTCACATGCACCTGCGAGCTATTTCATTCGATAGAGGATTTGCGGAATGCGATGTTGTACACGCTGAAAAAAGCTACCGCTGGAAAATGGACATTGGAAAAAACATGTGAACTTGCAATTCGTCTAGGCACCCTTCGCACAAAACGATGAGACTTGCTCCACGGCAGGCAATCGCCGCAATGACTCGCGTCGAAGCCTGAGGCCCTTCTCCCCGCAGACAACAGGGACGGGAACCTCTCGGTGCAGATCCCGTGAGCGCTATCATGCTGCTGTCTGGAGCAGTTTCTTCGATGACCAGAAAAAAAAACGAGGTTTCATCTTTCGAACGGAATCCATCCTTTGAGATGACCACTGCAGTGAACGATCGGCATGAGCTTGCAAAGACGTCGTCAAGCGATGTCTTCCAGACGTTTCCTTGTCGATCCCGGGGCGCGAGTTGCCGCGCCCACAGCTTACAGTGAACAAGAAACCTCAAAAACTTGCAGCATGCGATAATCGAGTATGCTTCATGTAAGAAGAGGAGCAGAATGTAGGCTTATATGGAAGCATTGCAGGATCATATCGGTCATTTTCCAGGGCTCTATTGGCGGGCTTCGTAAATCAGCCAGATTCCGGTGACGTTAGAATTTCCGGCGTAAAGAATCGAAGGAGCCACTCCGAATACACAACCGAAAATCATAGGAAAAGGAATGCATTCTATCGTTTATTGCTGCACGTCCAACATCGATGCTGTCCATTTAACAAAAATTCGGAAAAACGTCGCAAGTCAGGAACAGCGCAGGCACTTCAGTGTACCGTTATCGCATGTCAAAGGAACAGGTTCGTGTGCGCGATGCTCAAAATCCATCGGTCGAGCTAACGAGACGGCGATGATGCGGCATGTCCAGATTGAAGCGTACCAGTAGTGAAACCGCTCCTTCGAGACGTACATTTTTCGTCGGCAACCTCACATTCCGTCGCCAGGGTGCTTGATCAACCACATGCGGAATCGGAGAAGACGTAGCTCGTCTCCTCAAAAAAAAACGACGTTCTGGAAAGCAGAACATCGACATTTCAACGCTGCACTAGCATGCCCCAGACGTCCATTAGGACGCATCCCCGTTTCCCTGCAACGAACCGAGGCAAGAAGCGCACCAGCTGGAGAGGTGCGGCGTATCCTACGATTGCGCAAACCTAACGTGCGAGACTGCGTGCACTCAGCCGGAGACTTCATGTGTTGCGGATGCTCGGTTTACGGTCGCGGTGCGCTTCCGCACATGCCTAGTTCAAGAACAGCTTCTGCGATCATTCAGTCGGTGCCGCGTCCGCGTTACGCACACGAGACCAAAACCGGGTGCGCTCCCTAGACCAGCCTCAGACCCAAAAGTTCCCGCGGGCTCCACGCCACCAAACCTGATCCACGACGTTGATTTTCGTATCGGACACGGTTGCCCTCCGATCGCGCGAACATCTGGTGCGCACCCAGCGACCACTCGCCGAGCTTCTGGTGCCAGTGAGCTTTTGGCCAGAGCCCCGTGCACCTTCGCAATAAGACCACCACTGAACCGCTGCAGTGTGCTTCTTAGCCGTTGCCCCCACAGCACTAGGCCGCGACACGCACGACACCTGTCCCTACCACAACCAGAGCGATAGCCAGCCGTTACTTGAACGAGCGGGAAATGGGGTTCAGCACGGTAGGTTCACCGGCTTCACGCTCCTTCTGGAGCGCGCGCTTCTCCGTTTCCGCCTGCCAGTCCTCCACCACTGTTCGCGGACGGCTTCCGATGCGTCGCGAGAACTCCACCATGGTATACGCAAATACAAGCGATAAACCGACACCTCCGAGAAGCTGGACAGACTTTGGAAAACGCGCAACGGCCGGCCAAGGGTGCCAGTCCGTTCCAGTTCGGTTCATGGACATGTGTTTCTAGAGAGCGTCTGTGCAACACGATCTCGCAAGATGAACTCAAAATAAGAAGTATTCGGTCAGGTTCCCGGGACAAGCACTGTTCAATACTCTTAAGTCCGCTCACGCAAAGCTGCCGCCCACACAGCCAGCCGTGAAAGCGCTAAACGCTCGCAGCCCGAAACAGAGATTCCATGGCTCGTGCGCGCGCGAGCGCTCTCGACGAACCGCTCGACGGCAGGGTCGCGCACGGGGCGGCGCCTGCCGGCCTGCTGGCTGGCTAGTCAGCTTCCGCTGTGTCTTCATGATCCAGTGGATGGGTACTCTTTTAGTCTAAAAGGTTCATTAATGTACATACTTAGCGATCAGGCAACGTATTGCGTGGCATCGGTGCATGCGCGCAATCAGAATGTGAATAAGACATGCCTATACGAATACATCTATAGTAGGATGAATAAGTACATTTATGCCCCCGCTTCGCCTCCAGCACAAGGCACCGTCGCCCGGTACAGAACGGCAACGGTAATGCGCGCTTCTATGCTCATGTACCTGCTTGCTTGCGGGTGAATACGGGGGCAACCACCTGGCGTCCAGTACAGGCAGTGTGCCTCGTGAGGTACAGGCCAAGGCACCGAGCTTTTGGCTCTCGATGCAAGCGCTCTGTAGTAGAAGATTATTGGTACACCTGTGGAGAGGTTCAGCGCTGAGCGGTGCGCAAAAAGCTGCTGTGCACCTGCGCTGCTCTGGGGCTGACTCCCAGAACGCTGGTCTGTTGCGACGTGAAGTGGTACAGAGACTGGTACGCGCCCCCGACGAACTGCTTGCACGCTGCTTGTCTGCAAACAGATGGAACTCCTCGTTTCGCGACTTGTACCCACGTGGTTGGAAGAAGGGAAAGCCGCCAGAAGAGCAGCCAACCTTAAAACCGGGGGTCGGTTCGCCAGCAGACCGGGAGGGTCTGGCTAGTGATACCCAACCCGAGCGCGGCGACGCCTCCCGAGCGAAAGGCAGCAGAAGCGGCGGAGGCGCACCCGGACCCAACTGGTGGGCGCTTCTCGTGTTTGGCTCCGGTCTAGCCGCAGCGCTCTGGCTGAGCGGATCCGAGTCAGGTGCGAGCAACCCGTTTAGCACACCCAAACCGCGTCAGATCTCGTTCCAAGAGTTCAGTCGTGAGTATCTGGAGAGAGGGCTCGTATCCCACATCGTGGTCGTGAACCGCAGCGAAGCCCGTGTCTTTCTCAAACGCGAGGCGCAGGGTCGTGCAAGTGCTCGCCCCGGCAACGGGTCGCCGTGGGAGAGCCCGTGGCAGAGACCCGTGGCAACCTTTGTGGTGCCCAGTGTCGATGTCCTGGAACGACGACTCGAGGATATTCAGTCGCGCATGGGTCTGGAGCCCATCGATTACATTCCGATTGTATACCGAAATGAGACCTCTGCGCTGTCGACCCTGGTGAACTGGGCGCCCACCATTCTCCTTATCGGAGCCTACATCTACATTGTGAGACGAATGAGTGGACTGGGCGGCTTCGGAGCTCGCGGCGGTACAGGGGCGGGCTTCCCTTTTGGTGGCATGCTGCGTCCGCCAGGAAGCAGCGGTAGCACTGGCAGCGGCAGCGGCGCCGGCGGCATCACCGGTGGCGGCATTTTCAACGTCGGACGCGCTTCCGTGACGGTGCTCAATCGAGATCCAAAGAGCCGCATCGGCACTCGGTTCAGTGATGTGGCGGGACTTGATGAAGCCAAAGAAGAAATCATGGAATTTGTGAGCTATCTGAAAAGTCCAGAGCGGTACAAGCGCATCGGTGCAAAGATACCCAAGGGCGCACTTTTACACGGCCCGCCCGGCACCGGCAAGACGCTGCTCGCGAAAGCCACCGCTGGCGAGTCTGGCGTCCCTTTCCTGACGATCAATGGTTCCGACTTTATGGAGCTATTTGTTGGAGTGGGCCCCTCGCGCGTTCGCGACCTCTTCGCACAAGCACGGCAGCTTGCCCCGTGCATCGTCTTTATCGACGAGATCGACGCCATCGGTCGATCACGAGGCCGTGGTGGCCTCATTGGAGGTAACGATGAACGCGAAAATACCTTGAATCAACTGCTTGTGGAGATGGACGGCTTCCAGCCCAACAGCGGGGTGGTCGTTCTCGCTGGTACCAATCGGGTAGACGTTTTGGATCCAGCGCTCCTGCGTCCAGGTCGCTTTGATCGGCAGATCGCCATCGATCCACCCGACATCAAAGGCCGCAAAGATATCTTCCTGGTGCACTTGCGCCCCTTGAAACTGGACCCCTCCATCGATCGAGAGGCTATCGCGAAAGAGCTTGCCGCACGAACTCCGGGTTTTGCGGGCGCGGATATCGCAAATGTCTGTAACGAGTCTGCATTGATCGCTGCCCGCGCTGGTGCCAAAGGGGTCGCGCGCGCTCACTTTGAAGCAGCGATAGATCGGGTAATCGGTGGCATTGAGAAGAAAACCATGGTCATGTCACCCGAGGAAAAGCGAACCGTGGCGTATCACGAAGCGGGGCACGCAGTTGCGGGCTGGTTTCTGGAATACGCAAGTCCACTGCTGAAAGTTTCGATCGTGCCGCGGGGCTCTGCAGCGCTCGGCTATGCACAGTACCAGCCGCGGGACCAGCGACTGTATTCGCGCGAACAGCTGCTGGACCTCATGTGCATGACCCTAGCTGGACGCGTTTCCGAGGAGATTTTCTTTGGTCAGATAAGTACTGGTGCGGCCGACGACTTTTCAAAGATCACCACCATGGCGTACAACCAGGTGACCCAATGGGGTATGGGCGATGCACTGGGAAATCTTGCTTTCCAGCGGCGGAATGATGATACATCACCGCGCTTCTACAAGCCGTACAGCGATAAAACTGCCCAGAAGATTGACGAAGAGGTTCGTCAGCTTGTGCGCAGTGCCTACGAGCGAACTCGAAGTTTACTCGAGGAGAAGAAGGAACAGGTTCGCCTTGTTGCAGAGGAGTTACTGGCGAATGAAATGATTACGCGGGAGGGTATGGAAACGCTACTCGGGAAGCGCCCCTTTGTAGAGCACAAGACTTTTGACGAACTCGCCCAGGGCGCTTCGCCGACCGGAAAAGCGGCAACCGTGGCGCAGGACAAAGCGCTACCCGCTGCGGATCCCGGGCAAGGCGTCGAGACCGTTGGCGGTCCTACACCCTGAGTATCGCGCTGGTGCTGCTGTCTGAAAGCGTTCGACCTTGCGTGGAGTGCCTCCCAGGGGGAAGCGCTGGCTCGCACCGTCTACAGACCAGATGCAGCAGTTGCGTCGACCCGTTGATGGACGCAATGAGAGAGGAGGGCTATGCTCAAGGCACCGTCTTTCGCTACTATCAGGCAATGGACTCGCGGACGCGTATCGCGTACACGAGTTGATGTCGTGAGCTTGGCGTGCGTCCGAGGCTGCATCAGCGGGGCCTTTGGAGTATCGGCGCCAATGAGCTTTTTCCGCGGAAGCGCGTTTCCGCTGATATGCCGAACGAGCGGCCACGCCAGATGCTTGTGTTGGCACGAACGCGACTGGGAATCGCCCCAAACTGCACAGTATGATGATGATCATGATAATCGTGACGACGATGACGACGACGATCACGAAGACAGCCCGTCCGTGAGCATTCGCAGCGGCGCGCGTTTCCCGGCCCGCTGAAATAGGAAAGACAGACGCGATTACCAGGTGTATCGATAGACACACACACACACACACTCCAGGAGAGAGACCGGGGGCGCTGAGCGTGCCACGGCACATCGTCTGCGCCCGTGTTCGAACTGGCCAGCGATACCAGGCGGCACGTGCTTGCTTGCGACATACACAATTTCCGGGATGATCGGTTCGCGTTGAATGCATATCCATTTTTCGTCATGCACTAGAGCCGCAGTGGCGAGCACTGCAGTTCCTCGCTAGACCTGTGAATGTACCCTTCAAGCAGACCGGGTACTGCTCTGGCAACTAGCTACAAGGCGTTCTCTAACACGGTGTGGCGGCGCTGTTGCTGCTGCATGAAGCTTGCCTTTTCCTGGTAAACTGAACACCGATAGAGCCTTGGTCCACTTTTCCAGGAATCGAAATCGCGGGTTTGTGCACTGCGCACGAGACCTCCTCGGCATCTTGAAACGACTGGAAAACTCGCTGAATAATATCGAGGGCTAAGGTTTCAACGAGGTTCCTTGGAGGGCCCTGCACAACCTCTTTTACGATTTCGTACAGTTTCACATAATCGAGGGTATCTTGAAGGGAATCGCTTCGCGCTGCTCGACCGAGGACGCTGGTGGCAACCTCGAGGTCCACCTGGAACACTTGGCCAAGCGTTCGCTCTGCCGCCACCGCGCCGTGATAACCAAAAAATCGTAAACCCCGCAGAAACAGTCTGCCTTGCATCAAGCCGCTGCCAGGTGACGTTTTCGAAAGGTTCGGTGGAAAAGTGCACGAGTCTCGCGGACAGCGTTCAAGTAGCGAGAGAGTGCTGGTGCTGGGGCACGGGCTCCAGGCGCACGTACGTTCGGGCGCTGGTTGCAACGGGTACCCGTGTTCGCTCGAGAAGGAAGCGAACGCTACCAATGACGGAGTACAGGATCGTCAGCGTATATTGAACGCAGCGCAAAGCCCTAAAGTGACTGCAGACGCCAGAAGTAAAGTTTTCTCGCGCCCCGGCCCGTCTACGGACATGTGCTTCGAGGAACGCATTGCACAGGTGCGCTTTCGGACGCATCGCCAGGTCAAGCGCTGGGAACGTCCTCCACGGGAATTCCGAGACCGCCATGTTACTCCCAAGTGTGTCCATGAAAGTATGCCTATGTATGATCCAGATACCTGACTGTCGTTGTGCGTCGATTATGCTCATCCGCGTTTGAAGAGGTTGACGTCAAACTCGTAGAGAGCGATCCATTCCGAATACTCCGGTGGCGATGCTGTTTCCTGAAGATTGGCAACGAGCAACAATTTCCGGGCACAAATACCCTGCGAGAAAGTCTGTTCGAGAGTACAGAAAGTGACAACTGACAAGCACCTGGATAACACCTTCACTCCAGCTTCATGTTCAGCGTTGCATATGGAACAGAGTTTTCCGTATTTTCTCAAGTTGACTTTGCAGGCGGAGAATCACGCGAGCCGGACGAGTCTGCCAGCCTAGTGCCTCGTGCTCCTTCCAATACCGGGGTGTTGTGTCGAGACCTGAGCAACGCGTCCGCAATGCAGTTTATTCTGGGACAAGGAACAAGTAAGCTGCATCTGGACGTCGCCCCGGTCGCAGTGGACTCCTAGTACATCGCTTCGCGCTGCGGCATGCAGTAGGTCCGTCTGCGCAGCTTTCCTACGCTCAGGATGATGATGAATCCTGATTCCGTGTCGAGTGGAGCGCGCCTCATGTCGATGCCCTTGCTAGTATGGTAAAGTCGTTCTGTCTCCGTGATGCATCTGTACCAGGGGTTTAGGCGCTATGGCAGGTGCGCAGCGCAGGCACTCTGCGAACAATAGAACGTATAAAGCGGCCGGTACGTCCAAGAGCAAGTATGTGGAATGGCGCATGGAGGTATGGTGCACCATGATGGGCACTTTCAAGAATGCTATTATCCAGCCTGGAATCTGGAACCCCAGGTCAATGTAGACGTACCATCAAACAAAAACCCGAGTGATCGAACTCAATGGAGCACGACGTCGATACCCGCCATGAGAAAGTCGCATCGCCGCTAAGGGATCTTTGTTGTACTTTTTAGACCAATAACGTCTAATATGGCACGACGTCGATACCCGCCATGAGAAAGTCGCATCGCCGCTAAGGGATCTTTGTTATACTTTTTAGACCAATAACGTCTAATATGGCACGACGTCGATACCCGGCATGAGAAAGTCGCATCGCCGCTAAGGGATCTTTGTTATACTTTTGTACAAAACATTCAAGTATTGATCTACATCCATATCCGGTTTGCAGACTTGGCCTGCGTACGCCTCGCGGACTCGCCAACATCTTATGACGACCCGTTTGTTGTCCGTTTGACCTTCGTTGATCAAAGCAACCTGACACCATCGGATCTAAACCTAAAGCTCATCAACCTGCGCGACAGCTGCACGCAGGCGTTCGAGCTCGGGAACGCGAACGTCGCCGGTGCAAACACGGCTTGGCGGTGCCGCGTGTGCCACACGGCGCCTGAGTCGTCGACGAATCGCGGGGCGCTTCCACGGATTCCGCGACTTGCTCTCTGGCGTCAAACTACGTTAGATATTGCATCTCGGGTTCTATTCAAATTCAGTATGGTGGAGGAACGCGTGACGACGCTCGAGGCGACACCCGGTTACAAGCGGTACCAGCGACTGCCCCCGGCCGCCACTGCACTGCTGAGCGATCACACGATGGTGCGGGTCTCGCAGCGTTCCCTTCGGCATAAGATCGAACAAGTGGTGCACCAGTCTCGAGAGGCAGCCGAAAGGTCTGCTGAACTTGACTTGCTGCTCGATCGGGAAGGCCGGCGTGGTTTCATCGAGCCCGAGTCTGAACTCGAACGCCATACGAGCCACGTTTCTCAGCAAGCGCTACAGGAAGCAAGCAGCCTCTATGCACAACGAGGGCGTTTTCGCCTCGACTTTGAGGACTACTCGCGAACTCGCGCCTCGCAGGTACTCCGCAAGCAAGAACGAGCCGCTAGCTCGAACGGTGTCGAACATCCCACCATGGGCTACCGAGCTCGTTATTCTGCAAGCTCGCGTGTCTTGCTGCTGGGAGGACTCCACAACGGCCATGTCGTCGTTCTGGACTGGCGCCGCAAGCGCACCATGGCACCAGAATTGCACCTTGGAGAACACCTCCGCGATGTTGTGATGTTGCACACAGACGGGTTGTTTGCAGCGGCCGTGGAACGTGCTGTCGCTATCCACGACGCCGTCAGTGGTGCCCAGATCCACTGCCTGCGTCAACACTCGCGCCCACATAGTCTCGATTTTCTGCGATATCATCTTTTGTTATTGAGTATGAGCGAGACGGGCGAACTCCACTACACCGACGTTTCGAATGGAATGACGGTGGCCCAGTTCCCGACGCATCTGGGCAGACCGAGCGCTGCGCTCACGACGAGCCCCTACCATGGCGTCGCGTTCACCGGACATGCCAACGGAACGGTGCAGCTGTGGTCTCCGGCTATGCCAAACGAGCCGTTGGCAAAGGTTCTTGCGCATCCGGGTTACGGTGGCGTTGCTGCCGTCGCCACCGATCACGGCGGTCGTTACCTGGTAACCGCCGGGGCAGCGAGTCGACACTTTGCCGTATGGGACATGCGGAAACTGTTCCGACCGATTCATTCCTACGAATCGAAAAGCGGTGGTTTGATTACCTCAATGGACGTCAGTCAAACTGGGCTCTTGGCGATCGGGCACAGCGCTGGAGGTCGAGTGATCATCTGGAAGGACTGGGCACTGTACGAGGCCAAGGCGTACGAGCCCTACCTGCAGACACGGGTCGGTGTTGGAGCCGGCGGGACGCGGATCAGCGCTGTTGCTTTTGCGCCTTTCGAAGATGTGCTCGGTGTTGGCTACTCTACTGGGTTCGAGTCGTGCCTCGTCCCTGGATCCGGAGAGCCCGAGTTTGATGCGCTTGAGCCTAACCCCTACTGGCAGAAAGCACAGCGCCGCGCAGCGCAAGTGCAGCTGCTGCTGGAGAAGCTCCCACCAGAAACCATCGCGCTCGACCCGAACTTTATTGGACGGGTAGAACGAGATCACCGCAGAGTCCAGCGCACAGGAAGACGAGTCTCGCAGCTTCGCTACCGACCACCAGCAGAAACTGCACCCAACGAGGCAGCACCTCGAGAAGACCAGAGCTCGGCACCCGAGGATGCACAGACCGATGAGAACGGGGGTTTGTCGGCTTCGGTACCGCCGTGGCGGCGTCGGGTGAAGCACCCCTCACTCCGAAAGAGCCGTGGGAGGAATGCTCTCGCCAATCGACTACGAAGGCGTCAACAAAATGTGATCGACACGAAGGCCGAAGCGCTCCGAACCCGTCTAGTGCAAATGCTTCAGCATCGTCGTCGTCGTCGTCGTCGTCGTCAACGAGGCCATCCTCGTGTTCATGATCATGAAACTGGGCAGCGCTCATCCAAGGATGCCACTCAAGCGACACTGCGCAGCGAGAGGCACACAAACCGCGCACATCTCGCAAAGTTGATACCGCGGGCGTTGCAAAGCTTTCACCAACACCAACGGTAGCCTGTAAATTCGGGTAAGGTTTACTAGGAGTGGCAGATTTTGTGAAAGAATCATCGTTGAGAGGCCCCGACGCTCAGTCATTCGCGTGGAAAGGCAGGTTACATTTGACAAGAGCTCCATCGGAGAGCATCTTCATCCGTTCCGGATCTCAAACTGGAACGCTGAACTGTTTGTTCTGTCGATGCCGCTGGATATTGTCTCCAGCGTTTTCTTGGTACACGAACACGCTCGACATTCGAGGTGCACCAACAACGTATGATGGATTCATGCGTCGTTTTAGGATCATCGGTCGACGTTTTGGTGCGGCTTCCTCGACGCTGTCCCGCCCGAATTCGTCACGCTACCAGAGTCAGGATGCTTCGCGATACACTCGTACAGCGGTTCATACGGAAACATTGCAATGAGCATCCGTTGCACGCGTACAAGCCGCCAGTCCTCTCGTTTGCGAGTGAGCAGCACGCTCACGCCGTGCATACCTCAAGTTTTCGATCGTTCTATATTGAGGCAACGCTTGGGTGCAGCAATATGCGCCCGGCAGGCCGATGGAGATGGAGAGAAGTGTATGTCGTGCTCGGACGACCTGTTCGCAAGCTCACACACAGAGAGTTCACTGGACTCCTGGCGTCATGGAATCCATTCCGTGCGGGAGACGAATCCTCGGGTCTCTGTGACCAGGATCGAGGCGGCATTCGGCAGCAGTATGCTACCGCTTCGTTACCAAGCCCCGAGAAGCACTGTCTCTTCTGTTTGTTTGGAAGAGAATGCTCGACTTGGGACTCGATTACCGCGGCGATCGCCTGTGGTACCACAAGTGTCACCGCCTTGGTCGCAGGAAGCCTCGACAGATCGCAGTATCTCTACTCGATCTAGAGCCAGCAAGTTCGTCAAGGCAATTGTTCCATCATATGCAAAACTCGCGCTCCACAGCCCTCAATGGAATGGAACTGCACACGATGCTGTGTGTGCGTATGTATGTATGTATGGATGGATGTACGTATGAGTGTGTGTGTGTGTGTGTGCAGCGGGCAAAGCCCCCGCCCAGGGTATCGTCGGCGAGAATCCCGTGCTTCTAGGATAGTGCACCAGTCGTTGACACCGAGAATCGTATTGATAGGACGCTTCTGTTCCAGGCAGAGCGTTTACCGAGCGATGAAGCGAGCCCTGACGCGCTACAGGGTCGTCCGCGGCTCACAGGGTGTGGTGAATACGCTCGAGCCTCTGACCAGTGCCAAGTGTCACCGCTGTGCCGGGCCGCTTCGTGGCTCCATTCAAAGAACACGAAGGTGGCAAGCGAGGCGTCGATCGCGACCTTTTTTGCCGGTGCTGGCGGAGCCTTGACACCAGCCGGAGGCAGCGCAACCGCGACCTGAACGCTGCCATCGACATGCTTCGACTCCTGAAAGTGGAGCTGGCGGGACAGTTGAGACCGTCGTAGTTCACGCTGGAGCTAAGAGCGAGCAAAAGGAGGCAGCGGTAGAAAACGCGAACAAAGGCTGGTGTCGATCAGCGTGGGACGCGACCCAGACGTTAGCGGGTACACCAGCCGAAAAGGGTCTCTCCCATATTGTGCTTACACTGGTGCAGAGATTAGCAGCTACAGGTATTCGGGTCCCGCACCTGCCAACTTCGTCTGAGGCTGCCCTGCATCTCTCAACTCGGTCGCGGCATGGTGTGTTTTCCGGCACCAGGGCGTGTCGTCGATGCACGTCGCATACTGCACGTTTCTGCAGCACCCCAATGATGACGTTTCGTCTTGAAGTCAGCTCACGCCAAAAAGCTACTCATGTAGCAATCGGGGTCGTCTGGGCCATACAACAGTTTCTTCGCGCCTGCTGCGCACCGATAGAAAGCCGCATGCATGGTGCGGCTTTTCCCGATATTTGCCAAGACTCAGAAAACTTGCAAATAGGGGTCAATTTATGGCTTGAAGTGGAACCTCTTATTCGCCGCATCTTGCGTTCTCGCACTCCACAGCGGCTGCGCTGTCTGCGTGGACCCCACCGTGCTCATCGGCTTCGGCGCTTCAACGATGAAAGTAACAGATCATTTGCTCGAAAGACGGCCAAAAAGTCACTGGAACGGCTTGTGCAACAACGGAACCACAGTGGAGCACGCTGCTTGTACATAAGTTTGGTCTGCGTCGTCCCTGGTGAAGCAGCGTGGCAAACGGAGAACCCGTGAGCGCCAACAGAACATATACACACAATGATCGTCTCGACCATGGCGATCCGTTTCTACTGTCAATGAAAATGCGCGCCGTCGCGACGTGAATGAATGCAGATATTCACGTGGAGTACATATGCTTCTCATGAGTTCCGAACGAGACACAAGCCGTGGTGCAACCTCAAGTCGCTTTTCAAAGCGCCAAAAACAATGTTCGATCCGACGCACGCATCGGTGCAGGCCGCCGCATGTGGTAGCCGCACATTCTCATCACGGATACCGAGTATGCTCTCATTTAGAAAGTATGGAAATGTCAATGCAGTTTCCGGAGTATAGCGCTTTGCCCCTGAACGGTACTCGCTGCCAATGTTCCCAGCAAGGATGTCGTTCGGCTGCACAGGTCGCAAAACGTAATCATTTCATCCAGGTTGCCGGCGACAGAGAAGCCTGATCAAAGCCCGCATATTTCGGGTATCCTCGCGAAACGAGTATGAAACTGTTGGTGCTGAAATATGGCAAAGCTCGGGTGCTATGAACGTGGTTGCGCTGGCCCCGGTACGCTCACAGTCCGCCGTGAAAAGCGGGTACACACACTGGACAGGGCAGCCCCAGTGGAATATTTTTTGACGACGTACACGTTCTATCCTAGCCATGAGCCTCTACTCGGCTACGCCACTTCAGCCTCTGGAAGCCCTCAAGTCGCTATCTGATACGCAGCGTGCACAAACGTATACACAAGCCCACGAAAACTCGAGGCGGATTCGCAGGTATGAGCCGATGAGCGCCATCCGTCAGAAAATGCAGCAGGCACCGCTGATTCCATCGAAACGTAACGCTGCTTCATGTCTTCTGAGAGGTCTCGACTCTTCAAGGTAGCGAATACCGATCACCGTCACGGGATACGCAGCTTCTATCGCTGCTCTGTGGGCGCAGGCTCGATCCAACCACAATGACGGCAGGTGCGTAGACAACGATCAGCGAAATATTCTCGAATAATGGGGACGAGATCCTTTCCGATATCCTTGCAGTGAAACTCGCTCGAGTGGAGAACCGCACTACAGGACTGGCAGTACCATCGCAGGATATCGAGGTCGTCGGCGGCTCGCTTTCGCTCGATGACCAGGCCGACAGTCCCAGCTGGTCGCTGCGGAGAATGCGGGACCCTTGCTGGAAGTACAAAGAGCTCGCCCTCTCTGATACGCACCTCCTTGAACGCGGGAGGACTCTGGTGTTCGTCAACGATTTTTAATGAAATATCGCCCTCAATCTGGTAAAAGATTTCTTCATAGTTCTCAATATGGTAGTCGGTTCGGACGTTGGGACCACCGACGAGCATTACGAGAAATCCACCATCTGCCAGGACGACGTTGCCCACCGGCGGTCGCAACAGGTCTCTGTTCTTCTTGATCCAGGCTTCCAAGTGGATCGGCGATAGCCGCGTGCAACTTTCCTCTGCACTGGCGTCGTTCATACTCAAGATGATCAGCGGCTAGAATAGCAGCTCTCACACGAATGCTTGTAAAAAAGCGTTTTGCACCCTCGTACGCAGCGGCAGACGGAACCAGGTGCGCTCCTGACCCACCCGGGTCGCTTCTTCAACTGAACGAAACCCGGTTACGTCTCAGAGTGAGCGCTCGTCTACGACAACGCCTAATCCCAAAATTGTAAACCAGAACAGAATAGGTCTTTTTGCGTAAGATCTGGATACTCATACACAAGTCGAGACACGCGTGCTTTCCGGGCTCAAATCGGTACGCTCGTTGTCTCTTTCCAAAGACGGGATAAGCGCCAAAGAACCGCATTCGGCAACCGTTTTCTGCGCTGTTGCATTGTCGAAGCGTCCACAGACCAGGAGAGGACACGAAGCCAGCGGTCAGCTCCGTGGGGTTTCGGGGGCTTCGACGAAACCCGCGTCGAACGCATCACCAGCACAGCGCACTGGTGCCCGAAACGTGTGACTTGATCCATACCAACAGCCTCTGAGTGTTGGCTGCAGTGCATGCGTGCACCCAACAAAATGAAGCCCTTGTACAGTACAGGATCCGAGTATCGAACTGTGTAGCGCTCGCTGCCAGTTGTTGCAGGTATAGTCAAGGCAGTGAACTCGCCAGAAGGCTTCCGGGTAGCAGGTCGTTGACGATCTCTATCGCTGTTTCCGAGTTCGTCCGTGAAGTGTAAACTCAATCAAGCGACCCTTGGGGCGAATCATGAATCTAGGACGTTGTTCCAACATCCGAATAGGCGTCGCAGAGAGCTGGGGCAACCTCCATGCCGACACTTTGTTGCCGTTCAGATTCAGCCAAATTAAAATAGAACACTGGACTGCTCGCCCAGCTGCAGTATATCGATAGTTCAGAGCTTTGCGAACTGCACACACGCCAAACATTTGCAGTGCAAGCGGAAAAGCGAATCGATTCACGTATTGCATGAGGATTCTCAGTCGTTTCTTTGGAGTGGCTACGTCGCCGCTTTGCAGCTCGCATGTGTTACATCACCGAAATCAAGATAATTCGCAACGTTCTCCAATAACGGTTCCTAAAATAGCCACTTTCATTATCCGGTTCACGCGTTCGAGCCTCTGAACCTTGCCATTCCGAACTTATAGCACGCTCAAATCACGCATTCTACGAGTTTTCACTAGTTCCGTTTCAAGGCACCTCATAGGCGCATCGATTGGCGTACTTGCATTGAAGATAAAAGAATCTCGACGCACTTGCTCGAGCAGACTTGTACACTGAACATTTCACGCCGAATAATAGTCAAATCCGTCCGAAACACAAAACCCTCCCTCTCAGTGAACATCGACTACGCGGGATTCGTCACCAGCACGTTCCTGCACACCGGATGTGCTACCAGCGGGTGCCGTCTCTACCGCTCCCATCGCAAAGGGTTTTGGAGTCGGACTCGTGTCATCGCAGCGACCGTGTGGAATCGAAAATACGTCACTGCTTTGCACAACAGAAGCGCAGACAGATTGTAATTTCTCGAATTGTTCTGAACCTGGATTCTCCTCCCGGTTCTTGTTCAACCATAAAGAACATCGCGTTCCAGAAATCCCCTATCGAAGAGCACGACAGCATTTGCGTCCTCGCGCAGCAGACAGAGTACTCGCTGAGAAGACCGCCCAGAAGACGCCGTGATCGTAGGGTTCGGCAACGGGCGCGCGAACCGAGGAGTTCATGGCGGGTAGCCTGCTGTACTAGGACAGCGTGTGTCCAAGACGGTTCCCATTAGTCTACGTGCCACAGGGCGCCACTCGGGCCAGAACGTGCCATAGACTAATGGGAACCTCAGAACCCCGTTCAGTGTCAACGCTGCGAAGCGCGCAGCGAGATTGCAAACGAAGCTGATGAGCACGGTAAGCGAATCGTCGATCGCAACTTCCACTTGTCCATGATATGCGTGAACAGTGTCTAGAGGAAGCAAAATCGTGACTTTAACGATGCCATCAACATCGATGGACGGACAGCATAAACTGGCGTATTTCAGGCCGGAGATAAGTAGGAGGAACATGAAGCAGTCGCCTTCAAAGCCCGTAGAGACTAGTTTTCTTAACAACGGAAAGCGACTTGTACGCTAGGGTGTACTCCTGAATTAGACGACCAGTTCCAGTTTATTCTGGCATTAGTGCAGTTTACATAACGTAAATCTTCAAAGAGTTGCCGCAGCTCGAAGGTACGAAAATCCCAATGTCGCCTTGGCTACGTTCAAGCGTGCATACCCGCCCGAGTCTCTCGAGCCAGGCTCAACAACAGCAATGCACGCTGCCGTGTCCCTGCATCCAGGGAAGCTTGGAGCCGCCCATGGGCACCGGTGCACCCGCAGGGTAGTTCGCTGGCGGGCTTCCAATACCCCGGGAACCTTGAGGCTCCCATTCAAAGCCTTCCAGCTCCCAGTGGACTCAATCCCACGGGCCCAACACAGGGTGTGCGTTCATCGCATCACCTTCGAGTCTTGACGCAATCCGGCAACCGCTAGTGTACCGCCAGCAACGGAAGGCTTGCCCGAGACGTCACGAGCTCGTCCCTGCTGCCCTGGAACCTGAAAACTGATCGCTATGGAGCTCGCCCGGGTGTTCCAGTGTCGACGCTGGCGATCGCGGTGGAACTGCAAGGATGCACCACACATAGCTGCATCTGTGAGTTGCGTGCGATTTTGGCATCGGATTAAGATTCTTTCGCTTTAGAAGACATTATTGTACAACATGAGTCCGGTCCTCAGTGGTTCGCTATCGAGAAAAGTACCCGGTGCTTACCAAAGGCAACCGGTCGTCGCGAGATCGTCTCCAGGGTAACCTCGTGGGATGCCGCTGCACGCCCGGAAGCGTTGCGCCCAGGGCAAGCTCGTTCACGACGCTCCTGGTGACTATCACAGGTCGACGCGCGGTTTGGCGCAACTACCCAAGCAAGCGCGCGGGGCAGGTACGCATGGAAAAGTGGCGCGCGTTCATGCTGGATAAACAGGAGGGGCTCGGGTATCACCGCCAGGGCGCACGACCGACGACGTCCAACCAAGCGCTTCAAGCCATCACATCTGTTAGTCTCGATTATGCAGTCCATGACACGAGCGCGCTCACAACAAGAGCGCCTTGCGTTTGCATGAAACGCGTCGCAAGCTCGTTCTGAAGACGCGCTTTGGTATCTGGGCACACGCATGCGTAAGCTGCGCGACCGTGGCATCGAACTAGTGCATCCGATGAAGCATTTGCGAAGCGCCGCATCCTTGGTCAGATCCCCGGGAAGCGACGCGGCCCCGCGGAAGCACCAGATCCGCTCCAGAGACGCCGTCCAGGCCGATCACAGTGCCATCACGAGTATCGAGGCATCTGATGCCTTGTATACCGCTGCATGCGACACACAAACAAACAAACAAACTCGAACACAGAAGCGCGTGCTTTCGCTGGTCGCAACGCACAGCCCACGCGCCTGCTATGGATTTTCGTCGAACTTGGGCTCAGTGCTTCTCATGGCCCAGGTCCATCGCATGCATTTTCGCCACAAAATCTTGACCTGCCTGTCCTCTGTACGACTCAAAGGTCGTCGTTTCCCGGGGTTTCACAAGCATGCGCTCTCGAGTCGATGACGAGCGCGCGTAAAGCGTCTCATCACTCGGATCCTCCGAGGCGCCGTTCGTGCTCCAAGACTCTTCCTGATGCGCGCCGGTCCCCGTTGCTGATGAACTCCGGTGTTCTCCAGGGTCGACGCACGAGGCTCGCAACGTCTCTGGTGCATCTGGAGCCCCCAGTGTCCGCGGAGTTCGCCGCCTCGCGCCCGCCGCATTGCCTGTGCTCTGAATAGGAATCGGCTCCGTGAGCGGCAGTTTCGAGGCTCCTCTGCTACCTGGGACAGCCATCGGTGCGTTCACGACGGACATATGCGGCATGTTGTCCCCGTCCGGGTGTCGTTTCCCGTCGTCGTCACGCTCAGCATCCGCCTTTTGCGCATGTAGCCGCTCGTGCAAACGTGCACATCGTTCGAAGAGCGGAAGGTCCATCTCGATCATTAGCTTTCGCACGTTGCAAGTCAAATTGGTTACAGTGGGATTCCAGTGATTCCGCTCGTTATGTACGAGCGCCCCAAATACAATAGGAAAGACCCTTTCGCGATATTGCAAAATTAGAGATACCAGGTATTCGTTATTCCAAAGAAACAGGGTGCGCTCAGCCACCTGAAAGTGTGGCGACTGCATGCACTTGGCGATGCGCCGGAAAAGATCCTCCAGAACGATACTGAATTCGCGTGGATGCGTCTGCTCGATGATCTCCTCGAGCTCGGCAAGAAAGAGCACTTCTTTCTGGGAGTTTGTGAGCGGCCAGTATCGCAGTAAACCTCTCAAGATATCCACGGCAAGTGGCGGATACTTTTCCACGAACTGAGTCATGCAGTACACCAGCTGCTGGTGGTACAGCGCAACTGTGCGCGGAATATGTAATGGAATGAGTGCCTTGCGTAGAAAATTCTTGTGTTCCTCCTTGAGTGGCAACGCGAAGCCATTAATGATTGATCCCAGGATTTCCAGCAACTCCGCGATGCCATTATGCCGCTCTGACTCGAATACAAAATAAAAGAATACATTGGCGATCGATCGTCGAATAAAAGGCCGCAGCGGCATGAACTTTCCATAAATCCGGTGTAGGATCATCTTCAGATAATCGCGTTCCCGGGGATCCTCTGAGTCAAATAGGTCCAAAAGTCCCAACAGAAACTTCTGATCGATATACCGCCGCGCCGTGCGGGGATCGAGGTCTGGGGACGTCACGAATCGTAGCAGTATTTCATAGACAACATGTAGATGTGGCCAAGCTGGTTCCAGAGTGGGTTCGTCTTCTTCGAGCTCGCCCGCCAGAATCGCCTCCGGTGCAGTCGGCGGCGACATATGAAGCGTTCTAAACAGATTTTTCGTGATCATTTCAACCAGAGCGGCGCAGACCTCATCCGTTAAGATGCCTTTCATGTTCGACAGCGCATCTGCGATTTCGATCAGCGCAATCCGTTTGCCTTCCTTATCCACGATGTCCTTCGTCGGGTCCATGAAATCGTAGATCTCGCAACACAGATGCAATTTTCGGCACAAGAGCTCACGACGAGCTCGTGGATTCTGCACCTCGCTCAGCGCCGGTAACCCGTAAAACACTGAGGTGGGTTCCGGCGTCGGCGACGGAGAGCGACGCGCGTCCCAGCTGCCCGGCGTACCTGATCGGGCTGATGTCAGCAAGTCAGTGTTCAGCGAACCTGATAAACCGATGCTCCCTGCATTGGTCGGCTGCGTTCGCGGTGAGTTGGACGAGGATGCCGCTGCAGCCGCGGCAGCCGCCACGGCCGGATGCACCGAAGCATCCGGCGGCATCCGTTGCTGCACATGGAGCGTGGACGCCGGCGGCGGAGGCGACGACGGAGCAGTCGGTCGGGAGTCGATCTGTTCATCGATCTCCAAAACGGCCGCTTCCGTGGTATCGCGAGCACCACTGGATTCCGCTTGAGGCACTTCTCGAGAATCGTTCCCCGCGGTGTTTCGAAACGCCAGGAAAGCGGGTCCCCGAGGTGACATCGCGCGCGGCCAATCATGCGCTGTTTTCGGACTTGATGGTCGCAAGTCCTCAGGCATAACGTCTTCAAAGTTTCGCGATCCGGTGGAGCCAGAGCCACCGGAACTAGTGCTCGCGCTACGACCCCCAGTGCTCTGAGCACCTCGACGGGGTATCGCCACCGGAGCGGAACGCACCGCGGACTCCGCACGAGAGCGCTCGCTATCCATCCCTTGTTGCGTCGGGGTAGGTTCACGCTCTGCATGGCCCTCCCATATACCAGTTTTGGGGGCTTGCATGGAGCGCACAGTACGCGAGCAATAATGCTGCCGGCGGGTGCTGTTGTCCGAGCTTCACCGTTCTCTGGACGTCAAATGTGTGCCCAGAGGGCTCTGCTGGAAGATTGCAAACCCCAATAGTCCCCTTCTGGTGATTTAGAATGGCTTTTCAGTCGCCAAAGGTCAGGAGTTAACGGCAAGCGCGGCCTCTCTTCAGGCACGAAACCTGGAAACAGCCGCACCACACCTTGCCGCGTTGCGTGATCTCTCTCCACTCGTACGCCGCCGCTGAACGTCTTAAAAGTGGAATCGGCCGACCTCGCACGAGGATGCTTGGTCACGGAACACAGTCTCCCTCCAGGTTTCCGAAATAGTCCTTCGACAACGTGTTATGCTGACGGAGTTGTCGTTTTGACGCAAGCTTCGATACGCTCTGCACCGTCGGCACAAGGCATGCTACAGAAGGCGACGCACAGATCGCAGGGCGCGACACTGCGGACCGCCGCGAGCGCAGCCTCTGCGGCTTGGAGCGATCGCGCCGTGGAATGAAAGAAAAGGAAATTATGGTATAGATATAGACAAAACTGTTTGCTCAGAGGATGTCGCTGTGTGGCGATCGAGGCACGCAGCAGGTTTTCGAAATGTACACGTTTAGCCGAGCATCGTTGAGACTCGTTACTGGACACGTTGTTTTGACACCCGTACGGACGACGACTTCATCAGAGACCATATGTTAATGAGGTGGTTGTCTCAGTCTCATCAATATGTCGGGCGAAGATCCAGTTTTGACGAGGTTTACCGGTTTTGATGGAAATGGATCGCGAGGTATAGAATCACCATGCAGCGTTCAACATAGGAACCGCGTTTTGGACGGCATGTTGTTGTTTACGAGCAGCTTCAGAGCGGACCAAGTGAAAACCCCATGCAGGCCGCAGATCGCCCGATGAATGGATGTTGCCAAGTCAGTATGCCCAGTATGCGCTGTAGATAGTGGGCAGCTTCGTCCTGCGACTGGCTGCGCTCCGGATCCGCGGTATATCGCTACTTGGCAAAGTTGCTCGGCATGTTCGCTTCGAGTACGGCCTTTCTGAAAGCGCACCGTACGCCAATCCGAAGCGCGTATCAGATGGACCAGGGGTGCGATTGCTGAGCATGTCTGCATGCGAAGCTTGTTCGAAAGCGCACGCTGAGCCTAATTTCGGGGCGTTTGGAAGCACGCGTCTCTCGAGATGCATCTGCAAAGTTAGTCGGACCTCATCACATTCTTGTTTTCGATGACTGCGTTGCCCGGTCACGATTCGCACCATGCAATGCGACGGTGCATATTGCTTGCCAGCCGCAAGTAATCACGTCTAAGAGCGGAATTCTTTGAGCTATACGAACGAAAAAAATCACTTATTGCACTCCATTTTCAAAATACCGCAGGAGATGGTCATTCACATGGTAGAGAAGATGTTTCGCAGGTACTGATGACTCGTCTTTCGGGAAACAATGCGATTTACCACTCTTCGATCATGATTCAAGTGTGATAAGTGGTGCGGAAAAGCCTCGCGATCACAGGGCGAATCACTATCCATCCGCAGACGCCTCCCAGTTTGTTTCGACCGGTATCCTGCTATCGGCGTCAGCCGCTCCTTGTGCACTTCGACCCTGAGAGGCTGCCCTACAAAATTAGATCATGTCAGCGCCTCGGGTCTATTCTTCAGCATCGCACATCGTCTGGTGCTTATAGCAGCGTTGAATTCTCGATTTACGTATTCCCTGCATTTACCGGCGATGGTGAAACTCATCTTTGCCGGGATTCCTCGAACTCGTGCCCTATACGCCACTACAGTCTCGTTGTCGTCCTGTGGGGTAAACACCTCTTCTCGCCTTACTCATTGTCATCCTCCTCTTCGTCGTGCGTTGCTCTCCATCGCTCGATTATCGGCGAGAAGATGATTTTCTTCGTTGTTTTGGAGAACCTGGCAATGACGGTACACCAGGATCCTCAACTTGTACGCCCATACCTTTCCCTTGGATCTCTGTTGCTTCAAACGAACGCACTTGTTTATGTTCCTGGGTCAGGACCTTCCTGGAGTGAGATGGACTTGCGGAAGAGAGGCGACATGTGCCCCGTTGTTTCACTGTGTGCTGAACGGTTCAGCGATTCGCCCAGTGGAGCGATCATTACGTTTCACGATAGAAAAGACTCCTCCGATGCGGTAAAACAACGGAAATTACTAAGTAATGAAAAGCAGCTCTAGCCCGATACGATGTGCAAAAGCTTGAACGTAACCGAAAGGGGGAAATGCCATGTTGTCCAGCTAAAGGAAGTCGCCAGACGTCTGGGGAAAAGCCTTCAATGATTCGGCAAAATTGGTGCTATTCTATGCGCCTTCTCTACGAGCGAAACTGAGGCCACCAAACATATCCACTAAAGCTAGAACAGATAATGTCCTCGTTCTATTCGAGTTCAAGCGTACGTACAACGGGATCCTTCACCTCGAATACCCCTGTACGCTTCGACGGTTTCGTCAGAATAAAGTCTCATCGACTGAAGATACAAACCGACCTCCCTCGGCTTTACACGGATTGTGACGTTCTATGAACGCTGTCGTCGCTATTTTGGTAGAAAGTGTTCGTGATTCGACTAGAACATTTTTCGCGACCGTATCCCAGTGTTTTCCGGACGACTCGAACAAGCTGTTGAGAAAAAGAGATGCCCGTGGCGACTACTTTCGTCGCTTCTGCGTTCCGTACGGTGATCAACGGTTCGGTTCCTTTCATTGACGGCAAGAAGTCTTCTAAAATATGGGGTTTTTAGCGCAGACCGCATATACGTTGTTCTTGCAGTGTTCCGCAACCATCTGCGTACGACGGCATGACTGACCTGAAGGAGGAATGCAGTCCTCCCTGTACTGTTCAGTACAGAGTATATCCCACAGGCATTCGTCTACAATATATGCGATACATTGCATCGTGGTTTCTGTCTCCTTCTATACACCACAGTGCGGATGAAACAAAATCAAGTTGAAACACAAGATTAGGTTCACAGTCCCGGGCGCTCTGCTGCCTGAGCAACCAATCCCGATTTTTCACGGTCTTTACGGGGCATCGAGTTGACACAATACTTGCGTGCGTCCTTTCGTTACGCCTGGGAGCGGGAAAAGCTCCAACGCGTCGACAATGGTAGAGAGTCATGAAACGGGGCGCTGTTAAGGAAGCACTGCTTCAGTCACGACATCCAGCGACTATGCCCTGCGTGCAGCCGCCGCGGAGCAAGTCGCTCGCAACACGTTTAAGCATAACTCGTATCGTCGCAACTGATAGAAAGCTTTCGGAGCTTGAGGAACTTCACAAAATTTTGCAGGAGAAAAGCTATCCCTACGGGGCCCCGCCTCCACCAAAAAGCTATCTCTTCGGGGGACTGGGTTGGGTTTTCGGATTCGGCTGTGCCGTCGGTGGCCCGTTTCTCGGCATTGGTGCAGGGTATGCGCTTTCAGCACCAGGCGCTGTGGGCGGACTCGTTTTACCTCGACCGATTGCCGTCTTTGGAGGTGGTTTCGGAGCTGGAGCTGTCTGCGGTATCGGTTTCAGTGCCGGGCTTGTTACCGGTATCGGAAACGGCTACGTTCCTATTGGGTTCTGGGTACCATTCCAGTTCGCACCGCGGTTTTTGCGTCTCGAAAAACTGCTTGATCAGCTACTTCAGAAGTTTCAGAGCAGATGACTTGTATCAACCATTAAAAGTCTATGACTGGAATGTACCAGAACCTCAATGTACGGCAGAGGCAAACGAGAGCGGATGCAATCGATGATCGTTATGCTGGAGCGCGTCTCAGCTGAAGTTTATCGAACGTTTAATCGTGTCCGCGGCAGCGACAAGGCATGCGCATCCCAGTGCATGCTAGAGAACAAACTACAGCGATTCTTTATCGTTAAGACAAAGGTCATGAGGCACTGGAACGAGAATTTTTGTACCTTTTATGATACAGGTACGATGCGAGAAAATATTTGGTCGGCCTGAACAATCAAAGGACAAGCATTGAAGCGCAGCTCCGGGCAACAATTTTACCAGCTTGCAACGTAGACCTGAGAAATTCCGTCTCCGAATCTGTATTCACTGAGACTCAAACTTGCCTGAGCGATTTTTGGCAGCAACATCAGCCGGTCGTAATGTTATTGTCGCTATCCTATAGAGCGTTCGTATGCAGATGTTCAATATATCAATGCAAACCTGTTGTCCGCAAGCTCTCCGAGCATGATCTGCGCAGCGCGCTTTGCCACTCGGACTCGCTCCATGACCACCCAAAGGAGTGCTCATAAAATTCGGTGCTGTCCCGTAAGCACCCGTGTCATGAAACGCATCAGGCGAAGGCCGGTGTCAACTGTGTGCAACGCCGATCCTGCGGCTGCTTGTCGTTCTGTATGTCGATGAGCGCACCCTCGGGTGGAGCACTTTCCAGGTTCCTTAGTTGACGACTGCCGAAGGAACCAGGTCCGAAGGGTCTCCAGATCCGCCGGTGACGCAGTACGAAGCAGCACCTGAGAGATGGCGCCGTCCAGTAGTGTTAACGGCCACCGCAGCGCCTGCTCATAAACATCAGTGCGCTCTGTGGGCGCATGCCGCACACGACATCACGAAAAAGCAAGCTACCCTTCACTACCGTCTGAGTTCTGTGTTTTGACGCGGAAAGCTTCAATATGTGACGACTCCTTTACGACCAAAATAGACAATGGACAGTGCTTGAACATTTTGAGCCTTCATAAGCGAGGCATCTGCTTTTCCAAAAAGGAAAGTTCGCGCGAATCCTATCAAATGTTGATGTAGAACAGCATAAAAATGAATAGGGTTCCCCAGTTGCCGCTGTACAATTGCAATGAACAGGGCCGGAGCTTCACGAATTCAATTATGACTCACCATGGAACGATGCCTGGTCGTTCTTTTCGACGCTTTCGGTGCCCGTCCGTGGCTCCATCGACGCTGTTGAATGACTTTGCTGGGATACTGTTGAGTGCGGGCGCGTCGCAGGACCAGACAGGAACCTTCCAGAGTTATCGCGGCGGCGACGGAGGGCATGAGCCCTTCGCGACTCATGCCGCCGCCTTCTTCTGCCCGCACATAACGACATATTCCTTTGCACAAACATAGCGTGGCTCATTACATGCATGTCATGAAACGATTGCTGGACGCTTGTCTCGCGACCTCGAATGCGCATCCACTGGAGAAAACGCCGTTCTCTTCGGCTGACAATCCGATAATACCGCCGGGGGTCAACGAAATATCCCATCGAAGCGGTATTGCCAGCTCCCGAACACATGGTTTGAATATAAGGCAGCCAAATACGACCGGCTGCATCGATCGAGGAAATGTTCTGCATCGGAAAGGGTGCCAGCACTGGTGTCCGCAGCTCATGGCGGATTCCAGAAACTGCATGGAAAAAATGTCCATGGCGAGCTATCATCCCCGCAGTTCCTACGAACGGTTGCTGGGCTGTGTAGCCGTATGGAATTTCCAGGAGAACCGGCGATGCAGAGAGCGGGCTCAGGCCTGCACGTGTCGGAACTCTGGACATGGAACTTCCAGCCCCTGCTGATGGTTCCGATTGCATGAAGCCACCGCTAGCGGACAGGATGCCTCTTGATGTCGATTGGCTGCTCTCGGGGCTTGATTCCGCTGGAGAGCCACTCAAGGCACGAGATACGGCCTGCCCGGCCAGTGAATCTCCGGGGCAGGGCACTCCGGGCTGCTCGTGCGGCGGTGCAGCGCCCTCGCCTCTTCCCCCCGACCGCTCCATACTTGCTCAGAAGAGTTCACCCTTGGATCTTTCAGAACATCAACCTCGCAAGGCGAACTTGGAATCGTGTGCGTGTACCAGAGTTCACCCACAGAAAGAGTCGCTACTTGCGCTGTGCCGGTTTTATAGAAGCATATTCTTTAAGACAGAATCCCTGTTCGGAAAACGAACCTCTTCTCCAGGCCCGACGGCAAAGGGCTCCAACTTGACACCCAACTGCCCCGTAAGCAATAGGAAGCAAGCTGATTACAACGCGGAAAAGTGAATACTCTCGGAAACGTCGTCGCCCCGACTCAGCACACGTCAAGCTCTCAGCGTATCGAGTCGATGCCTCCGATTTCGAAATACCGGCGTCGCGCGGTAACGAGGCGCGGGTATAAAAATTAGGGACATAACTATACAATGGACATTTCTATCCTCAATGCGTGCCTGCTGCGCCCGATGCTGCACGCGCATCGGGCGCAGCGGCACCCGTGCATCGCCGGGGGCAGGCGCTACGCAGTGACCCGTAGAACGAGTGAGCGTACTGGCTATTTAATGAACAAACTTGTTTTGCTTTATGGTGCGGAAAATCCTGCTATCTAGCGGTTTCTCAATAACGTGTTCATATGGCCCAATGGAACAGACGAGCGTGAGTTTCGGTACTGTCTTTTCAGGGCTTCGCGCGCATGCGCAAGCATGCGATTTTGGCGAAATGGGGCGACTCAAGAACGGTTTACTGCCGCTCTCGCTCAGTCTCGAAATGGAATTGATGCGCTGATTCTGAGATCGCTCATAAATGCTGGAATTGATAGAGAGGTCCCCTGTTCTGTAATAACCGATTGAGAGGCGCTGAGGCCTCGGAACCCTTCGCCGTCCCCGAGTTGAACTGTGCAGGCTGACTGCATTCTTCGACGTATGCGTCAGGTAGTCGAGTCTGATCAAATCGGTAAGGGTATCCGCTCCTTGGCACCCGTACCGAAGTCGTCTGTTTTTTAGGCTTATTCGACATGAATGGCGGTAGGAAACTTTTGGCTCCGCTGGGTTCGGAGTTCCTCAAGAACGAAAACAAGTTTCCTTTTCAGGAGCGACATGTTCTCAGCAGCACAAAAAATGTGTTCAACGGGATTCGCAGCTGACGCAACGATCGCTTCAGAAGTAAACGCGCGGAACTGACAAGCAGCAACTTGCCAAATACACAACGCAGTCATCGAAGCACTGGAAATTGCGAATTTCTTGTATCGTCAGTGACACGAAAACGTTTCGCAACAATAGAGCGCATTTATAATCCCAGTCACGGACGCCTCCCAGCCTTCTTTGACTAGCAGCCCGCTATCGGTTCCAGGTTATCAAGGCACACCTCGTGCCTGAGAGGCTGCTCCACAAAATCGTATCTCGTCAATTCCTTGGTTACTGCAGCTGGTGGAACTCATCAATGCGAGGATTCCTAGAACGCATGCCCTCTCTGCCACTGAAATCTCGTTGTCGTACGGTCGAGCAAACACATTTTCTTGCCTGTCTCCCTCTTCTTCCTCTTCTTCACTTGTTCTTCTTCTCTCGATGGTTGGCGAGAAGAGGATTTTTGTTCCTTGTTTTTTCGAAGCCGGCAACAAAGCTCCTCAAGGATCCTCGACTTCCATGCCCATGACTTTCCCTTGGATTTTTTATTTTTTTAAATGAACCTACTTGTGTATACCCTTGAGTGGAGACCTCCCCGGAGGGAGAAGGACGTGCTGAAGAAAGACGAAATGTGCCCCGTTGTGTCACCGTGTGTTGAACGCTTCAGCGATTCGCCTAGTGGAGCGATCATTACGATTCACAATAGAAAACAGTCCTTCGATGGGGTAAAACAACGTTGCGTACAATGGAATGAAACGCAGCTCTAGCCCGATTGAATCAGCAAAAGCTCGAACGCAACCGGAATGGTAAATTACAACGTTGTGCAGCAGAAGGTCTTCGCCAGACTTCAGGGAAAAAGTCTTCAATGGTTCGACGAAGTGATTGGTGCTGTTGTATGCGCCTGCTCTGCGAGTGGAAATGACGCCGTCGAATGAATCCATTGCAATCAGAACAGATAATGATGTCATCTTTCTCCCCAGATTCGATGTTAAATACAACGGGCGCCCTGCTACGCGAATGGCCATATTTCCCACGACCTTCTCGTCCGACGGAAGTCCCATCGGCTGAAAATACAAATCAACATCCTGTGCCTCATACAGATCGCGACGTTACAGGAATTCGATTGTAGTAGCGAATGCCGTGGAATATTGTCGTGACTGAAGTGGAAAGTTTTTTGCTACTGTATCCCGGTGTTTTCAGGACCATTGAACAAGCTGTTGAGAAACAGAGACGCCCACAGCGACTACTATCGTCGCTTCTGCGTTCCGTAAGCTAATCAATGGGTCGTTTTCTACCATAGACCGAGAGCTCTTTGGAGAGTATCAGCTCTTGGCGCTGAGAGCATCTACTTGTTTCTTTCAATGTCCCCCGACCATCTGAGACCTGCGATACGAATGAGCCGTAGGGCGGGGGGTGCTGTCCCCCTTGCACTACTCAGTAAAGCATACATATCCCGTAAGCAATTCGTCTCCGATCTATAACGTACATCCTAGAGTGATTTCTGTCGCTTGCTCTTCACCGCGAGAACGCATTCGACTGGACTCAGAGGGAGTGGACCAGAAACAAGTTAAAAGATTATAAGATCCGGACTTGTCGAAATCTTATGCCCGCACACGTAGCTCGTGATAGAAAATATCACCGGAGTAACTCCATTACAAGACGCTCCATGTATTTCCGGTTTACAAGCCACATAGTTGCACCCGGTTCCTTGCATGAGATATACACTCCTTGCTGGTTTGTGGGTTGCTTCAGTAGTTTTTGATGCTACGAACTTCCTGAACTGGCAAAGCAAAGACCTGGAACCCGAAGATCGTGAATCAGTATTCAATTCAGAGAGGAACCACGATCATTGGAGGAAAGTTCCTATCATGGCAGCGATTTATCAGAGATGCTCACCTGATGTGTCTCGCATACTCGGGAAGATCTCTCTGGAGCTCGCTCATGCGTATCTCGCTCCCATTTAAGAGTCTTTCCCCAAGGGTTTCGATGTCCAAGAGAGGATGTACGTTCATACAAGACGCAGCCGGCAATGCTCATGGCGATCCCCAGGATGCCGTAAGAGCTGACGCTTGCCCGATAAAAAAGCACAACGGTGATCATCCCACTGATCATTCTGCGCATCGAGCTAGCTATGGTAAAACTCACATTGTTGAGCTCGTTCAGGGAAATCAGAGAGAACAACGACTGCACAAAATTCACAAGTCCTTTCAACGCTAGCATGCAGAACAGGCTCTTCCGCCGTTGGATGATTTCAGGGTCGCCGGACGCCCCTACCAGTGATTGGAGAACCATTTTTGACGCCCGAAATCTTGAACCGGAAGCTGTGCATTCTTGAAACAAACGAACGGCTCTCCCTGTCAAGATTTGTACAAAAGTATTCTTCCCTCGACTCACACCAAAACAGCCCACAAAAAATCTTAGCCCAAAGTACGGAGCCAAGAATGCCAGGGACAGTACAGACTGGGCAATCTGCATGCTGAGCGGATCCAAGCGGTCCTGCGCCCCGGCAAATTGTCGCTTCGTGAGCATTGAATGACCAACACCCAAGAAAACAGAAAATATACAGGACAAGCAGCCGACCAGAAAACGACTGAGGTCACCTAATCCTTGACCCAAAAGAGAGTGTAACGCAGGTTCACTCTGCACGTCTTGAAGGCGCTCCATTGACGCAGCGCTTGCCTCGAGCAGGTCACCAGCCGAGGCGAGCGAGACACCTCCCACGATTGGAATCAGAGTGATGACAGTCTCCAAAGGAAAATCCTCGCCCCAGAACAACTTTTGCAGCACGACGCTCGCTACCGGCGAGAGCGAGCGTATCGTGACCGTCAGGTTGACTGATATGCGCGCAAGTCCCCCGAACTTTGACACGTCACGGAAAACGGCGACAGCGGCAACCGGCAACAGCTTCACCAATAGCTTTTTGCGAAAAAGTTTGCGCAACGAGTCCGCACCGCGAACAAAGCGGAGTAAAATGATGCCGTAGATGGCGCTAAGAAGTGTCTGAATAAACGTCAGTAGGACCTCAGAGACAAAGAAGCGCGCTAACAACTCCCGCGTCACGTAGAGGTGCAAGACACTGATGACCGTCCACACCACGAAGGCCCCTGCAGCCCTAAAACGGTGACCTGAACCTTTTGGCCGAGTATCCATCCGTGGACTCGTCGGTTGAACTTTTGCTACTTGTTGCTACCGGCAGCAGTGTACAGTAGTGGCGACCGGGGCCCTAGATAAGAACTCTCCAGCTGATGTGCAGACGCCTCCCAGCCTTTTTGGACCGGCCACCTATTATTGGTTCCAATTTATTCTCATATAGTTCGACTTTGACGGGTTGTCCAACAAAGTTCACTCTTGTCGACCTTGGAGGTCTACTCTCCAGCACCGCACATCTGCATATATTGATAGCGGCATTAAAGTCACGGTTCACAAACTCCGTTCGTTTCTTGCCATTAGACGTTGTACTTACTAGTGCAAGGAGTCCACGAACTTTCACCTTCCTTTCCATTCGCTTTTCCGTCAGCGGTCCGTACTTTGCTATTTCCTCAGGGCTCCGCTGACACTTTTCCATCTCCACTCGCTGAAGTGTACATCCCAGTTCATGGTGTGTATAGGACGTTCGGAACTCATCTATCGGTATTGTAACAAAACGCCGTGCACACTCTTTGAATGTTCTTGTCGTTGGAGCTGGCGTAGTCCCTTTTTGGGTCATCTAGCGCCCTGCTCCGTACGCCACTACCAGCCTCTGAGTTTCATCCTCTTTGAGGGCACTCAACTGATTGAAAAAGTCCGCGAACGCCCGCTGCTTCCCACAATACAAATTCATTCGCAAACGAGCCCGCCGGGGCTTTGTATACTCCTCCCACAGCGCATCCCAGTGCGCAATGCGAACTTCCATGAATTTCCGAAAAGCTTCAAAGTCCGCTCCTCGACTTGTCACCTAGCTCAAAGCTTCCAGGTGATCCTTCATTCCTGCATTCTACGTAACGATTTTCTTCCTTGCATTCATTATACCGGATTCTTGATAGTATCTCGCTCTCGAGAACCTCAAAAGACGCATGTCTTTCTGACGCAAGTTGCCGTCAGTACATTCTTCTGCACGCTTCGGTGCTGCGATGGTGATGATATTTGTGTTTCCGGGGTCCGCGCCAACGACAAAGTCGTTATCCTGCAATTTCTTCGTCTCAAGGCACGCCTACTTCTTTTCTTCATGCTTCGTCGCGCCAACGACAAGGTCGTTATCCTGCATCTCCTGCGTCGCAGGATCCTCCTCCTTCTCATCTTCATCCTTCGTCACGCCAACGACGAGGTCGTTATCCTCTACCTCCTGCCTCGCAAGATCCGCCTCTTTCTCATCTTCATGGTTCGCCGAGGGCGGAACTGGACGATCTTTCTCCAACCGCCGATAGAGTACACACAAGGCTACTCCATCAGTTTTAATCATCCCAGTGAACAACTTTTGCTTGCTCACTCTCAGACGTTTGAAACTGAAGATAATCTTCCAGTACGTCTCCCGGTTTTCACCGGAGAACTCATCCTTGCTAACATCGAACTCCGGACAGATCTCCTTCATGATGCCGTGAAGGATTCTTGAGTCGATAGTCACGAAATGTGACTTGATGTTGCACATTGGAACGACGATGAAGCGCTTCCCCATTAGAAAAAGCCTTCCGTCTCTCCCACTCTTCATTTATCTCCTCGCTCAGCTTCATCTCTGCTTTGCGTTCGAGTTCACGGTCCAGAAACACAAAATAGTGCAGCACGAGGCGATAGTATCTTTCCTTATCTTTTTTCAACGCTGATATCTTTTCTGCTAGATTCACCAACCCTAAGACTGCACGGTGCTCTTGAATAGCCGCACGGATCACAGAAGCTTCATCCGTGCTCTCTTTTGACGCCCTCTTGTCGACAAATTCGACCTCATTTTCATGCTGGCGATCGTTCGTGATGCCATTGATAATCGCTCATTTTCCTTTGCGAGAGATGCCCGGGTATAGCGCAAACACGGCGCGTATCATGAAACGTTCGAGGTTCATCGTCAAATGGTTCTTTACGTCCATGATGAACTTCATCGCCCCGCATGTGTAAATATTCCGGTCACCCCTGTATTGAGTACCCTCGAAGCGGAATTCAGCGAAGTTTTCGTGGAGGGCTTGCACTAGCTCTTTTTTCGTCGACGATTCCCCTGTACCAAGCATCAGACGACGAATAATGGTCATGTTGAAGAACTCGCCCAGACCCTCGACTGTTTCCATATGCGCCACATCTTCGTACATCTCCTTCGCCAAATGCGCTAGTCCTGACGATGTCTTTACATCCTTCTTGGAATACGAATCGACAAGGTTTCTGATAGCGTCTCGCAACCTTTCCTTGTATGGATCCCTGATACGTTTACGAAGACAGGCTTTCACCACCATCTCGTCGTACAGTTGTCTTTTTTGGGGCCTTCGACGTAGGGCCTCCTGCCTTTGCTTCTTCGTCCTCTCCTGTTCCTGCGGGATAGGCTCTGTTTTTCGTTTTTCTTTTCTGCCAGCCGGCGACACCAGGCCTCCACAATTGTCGACTTGCTCTTCCATAACTTTCCTTTTTTATTTTTTTTGAAAAAGAACGTTCTTGGAACGCTTCTGCCAAAACCCGCGAAAAATCACTTGAATATACTTACTTGAAGGCTGAAACAAAATTGAATTGAAGAACTATACATTGCTATGACTCTAACGCAAGTACAACTTTACCGGCAGTACAACACGCTGTTGATCACGATCGCGTTTCCCTTCAACGGCGACATGGACGTCGTATCCGGTGACTGTCAGATGTCCTATGTGCGCGTATCGAGTGCGCTATTTAGAATAAAAAGCAGAGACTCTGGATTCACCTGCGACTCTTTATATATTTTTCCTCCTCTACGATTAACGTTCAAAGGGGACAAATGTTCCCGTATTGTCTAAAGTTTACCTTCTAGGCAGAAGGCACCGCGAGCCGGACTAGTCTGGTAGGCTGGTGTTAAGTGTTTCTCAAGTGACATATGCCGCTGCAAGGTCTGAGCGACTCGTCCGAAATGCAGTTTAATCTGGGACTCGTAGAAGGTATGCCGCATTGGGGCGTCGACCGGGTCCTAGTGGACCCTTCTACATCGCTTTGCGCTGTCGCAAACAGCGCCTCTGACTGCGCAGCTTGCAGGCTCCCAGAATGATAATTCGCCGAGATTGCGTATCAGATACAGGATTCCGCGAGCCGACGCCCACAGTAGTATGGCAAAACCGTTCTGTCTCCGCGCAGCATCTGCTTCAGCGGTATAAGCGCGATGGCGGGTGCTCACGGCAGGCACTCGGCACAGGATGGAGCGTGCGAAACGACCAGAATATCCGAGAGGAAGTATGGGTAATGGAGCTTGGTGGTAGGTGCTTCATGATGGATGCTAACCTAAAAGCCATGATGCATCCCGCAATCTGAAATCCATGGTAAATGTAAACGTTTTGTCATTGAGAAAAACGCCCGAAACAGTGCGCAACGCTCCAAAGACCGCTGGATAGCGTGCACGTCCAAATCGATCTTTGTCCACGTTGGCAAACAGCGTGCAAGTGCGTCATTCTGGACAAGGCAAAACACGCCTACATAAATAAGACAATTATGTTTTTTTATGGAATTGAGCGGCAATACGTGCTACACGCGTTCCGCAAGGCAGCACTGCTTGAGAATGCTGCAACGTTCGTGAACGTGCGTCGGGACCGAGCCCGTATCAGATGAACAAAAGGAGTAGAACCATTTGCTATACTCCTGCCTATCGATTTTTCCGAACTTTCTTCCAGGCGTACAGCCTCTACACTTAAGATGCAGAAGTAGGAGCTTAGGGATTCTTGTGTAGTTTTAGGATTCTCGGTCGTCTTTCTGTTGTGGATCCTTCGATTCGCTATCGCTGAAATTTGTTACATCACGAGAATTGGGATGCTTCTCGACAACCATGAGCAGCAGTTGACAAACAGCCGATTCCATCATGTCATTCATACTTAGAGGCCTCCGCAGTGCTCCTTCTCCCACGAACGACGCGTTCAAACCACGCATTCTTCAAGCTTCGGTTTTCTTATTTCAAGGCGACCAGTAGGCGAAGCGAATTTGCCAGCTGCATTGACGGGGGAATAATACAATGCCCGCTGACGGCTTGTGCACAAGCTCATGCTGAGTATTCACTGAACTTGCCAAGACATGTCATCGAGTCCACTGGAAAGACAAATCCTCCAGTCCTTTCGCCAGCGACGAAACGGCAGTCGACAGCAGCGTGATGCGTCTCAACGGGTACGCTCCGAAAGGTTCCTGACTCTTTGTTTTGTATGGGAACCTGTCTCGGACTCGGAATTTAACCATCGGAGCAATCGTTTTTAATGGAATGTGCGACAGCGGTTTGCACGAAAGCAGCATATACAGATCGAAATTCCTGGATCTGGTCTGTAGCGTCGACCTTCGTTTCGGGACTTGTTTCATCATGGACAACGTGGCATTCCACAAATCCTCTATAGCACAGAACAGGGAGTACGTGCAGCGGAGAGCGTTCCCGCCGAGGGGATCGCGCGGATGAAGCCCCTGATCACAGGGTATGGCACCGGGTCCGTAATCGGAGCGGGTTATCGATCGGAGCCTTCTGTAACAGCCAAGGACGTGAGCCGAGCAACAGAGTATGCGTTTACAGGGCGTAGGGCGGCCCTTGAACGAGTAGGTGAGGTGGTAGGCATATGTGAAAACCTGACCATGGTCAAGTGTCACCGCTGCGAAGGGCGCTTCGAGGCTACATTAAAATAATATGAATCTTGTAAGCGAATCGTGACTCATATCTATCATCTGTGCATGCAGCGCGTCGGCAGCTGCCGAAAGAGAAATAATCGGAACTCTGAAGCCGTCATCAACATACATCGACTACTAAGAACGGATCTTGTTGGCCAAGAGAGACTGGCGTGTTCTAAACAGGGAATAAGAGCGAGGAAAAGAACGCAATCACAGAAAAAAACTCGCGACGTCTGGTATTGAAGGCAGTGGGAAGAGATACAAACGTTAGTGTGTACGTCCGAGCTAGCCAGGCGAGACTTATTCCATTTCCGTCTGACATGGGCATGATTCAGTACGAACATCGATGCTCATAGACAAATCGATTTTCGAAAGATTTCCCACCTAGCTGATAAGGACGACATCAGAGGCCCCCGCTTCCAAACCTTCTCTGGCCAAGGAGAGCGTACGCCCCAGAGTCGAAGTTTTTTTCCTTCCAGAATCCTATGCACACAGGGACACAGGCACCCAGAGGCAACCCCATTGCCGGCCGGTGTTCCGGCACGGAGTCAGCTTCGCTTGTCAGAGAAAGCCCAGGGAGCGCCTTCGCCCCAGGCGAGGGCGCACGGAGCTCCCGATTCGAGCGTGGATGCTGCTTCGCGAATCCGTTGTGATCTGGTGAACCCCCTGCCTGGGGAACAACTGTGTGATAACGTGAAGTGCTCTGTGTACCTCCAAACAAATGTTTGCAAACGTGAGTTTTTTCTTACCCAAGGCACCCAGGGCGAGCTACAAGTGCGTTCGTGTGGGTCATGTGCGGTTTCCGACTGCCACGGCTCGTGGTCGACGTCCGCGAATGTGTGTGAACGGCCTGGATTCGCTTCAAAGAGCACCGCCACGACTTGACGAAAACTCGCGCAGAGCTCTCTGGAAACGCATCTTTCATCTCGAAGAGGAAGTTCGACGTGCTGTGGAAGAAGAGCGTTTCGAGGATGCGGCACGTTTGCGAGATGAAGCGCACGAAGCGCGTCAAACGGACCGCTTCGTCTACCTCAAGCAGGCGTTGCTGAAAGCTGAGGAGGCAAAGCGCGAAGAGGAGATTCAAGCGCTCCGTGAGGCGCTGTCGAAGGAGTCGCCGCCGCCAGTGGAACATGCTGTGGAAAAACGTACCGGACCACAGAAAAAAGACACTGGTCGCAAGGCGTCCGACACGAGAAGGAGCGCGTTCCCGGAGGCGGGTCGAAAGCGGGGCTCAAGGCATCCGAAACCCTCGCCGGAGCTCTCGGCTGCCTTGAAGCGACTTGAAGCAGCCTTCGGTTCGACGCCGAATCCAGCGCCTGCTTCTTCACAAGAGGCGGAGCAGAGACTAACAAACGTTACCGACACGGTGGACAATGGTGTTCGCGTTCGCGTGGAAACATTCTATCGTCTCGAAGACTCCAAACCTGAGGCAGGGGAGTATCTCTTCGGGTATAACGTCCGCATTGTGAATGAGACGTCGAAGACCATCCAGCTCGTTGCCCGCTATTGGCGTATTCAGACAAAGGAGGGCCTCGTTTCCGAGGTTCGCGGCCCCGGCGTGATTGGCAAGCAACCCGTGCTGGAGCGCGGTGAGGAGTTCACTTACACTTCGGCATGCCCCATAAAACTCAAGAGGCCTGCTGCGGCGGGCGAGTTGGTTGGGTCAATGGAAGGCTCGTACCGGTTTGTGACTGGCGCATTGGGTGAACTCAGTTTCGAAGTGAAAATTGGGCGCTTTGGTTTCTTTATCTGAAAGAGTGACGGAGGCTGTACTCATTAGCATCGAATAGCTGAAAACCATTATCGTTCAGTATCCGCGAAGAAGAACCGATCCCGGTGTATATAAACGACACACCAAACTCGCTGGTTTCCTGAAACGTACCATTTCGG
>Ga0078972_1000967_pt1 | contig 115801 bp, 208 predicted proteins | sample YelNatPaOPGAMG01_FD_67568 | JGI IMG/M metagenome (GOLD analysis project Ga0078972, IMG submission 67568) | Hot spring thermophilic microbial communities from Obsidian Pool, Yellowstone National Park, USA - OP-RAMG-01 (SPADES assembly) (version 2) | ecosystem: Environmental > Aquatic > Thermal... | reverse complement strand
GATACGGCTATATGCCGTATCTAGGGGCTGGTTTGACACAGCCCTTAACTCGGTAGGATGAGGGCTACGAAAAGCCTAACGAACCGAGAATCTCCCGACTTTAAGTCGAGGAGAGTGTCAAAAGCTCCATCCTCTTCCATCTAAGGTTCATAAGCTCCCTAAAAACATCCTCTCTCTTCTTCTCCCTCTCCATAGCATGCACCCGAAAAATAAAATTTTAGTAGGTTATGGATATCTTAAGAGGCTCCATCTTGTTCTTAACCCTCGCAAGTATCGTCACCTCATGTACATCATATCCTCTTCCACAGAAAAAGCGTGCAAGCATCATTATTGCACTCGCATAAGCAGTATCCCTGTCCTTTGGGCTAACATTGTTCACAATAACCTGATTGATAGTCTTAAGCCTCTCATCCAGCTTATCGAAGCCGGATATGAGGCGTGTAGCCTTAACAGCCTTCTCCACGAAAACCACCCGAAAAAAATTAGGGTTTATTTGACCCCTTCCGCCTCTTTTTTTAAGCCTTCTGCAAACTCCACTATTTCATTCAAGTTGTTGAAGAATATGTTTATTTTGTTATCGATTTCATCACTTAATTGTACAACAAACAGGTCTTCATCTATTTTTATCACTTCATATTTTGTAAGCTGAGATAAGCTTATATCTATCATTCACTCCACCCGAAAAAAATATGTGGGAAGGTTTAGGGTATTATTGGTGCAATGTACACGCTTATGTATGATTCTGAGTTTATAAAGTAGTGTACTTCGATTGGCATGTCGTCTCCGTAAAGTTTTAGGTCAACGAAATCTGTTTTGAAGGCTCTTAATATATCGAGCAGTTGAGTGTGCCTGTACGTTGACTTAACCGGTGTCATGCAATCCAAGTGTATTAGTATGTCTGACGCCCTATCCAACGTTACCTCGGAAGTTGTTTCCCCAGTCTTTTTTACCACAACCTTGCCATCGTCAGCCTCGAAGGTTATGTAATCGTAGTCGTGTATCTTGTCGTCGACAAGTTTTAGAAAATCCTTCCTTAATATTCTGAAAGAGCATTTAGGTTGCCCAAGAGACAGTTCTCCCTCAAAGAACCTGTATTTGTCTTGCCCAATGTAGTCGCTGGATAGCGTGTTTATCTCGTATGTTGTATAGTTGTCCGGTCTGAAAACAATCCTATCCTCGCTCGGAACCTCCACCAGCACACTTTCAACCTTTCTCCTCGAAAGAACCTTCTGCACTATCTGAATCGGTACAGCCATCTTCGCCTCATAGGATGAATCGCCTGAAGATGGTCTTATCACAGCCTCAAGCAACATAGTGTGGTCACCGCTCAGCTCCCTAACAATTATGCCGTTGTTCACTCGCATGTACAGGTCTTCATCGAACTCCTTTACAAGAGAAAATAGGTTTATCAGGTCGATTGTGTCGAAAACGAACCTCATCGGTGGAACAAAGGCTTTTACATTCTTTTTCTCTTCCTTCTCTTCCTCTTTACCGAAGTCCTCTGGAAATATTATCTCCTTCAACTCCGTAGCCTGCTTCCTCGACGCCCTAACAGACTTTAGTGAAGCGATTTCCTGATAGTGTTGCCTGCAAAGTTTGAATGGTACGCCTTCGAGAGTATATGTTCCAAGTGCCTCAACACCCTTCTTCCCTTCTTCAGCACATAGCCTACACGGTTTAGCGGTAGCCATCTCGGACAGAACCTTTGAAAGGATAGAATTTATGTCAACGCTCATAAGATTTTTTCACCCGAAAAAAAGGGGTTAATCGATTTCCCCTGTTGGAAGGATTTGGTAGCTCTCCGTATAGTATGTGGTTCCGTTAACGTCTGCCGTAGATTTTTTTATCTTCCAGCCACGTTGCTTGGCAAACTCCTTCAATTGCTTAAGGCTTTCAAATGTGAACCAAACTTGTGCATTGTTTTCTATAAGAAGATATCTTTTAGACTTCACCATTTTTTCACCCGAAGAAAAAATGGGGTTGCCAGTCATCTCTATGACAGTGTCCTCCATGTCTATTTCCCCTTTATCGTTGTACCAGCATCCGCACCATGCACAATGGTACCATACTACTGTCCCAATGTCTTCGCTTGCCTCTTGGTCAATCATTTGGCTTCCGCATTTTGGACACTTGCTTCTACGATTAACTGCAACCTCTTTATCAGCCATTTACGGCACGCACCTCCGACTTGTCCTTCTTTCCCATAAGAAAATCGGTCGCATCAATATCGTTTTTGAACAGGGTTTCACCACATTCGGGGCAAGCGTATTCTTCATTTTCGAAGCCCCATGATGCATCAATCCACAAATACCCAAGCTTCCCGCTTTCTTCAAGATATACTATAAACGTTTGTGTTTGTTTTGCATGCAACAGTAGCGTGTCTATCTCCTTTCCACATTTAGGACAATTTGGCATAATATCACCCAAAAAAATTTACGACAGTGTCGTAAACTTTTAGGTCGTCGTCCTATTTTTTACCTCTATTATTTCTGGGAACTTTTCTGCAAACGCATTTCTTACTTGCTCATCATCTTCTATGGCGTGCAGTTCCTTTTCAGAGACTTCGAATGAGTCGTATATGTAGCAGTTTTCCTCTTTCTTGTCCACGTATATGCTGAAGTTGCTTTCTGTAAGATAGTATAGGGACAGGTCTACCTTTTCAACGAAGTCAAGCTTTAGAGCGTATTTTGTGAAAAGTTCGCACTTGCCTTCGTCCACGTGGGATGTCCAGTTTATCGACTGTATTTCAATGCTGTTGAACTCACTATCATATTTTACATCCTCTGCTTTCGTCTCGAACACATCCCCTATTACTTTCATGAGCTTGTTTATGTCAGCATTAGATGCTCTTCTCTTAACGTACACGTGTCCAACCAAAAGTGTTTCCCAACTCAACTTATCCACCCGAAAAAAATTTAGTATTCTATCACGTACTCTTTAGTGTTACATAATTGTTCCTCTTCTTCTGGTGTTAGATTGTATTCTCCAGCCTCTATTGTAAAATCTGGTCTTATGGGACGTTCCTCGATTATCTTGTCCTCTGTCGTCGTCACACTTACAGTATAAACATCGAACTTAACATAGTCAACTTTTTTCACACCTTCACCAAGGTAGTCTTGCAGAGGTTCCTCAACTATTTTATTAAGCCCCTTTTCGTCAGTAACTATTTTTACTCTCGCAAACCCTCTTTTATTATTAAACCAAGATGTTATAACCACCATGCCTATAAGCTCGTACCTTTTCTTCTCCACCCTTTTTCACCCGAAAAAAATATAGGGAATTAGTATACTTCTTCATACGGTTCACTAAAATATCTTCTAATCTCATTTAATACTACATCGTCGACATCATTCCAATAGTATGGGAAATCTCTTTTGTTTATGTAGACAATTATATGCCTATCATCCTTTGTTGCACGCATGTAAATGTATCTATTGTATTCATATCCGTAGTCGTCAAAGAAAACATACCTGAAAGATACTGAGCATAGTTCACCGTTAAAGATTTTTGTGAACCTGTATGAATGCTTGTCAGCCAAATCTGACAAAATCTTTTCTGCACTCGCATTTACCCTTAACTTGTGTATCATTATTTTCCACCCGAAAAAAATATAGGGAATTAGTAGTCCTCCTTTATCAGTTCATACCCTTCTTCAATAACCAGTTCCATGAAACATTCTGCACATAGTCCAGCGTTCCCTTCCTTCACAAGTTTAACTGCTTCTTCCTTGCTGTTTGCGATGACATAAAGTTTTGTAGTATCCCAGTTGCATCCACCACATTTTACCTCTTCATTGCTCACGTAATTCCAGTCTTCTTCGTCTAAATCCTCTGGATATATGACAAAAACTTTCATTGGCTTGTCACCTCAACAGTCTGACCGTATCGCATGTTAGCTTCTTGCAACGTATACTCTACAACCTCTTTAAACCTCTCAAATGGCATTCTCTCCAAACTTAAGTGTTCTATGTAATGGCTTCGGTCAGGATTGTTTATATGGTATACGAATGTCCCATATCGGTCGTCGTTGAAGAACAGTAGCTCCCTATACTTGAACACTCCATCATAGCTTTTCAAAGCATTAAACAATCCTTTAAGGGTCTTGTATTCTCTTGGCTCACATAGGAACTTCTCCTGCTGGGTAACTATTGCCATTATATCTCCTTCGTCGAAATCGTATTTTCCACTAAGCCAACCGTTCCTGTAGACAATCTCTTTAACAATTCTCATTATATCCATATTTTCACCCGAAAAAAAATTTATGAAAGTGATTCGAGCAGTCTTTCGATTGTCTCATCAACCTTTACTTCAACAGTCTTCGTCTCAGTCTTAAGCTCCTCTACTTCGGTAATGGTTGTTCTTGTAATATTCAATGACTCCATAACCTTCAATCTAAGCCTCCTTTTTGTTAGACCGCTGTCAACCATCACTACACCAGCACTTTTCAGCTTAACATACCTTGACGCCGCCCACGAGCTTGGAACTGAACGGCTTTCATACACTATTATAACTGACTGGAACTCTGTAACTAATTCAGTTACCTTTACCAGCCAATATTTTCTCCCTGTAACATGGGAAACCCTCTCTTCTGTCTCACATGCTAAAACTTCCCCTTCAACTGCATACTTGTTTACTTTAAACTCGAATGCTGTTATCTTCTCAAGCCTCTGTCTTATGGGCTCATATTTGCTGACGTCAGCATTACTTTTTTCGGGGACGGCACGATAGTGTATAACATTGTTTGGTTTACTGTAAGCATACCACTGATATTCTCCACCTGAAGCAGAATGTAATATTATTGCACCTTCATTATCTGACCATCCAACATTGTATTCTTGTTCATCTGGGTCAAATATTTTAGGTAGCACTTGGCTAATCTCCATTTTTCCACCCGAAAAAAAAGGAAGGGTAGGCTACTTTTCACCTAACACCTGCAACGCTACCTCTGCAACTTCATTACTTACTTTTTCTGCAAGAGATTCGTTTACAGCATCCATGATTTTCTTAAACTCATCCTCCGATATTTTTCTTCCAACCAACTGTTCAACGTCATGCTTGAAAAACCAGTTTGGTATAATCACCTTCTCCTGAGAAAGAGCCGATAACACCTGATGTAATATCTTATCTGCCTCTGACATATTTTCACCCGAAAAAAGGGGGTTAGATAATGTTCGCTATCGGCTTAAGATTTTTAGGCTCATACGCTACATTACATTTTGGGCACACGAAGAAGTCAACCCATAAAGTCTTCAAATCAAGGGGGTAAACAGGCTGAAGCTCAACACCGCATTTTGGACATTTTGGCAACATAATAACACCCGAAAAAAATAAAAATTAGCCACAGTATACGATTTCACCTTCAAACGTTATACCATATTTTTTGAGAACCCTCCTGAGTTTTTTTATGTCAGGCTTCTGGGGAAAAAATACGGTTATTTCAAACATTGACCTGAACACCCTCCTCAACAGCAGTTTTAGGGGTAATCTGTTTTATACTGACTTCTACACCAAGCTTCTTTAGAGCCTGATAAAGACGCTCAGCTTCCCTGAAGCACTCTGAACCCTGAAAACCACTGTAATCGATTTGAACGCTCCCATCATCCTTTATAATCACTTTAATGCCTTTAGGCAACTGCGTTCACCACCAGCATATCTTTTACAGGGCTAACTGTAACTTGAGTGTAGCCCATAGACTTTAAGCCAACCGTTAATGCACTCGCAAGATAGTTTTTAGTAAGCTCTTTAGTTAACCTGGTAACCTCGTCCTCAAGCATGTAGAAGTCTCCGACGAAATGCACTTGCCCCTTGTCGTTAATAGTAATTCCAATTCCTCTCTTGAAAACATCGTTTTTTACAGCGAAAATAAAGTCCTTTCTAACGCTCCCCCAATAATCAGTTATAGCATCCGTAATCTGGAAGCCCATGGCTTGAAAAGTCTGCTTAAGCAGACTAATGTTAGGGTTACGGATGCTAACTTTTAGGATTGAATAGTGGCTCAAATTATCACCCGAAAAAAATATTATGGGAAAAATTTAAAGGTTATCGAATAGGGAAGCGATAACAGCATCTTCGGTCTGGGAAATCTGTTGCTGGAAATACGGGTCAGCGTTTTCAAGACTGTTGTAAATTTTTATGTATTCTTGAAGCCTCTTTTTACGCTCAGAAAGTTCTGGTTTTATCGTTTTCATAGCCTCTAACATTATCTGCGTTGTTATCGGACTATTTTCTTCAACAGCCAGCCAAGAAGCCTCGTTCACCAACTGCTCTAATTCGGCACCTGTCCACATAGATGTCATATCAGCAATTTTGTCCAAGTCCAAATCTTTAACAGGACGCTTTTTGACGACATTAAGATGAATATGTAATATTTCTTTTCTCGCATCACGGTCAGGAGTTAAGACAAGTGCTGTCTTATCAACCCTGCCAGGTCGAAGGAACGCTGGGTCAACTCGCTCCACAAAGTTTGTCGCACCTATTATGAACGCCTGCCTATCCTCACTCCCCAACCACTCGAGAAGCGAGGAGGTCAGGCGCGCTGAAACACCAGAATCGGTTGAAACCATCTGGCTCCTGTTCATTAGTAGCTGGTCGCATTCGTCTATGAAGACGACGACGGGAGCGAGAGCCTCAATCAAGCTTATAATTTGCTTGGCTCTCGCCTCCGTCTCACCAACTATACCTCTCAGGAAATCAGACGGTCTCAGATAAACAAAGGGAAGAGAAAGTTCTTTTGCAAGTGCCTTTGCAATCCAAGTTTTACCGCACCCAGGGTAACCGTATAAGATTAAACCCTTTGGTGCAGGAATACCATATTTCTGATATTGGACAGGGTTAAGAATCGGATTCTTTATGCGTTGAATAAGCCACCTTTTAAGGTAATTGTATCCTCCAACGGACTCGAACCCTCTCTTCGGCTCCTCAAGGGACAAGCCATAAGAAGAGAGGATTCTCGTCCTCATGGCACTGTAAACTTCAGGTTTAAAATCCCTGTGTTCAAAGAACGAGAGCCTTGAAGCAACGGAAATTTCGTGCAAAGTCAGTCCAGAAGACAATTGTATAATTGAAGGCAGGATTGTGTTGAAGTGTTCGTCGTCAGCCAAAGGCGTGTCAATGCCCTTGGCTGACGCTCCCTTAACAATTTCCTCCCTGACGCTCCTTACAACCCTCTCCCTTTCAGGAGGAGTTGAAATGGGAGGCTCTATCTCAACACAGAGCCTCCTCAGAGCCTCAGGGAAGAAACTTGTTGAAGCAGTGAAAACCAACACCGTAGACTGTTTAGCGAAAAGCTTATTGTTATGGCTCCAATATTGGAGCCAAGGTCTAACCGTTTCAGCAGTAGACGAAGTCAAAATAGTTTCAATGAGAAGTAATGTAGTGCTCTCAGTAAGCATTGTATTAAGTTGGTTGAATATACCGCCCACCAAGTCAACTTCAATAGGCTTCTCTCCCTCATCCTCGAATCTGGAGAGAAGCAGGACATGGGGGCGGTATATTACAACCTGTTGCTCCCCCTTCTTCGGAAGCTTTATTGATAAAGCCTCGTTAAACCGCTCAGGGTCAGCAGTCTGAACGAGGAACACGTTAGACTGCTGAGCCCTGCGGTGCTTAAGCAGAACGTCAATCCAGGACTCCAATGTTCACACCCGAAAAAAATAAAGTTATAAGCTTTCAAGCAGAGCATTAATCTTAGGGTCAATAACTTGGAGAAACGTCTTACTTTTTATGGTATCCTTGTGGTCGCTTAATAGTTGCCGAGCCGTCCTCAGAAACTCCTTATAAACTTGGATTGTTAAGTCGTCTTGGTCTGCGTGATTACAATTATACATTAGAGCCGTAAGCGTATTAATGTGCCTCTGGACGTTAAACTTCCTTTCAGACAAGAAAAAAGTTTCTTGTCTGAGATGGCTCTATCAAGAACCAGTCGTAATCCCCTTTACTTGGGTTAAATTGTCCCAAGCAAAGGGTTCTATGTATGCCCTGAAAGGCGAAAAACAGCCCTGTTAAAGCAAGAGGCCCACTAACAACTAAAGCAACCTTTTTGTCAAGCGGTATTTTAGATACCAAATCATATAGTCGCTTTGCAACTTCAGGAATTTCATTAGGGGAGAGAGCCTTTATTGCTGATACTCGCCTGACTTCCTTCTGCATCATATAGTCGGGTAAAGTCAAAGCTCTACCCACTTCAAGAACGACAAAGATGTCGGGTTCAAACTCTTGAGTTTGAACTCCATCCTTCGTCGGAACAAATACTTGCATATTTATTTCCACCCGAAAAAAATTTATGGGGATATTTAAATATTAACAGGAATGTTATGCTTTAAAACCTTCACATGCTCCTGCATAACCTTACCGTAGCCGTTGCTATATATTATTATATCATGTGATGGAATAATAATCTTCTCGTCAATTATAACTGTTGTAGCGACAAGCTCCAAGTCTAAATTATGCAGTTGAATAAATACTTTGTAGTTCTTCAATACTCTAACCATTTTCGCACCCGAAAAAAATAAGTGGATTTAACAGTATGGAGGCTTTTCCTTAACTTCTTCAGGCTCTTCAATCGTCCACTCTTTACCAGAACAGCCGTGCTTTTTAATGTAATCCTCTAACTCCTTTCCTAAAATAGTGTTTAATGTTACAGCACCAGATGGAGTTAGCACTACATGAACGGAAGACCTATCACCATCGGGAGCAATAAAATGAAATGTTAGCAGAAAAACCTCTTTACTACTCGAAATTTCGACACTGTTGCAGAATATTACCTTCACTTATGACACCCGAAAATAAAAAATTAAGAGGGGAAAATTAAGGAAGTTCATCGAAGTCGAGGAAATCAACGACTTTATAAGTGGAAACATCCAGGATAACCATTTCATATATGTGAAAGTATCCGCATGAGCACTTGTATCGTCTGATGAGTGACGTCCGCAGTGCTTTTTTGGTTTTAGCACTACCTGAGGTTTTGTCAAAGGGGTCGCACCATTCATACCGTTGGTGCAATGAGCACCAACGGACAAAGATTGGAATTTCCGTCCAATGCTCCCACCCTTCACGCTCGCATATTTTTGTAGCTTCTTCTATGAAATCCCGTTCTATACGCATATACACCCGAAAAAATATAGTGGGTGGATAAGGTTTTTACACTATGCGAACCTTATCCTTCCTCAACGGGACGAGACGACCGTTTTGTGATATAAATATATGGAACAGGCTCTCGTCCACGATTTCCCTTTTCAAGACAACTACTTTCATACCCGAAAAAAATAAAAGGGGGGAAGTTTATTGAACCTTCCACTCTGGAGGCAAAAGTTCATATGCCTTTAGGGCTTGTTCGACCGTCTCTTTCCGTAATTGGGCGATTTTCTTAAGAAGGGCTTGTTTCTCCTTGTATTCATTTAGTTCAACCACTTTCTGGTATGCGGTGAGTTTATCCTGGTATTCTGGGCAAGAGGCTTTGAAAGCCTCAAGTTTCTCCTTATACTTCTTTGATGCGGTAGTGTATTGTTGATATTCCTCGGTCTTGCTTATTATCTTCTGAAGGTCTCTCGCTTTTGCTCGGAGTAATTGCATAGCATGCACCGTATTAGCTACTGAAACCAGTGTAGTAATGGATGCGTTGAGTTGGGCAGTAATTTTTTCTTCTACTTGGGTGTTGCTCATATTTCCACCCGAAATAAGTGGGCTTGCGAGGTCATAGGGTTTCCCTCCTACTCCATACCCAGACAAGGCTTCCTCTATCTGGGTATGTTGCCTCCACCCCCACACTCGGAAGGCTCTTCAACCATAGCCTTTATTGGGGTTTATGGCTATGGCTTCATCAAGGCGGGTGCACCTCCTACCTTACGGTAGGGTTGCCTCCGAGCTTCGGAGGGACTGAGTAACGTAGCACGGCTACGGGAGGTTAGCCGTCGTAGAGGAGACCTTACGGTCTTACCTCTCCTGTTGGGTGATAACAGGAAGTCAGCCCAAATAGGGCTGACCGACGCTAACCCTACTCGCAAGCCCCACCGTGCGGACGTTTCCACCGTATATACCTCGCCCCCGCCCCAACGTCCGCCCTTGCATAAAGGCGAATAACGAGGTCGGGCATTTCTTGCCCTAATTGCATTCACTCAAAAACCCTTAAGCACGGTGCTAATGCTTAAGGATTTTATCAACGTGAATGGTTGAACCAATAAGGTTCAGCCCCAACCTTATCGGTTCAACCGCACGCATGCGGTAAAAGTCCTTATCGGTTCTTTTATCGCATGCGTTCGCATTAATATTTTTTTTGCATATTAATAAATTTTTTGGTCAAAACAATTTAACAAAGAAATAGTTTGTCTTTTAGTCAAAACATTCTTTTGACTAACGAAAGTAAAAAATTTTTTTTAAAAAAAATTACATTATCTCTAATCCTCTTCCTATCATTCCAAGCATACCCTTACTGTCTATTAATTTTATACATTCAGGTGACACAATTTCCCAAAGTTCCACTTTATAAATAACCCGCCTATAACTTTGTATTAAACGATGTGCAATCACATGAGAAAAAACTCCTAAAGGTGGTTCAGAATAACCGTCCCATTCAAGAGCTTTACCCCTATAATCGATTGCAAATGTAAGGTATTTCCACTTTCCACTACGCATAGTATCTAATATTTCATTAACATCCTTTTGTGAGAAGCCTAATTTGTAAAGATATTTATTTAGGTCAGGCCCACAAAGCACGCTAACACCACCCCTATCTTCTCACCCTATACTTTTCTATGAACCTTTTGTGCATCCGCTCTTCATGGGATAGGAGAAGCCACGCTCTTGCGAGGACAAGGTCCTTAGGCTTTCCCCTTCTAATGTATGCGTTAGCTATCCTACTGTACTCTAAAGCCGCATCATCCTCATCCCTAATCAAGTCCTCAAGCTTTCCCAACACGTACTCGTCAGGGTCACCTATCTCGGACATACCTAAGATTTAGCATCAGACGTTTATAAAGATTATTTAGAACGCTGTCAAGGGCTAAAATTGAGCCTATGACACCATGGTGTCTTCAGCCCCTGATCCGTCCCCCGAGACTCTATATTGTGCCTCTTCCAAGTCTAGCGAACTTTTTGTTCACCCAATCGAGTACAGATTTCGCCATATCCTCTATAACGGCTGGAGGAATCTCGAACCATCCGCTTACGACTCTTCCGTCAACATAAATTTTTGCGTAATACAGTACAGGATAGTATCCAATGTCTTCATGTATTTTAATTATCAGTTTATATGTTGGGAAAGTGAACTCTTTATAGTAAATGTCTTCTATCGACCTTTCTGGGACTTCCCATTCTTGTAGTCTCTGTTGACCAATTACCTTACGGAATAGCTTACCTGGGTACCAGGTCATCAGTATCGGTATATGGTCATCGGTATAAAAGTTTTTCTTACTTTCATAGTTCGTAAGTAGCTAGTCCTCTCAAGCCCATCTCCCTGAAACGCTCAGACAAAGGTATGATGGTATTACGGTATGAACTATTTGACGCCGAACACACGAAGGTATTTTCCACGGAACTTTTCGTAATCGGCTTCAGCTCTACTTTGAGCCTCTTCCGGAGACATCCCCATGTACTCGTAAACTCTTTTCCTAAAGAAAACGAACCTATCTTTTCCAAGTTCTACACGCTGTTTAAGACTTAAAGGACCCTCCCTTTTTCTAGGCTTCAAACCCTTTTCTCTTAGAAGGTCTATTCTCGCATTATAGATTGCGTTTATCCGTTTAACAGCCTGCTCGACAGCCTTCTGCCTATTCTCCTCTAAACGCCTTATCCTTTCTTCAACCGAAAGACGTTTTGGCATGGTATATACGGGTACATTACCCAAATTTAAACTTTACGCCTTAAATATGTATCCGCAACTGAGGCACACGTACTCGTTAGTGTACTTGTCGAACACCGTCAGCTCACTCCCACACTTTGGACAGCGTACACTTTGAAATCTGAGGCCATTAAATTTGAACAGGTACATTGATTTTATACCGAGCCTCTTCTTAAGCTCCTCAAACTGTTTCATCCTATCCTCCCACATTTTCATCCTCTCCTCACTAAACGGTCTAACCCTGTCGGGAACCGTTAGTGGGGGAACGTAGTCTGTCCTGTCCATTATAACCTTTCCTGGGCCGGTTGCAAGATCCCATTCTATAAGCTGAACCCTAACATGGATGCCTGTCCTAGCGTTCATGCTCCTTATAGCGTGAGCTCTTTCAAGCACCTGCCTGTATATTTTCGCAAAAACCGATTTAGCTATAGCCATCTGATACATTATATTAAACTGTACAATATCTCCGTTGATACGCTCAATCCTCTTTATGATGCTGTAGTTCCAGCTGTCAGGCTCAGGCTCTCCGTCAAGCCAAGCCTTATGCCTAACCCTATAAGGCATAACCTAAGTAGGATAGAAAAAGAATATAAATGTTTTCGGGCTTAAGGGTGAGAAATTTTCCCTTAAGCCCTAACCGCTTGCGTGCGGTTGAACCGATAAGGTTGGGCTGAACCCGAAAAACTCTTCTTATCTTGAATATAAAAGTTTTTCTATTCTATTAGAAGTATTTTTCTAGCACATTCAACATGATAGTATTTTGTAATGTTAGCGTAGTTTCTTTTCACAACAACCTTTTCTCCAACTTGAAGCGGTTTTTTGCACAGGTAGCATGTTAGACCATGCCTTCTAAAATATCTTCCACGCCTCACATGGGTCGCCATCCGTTCAGTTAAAACCTTTACTGCAACACGCTCTCCCTTCAAACACCTCTACCTCTTGGCTCAATCCCCTGAGCCTTAAGCTTACTGTATCTTCTACTTCCAAGCCTTGTAGCAGGATACAGTGCCGACTGAGGATGGTTCCACGCTGGGTCCGTAGCCTTCTCCATTACAATATAGTATAGGGTTTTAGTCTTGTACCCGACCCTAATGCTTTTCCTTTTAACAAGCCCAAGCTGGTAAAGCACGTAAAGGTACTTGAAGGTGCTGTGGTAGCTTGGAGCCTTGTACCCGAGGTTCCTCTTATACTCTTTAACGTAACGGTGCACTTCAGACGGTGTTGCACCGTTTGGCTTGGACATAAGGTAGTCCCTTATCAGTACGCTTGTCGCATGTAGTACGTGTCTCTCCATTTCATAACACCCTTAAGCATTCTATCGTATAAGGTGCATTGCCTAAAAGGTTCAAGTATGACTTCAGGCTTGCTCAGAAACTGTTGTGCAAGATGAGTGTATATGAGTGTTGGAGAAGTTGAAGCGTGTCCAGCGAACTTTGAAATGTCTATTATCGTTTCACCTTCGACAGCCTTCCACGTCAGCCTACTATGTCTTAGACTGTGTAGGGTGAACTGTTCTGGAAGGTTAAACGCTTTCCTAACGTTCCTCCAAAGATATGATGCCTCACCATCAGACATCCTTCCACCACCCTTCATCCAAGGCATGTAAGGTTTTGTAGTGAAAAGAGGCATACCGTATCCGATACCGTTTTTAGCAATATATCCTTCAACAACCTTGCACGCCCAACCGGACATCGGGAGAACGTTAAACGGATAAGATTTGGTTTTAAGCCTGTAAACGTTAGCCAAACGTGCCTGAACATCAACCCATGGAATGTTGGAGTCAAGAGGCCCAACGTTCAACATGAGAGCCTCACTAACCCTCAAGGCTAGGTCGTACATTACAGTCGCAAGAACCTTCATCCTCTCATCACTTATGTGGGCTATTAGAACCTTTAAAGCAGGCTCAGGAAGCCAAATTGGAACCTTTGCAACATTCTCTCTTCTAACAGGAACCTTGCCTGAAAGGTCGTTTCTTCCAATAAACTCGAAATAACATTTTAATGCATACGCATAAGTGGAAGTCTGTCTTACACCGTTCTGCCTAAGATACCTAATATACTCGACAATAGTGTTCTGGTCAACACTCTTAATAGGAGCACCACCAAGCCAGTCAAGAAACTTTCTAACCCTCCAAAGGTACTCGTAAACAGTTCCAGGCCTATAGCTTTCTTCAAGAAAAGTCTTAAACTGCTCCAGATTATACGCCATATCTTTTGACTAATACAGCAAAATATATAAACGTTTACAGCCAACATTAACCGTATGCCAATATTAGAAGACATAGTGGACAAGCTCAAAAACAGGCCCACCATACTTCTAAAAAAGCCAATACTCTCAACAGTCCTAGGCACGATAATAGTTGACAGCACCGTATACGATGGAGAAGTTGAAAAGATGAAGGAGGAAAAGATTAGGGAATGGAGGGAAAAAGGGTTTTCAGAAAATATGATAAACTACGCTGTAAAGCTTGCTGAAGACTGGACTGCGAAAATGGTGGAATGGTCTACAAGATACCTTCCACCCGAAGAAAAAGGAAAAGTGCAAAAAATTTTGGTGACACCATTATTCAAAAAAGGTTTAGAGGTTTCAGAAGATTGGCTAAAATCGATGTCTGCATAAAAAAATATGAAGGGGTTTAGTAGCCTCAGTAGGGCTACTCCTTCATCTTAACTAGCCATCTGGCTTTCCATTTATCTGGGTCTGTGCGGTGAGTAGCTGAGTCTATTCCTCTATTGTAGTTTGATTTTCTTGTAGGCCCAAATGGTAAAGCACCGTAACCTTCCTTCATTCTAGGCTTTGCGGCAGTCCAGCTTGAAGATATTGATGCGGCTTTGTTCGTTAGTTTTGTATAGCCCTTGTTTGCCATTTCCTCTAATGTTAGAGGCATATTCTACACCTTGAAGACACTCTGTTGCACCTGCTTATAAACTTTTAGAACGTTGTAAACTATGAGAGGGAGGGGGGTGGAGTATTTCTTTTCATAATCTCTATTATCCTATCAGCTTCATCAACGGTCTTCGCAAGCCTAGCAACCCTTACAGCGTCCCTTACATCTTTTGTTCCAACTTCCTTGAGAAGCTTGTACGCTATATGTTCCGCTAGAGCTTGGTCGACGCCCTCCCTTTTGACTAGAACGTTGACAGCTACCTCTACGAACTCGTCTGGAGCGTATTCGTTGAACGTTAGCTTAAGGAACCTGCTTCTCAGTTCAGGAGATATCCTGTGAAGGTAGTTTGCTCCAGCGAAAACCCATGTCTTGAAACGCCCTTCCCTACGCCTCTTGTACTTTGTTTCAACAAGTATGCCTGACTCCATTAGGGAAAGCAGTGCTGTAACGTTGTCTTGGCTGTCAACCTTGTCAAGCTCGTCTATTATAAGATACCTTGGGCTCTCCTCGAACATTAGCTCGTATATTCCAGCCTTGCTTAGACTGCTTCCTAGAACGTACTTTGACATTGGAAGCCTCTGAAGCTCTAGGAGGAAAAGGCTTTTTGCACTTCCTGGAACGCCTACGAGGAGGAAGTGAACGGGCTTATCCGACCTTAAAGCCTTCAATATAATCTCCTTCTTGTCATCATGTAATACTATGATTGAAAAAAGGTCTTCTGGAACCTTCACCTCTACCTCGACAGAACCCTTCTGAGATGACCTGAAATCCTCTAAAGCCTTTCTCACAGCGTCCCTGTCAACGAAACTGTACATTGTGCTCTTGTTACTCTTATAGCTTATCTTTAGAACACCTCTCATTACAAGCATGTTAAGCGTCTGAGGTGAAGCTCCAACCTCATACCATTCGAAACCAAGATAGTATTGGTTACCTTTATTCTCCTCCTCGAAGGCTAAAGCCTTCTCTATAACATCGACCACTTCAGGGTCATCATATAATACTGTTAAAGTTTTAGAGTAAACGTTAGACTCCATTAACCCCTCTCCTGAACCTAATTTTAGGCCTGCTCTTGCTTATAAACGTTAGCTCATGCTCGTGCTCACATATTTTACGCTCAAGCTCTTCAGCAGACCTTGCCGTCAACAGTTCACCGCACACCTTGCAAACGTACCAGTTCCTATGGTGAGAGAAAATCTTTGGTATATCTTCCTCGAAAACCGGGCCTTCGCTATCATACAATATGAACGTCCTATCACCCCTGTACACTATCCTAAACCGTGGACTCTTCAACTCAAAATGGTCACCCGAAAACCTTATATTATCTTTTTTGCTAACATAACTTTTATGCCGATAATCCTTCAACCGTATGCTTCAGCCTGCTATAACTTCAAGAAGTCTGTGAATGGAGATGAGAAAAAGATTACTGTTGTCATAGTTCCCTTGAGGATAGAGGAGTCTGGTGGTGTAACAAAGGTTTCTTGGGCGTGCAATTATGGAAAAGAATGTAGAAACTTTGACTGCGAATATGCTCATGGAAACGTTTAAATCTCCTCTTCAACAACATCACATATATGAGCGATGCTAAGGTGTCTGAGAAAGATAAGGCCTTCTATATAGCGTGTGCACTTTTAGCAATATACGGCTTATCAGGTGTAGCGGTCACATTAAGGTTTCCAGAATATTTTAAAGACTACCTTTCTGGGCTATCGAACTTTGTTGCACTTGCGGTAGGCTACTATCTTGGTTCAAAAAAGTCTTAGGATAATCTGGGTTAAAAATGTGGCGATAACGCCTGCCAAAACATACCATAGCTTTGAATCTATTTGCTCAACCTTCTGCTTCAAATAGTCAACAGACTTTTCTAGAGCGTTCTGCCTCTCTTCCAACCTAGCCACCTTAACCTTCAATTCACTAAAATCTGAAATAAAATTTAATACAATCGGGTCATTCTCATTCAACCTTTTATTATCACTGCTCAAACCTCATCACCCCATATATTCATGTGAACTGTTGCCTCTGCACTTGATTGAACGTATAAAGTTTTACCTACTGGGCCTTGCGGGTTACAGTCTGTCAGGTTCATTGCAACAGTCCCTTTCCCAGGAGCATAGACTGACATGAACCATGTAGAGTCCCAGTAAAAGTTAAGCCACACATCCGTGTCAGAACTTATAAGAATAAACTTTATCCTCAAAGCTTTACCGGATGAAGGAGTGTAAACAGATTGTGTTGCCGTTGTAGGAGTAAACTGTATTTCTCTAACTATCTTCTTTGAGGCGACTGGTGAAAAGTGTTTGACTATATGCAAGTCTATCGCCTCCACCAGACCTTTGGAATAAGCGAGTTCCATGCTACAATTATTCTAGCCTCGCTTCCAGCCTCTTGGGCACTGTTTGTTATAAACAGTTCATTTATAATGGTGTTGTTCATGCCTTCCCCCTCCTTTAATGTTAGTGTAGGAGCACCTGTACTATTTAATTTGACGGTAAGCGGTTCTCCTACAAGCCTTGAGATTACAAACTGTGTTACAAACGGTGTCTGACCCTTAAGCCTAGACTGTATTCCTAAAGGTTCATCGTTTCTTTCAACACTTAAGTCTATTACAAACTCGAACTCTTTGTCAACTAGTGAAATAAGGTCTATAGTATATTGTAGTCCTGCAGATGGGGCTACATCCTTATCAGTTTCCACTATTGTACGCTGTTTTTCTTCAATCTCTAAAATTTTTGTTAAAAGCTCGTTGGTCTTCTTCTGGTTCTCGATTAGAATTATGAGTAGCTCATCTATTCTAGTAAACCAGTCTTTAATAGGCTCCCTTGGGAAAGCCATTTTATTCACCAAGTTTTCTGTCTAATAGGAGCCTTTAGACGTCGTTGTCCCAGTACACTACTGAAACATCAATTTGTGATGTTCCTACAGCTCTAAGGTTAGCTCCTCCCTCTAACGTTATCAGAGGGCTTTCAATGTCATAGGTTAATGGAATCTGTACTAAGGCAGTCATGCCAACCGGTATTCCTCCAAATAGTAGGGTTGATGTCGAGTTAACAATCTTGCTTAAGGACATTGTTACAGGTTGCGTTGTTCCCCCGCTTGCAAATATTGCTACAACATATCTAACCTTTCTATTAGGAACGTTTGAACTAAATAGGTTGCTTCCGTCTGATGTCGCAACACCTTTTGCCACATTAAGCCTTTCTCTTATAAACTCTTTTTCAACCATTTTACTTTAGCACCTCCTCAAACTTTATTGGAGCTATATCCCAGTCTTTTGCAAGTGTTCCCGAGAAAGGTTCAGCCCTGTCTCCGAATCCTACGGTCAAGAATGCTGCTGGAACCTCACGGTTCACTATCCTCCTTATTATCGGATTATCTCTTTTGAAGAACTGAACCCAGTATACTGCGAATGTTAGGTTAAGTACGGGCTGTATTTTTCTCGAACTATCCTTATTATAGTATTCTGCTGAAATGTGTGTTCGTGGTGGAAGCACTATTTCAACCCAGTCTGTTGGCTCATCGTATGGGCTGTTAAGTGAGTTTATGTACCCGAAGTCGTCTCCAGATGCGGGTCTTATTGGGTCAACGTTAGGAAACTTTCCAGGTATCTCTTTTCCTTCAGGAAACCTTAGGTACATGTTTATCTGCTGAGGCTTTATTCCAATGCTTCCGTGAATAAACCATGGATAGCCACTGTTTGTTGTACTGTCAAGGTAAATTATTTCGTTTTCAGTGTTCCTCGGGTCCCTGAACCTTAGTTCACCCATGTGGCTACCAGGATCTATTAAAACTGCTGCTCCATTTGAGTCTATTACGGGATAAGGCTTATATTGGCACATTCTTCTCCTTATTGTCCTCCCGAACAGGAAGCCTTCAGCAAACTCTAGTGCGAACAAGTAGTTCGTCTCAAGTATCTTATCCACTATCTTACATATTCCCAAACTACCACCTCTTATTATTGTTTTTAAGGTGTTACAATTCTTATATAAATAGTTATTGTTTTTATTTTGACTAAAAGTTTATAAGTTCTAAAAATAGAATACTATGGTATGAATATAGGTTGGGTTTCTGCACCAATATCCGCTACTACGGGCTACGGTCTTGTTTCTAGAAACATCTGCTTTAGGCTAGCTGACTTAGGATATGATGTCATCAACATTGGAGGACGTGGGACGACAGTAGTGTACGGTGAAAAAATAGTTTTCGTAAGCCCGAAGGGAAAACGTGTGCTGTCTCTTCCAGCATGGGGTTTCACCGGTGACAAGAACACTATAGAATACTATATTCAAAGGTACAAGCTTGACGCCATAATAAGTCTTTTTGATGCGTTTGCATTAGGATTCGGTAAACCTTCTAAGCCTTGGGCGGCATACATTCCAATAGACGCACCCCTTACAAAAAAATGGTACAACTATCTAACAAACCCTGACGTCATTGTCGCAATGAGCAATTTTGGAAAAAACGAGCTCCTAAAGTTTTTCCCACCGTTTATGATAGACTACATTCCCCATGGCGTTGACACGACAGTGTTTAAGCCTGTCAGTAAAAGAGGAAAAGCAAAGTTTAGGAAACTCTTTAACATACCTGAAGACAAGTTTGTAGCCCTTTTTGTCGGAGCGAACATGGGTGAACGAAAATGTATACCTCAGCTTATGATAGCGTTCAAGCGTTTTCTAGAAAAACATCCAGACTCACTATTGTATCTGATGACCGCTTTAAGAAACAGGTATCCTGAAGGATATGACCTTATAGCGTTCGCTGAAGAGCTTGGAATATCAGACAAAGTTTTAGGCCCAGCTTTCAATGTCGTAGTAGACCCTCTTGATGAAACCGAGCTTGCAAAACTTTATGCGTGTGCAGACGTGCTTGTTCTACCATCGTTCGGAGAAGGCTTTGGCCTACCAATAATCGAGGCTCAAAGTTCAGGTGTTCCAGTTATAGCGACAAAAAGTTCTTCAATAATAGAGCTTGTTGAAGGACACGGTTGGCTTATAGAAACAGTATCAGGTGACGAATGGATTGATGTACCCGTATGGATACCTTTGCTTGCACAATATAATGTTCCAAAAATAAGCAGTATCGTTGAAATGTTATGTGATGCATACGAGAACCCTTCAAAAAGGGCTGAATATGCTGAAAAGTCTAGAGAGTTTGCACTACAATATGATTGGGACAATATTATGCCAAAATGGCGGAAGCTAATAGATGAAACATTAGCCAACATACCGTGATTGCCATGAAAATATTGTACCTAAGCTGCCATTCAATAAACGAGTACGAGGACATCAAAATGTTCTCTGAACTTGGGCACGAAATAGTGTCACAGGGAGCGTACAATAATCCTGAAAAACCCGGAGACAACCTGAGACCACCACTTCACGGAATATACTATAATCCTGAAATGGCTGAGCTTGCTAAAACACTTTACTGGGACTACACCACAACATCAATAATACCTAAAAAGCTCATAGAATGGTGTGACATAATATATATTCTTGGAATACACCAGTGGCTTCTAACAAACTGGGATAGGATTAAGCATAAGAAGGTTGTTTTCAGGTCAATTGGGCAAAGCATTCCATCAACCGAACAGATACTAGCAAAGTTTAGACGAGAAGGTTTAAAGATTGTAAGATATTCTCCAGTTGAAAGGAGGATACCTGGATACTGTGGAGAGGATGCACTAATACGATTCTATAAGGACGAAGACGAATACAAGGACTGGAACGGTAAAATAAGCAGGGTTATAACAGTAGCACAGAACATGAAAAACAGAGGATGGTGTCTCCACTACGACATTTTCGAGAAGGCTACAAGAGGCCTTCCAAGAACATTATATGGTAAACAGAACGAGAACGCAGGAAAACTTTTTGGCGGATGCCTAAATTATGAAGAACTTAAGCAAGTGTACAGGGACAACCGTGTCTTCTTCTATACTGGAACACATCCAGCACCATATACTATGGCTTTCCAGGAGGCTTTTATGACCGGAACGCCAATAGTGTCTATTGGAAAACAGCTTGCAGGATGGGATCTTGAAATACCAGAGATAATAGAAAACGGTGTTCACGGCTTCTGGTCTGATAGCATTAGGGAACTGCACGAATACACTAAACTTCTACTTGAAGACTATAATCTTGCAAAAAAGATTAGTGAAAACGCTAGAAAGAAGGCTATTGAACTTTTTTCAAAACACAAGATTAGGGAACAGTGGAAGAACTTTTTTGACCAATTGGCTTAAGGGTTTCAAGCCAACCCCTTATTTTTTCAGCCTCCTTATCGAAGTCAACATCCTTTCTAAACTTTTCAGCAGTCCTCTTACACATTTCATTATGTCTGTCAGGGTCTGAAAAATATTTTATTTTATTAATGTTTTCAACCATTGTTCCAGCATCAAGGTCTATACAGTTTACTGAATCCTCATAAAGTATACCCTCTAACGTGTTATGTTGTCTAATGAAACTGCTTTTTATTATTACGGGTCTACCGCATGATAGGGCCTGCCTTGGAACAAATCCTCCGCATCCGGTTTCTTTAACATGCCATACGAACGCTGAATCCTTTATAGCCTGAGGCATCATATTGTTTCCTATGACACCATCTCTTCCAAGTATACCGTGCATTTTGAAGACAAACTCTGGAAGAGCCCTTTCATACCTGTACCATAGTGTCCGCTGTATTTGACCCTGTTCGAGACAGTTTATGAAGCTTTTAATCACATTATGGTTTTTTGGAGGCTCATAGCAGTATGCTCTATGATGTTCAGGAAAATATTTTATGTAGTTTACATTCGGTGGCATGGGCTCGTCAACTGCCATCATAACGTTTTTCGCATACCTTGGTACAACATGAATGTTTCCAATCTGCATAATGTAAACTGCTTCAGGCTTATACTTTTTACATAACATATAGTATGCTTCATCATGTCCATGGTATGTTGCGATAATGTATTTGAAATCCATTTTAAGAAACTTGTCGAATGTTATAGCCTTCTGAATATAGTATCCGTCTGGGAGAAGGCATGGTATATGGTAAACGCCATCTTCGACAGTTACCTCACCATACCTGTGAACCTCGTGCTCGTGAGATGGCTTTGATGGTGATGGTACACCTAGAAACTGCTCTATGGTGTCAGGGGCATTATTGTATGGTTCAGCAATCTTCCAGAAACCTTTGTAAAACCAGTCCCATCCAATAGGCCTATACAGTTTCATACCTAACCTTTCTTCAAAAAGTAGGTGAAGCGAATAGTATAGGTCTCCATGATGATAGTCAGCTAAAACATTCATTTACTTCTCAAAGTATCTTAACCAACTATGCTTATAAAGTTTTAGTTCTATTTTATGATTATTAGTGATTGAATTGTCTTCAGCTTCTTGTATATTTTTTCAAGCTCATCTAATCCAACTTCTGTTGAAACCACTAACGTTGCGGATGTACTCTGTGCTATTATAACCGTAACATTTTCTGACTGTTCTATTGGATTAACATAGTTTCCAAGGTCATCTACTGCAAGAAGGTTCCCTCCCCTGACAACACATAATGTTGGCGTAGCCCTCTCCTCAAATTTAAGCTTCCATCCAAGAAGCTTCAACGTTATTGCTACATACACATTTCCACCTAGAGGCTCTTTTCCAGAAGCTTCAGCAACCTGCCCCCATTCGAGGTGGTCATCTTCCCAATCTCTTATAGCATTTATAAGCTCTTGAATTGTTATATCCGTGTCTGGTGCCAAAACTGTTATTATACGGTTTATTGGATCAAAATCAAATGTAGCCATTTTACCTACCTATAATCCGCTAACACAATAATTTAAATTTTTTCTAAAGATAAGTTTTTAAATATGCTGAACATGAATTTAATTTAACATGAACATTGTTGCAACAATTCCCGTATGGAACTGTGACGAGACGTTAGAAGATTGTCTAAATTCATTGAACGGTAAAGTTGATGGGATAATATTGTTTGAGGGAAAATGGAAGCTTAGAGAATATGGTTCACTACGTTCAACTGATAGGACAATTAATATTATAGAAGATTTTTCTAAGCGGACAGACTCTTTTGTTATTCTCGTGCAAAACCTGAAGCCTGTACTAGAATCCGAGTGCAGAAGTTTTATGTATTCTATGGTTAGGAAAGGAGACTGGATTCTAAGCGTAGACTCGGATGAGATAATATTAGAATGGAATGTTGACAGAGACTTCCTCTCCAAAACTGATGAGAAGGCTTTTAGAGTACATTATATCACAAAATCAAATCTTATAAGTTATGTTCCAAAGTTTTTTAAGAGGACAGAAGGTTTAACATGCACGGCTGACCCGATGAGACTATTGGACTTTGAAGGTGAAATAGGCTATCGATTTGCTCCGCCAATAGACATAACATTAAGACATCACTTTCTATGCAAAACAAAAAAGAGCAAAATTGGATGGGGAGAATACATCATCCACTTGCAAGAGTATATTCAAAAGTTTGGAGACCAGATAATTAACCCAGCACAGATTAGTGACATTGTAGAAGTAAAGGTTCTGAATGGAAACTATGACGCTAACGTGTCCTCTCTCATGACAACTGTCATATAGAGTCCATAAAATGTTACAGTCGAATATGTTTCATAGGGAAGATATCTCTTGCCTGGAGGAGATGACTTTCTCACCCTAACTGTTACAGGCGTATCCTCTTTATACACGTATGTTGTAGATGCTTTACCGTAATCGTCTGTTAAAGTGTTCAAAATTTGAGTATATGGCGGGTTTGCGAGGAAAACTGCTACCCTCGCATCCTTTATCGGATTCTTACCCTCGTCTATGACGGTAATTTCAATTTTAACTTCTGGTTCTTCGAGTGCAAAATCTATTCCAAACTCTATGTACTGCCAGCCCGCACATCCACCCCATGTTGAAAGCGTTTCCATAACAGATACTAGTCCAACCATTTCACCACGTCTTACAACGATTGGGCTTCTGTTTCCGAACCTGTGCCCCTTAATGTTACAGAACCTTTTTCTGATAGTGAATCCTATATCGTCTCTTGACTGTCCTACTGCGCCTGTCCTAATTTCTGGAAAGAACGCTCCATAGTCTGGGCCGAGAAAGTCTCTTGTATGAAGATAGCATACACCTTTTGGTGCACCAACACCACCTTCTGCGGCGTATACTGGTGATATTGGCTGTATAGGAAACACTGGAACGTCAGCGTAAACTTCAACATCATCCGATGAAACGTCTGGGTTTATGCTATCATATTTTATAAAATTTGACACCCTCCTGTTTACATCATACAATGAGTTTAAAGCTATACTTCCTAATGGAACAATCTTAAAAAACGGAGTGTCCATTGTACCAATATTGCTTATAATAATCGAACGTATTTTAACCGTCCTTCCTGAACCGCTTTCGTTTACAAGTGCAATAGGACATATTCTGTCTCCTCCAACCATTGCAATAAACGATGTAGTATATGTTGCTTCAGGTGTGAAATCTAATGTGAACGTTAAATCAACCCTTACAGGAACTATTACGTTTGGGAAAGTAGGATACACTATAAACGTTTCTCCTTCTCTTACTGTAATAGGTTGCTCGTATAAAGTATATCTTTTATGATACAGTGACGAGCCTACACCGTTTCTGAAAGTACCCTGATTTAATGCCATAAAAGTTGTCAAAGGAGACGTTGTGACACTATAATATAATGTTCCACTACGTATACCATAGGGTGTTCCACTGTATTGACAGTTTCTGTACACGTGAACTTTATCTGGAACATTAGGTGAAAGGGAATCCATTTTAGCAAAATCTTTGATTTCCTCTCCTAAAACTGTTCCAGACAGTTTTGCGGCAACAATAGGCTCTACTGCTCTAGCAGTAGAATATACGTGTGCTTCAATAGAATATATTTTTAGAATGTATTTGCTCTCTGGCTTATTATAGAATGCTATCAGAGCGTTTCCACTACCACTCTGCCAGAGAAGAGAGTCGTGTAGGCGGTAAAAGTATTTTGCCATATAGGATACTATGATGTGCTGACTGTTATCTCAAAGTACATGTCAACGTATCCAACGGTGGTTGTTCCAGTGTGTGCGACTTCAAGACCTTCTCCTTCCCTTAATGTTATAGGTTGAACGTCGGCTTCACCGTATCCGGCATCCCATACACATGATAAAACAGGTATTGTTTCAAACTCATCCCATGTTCCTGTACCAACGGCTGGCTCATCGTTGCTCCATACTAGTCTTCTAAAAACTTGACCGGATACTGGTGATGTTGTACCACCCGTTGCCGCAACTATTTGTGCCGGAGGAGTTTCGTTATTACTGTCATGTTTTACAAAAGTCAATGACGTTCCACCAGAAAGAGAACTTATCTTTCTTATTTCGAATGTTGTGAGAACACCTGTTACTGTCGCTGTCTGGTTGTTTAAAATGAATATTCTGTAAACTCTAACAATTCTCCCTGAACCTGCACCATTGAATAGTGCAAGCATACTTTTTCCTGAAGCAAATGTTATTCCAGTAGTTCCAACCGTATATGTTGGGTAAGACATACTAAAACGTTAGAACCCACATTTATTTATATTTTTATGCCCGGGTTAAGTTTTCTAAAGTCTTCTATTGGATACCATTCTTTCCAAACTCGCCCAGTTTTACCTTGAACTTCTACTTCAACATATTCTTTTGTGGTAAAGACTCCGCCGTGGACGGCATCACGTATTTGATGATTAATCTTCTTTATCGATACAACTTCCCTTTCTTTACCGTTTATGTCTATTATCTTCATCTTATGTCACTATATTGTCTACTGTCCTAATTGCTGTAATGGTTGTTGTCCCATCCGCAAACGATGCCGCCACCTGAAATGGAATATATCCTTTCTTTCTTACACGTGCAACAATATATTTGGTTACTCCCGAATACTTTACTGTAACTTCAGCGATACCGCTTGAATTAGCATAACCGTCTATGTATGGAACGTATGCTCTATCTCCTGAATCGTACGCTCTATTGGTTGTCCCTGAAATGTAGAACCTCTTTTCTGACCTGTTTATTGAAGTATAATTGTATATGTCCTCGCCCTGTGTTTGAAGGCCGTAATCGTATACTACTCTTATCACACCCTGTTCTGGACAGTCGTCAGCCGGTGTCGTTGTAACCTCAATATAGTTTACGCCCGCATTCTGTGATGCAAGAGTATATTGGTCCTTCTTTATGTCTGTACTTCCTGAACCAGTAGATTCTGCAACAAGAACTCTGTCAACATTTGGTATCATTGAAACAACCCTTATAGTTGACCTCAATGGAGGATTCTGTGTAACATTGTTTGCATCAATTAGTGAAAACATTATAGCATCTAATCCACTAATATTCTCTATCCATACACCTCTTGCACCGAAGAACTTTCCACCAGCAAATGTACCGTATGGTGACGCTTTCTTTACCTGACTGTATGTTGTTACAGCTTTCTGGTAAAATTCACCGTTATACTTGTACACAGTGTCTGTTCCATTGGTTGGATATGTTGTAATTGTTGAAGTTCTCCTCGTTATCGCTTTCACAAACTCATATAATTCTGAAACCCTTTTTCCTCCAACATCGATGACAACATTGTATGGTTGTGGACCGTTACCGTTGTCAAGGTCTTTGTTTATTGTTGTAGCAAAAGAATATGTGCCAGCAGTAGCCTGAAACGTGTTTACTACAATTGAACCGTTCACGTAAGCATAGGTTGTTGTACCAACTTTAATCGGGTCATTATCATTCCATGTGCCAGAAACGTTTGTTACAAACAAGATACCCTTTGAACCCTGTTGCTGAGGGTCTTGTATCACCCGTCTCACAACAGCAGTTGCACCCGCACCATTGTTTATCGTATCTCCGACATTGAATAGGTTTGTTTGCCCATCAAATTTTATTTCTTCACAAATTTCTATTGTTTCTCCACTTTGGAACACTCCTTCAACGTTTGCAAGAGTAAATGGGCTTGAAGTATTTAATATAAATGCAGTTGCATGACTTGTTTGCCCATGAATTACCATGTGCTTGACTGGATTATCTCCAGAAGCATTACTATAAGATAATGTGCCGTTCACGTGCATTACTCTTATTGTATCCATGTAGTTTAGAACTGTTGAAAGAGCTGTTTGGTTATCGAGGTCGTTTGCGGTAGCCAATGGTACAGCGTTTCTACCTCCAGCCGACAGGTCGATTTCATAGTAATCATATAGGTCAGTGTATTCTCTTGCATACACTGTAACCTTTGCTTCATCAATTTCTGTCCCAAATTCTTTTACTTTAACGAGAATGTCAATGTGTTCTGTTCCCCACCAATCTGGTTCTATTTTAGCACCAGCTTGGTAAATGTATACTTTGGTTCCGCTTTCGATAGTACCTAGTGTGTAGAGGTTTGCGAGCAGGTCTTCTCCACTGTTTACAAAAGATGTTGATGTCCCAGCACCCTGTCCACCTGAAATAGACATGCTTGAACCGTTTTGAATTGTCTCAGATGTTCTAATCCACCATTTTCTTGTCGTATTATTGTATGCTAATAGTACACCTATTGGGTTACCGTCGTCGAGAACAGTTTTAGTAATATCGGATGGAACACAGTTTGTGTATCCTGTTGCAGATAATGTTATTAGTGCAATTTGGGCGTTGTCTCTGGTCTGTGTTATAGCACCTTCTTTCAGGTAATGTGTTGACTCATCGTCTATGAACCAGTTGTTTACGATAGTGTATGCGTTTGGCGTTTGAGCGGTCATTGGAATGTCGTCGTCCATCGCCCCCTGTTCATCGAATACGTCCATCAGCCACGAATAAAGTTGGTTTACAGTATATACTGTTGTCCCACTTACGTGATATATTCTCTTGTTAACGTAATCTATTGCAAAATCGTCTTGTATAGCCATATACCTTGGTTATGTTGATGTAATATTTATAGCTATTGCCGTTCTATCCCTATAACATTTTTTTCTGAGTCATAAGAAAATGTAAGCTTAAACAGTAGTTCATCTGATTGATAAAAGTATATTTTATCAATATCTCCTTCTGAATTGTACGAGAAACCTATTTTTGTTACCTGTTTTCCCTCAGGTGGAGAAGATATTGTGCTATTGTATACTATTCCATTTATTTTTAGTTCCCCATTTTGTGTTACAAGTATTTCTACCGTGTTCCCCGCTAAATCTGTGCCAAGTATTTTTATTCCTTTTAAATAGTCTAAAATTTTTCCAAACTCCATTGACATAATTTTTTACCTCAGAGCATAGATTCTTACATTAGCCCTTTTCCCCTTATCACACCATAAAATTATCTTTTCTATTAGAGGCTTTTTCATATCTATTATCTGATGTTCTCCATTTGCAAGTGGAGCCTTGTTAACCTCATATTCCTTGTTTACTGTGTAATATACTGGGTCTGGCCCATCATTGCATAATGTGAACGCTATCCACGGCATATCACTATATTGTTTAGTGCTGACTTCAATCCTCTTCTCTGTCACTTCAAAAGCGTATGGTACTACATCACCTTTAGGAGTCATTGAAAGAAGATCTTTGTGCATTAGTGCCATCCGCTCGTTTAATGATTCAAGCATGTCAGCTATATCGTAAAGTATTTGCATCATCTGTACCTGTAAAGCATAAGGTCTACCCTGGTTTATGGACTCAAGAGCCTCCTTCTTTTTCTCCATTACCGACATTTTACTTTACCTCCCTATGTATGGTGGTTTTCCTAACTCTCCCTCTCCAGTCCGTCCACTCGATAACCTCAACGTTAGAGAACATTGGCTGATTTAATGTTATTGCACTCGCCTTAAAAATTGTTTGAACAAGCGGTCTACTTAGAATAAGGTTTATAATACGTGGCACTATCCCAAACGGCCACGGTATAATCGGCTTCCACTCAAATTTAGCTTCCTTATTAGCTTCCTCCGACATCATTATATTATTAAATAGGCTTGTTTATAAGTTTTTAAAAAAATATTAAGGGAGGCTTCCTTTAGAAGCCTAATACTATTACATCACCTGATACTGTTCCACCAGCACTTAAGTAAACAGAGAACCCTATCACATTACCTGTTGTAGCAAAGCCTTGTGCTGTAGCATTAAGGTTGGTACTTGTTCTTGTGAAGACGACATCAAGTATCTGATCAACATTCTTTAGGTCGGAAAGGGTTACTGTAACTCGAGCGGCTCCACCTGACGAACCAGCTCCAGCCATTACGTTGCTAAAGGAGGCTTTGGCTATGATACGTTTGTCATCAAGTCGTGCTAACACCGGCATCTTATGTCATCACCTATGTGACGTCGATTATCTTGTTTACTGAACGAGCTGAAGATGTGCCAACTAAATCATATGGGTCCTGTATTCTAAGCTGTGCTTCTGGAATGTATGCGGCTCCAATTAGGAACGGGTAATCGGCTGCAGATGTTCCGAACGCTCCTGATATAAAGACTCTTGCTAAAACGGTTGTATTCTTCTTCCAAATGTATGCTGAATCAAATTCTCTTACTGCGAGACCGCTCTTTTTGAGAGCCCATCCTGTAGTTAATGTTGGCTTCTCTTTCCCGTCTATTGTGAATTTTATAGACTCTATCTTTGGACTTGGATGATATGTGCCTATTCCAACTACCACGAACACTGCGTTCTCAAGCACTCTTATCGGGTTTCCTGATGTTCCACCTAATAGGGTGGTTCCAGAATGTATCCAGTTTTGAGGAGAGCCTGTTGTAAATGGGCTTGCATCCTCCCAGTCGTCTCCTATTCCAAGATAGCCTGCCCTTATTACAAGTGGTCCTCCAACCTTTCCTGAGGCTGGACTTTCTCCGTCTATTTCAGCACTCATTTGCTCTTTAGCTATCATTGCTCCAAGAAGAAGCTCCTTCTGTCTCCTCCACAGCATTTCAACAATATCTCTATACTCGTACTGTAGTACAAACTGTCTTTCAAAGCTTTGTCCCCATCTTGAAAGTTCTACGGGTGTAAGTTCCTTGAACGTTAGCCCAAGCTCTTGTGCCAATACTTTTGCGTCAGCCTGTTTTGACGCTAATGAACCAACATCTACCATATTGGTCAAGTATGGTTAAACATAAAACTATTTAAACCATATATTATAATATAATAGCCGATGAAACACATATATTCTTTAACTCTTGACCCTAAGGTTGTAAAAAAAATTGATGAGATATGTGAGAAGACCCATAGGAGCAGGTCTGCTCAAATAGAACTTATTTTAAGAGAATATATACTAAAATGGGAAGTCTATGAAAGCTCTAAGCCAAGTGTTGTAGTCTAGACTTCTACTGAAATGTCCGTCCTCTTTCTTGCAGCCACGTACGCACTTTCCTGTAGTGCTACGCTCATGTCAGGTTTTATAGTCTGCTCCATAACCTGTGCAGCTGGAGCTGGAGCCTTTAACCTAGACTGTACCGACTTAATCATAGGGAAGCTTGAAAGCCCTTGAACTATCCCTCCTTTTCCTATCCCAACAGACTTTACGGTCTGTACAGATGTTTTTATGTTTGTTACTATTGGAAGGCTTTGAACCTTTTGTATTGCTGGAATACTTTGAACTTTTTGAACAGTAGGAACACTTTTTATCTTCTCCACAATATTCAGAGCTTGTGCTTGAAACGTTGACCCTTTAAGTATGCCCAGTCCTCCAAAACCTGCTGTTGACTTAATCTTCTGTATCGCTGGGAAAGTTGATAGAGTTGACTTTACTGTTTCAAACCTTCCTCTTAATTGGTCTATTACGGTTGACATCAACCCACCCCCTTAACCATACTAACAGTACCTTCGATAAAAGCTTTATTAAAGTCTATCCTTTCCCGTACACCTTTTGATACAGCGTTTACTAATTGTGTCGGCCTTTTTCCTGGAGGTGCTGTCAGCACGTCAACGACGGTCTCATATAATTGTCGTACTGCTACAACTGGTCTCGCTACCAGGTTCGCTGGTATCGGTCTGCTAACAAGCTCTTCTGGAGAATATCTTGAAGTGTATGGGCTTGTTCTTAGGTTATCTCTCCACGAGCCCTTCTTGGAGGGGCCTGCGGTTCCTGCTCCTCCTACAAATGAACCAATTTTTCTTACGAGGCTCAATTTAATCATATATAGTTCTATTATGGATATTTAAAAACATTATCTTTTTATTTTGATTAATGGACTAGACCAATCTCTTTAGCGTACTTTTCAGCATACTCCCATTTAAGTAGCCCATATCCTCTTTTGTCCGTATGTGGTTCACCATAATATTGCCCCATCTTTCTAATATCATCGACTGTAAGAGTGTACCCGAGTCTATCAAAGTATTCAACCATCAACGCTATTACTCCTGTAGCATGTGGTGTGGCTTGGCTTGTACCCGAAAGTATTGCATACGATGGATAACCTTTTGTTGCAACATCCAATAAACTTCCTGGAGCGGTTCCAGATAATATGTTGACACCCGGCATAATAAACGCTGACTCTGGACCGTAGTTGCTGAAGTCAGCTTTTTCGCCTGTTGTTGGGTCTAGGGCGTTGATTGCTAAAGCGTTTGGAGCGTACGCTGGACTACCCACACGGTTTTCTCCATCGTTTCCTGAAGCAACACATACTATCACGTTTTTCGGAAGCTTCATTATAGCCTGGCATATTGGGTCTTCTTCTGGCGGACCTTCTGGTTTGGAGCCTAGGCTCATGTTTATAACTCTCGCACCTTTGTTCACGCAAACGCTTAAACCTTTTATAATGTCGCTGTCCATTCCAACACCCATTGGCGTTAGAAGAGACTTTACAACTATAAGATTTGATGCTGGAGCCATACCCATGCATATTGCGTCACCTACTCTTACACTACCGCCTCCTGTTATTGTTGAAACATGTGTTCCATGACCGTTTGTCGCTCCAGACCATCCTGGTTTAGCGTCATAGGTTTTTGCACGCCATCTAAGCTGTGCATGTGTTTCAACAGCTATTCCACTGTCTGAGTCGACTACTCCTACTGTAACATTACCTAAAACGCCTTTTCTGTTAGCGACATCAGCTCCAACCATAGTTCGTGTTTCAAATGTTGAAGTATATTTGTCAACTTTTTCCTTGAACCTGCTTCTGATTCTACTCAGCATGGTCTGCACTGTTTCTCCAACATGTAATGGTAGTTCTGGTATAGCTTTCGGTGTATCAAGATATATTCGTTTAACGAACGGCAGGTCTTCGAGTAAGTCTACACTTTCTGGTGTAAGCATGCCTGAGAACATGTTGAACCCTATGCTTTCAAGATTATGTGCTATAATGCTCTTATCTCCTTCAGACGACTGTTCTAGTTCAACCACTACCGGCACAAGAGACATTCCACTTATTTTTGAAGCTAAAATTCTAGTCTTCTTCATAATCACGTCGCCTTATTATGTTCTGTCTAACTATTCTTTTTCTTAAAAAGTTTCTTAAGGGCCTAATCTGTGCAATGTCACTTATAGTGTTTTCCTTCACCATATTAACCTCTTTAATAACGTTTCTAACCATTGTCCTAACACTTCTTATCGCATCGTCAAGCATGAGCCCCTCGCTTTCATCATAATATTCTTCTTCCCCCTCAAGTTTTTCTTGAGAAGGTTCTTTCTTTTCCTTTGGCATAATAGTACTTTCTAAACTTATTATTTAAACATTTCTTTTGAGCAAAAGATAAATAAGGGCACTACCATACATGATGGTATGCCTGAAAAAGATAAAAAGAAGATTTCAGACCAGTTAAATGAGATTTTAGGTACAAAAATTGATTTTACAAAGCTTTCGGTTAAGGAACTTGATGAACTTTACTCTGTTTTCACCACACCATCAAAGTTCGCTCAAGCTGTTGCGAGAGCAACTAAAACAAAACTAAGTGACAAAATACTTAACATGAAGTTGAAAGAGTTTATTGGAGACACTGGACCAATGGGTCTTGGAATACTTCCATCACTGTTTGATGGACTAGGACTGGGTTCAAAAAAGGAGGAGGAAAAACCTTCATCCGACTAACGTTCTAACGTTTAGGATAATTATTGCTGATGCGACAATTACCATAAGCGTGTCCGTCGACACCTTCTTACATGCTATAGCACCTAACGGTGCAGCCAAAAGTGCACCCAACATGAACGCCATAACGATTAGCGGGTCAACTAGACCAAGCATTATGAAGAAGGCTGAAGCCTGAGATACTGTGACAAAAAATTCTGCAAGGTTAACTGAGCCTATAGCCTTCTTAGGGTTTTCCCCGTTAGCTATAAGTGTTGAAGTTACAACAGGACCCCATCCGCCTCCACCTATTGCGTCAACAAATCCTCCTATGAACGCAAGCAGTCTCCTGTCAACCTTTTTAAAGAAAATGTTTTTTCCAAACGCCCTTAAAATTATTACACCGCCCATAAGTATAAGGTAGAATGATACAATCTGCTTTATTCCGGGAAACGGAAAGTTTACTAGAACGTAGGCTCCGATGACGGCTGCTATTGAGCCGGGTGCGACAAGGCTTATGAAAAGCTTTTTGTCAACGTTCCCGAGCCTAAGATGGCTTAAGCCTGAGGCGATTGTAGTGAAAACTTCTGAAGTGTGGATTATAGCACTTGCTATTGCTGGAGCGTATCCTATAGAAAGTAGGAGAGAATTTGATGTAACACCATAGGCCATACCTAATGTTGAATCAACAAGTTCTGCTATAAACCCGAAAATTATAATAAGTGGTAACTCTATCATGGTAAGGTCACCTGTTCTTTCTCTTTTTACCCCAGCAGTTCTTGAACAATGGGCAGGTTTCTTGACACAATTCTCCTTGACCGCTTTTTATACAAAGTACAATTGTTTTCAATCTATATCACCTTAAGGTCTACAAAAATTAGAATGTACGCTAGAGCAAGCCCCATATAGAACCCTATCCACGCCCAAGTGTTCTCGAAACGTCCGCTTTTCCTGTTTAACGTGAATATGTTGAAGAGTGCTACTAATATGAGGGGCATCATTATCATTTTGTCGAACACTCCTATAAGTATCATCATCCATACTGTGATTATGCTCGCCCAAACCATGTAGCCTTTTACTCCGTAAGTGTTCGGTATAGTTTTTATCCCGAACCTTTTGTCAGCTTCAGCGTCAGGTATGTCCTTTGTAGGCTGGAAGGCTAGAACCCAGCATGTTACTATAACAGCGTATGGTATGCTTTCAACGATGTTACCGTATATGCTCCACACTGATATAACTGGAAGTGTTCCCCTCGATAGTGCAAGCCACGTTATATTATAGAACTCGTTAACCCTTCTTGGAGATAGGGGTGATAGTGAATAGTATACTGCCATGAACGCTAGAAGCATGCATATTGTTCCAAACGTTAGAGAAATCCAGAAGCCTCTCATTATACCGAACCACATGAGCAGTATTCCTACACCTAGTGCTTCATCTCTTTCAACAATGCCTTTCGGTATCGGCCTATACGGTTTAACAATCTTGTCTATTTCGTAGTCAGAATACTGGTTTATTATCTGTCCTGCACCCTGTAGGAGTGCGAGTGTTACTCCAGCATATATTCCAATCCTAATCTCGTCTAATCCAATCGTTTTTGCAGGTGCAAGAGTGCCTATTAGTCCGGCTATGATTGGAGCGACCAAGGTTAAGGGCCTGCAAAGTTGAACGTATGCTTTAACCTTCATTGAAATAGGTATTTTCGGATAACCTTCTTTTATACCCATGCTCTCACACCTTCGGGTGAGGTTTACCCCACAGCATCTTGTTCACGCCTACAAAGTAGGCTAGACCATATGCTCCCAAGATTATAGCGTAATCGAGCCTTATTACTGTGAACATTAGAGCGTATATCGTGCATATTTCTACAAGGCTCATGTTCATGAGGGCATCATCTCTTTTTTCACCCCAAGGTATTCTTGCCCTCATAATCTTTATCGTCGGATAGGCTGAGGCTATCAAGAGTATTACTCCGATAAAGTTTCCCGTATGTAATGCGAGAACGGTTCCTATCACGAATATGATTATCCTCGTCAACGCACTAAACGCTTGAGCCAAAGGTGAAATGTACACTACCGACCATAGTGCAAAAGAATATTCTTTTACACCCATTTTCTTTAGAAGATTAACTTTGTCGGCTTCAACATCCTTCAGGTTTCCTTCCCAAGCAATCTGATAGAATATGTTAAAGAAAGTGTACACGAGTATAAGCACCCCAATATAGTCAATGCTCTCATGCCCCATGAACCACCCGAAGCCCGCTAGACTTGTGAAGCAAAGAGATATCGGTGCGAAACTGAATATTGTGCTCTTTCCAAGCCCATCATTGTAACCGTGCCCGAACACAATGTACAGGATCAGAAAAGCTAGAGCCATGACAGTGTTCTTTGCAAAAAACAATGCTACAAGCATGTACGCTATTGAGAACAGCATCATTCCAGTCTGTACCACGTTGTGTGCGTCAAATATCTTTATCCTTCCATCTTCTAGAGGATGATGCTTCTTGTTCGGGTCATCCTTGTCGAACCAGTAGTCCATGACACTATTGTGTCCGAACGAGAAATAGTGCATCGGCATCGACAGGATGACAAGCAGTAATGCTACCTCATCAAAACCGTTACCGTAAAGGTATGGTACAACAGTGCATAGCATTGAAGCCGGATAAGTTTGAGCCCTGAAAAGCTGGAGATAAGATTTGATTTTCACATCAATCACCTTGATATAACCTTGGCATTAGAAGCTTAAAAAATTTTGGATTACGCACTAGAACATTGGTGAAGGCTCTGGCAAAGTCTACGTCGAACCTTCTTAGGGTCGGCTTGAAGCCTTTAAATGAAGCTATAATCCTGTTTAAGCCTTCGTCACCCACCTTATACAGAACTTTCTCCTTAATCATATACCTGAAAGCGTTTTGCTTAACCACATTTTTCATGTGCTTAATGTAGTCTTGTGGACGTCCTGAAACTATTGATTTTGCACACGCATAACCGCTTAACATTGCGTTCGCTATTCCACCGCCTGTGACCGGGTCACACAATAGTGCCCTGTCTCCAACTCTAAACACTCCATCTTCTATAAGCGGCCCAGCTTTAGCTGTCGGGATAACTTTTGACTGAAGACTTTTTCCAACAATTTTCTTGAACAGCATGTAGTCAAGTTCACTATGATATTTTACGAACTTTTCAAGCAAACGTGCTGGATTAAGTTTTAGAGAAAGCGGTACACCTAATCCTATTTTTGAAAACCCTTCCTGTATCGTGAAAATCCAAGCGTAGCCTTTTGGAGCAACTTCTTCTCCAAAGTACAGCCTTATAGAACCCTTTTCAAGGTACGGTGTAGGCATCTCTATTTGAACACAATGGTGCATATCGTATGGGGCTGGGAAAGGTGGCTGAAGTCCTCTTGCGTCCACAACGTAATCGTATGATGGAAACCATGAGCCTGTCCTAATAAAGTCAGCGTGCACTTCTTCAACATGTGTTCCAGTATAGACTTTACCACCATAGTCTTGAACTTTATCAGCCATGCTTGACTCAAGCTTTCCCCTGTCGACGAAGAAGCCCAACGGATTAGGTGATGTAACCTTCCAAGAGCTTCCGTCCGGTGCAAAAACTTCTACATAAAATATTGGTGAAAGGGCTGAAGATAGGATAAGCCTCTTGAAAGTGTCCCCTAGAACGTTGTACATGTATATTCCTATTGCCCCACCACACGGTTCTCCAAACTCCTTTTTTTTCTCGTAAACCGCTACTTTAGCGTTAGCGTCAAGCTCTAGTATAGATATTGCTGTAGACAGTCCTGCAACACTTCCTCCAACGATGCCTACAGCCAACTTTTCACCTCATACTGATTATTTTCTTCATTTGTGCAATCTTTTCGTCAGCCATGTGCATTATAGTGTCAAGTTCATTTAGTAGGTCTTTGAGCTCTCCTTCAACGTATACGCCGTCAACTTTTTTTCCACCTTTTTCTATTCTTAGAGATTCTGGGCCGAGCACAACCATTGTCGATGTTCCAACTATTGTCGCTCCTACGGGATGCTCTTCTCCAACTCTAACATGGTTTTGCTTGAGAAGATATTTTATGACGTCTGTCGTGTCCACGTCCAATATGAGCATTTTAAGCCTTGACCTTTGCCAGCCCTTGTCCGTACGCCATTCTATGTACGAGGGTTCGCCTTCGGTTACACCCCAATCCCTTTCTTCATAGTCCTCCAACTTATTTCACCCGATTTGCTCCATTATCTTTTTAAGCACGCTTATGTGCTCGTGAACGGAACTGTCAAGCTGTTCTTCGACTTCTATAAGCTTTTTCATCGAGTCATTAAGCTCGTCTTTAAGCTCTTTTGAAACACCTGATTCAAGTATCTTCTTCAATATTTTCGTGTTACGGTTTAAGGCTTTCAGTAGGTTATCCTGTTTTTCGAGAAGCTCGTCAGTCCTCTCCTTCATCTCCTTCCTTATTCCCGAGAATATGAATGACATTATGATATCAGCCCTCCAACTATTTTGAGGGCTTCAGCTCTCTTGTTGTTTTTAATGTACTCCCACACTCCTGAGAAGAAGTCGAGTGTTTGAACCATGTCACCCGGTTTCCCTTCAGTCCATATGTCTCCGTTCAACCACGCTGTCCTCATGTCGAAGTCTATTTCTTCTCCGTCAACCTTTTTTCTTCCAACTATGCTTTCGAGTAAGGGTATGACTTTAGCATATATTTTTACTCCCCTGCTGTTGACTTCGTTCTCCAGCTCCTGGATGTTTTCCCTAGTCTTTCTCACGAATACAAGCTGTCCGTCCTGTACCATAAAATGCTCTTGAGACAGTATCTTCATGTCGTCGGATAGGAGGTTGAACCTTATCAGCCTTCCACCCGGATATCTGAACTTTTGCTGAATCTCTCCAATCGGTATCTCACTGTTTATCCACATGAATAGGTCTGTAAGTGTTTTTGCAAGCAGTTCTACAGTAATCTTTTTAGCCCTATCTGATATTGCTTCAAGGAAGCCTATTTTTTTAGGCTCACCTTCAACAAAAAGTTTTATTGCGTTCGCAATAGTATCATTTTCCGCATACTTGTTAACTGAAACATCAACTGATAAAGGGATTTCGCCAATAAAATTTACACCATACTTTTCTGCAAGAGCCTTTCCTCCAGGTTCTCCGAAAAGCTTGTACTCTTTACCATGCTCGCATTTGAACGACGTCATATTCTCTATTAGACCAAGTATTGGGATACCGTTGAGCTTGTGAAGTTTTATAACCCTTTCTGTTATGTAAAGGTGTGCTGGCTGTGCTACTATTACACTTCCAACCAATGTACCCTTCAACCCTCTTACTGCCGCTCTAAGCTCGTCACCTGTTCCAGCTGGAGCGTCTACAACAATATAGTCTACTCCACTCCAGTCACCGAACTCTATCACGTCCTGGCATAGGCTTCCACTCTGCTGTCCAAGCATTCCTATTGGAGAGTCTGGTGCAACAAGGCTCATGCTGAAAAGCTTTAGGTTATCACGTTGTACGGGTAAGAGAATCTTTTTTCCGTCACTGCTGTAGTTAAAGCCTATTGTTCCATTGACTTTCATAAACTCTGCAAGGTTAGGGTTGTCTATGTCCAAGTCTATTGCTCCAACCTTTAACCCTTGATTTAGTAGCCCCCTGATTATACTTGACGAGACCAGAGTTTTACCTACTCCACCCTTACCAGAACATACTATTATTGACTTCAAGTTTTCCACCCTACTCCTTTATTAACCCACGTGTTTTAAGCTCTTTCTCTATCAACGATTCAGCCTCCTGCTCCTGCTTAGCTACCTCTGCAGGCGTCTTCTGAGCCTGTGCCTGTGTTGATGCAAGCTGAACCAGCTTTTCAACAGGCTTTCTTTCGCTAACAACATCCTTTAACTGTGTAAGCGTGTCAGCAATAAGTTTAAACTCGTCCCTCTTATATTCTCCAACAGAAATGCTCCTCATGGACTTTGACATTTCAATTATCTGTTCCTGTGTCGCCTTAATAGTTTCCTTTAAGTCGTTTATCTGTGTCTGATAAAACTTTTCCTTTGTTTCATCAAGCTCCTTCTCCTTTTCACGAAGCTCGCTTTCAAGTTTTTCAAGCCTTTCCTGATAAGGTTTTATAGCTGACTCAAGCTTTGACACGTAATCCTCTTCCTCTCTAGTTCTAGCAGACGACCTTTTTAGGCTCAAGTACATTGGAAGAGTTGACAAGGGTATTGTTATTGGAACTGTAACAATTTGACCGTTTTCGTCAACAATATACTTTCCTTCAGGGTCTGTCAACGGTTCAGGTATCGTTATCATCCTTTCCTGCGTCTGCGGCTGCTGTCTAGCAGAAATAAGTTCCCTAAGCTTATTTATTTCATTTTTAAGCTCCATGGTCTCGAAAGATTGGTACGGATACTGTGGTGGCGTATACTGTGATGGTGGTGGTTGTGTCGTATACTGTTGTTGCGGTTGCATATAATATGTTTGGGATGTTGTCCAATATGGTGTTAAGGGGGGCGTAGGTGGAGTTGTCGGAGGCTTTATTGGAGGTGGCATTGTCTGTTCTTGATATGATGGTTGTGGCCCGAAGTAGTATGGTGGTCTTTGCTGGAGAAGTGGGCCGTATTTTTGTTCAAGCTGCCATACTATAGAAGTTATTTCGTACGCTATTACATCTGATAGTCCTGCGTTCATTAACGCCCATGTTAGTTTTTGAGGGTCGTCTGCAAGTGATTCGTCAGTATCCCATTTCCATAGTATCCAGTCTTTTGCTTGTGCAGTGACTTTTGGATGTCTTGAAAGCACTTCTTCTAGTCTTTTTCTTTTAAGCTTGTTTAGGGCTGGTCTTCCTTCTAACGCTATCTTGGTTCTTATCTCTTCCTCTGTTAGTTCACCTTCCTCTTCTGCACCCTTTTCAGGTGTTTCTGTAGGTTCTGGCCCATGTGCGAGTCTTACGTGGTTCGCTAATTCGAGTGGTGATGATGCGGTGAATCCGCATTTTTTGCAAGTGTATTTTTTACCCGATGATGGTTTTGGATGTGAGTATTTAATGTGTCTTGCAAGTGCGAGGCTGTCGACTGTTTCGTATCCGCAGTATTGGCACTTGTATGTTTTGGTTGGTGCTTGGGGGGTTTCTTCTTCTAAAGCTTCTTCTTCAGGTGAAGGTTGTTCTTCACCTTCTATATTATCTTGTTCTTCTTGCATGGTTTAGAATACTGTTGTGGGGGTATAAAAATTTTTGGTTTTGTTTAATGTTACTTTGTATGTGTTTACCATTGTATTGGGGCTTTTAATCCTTTTCTAATGTATATGAAGTTTGCTATTCCGCCTTTTGATGTAAGGTCTGCTTTTCCTGGTCCGTGGTCTATGTTATGGTATATTGGGCTTGCATCGTAAAAGTATCCTTTTAATAGTGGTAGTAGTGAGGATGAATCTATTATTGTTCCATTAAATTTGTGTATTTCTCCGAGTATTACGTCTATTCGTTCTAGTATGTGGTCTGGTATGTTTTTGAATGCGTCCCATTCTGCTCCTTCTATGTCGGTTTTTATTAGGTGACAGTGTTTGATGTCGTTTTCTTCAAATATTTGTTCTAACGTTATTGTTTCAACGTTGATGGATTTTATGTAATGTTCTGGTATTATTGTTGTATTTGATGTTCGTCCTATGTAATGGTGTACTTGCTCTTTTTGGTAGTGGAGGGTTATAGTTGTTTTTTCTGATGCGAGTGCATAAGGGTATATTTTTACTAGGTCTTTTAATCCATTTTTTTCTATATTGTATTCGAGCATTTGCACGTTTTCTGGTACTGGTTCTACTGAGTATGTTTTTGCTCCCTGTGATGCTAGCATTAATGTTACTGTTCCTATATGTGCTCCTAGGTCTATTGCTGTCATGCCCGGTTTTAGTGGAAAGTATTTTAGCCTGTATGCGTCCTCTATCATGACGGATATGCACATATCGTAGTCTACGGATTTGTCTCTTATTAGGGTTTGAAAGGTTTTGTTGTTGAATGCTGTTATGTTAAGGTATCTCATATTCTCTGTAGCCTTGTGATTGGTGCACTAATTAGCCTATAATGTTTTATTTCAGGGGGTATGGTTATGTAGCTGGTGTCTAATCCTAGCATTGAGAGTAGTTGTTGAGGTGAGTATTCTGATGCCTGCTTATATTTTACCGGTCTTAGCCTTGGTATAGTTAAGCCTCTCCTATATCTTTCATATAGTCTTTCAGAAAGCGGGTATGCTACAGCTTCTCCTAAGCCTAGACCATAGTGTATCCATTCATGTAATACTGTTTTTTCGTTGCTTAATGGTGTTAGGATTATATAGTTTGCTAGCATCGGGTACGCTCCTATGGCAATACGTTTTCCAACATCTATTACACCATCTAACACCACTATGTTTTGTGGAGGTGGAAGTATTGCGAAACTGTTTATTACATGCTCAACCCTTTCTATTGTGAGAGGACCTCCTCTTTCCATGTAGTCTTCTAGTGCTTCACTCATTTTTTACCTCCTCCTTGCCGGTGTTGGAGCTGCAGGCTTAGGCTTTTCAAGTGTTTCAAGCTGTCTTAGTGCTTCTTCTATCATTCTAGAGTCTGTTACTTTTAGTAGTCCTGCAGCGTACGTTACCCTTATCGTCCTTTCTATGTTTTCAAGCTGTTCCGGTGTGAACACTCCTGTTGTAGCGAACCTTGAAATCCATCCTCTTGCAGCGTTTCTAGCCCAGTCTGTTTGAGCCACCTTCACTATATCTGCGGCTGTCACTGGAACAGTTATCTGTCCGAATATGCTTCCAAAAATTTTTGGTCTAGGTATTATTGGAGTCCATCCTCTTAATGTGTCTCTTATTGGATGAGGTATTTTTTCTGTTTTGGGTGGAGGAAGCTCTATACCCATATACAGTCAACATTATTTGTTGTTCGAGGAATATAAAGTTTTTCGGTCAGTCTAGTACTTGTGCACCGTGTCTTTTTTCTATATGTTTTGCATAGTTTTTGCTTGTTATGTATAGTGGGCAGAATGGACATTTTATTTTGTAATATAATACTCTCGTGTATGGGACGGCGAAGTCTCCTTTTGTAGTCTTAACCTTCATCATACCAAACAAATCGTTTCTCGGCCTCATGTTTTTCACCCGAATGTGTTAGAAAATGTTTATAAATGTTTTAAGGTATTTTGGAGTTGATGATTGAGCCTGAGCTTGAGGAGGCTTTAAGGTTTCACGGTATATCGAAGGATAAGATGGATTATGAGCTTATCAAGTGGCTTGGGAGTGTGAAGCTTGAGAATCCCATGGTCTACTCTTATATTATAAGAGATGATGCTCGTGTTCAAGATTATATTAAGCAGTGGGATTTTGTTGTCAGCACAGGTATTACAGTCGATTACCCGAAAAGGAGAGGCTGGGACTCTTTTATGGCGTTGAGGGAGTTTGTGCAGAACGCTTTAGATATTGAGGACAAGCTTTTCGGGTACGAGAATATTATGGTTGACGTTAACGTGGTTGAACATGAGCATATGATAAAAATAACGGACAGGGGTCCTGGCATAGAATTTGACGCTTTCAAGGTTGGTGCAAGCAGTAAGGGTTGTGCTGACAGAGGATATTTTGGTGAAGGGCTTAAGGTTGCTTTAGCGTATCTTGTGGGAACAGGTCGGCCCGTGTACATTTTTAACAAGAGGGGGCAGGTTTTTAAGCCCTGTGTTGTTCCAGGCTCTGATATAGTGCTTTTGGTTATAGGTAGGCATCGTACAGTGGTTCCCGGTACAATGGTGCGTATATATAATTGGTTTGAGACTGAAGACCTGTCTTACATGGTTTTCCAGACTTGGCTTAAATCTCATGCTATTGGGAAAGATGTTATCGTTTGGAGGAAGGATACGATGAAGCCTAACTGTCAAATTAATAGGCCGAATTTTATAGTTAAAAATGTTAACAACGTTCCTGTTAACAGGCTTTGGGTTAGAGACATTTACGTTAACGAGCTCAGCAGCATATTGTATCGTTCAATTTACGGGTACAACCTGTGGTGGATTAGCCTTGAACCTAACAGGCGTATGGTCGCCTCCGTAAGCGATTTAAGAAGTGAGGCTGCATTTGCTTTCACCAAGGAGGCGGTATACGACTTGCTCAACACAGTTTTCGAGATAACTTTTTCAGGTGTATATATGGTTGCTCGGGTTAAGAAAGAGTACTTGGACTATTTTGAGGTTAGAGGTATTGACTGGTGGTATTCTAGCATTGATGCGAGGAAGGCTGCTGCGGAATGGGTTGAAAGTAACAAGTTGGCTGTCACTACAGAAGAAAATGTTGACTGGTTCACTTACATGGGTGTTAAGCCTCTCATTTGCCCGAGGGAGATGGAGAGGCTTTTTTCTGAGGCACCTACTGCTGAAAGGGCTCTTGCAGAAATTGCAGTGGAAAGGATTAAGTCTGCGGACTCGACTATCGTGAGCGAGGACGCTTTAAAGTTTGGTGAAAGGGTTAACCTTGGGCTTGCTAAGCTTCTTATCGAAATCGCCCATTTTGAGCTCCTATCGTACGAGAAGAAGATGCCTCGGATTATTGTGTCACGTAATACCGGTGACGCTGCTGGAATGACTAGAGGTAACGTTATATATTTGAACCGTTCTGTTCTACAGTTTACTGAAAGGGCGTGTTCTGCAGCCATTCACGAGTACGCTCACTTTTATGGTGAAGCAAGTTATTCTAAGGCACCTGATATTTCAGAGGAGTTTGAACGTGCTCTTACAAAGGTTTCTGGAGTGATTGTTAAAGCATTATACGAGGACGCACGTGCTGTGGCAGCGTTTTCACGTGCCAAGAGAGGTGCTTGGAACGCATCGTATCGAAAGATTCCAGCTATCGATACTATTGCATCAGAGCGGACTGCACCTAGAACTGTTTGGACGATTAACCATTACGCTCCAGCTGTTCTAGCAGTAGACGCCAGGGCTGTTATGAGTGCAGAATATACTGAAAACAGCTTTATAGCTGATGAAGACTGGTGTCTTACCAGGTTTATAGGACGGGATATTGTTATACCTTCTAAGGAAGCATATTTTGATATATGTAGGAAGTACGTGTTTCCAAAGTTGAGGAAGATTGCAATGGATAGGGGTTGGGAGAAGGCGATGGTTTACCTTTACGACCCATGGAACGACACGTACGTTTACGATAAAGCTTATATAGTTTCAGAGCTTCCTGTAGAGTGATGCATTATGACTGATGTCATAGTTAAGATGCCCGATGGCAGTTTTGTACACTATTGTATTGGAGACGATTATCCTGCGATAGCCTATGTCAGGCCCGGTGGAACGTTGAGGGTTAAACGTGCAGACCTTTCTTATGAAAAGGAGCTTTTGAGAAAAATAAGAGTATGAGGGCGAGAAACCTTTTCAGGTCTTGGACTGACCTGTTTCATGGCGTGCTAGGGTTTATATCGTCTTTTCTTATAAGGCGTGCATGGTTTATTTCTCTCGCTATAACCGTAGCTTTCATAGTATATGAGGCTGTTGAGTCAGAGACTCGGTTGGACAGCTGCTATGACCTTACATCTTTCTTGTGCGGTTTCATTTTAGGACTGTATTTTTGCCAAGACTTTCCATTTTAAGCTTTAGCCCACGCCTATAGAATATTAGTGGTGTGCAATTGTATTTTTCTGCTAGAGCTTTTAGAGCGTTCAGTTCCTGTTTTGTGAAGCTTCTCCTGTTCACCTTACATTCTATAATGTACGCTTTACCGTCCTTATCTAACGCTATCAGGTCTGGAAACTTTGAGCCTGCAGAGCGTATCACAAAATAGCCTTTTCTTTCAAGCGTTCGCTTAACTCTTCTTTCGAAAGAGTATCCTTTACGGTAGGACAAAATTCCACCTTATATTGTCTAGAACATTTTGTATTTGGTCTTCAATTTCTAGACCGCATTCGGGACACACCCATATAGTCCTATATACACATGATGCGGTTGTGGTAACTTTTCTTTCAACTTTGTACATTAGAACAGGTTTACCGGGTCTACTACAGTGTGGGCATAACATTTTCCATCGACCATTTATCATATTCTTGTGCGTCTAATATTAGTTTTTCGTCTATTATGTGTAGCCATCCGTTTGCTGGAAGCTCCAGCCCGGCTTTTTTAAGCCATGTTGTAAACTCTTCTGGTGTCTTGAACGGCCCTTCTGTGTTGTACCATGTTTTTATTACGGTTTCCCTGTCTATGTTGTACAGTGGTTTAAGTGTTATTGTGAGAGGTGTCTTTTTTGGCTTGTAGAGGCTTCCGTATACAACTTTGTATTCTCCTTCATGTTTTGTTCTTCTGAATGTTGTGGTTTTAGCTCTCTGCAGAATCCATTGTATGCATTCAGGTTTGAACCATATTCTTTTCATTTTTTCACCCGAAAAAAATTTTGGGGTGGGCTATGTTAGCCCAAGGTCTGGGAACTTTGCCTTTTCTACACCAAGCTCTTCCTGTAGTTTTCGTATTCTTTTAGCGTATTCCAGCATCTTTTCTCTGTCGTTCTGGACTTTGGCTATCCTGTAGGCTTTCCATGCCTTTCTTAGTGCACCCCATGTTTGGCCGGTGGAATAGTTGGGCATAATCTCACTCACTATATATTCTCATTTGAGATTATAAAAACTTTTTGTTGAGGTGTTTCCTGTCAGCCTTCTCCTTATTTCTATCGCCTGGTCCTGTGTCCATGCTACCGCTATTATCCTTGACCGCCGTCTTTTCGGTCTTAGTGTATAGTTTGTGTTACATTTTGGGCACCTGTGTGCTTTAGCGTTGAACTTGCTTACGCTTATGAAGTCACAGTTTGGGCATAACACTATTGCATAGGATGGCGGTGAAGAGAAGGTGCATGACATATTTATTCACTTTCATCACTGTATTTTATTGCTAGCCCAAATATTGTTCCAAGCGATTTGAGAGCATGCTTTTTGTCAACGTCTGTTCCGTTTATTAAAATTTGTCTGTAAAAGTGTATGTATAATATTGCTAGTGCATGTAGTATGGATATTGCTGGGTTGTTTATATGATTTTCTTTAATGTATTCTCTAAGGCTTTCAGATATTTCGTAGGCTCTCTTGAACACCTCGTCCTCTGTTGTCTCAAATATTTCAACCATTTTATTCACCTTTTAGGTCTCCCCAGTCTGTTACTTGATGGCTTTCGAAGTCTATGCTTAGCTTGTACTTTTTAGCGTACTCCATAATCTGTTCCCTGCACTGTTTCACTATCTCTTCGGCTGCGGCAAGGTGTATTAGTAGTGTTTGAACCTTTTTTATCTCCTCAATTTTCTCCTTATCCTTCATCTTTATCAGCCCGTTGTTCATCAAAAATGAAAGTAGTCTTATTTTTACCTTTTATTTTCCCCGTGATAACATAGTGTTTTCCCGTTGCTTTGTTAAGTTTTTCTATAATTTTTTTAGCGATTTCCTCATCCTTCATCTTTTATCAGCCCCTTGTTTTTCAACCATTCTATGCATCTTATCCATTCCCATATTCCGTCGTGGTCTGCGTTTGAGAAGACGACAGTGTGTTCGTCATGTTCTCCTCTTTCATCTGAAGCTATCTTTTTCATGCAGTCTACGCAGAAGTAGAGTGTGCCAAATCTTTCGCTTTCGTCAGCCTTCTTTAAATAATATAATAGTTTATCGATCACTCCTTATCCTCCTCTTCTTCTTGTACCAGAAGAACTGGACAGTAGATTATACGTTGCATCTCCATTTCGGAAGTAGTTACATTAGGGGTAGCAAAATTTTCACTTTGCGTAGTATCTACTAACTGTAATACTGAAGCTACGCCAGCCGTTTTTAATCCTACCCTATATTTTCTTTCACTCATTTTTAATTTCACCCGAAAAGTTGTTCTATGTCCATTACGTCTTTAACCTTGTGCCCGCCTCTTTCTATTAGGAAGGCTTCAAGCTTGTCCGCTTCCTCTTCTGTTCTCACGTTCCCCTTCCAAGCTACCTTTCCAGCCAAAATTATGAAGTTTAGTCCGTCTCTTTTGTAGAAGACTGGTGTTACAGTGTATTCTGATATATACTGTTTTATGTCGTCTAAAACTTCTAATACTAGAGGCATTTTATTTTCCCTCTTTAAGGAACTTTTCTACTAGTGTGTTCACTATGTCTTTTGGCTCGTACCCTCTTTTCACCAGCTCATCGTAGTATTCTTTCTTCAGATATATTAGTGGCATTATATGGTCACCCTTTTTGCGTATCCTTTTGCTACTAGGGCCATCATCAGCAACGATATGATTAGAGAGTTTTTTGTGCCTGTGTCGTAGTCTAGGAGTATTTTTCCCCGGTCTTTTCCTTTTCCAAAGTATCCGTTTTTTTCCAGCCTTCTCCATGATAGTTCGAAGTCCGCTATTTCTTTTACCTTCTTTTTGTCTGGGCCGAGTTTGAGTAGGGCTAGTATCATTCTGAACACGTCCCTGTCTTGTTCGTCTATAACCTTATCTTCTATTAGCTTGTCAAGGTCTTTTTCTATTTCATCCTTCAACATTCTTTTCCACCTTCCTAACATGTTCTCTCACAATCTTTTCAATATAGCGTTCCATTGAGCCTCCGGTTTCTTTTTCAGCAAGTTCCCTTATCTTGCTAAATTCCTCGTCTGATAGTTCAAGGAGGAACCACATTCCAAGCTTATCTTTAGGCATTGCTTTCACCATCTAACATAAGCCTATATGTAAGGTGTACGAGAAGCTTGTAAAGTGGGTTTATGAGCCATTCCTCAGTTGGAAGTTTTCTCTTTTCTAACTCGATTTTTATATGCTCTTTTAGCATCGCTTCTGCTCTGTCAACGTATGCTTCTGGTATCCTGTAAATTCTTAGTAGTGCCTTCAGTTCTTCCCTAATTACTGAATTATCGTTTGCAAAAAGACGTTCTATAAGCTCCTTTACAGGTATTTCTCTCTGTTCTAGTTTAATTGACCAGTAGTATCCTGCATTAGAATTGTATATGTAGCTGGGCTTGTATGTATACGTCATATCATATCCTGTATACATATATATTTCTCCAATCATATTATTTATTCACCTCCATTTCTTTGTTTATAGAATGATCTTGCTTCATTAAGTTGGCAGTCTTTGCATTTTGTAGGGTAGTCTGTGCACTTTGGTATGTTTTCGCATATTACGGGACTGTTTAATATGTAGTAGTTTGGTTTTATTTGTGTGATTGATTTTAGTATCGTGTTTACTGTTTCTTCGTCTGCTTGTGCTGATATTTGTACGTCTGGGTTGTTTTCGCTTCCTATTATAATTTCTATTCTAACTCTTTTTGAAGAGTTTATCATATTAATCGCATCATTATTATTGTTATTATCATTTATAAATTTTATGTGAGGCTTGGTAGCCTTAGTTTTGAAAGCTTTTTCTCTAGGTCGTTTACGTTATCGAACTCCATGTCCTTGTCGCCTACATGTTTTAGAACGTATTTTGATCCGTTTTCTCCTTGCTCTTCTATAATCTTTTCTTTTCTAAGCCTGCCGTTTATTTCAAGCTGGAACACTCTTATGTTGTCTTTTTCGAATATTTGAACCCACCTTTTACGGCTACGGAATTGCATAAAAGGTGCCTCCTGAATAAAGTTTTATGCGTATGCGTTAACATCTTGTTTTTGTGGGTTTAATTTAGAGATTATTTCTGAAACGTGTTTTTCTACTGGTGTTATCTTTTCAAGATCTGTCCTCCAGAACCTGTAGTCGTTTCCGAACGCTTGAATGTTCGCTAGCACGTCGAAGAATAGCCTGTCTATTGGCACATCTGTTTCCTTCACTCTTCTCATTATATCCTTCCATCTTTCACTTTGTATTTTTAGTGTTATGTATGTGTGTGCCCCCTTTTCTGACACGCTTATGCTTTCTCCAGGAGATATTAGAGGTGTTTCCATAACGTTGTGGGATTTGCTTATGTGAAGGTTGCAGGCCTTATATGTTTTAAACACTCTACCGCATACTGGGCACTTGTACTCTTCCTTTTCAAAGTATTCTTCAATCCGTGTCTGTCTCATAAACATCACCAATAAATGATTTTGCTTTTGGAACGTTTACTTCGTAGATGAACTTTTCTCCATCGAGCATTGGCCGTACAGGTTTAACGATATCGTAGCTTAAGAGCATATCATTGTATCTTGTCAACGTCCTATTTTCTCCTCCAACCATTTCAGTAATAATCTTTTCAACCATCGTCTGAGGGATCTCTTTCTCTGTTTCTTGAAGTATTTTTGCTACAATCTTTTTAAGAGATTTTAGCGTCCTACTGCCTGGAGGGTCAGCCTTTTTTTCAGGATTGCTGGAATCTTGTTTTGTATGTGTGTGTGCGTGCTCTAACCGGCCTAAGTCTTTAAGATAGTATCTTATAGCATTTTCAACCTCAAGGCCTAATACAGTATGTATCTTTCCATGTTTCATTTTTACATAACTTTTAAATTCACGCCAGAGATCAGCATCTTCTATCCTGACATGTATGCTCTGGCTCATACCTTCTGTAAATGTATGATGGTTATAAAAGTTTTTCGGTTTGGTACAAATCTGGTACCAAAATGCTACAAAAATGCAGTAATGTACCAAATTGGTACCAAATTACTAGCAATCTGCATAATAATACCCTATAATAATAATCTAATAATAATCTAAAATAAACATGAAGTAAAAACTAGTCTATAACATTAATATGTCAAATGGTGCATGCACGCACACACATACATGATGCATGATGCTCATATTTTACAGAATTTTTCACGCATACGCTTTAAAATATTATAATGTTTTTCCTCATCACTTGCTATTCCATTAACTATTTCTTCTACCAAGAAAACAAGCCTAGGGTCGTCTTTAAGCTTTTCAGATGTCGCACTTAATAATTTTAAATAAAATTCTTTTGCTCCGCTTTCATCTTTTAATCCATCATTTATAAGTTTACAAAACTCATCTTCTTGGCTCATAATATCACCTAACTTTTTTGAACTTTATAACGCATCCTGCTCCAAATTCGCCTGGAACCACGAAAACAGGCAAAGTGTATTCTCCTGGATCTTTATCTTCAAACTCTTCCCTTATTTCTCTTCTTATATCAGAGTTGGGATCTTTCAAATCCTCTTCTAAACTTTTTATAATATCCTCTGATAGTCCTTTACATTCTACTATTTGGAAGTCAACATATCTATGGTGTTGTCTCCACACTATACCTTTGGGCATAAAATATGCTTTAACTAAGTGATATTTATATTTATTGAATCGTATAATTGATTATTTAACGCATTTGCTTAAATTTTCTTTTCCACTAGTTTTAGAACGTCATCTATTTTGCATCCGCTATCGCTCTTTTTAGGATGATAGTAGCATATTGCAGGATACTCTTCCTCAACCTCATACCCTAAACTTGCTATCTCGTGAGAATGTATCCATCCTCCGCTTACATCACATCCTATCTCTTTAAACTCTTTCTCAAACTCCTTAACCTTTTTAAAAAACTCTTCATAATCTTCTTCAGGATCTCCCCACGCATACTCGCATAAGCCTGTTATAGAAGACTCTTCAACACTTCTTGTGTTAAGGTCTACTTTAACAGAGCTTACAATAGCAGACTTAAGGTTCTCTCTACAATTTCTTACACACTCACGATAGTTTTCAACTCCTTCACAGTATGATTCACAGTCTATGTCCGGAGAATAGTCTTTTCTAACAAAATCTATCATGCACTTAAACTCTGTTGGAGCAGCAGGATTTTCTGAAACAAGCCAAGCCCTTTTAACATTATATCTTGTTTTCGGAAAAAGCTCTTTAGCCAAACTCCTGCACTTTTCTTCAGCATCCTTTCTAGCCTTCTCAAGCTCCTCCCAATTCATAAACAATGTAATTTAAAAACAAATATTTAAAAGTTTATAAATATAATACAAAATATATTAAACGAGAGAATCCCTTAAGATAATCTGTCTTAAGTTGGGGATGACAGGGGATGAGCGTGAACCCCGACCCCCATATTTTAACTTTTCCTAACCACATGGATATGGTTCTACACTGTAAGCAAATAGCTTCATATTCTTTTTATCTATTATGACATCTAAAGCATCATATTCTGCAAAAAATCTAGGGTCCTCTCTGAAACTTTTTTCAATTTCTTCTTCAGACATCCACGAATGTAATTGTAACCGTAATTCACCGGGTTCAATTAGTGAATCAACTCCACCACATCCGTCTATCGACACTTTCTTTACACGAAATTCTGACTCTTTAAGATCGTTTCCATGTATTTCCTTAATTCTACAAACTAACTCTTCTCCAACCGGTCTACATTTGACTAAAGCAGCCTTTGTTTTATATTCCTCTTTAGTTTCAGGCATCAATATATCACAATTTACTTGGATAAGGGAATTATTTTAACTTTTTCCCCCAAAAAATTTTATGTCATTGCATTCGCTATCATTAACGCTTTAAGCCTTAGCATTGCAGAATCTCTGTCCATTTCAAGTATTTTTGTTATTTCGTCTATGTCTTCTGTCATTATCACCCTAAATATTGGCAGCAGTCCTTCTTCAGCCCTTATAACGTATTCCGTTGACTTTATGTCACCCTTTGCAAGGTTGTTTATAGCCTGAAGCACTGAATACGATAGTCCTCTAAATCCTACTATCTTTTCTATAAGCTTAAACCTTTTAACAATTTCATCTACTGGACTAATGTTTATGTTATAGAATACTGCGAAAGAGTTAGGTGGACCCTTTGTATCGTATTCTATTAGAACGCTTTCGTTATAAGGGTCGACGTGTGCTAACTTAACCTTTAACTTTTCAGAAAATACTACGAAAACCCTTAAGCCGATATCAAGGTCATATAATGATATTGAAACCTCATAATTCATTTATTTTCCCCCAAAAAAAGTTTGTTTGGAGGCTGTCTAAAATCTTTTGGACAGCCTCCTTCAGTTTCCATGTTCCAAACTCTTTTTCAGCGACCTTCTCTCTTTCGTCTGGTTCAGATAGTAGGATTTTTTCGAGAGGATCTAGTACTTTTGATATTACTTCTTTCATTTCTAGTGATTCGCAAAGTTTTCTTAAACGCTGTAGCTTCTTTTCAGCGAACACTATCCTCTTCCCTGAATCGTATTGCTCTACAACGTCAAGTATTCTCCTTATAGCATCCTTTACAGCCTTTTCAGCGTACTCCATCCTCTTCTTCTCTATCTGTTTCCTTAGGATGTCTATTCCCTTTAATTCCTCATCCATTTTCATGCTCTTGTACACTTCATCCTCGTCAACCCTGTAGTTTGCGTTGAACGGTATTACGCTTATGTCGAACCTTCCTATTTCGAAAACCTTTTGTCCAACGTTTATCTCATATTTTTCAAGTATTGAAAGTATCTTGTTGTATTCTTCTGTCTTCATAAACTCTCTTATTTCACTGTTGAGCTTAGATATTGTCTTGCTGTTTATTTCCTCTATAATGTATGCGAACGATGGAGCAAGCTCTTTAGGTAGAAAGTAGAGTTTCCTGTTGCCTATGTTCTCAAGTGTTATGCAACTGTTTTTCACGTTACTGTAAATGTAGGATCTGACGTTCTTAAGTATGTTAGTGAACTTTGAAGGGAACGGGCTGAAGCTAAGCCTCTTTCTCCTGACATCCTTTTGGATCCTCTGGTATCTTGCTGCAAGCCTCCTTTCTCTTACAAGCTTGCTTTTAGCACTATACTTTTTGTCTATGAACGTTAGTATGTCTTCAAGCTCCATTAGTAGGCTGTTGTACCTGTCCCATGAAAGGTGTGTCGCATCAACTTCTATAAGTAGCCTGCTTTCGCTTGTAGTGTGCACGTCGATTAGAAATCCGTCAAGCATGTTTCACTACCTCCAAAAAACGTTTAGATTTTTGATGCGAGAAGTTCTGCAAGATCTTCAGTGTTAGCCTCCCTGAACCCTCCTTTAATCCTCCTATAAAATTTGTCCCCTATTCTCACAAAGTCTCCGACGTTGCACGCTTTCATTAAAGAAGTTAAAATTTTTGAAATTTCACGCTCATCTTTTAAGTTTGATGAAACAGGAACATAGTATTCGTAATTGTTCAGAGTTTCAGGGTCAACCTTTATTATCACAACCTCTACGCTCATGATGTTTCCTCCAAAAAAATGGTTAAATGAACTCCGCAACTATTGTAGCCTTAGCTTCATCAATTGATCCGCTTTTCAGGAACGCTCTTATAGCCTTGCTTAAAACCCTTCCCGGAATATTTTTGTCCATCATTTCGTAAAATTCTAGAAAGTGTCCTGTTTCCATAAGCTTTTCCACAAGCTCGTAGCTTTCCTTTCTACCGCCTATATATTGTCCAAGCGTAATCATTCTTTTAGCATCACGGCATCCGTATTTTGCTCCAAACCTTTTAGTCACTACATCATATAAGTTTAGAAACCTGCTGTAAAGGTGGATTATCGGATGATATTCTCTACAGTCTGGGCAGTAGTATGAGTCTCCAACCCAGTAGTGTGGTTTATACCTGTGGTCTTTATTGTATCCAGTGTACTCGAACCCTTCAGGAGGAGACCTATGCTCAAAAGTAGCCTCAAAAAATTCTCCTGTCTTCTTGTTAAAGTATATTCTGCCCATATTACTTCCTCCAAAAAATGATGTTACTCAAGTATTCTTATTCCTCCTTTTATCAGGTTTACTGCAACGTCTGCTGGAACGTACCTTTCTGCTGTTATAAATACTGATGCAAGTGCTTGAGCCAACATTAGTATTTGTGCGTTATTAAGTTGCACGAACCCAAGAGGCTTGCTTAAATCTTTGTTCTGCTTGTGAACCCTGTCAATGAACATCCATATTTTACCGGTCTTCACGTTCTTCGCTATCTTAATCACTTGAACAAACTCTTTCATAGTGTCTTCTGTGGGAACCTCTATCCAAACCCTTAAGTCTTTTGGGTCAAATTCTTCGCTCATTTTATTTTCCTCCAAAAAATTATGTGTTTAATATGTTTTACTCTACACTTATTTTTATTGTTTCCCATCCTTTTATTTTATGCTCTTTGTCTGTTGTAAGGAATATTGATGCTGATGCTTTAGCCCTTATCCTGTCAAGCATTTCAACAGTATTCTTTTTTTCTATGTCATATATGTACCCGTCTGTGAATATTACTACAATATCTTTTCTCTTCATTTCTTTAAAGCATTTTTCTAATGCTGGAAGTATTACTGTTCCACCGCCTCCTTTCATGCTGTTCTTTACCTTTGTTATAACGTCCTGTTTTCTTTTTGCTACAACCGGATTGTATGCTTTCGCATCCCAGCATATTACGTTTACTGTTGTATGTTTTGAGCATTCGTACACTTCCCCTAAAGCCTGTTCTATTTCCTCAGATGACATGCTTCCAGAAGTGTCGACGAGGAAAAGTATTTTCGGAATATTATATGATATTGTTCCAGGTAATATTGGAACCTTTCTCGACATCCTATAATATGTTGTAGTTATAGACTTGTTGTATCCGTATGATATGCTTTGCCTTAACCTTGTTCTCCAGTTGACCTTCGGAGACAGTATGTCGTCAACCATTCTGCTTAATCCAAGCGGAACCTTTCCAATAGACTTTTGTGAAATGTACGCTTTAGCAATCTCCTTTCTTAACGCATTATTTCTTTCATCTCCAGTCTTACCGTATATGTCCTCTGAACCCTCTTGTAAAACGATATCGTGTCCAGCTTCTGGTGCGTTCAAATCTGGATACTGAAGTTCTACATCAAACTTTGCTCCACCTTCGGTAGCCTCTCCTTTTTGAAGAGAGTACGTTGAGTAGCTGTCTTCAAATGTTTTACCGCACCTTTTACACTTGTACGTTACTTTTACACCATTTGGAGAAACTGTAACATTAACAATATCGCATTCGCCTACTTGATAACTTCCATCGGAACAGTAGTGGTATGATCTGTTAATTTGATTGTTTTTAACCATCCTTGGAGCGAGGATTCTGTAAACTTCCTCTTTAGACATCTTTTCAACTTCCTCATAATCAACCTTTTTACCCGACAACAATATTGCAGAATACAGTGTCCCGTAGTCGAACATTTTTCCATCAAGAGACTTGCATGCCAGAACCCTTTTCAGCATACCGTTGTTTATTCCATCGCATACAACGTTCCATAATGTTTTGTCTCTTTCACCTAACCTCTGACCGTCCCTGAAAGCCAAATGCATTACCTCATGTGCGAGTACAAATGTTTTGTCGGGAATGTTGAGGCTGTCCCAGAACATCTTGTTCACTACTATTGTATCGTTTACGTCAACAGCGGCTGTTGGAATAAGCGGTGATGTAGTTAAAACTATACGGCATTTCCTCAAAAGCGATGATATGAATGGGAAGACTAGTGCTAGTGCTGACTTAATCTTGTCATATTCTTTGAAAAGGTTTTCTTCAGACATTTTATTTCCTCCAAAAATTGTGAAAAGGTTTATGCTTTTATCTCTTGTGCTATGTCTATGAAGACTTCCTTGAATGCTTCAAAGTATCCGTTGTTGTATTTTAAAAGCATAAGCATATATTCTTTGAGCGTGTTCTTTGGAATACCCATCAAGAACACTGTAACATATTCTCTGCTCTCGTTGAACATTACATCGAACAGCGGAAGTGTTTCACCAGCCTTCTTGAAATGCTGTCTAACCCAGGACGAGAGCATTACTGAAGCCATATATTTTGCGTCAGCACTTATCTCCTTGAACTTTAGAGGATTGTTAATAAGTTCCTCGATGTCAACGTTAACCTGAAGGAACGCTTCAAATTTTGCTCCAACTTCTTCTCCAATGCACCCGTATATCGTCTCACTGTCAGTTATACCATAGTACCTGTACCTTGAAAGTACAGTCCAGCTTCTGTGAGTAGGATACGCTTTCAAAGTTTCTGGAGTCTTAGGCACTTGAATGATAAAGCCCTCAGATTCGAAGCGTTTCAAGAATGCGTATGTTTTCATGTCCCACTTTTCACCATAGTTTCTGTACATGAAGTCTCTCCATTCGTCAACTGACGCTGGTTCAACGTTTACTACTATGAACCTGTTTATTAGCGGAGATGGAAGTTCTGACGCTATAGAGCTTTCCTCAGGTCTGTTACCGCATGCTATAATCATTGTGTCCGGATGAAACCTTTTGAAACCGGCTATCCTATCGTATACTACTCCGTAGGCTGCAGCAAGCATGTTCTCTCTCCTCTCATTAGTTATCTCATCAAGTAATATTACGCCTGGAATTTTTGAAGCGACCTCTGTCCAAAGCAGAGGTAAGTACATTATGAAGTTTTCTCTTTCCCTCGGTATTCCTGAAAGGTCTTCTGGAGCGTGGTGTGTTAACCTTAGGTCTAGAAAGTAGAAGTACTTGTCAGGCTCCTTCAACATCTTCAGCCCTGCCACATCATCGTATAATATGAACTCCCTCTTCTTGTACTCTGCAATCTTTTTCGCTGCACTCATTGCGTTCCACGACTTCCCTATTCCAGGAAGCCCTAAAACAAGTATACTGCTTCTACCGTTACCCATTTCATCTCCTGCCCTGTATACGTCGAAAATATATTTCTCAAGTTTAGGTATTTTCATACTTCCTCCAAAAAATGTTAGTGTTTAATAGTGTACAATGATTTCCTCGCTTTCAAATAGTTCTTCTTCCTCTTTTGGAGTGAGCTTATATTCTCCGTCTGCTATTAGATAATCTGGCTTTTTTGAACGTTCTGTTATTATCTTGTTTTCAGTCTCCCTTACCTTTATAGTGTATACGTAAAATTCAACGTAGTCCACAGACTTTACTCCAAACGAAAGATAGTCTTGACGAGGATTTTTAATTATCTCTTCAATACCTTTTTCGTCAGTAAGTATTTTTACTCTCGCATACCCTCTTTGCCCATGCCATAATGTTACAACCACTATGCCTGTCAGCTCGTACCTTGTTTCTTCAACTAATATATTGGACATTTTTCCTCCAAAAAAATTTGGGAAAATTTAGTTATAGAGTGTTTTATGGTTTCCTTTTAGAAAGTTTAGTGCATCTTTTTCGTTTGTGAATAGTGTTTCACCGCATTCGGGGCAAGAGTATTCTTCATCTTCTAAGTCATCTGATGCGTTAACCCACTCGTATTCAAGCCAATCTTTTCCAGGAGATACTTTAAACACTTGTATTTGTTTTCCATATAAAAGTAGCTCGTTTATTGTCTTTCCACATTTAGGACACTTTGGCATTTTATAATCCTCCAAAAAATGTTGTTTAACGTTTTATAAAATGTTCGAGTAATGTTGCGTTTAATTGAATTGGGTCAAATTTATAAATGTACTTTTCTATTAAGCTTCTGCTTTCTCTGAAAAGCCCTTTGTCGAGCATAAACTTTAGAACACCTGCAACATCTTTAAAATCTCCATCATAAGATCTCCTATTCTTGATGGACGACATCACTATGGACATGTATACTGAATAAAGAACGCTTTCCAAGAGTTTTTGCTTATTCTGTTCATAATCGTATATGATTTTAGAAACCTTTTTATGCTGTCTTTCATAAGCTATCTTTTCAATAAGCATGAATAGAACGAATGGTTCAATGTTATCTTTTAAAGCGTTTTCTAAAACAAATTCTAGAAAGTTTACATTTGGGAAAATGTACAATGCTTCTCTATCTTTTACGAAAACTCTAACGTATGGAAGGTCAGGATGCTCTATAACAGTCCCATCACCTTTAACACTGATTGTTGTCCTGTTAACCTTGAATATTATTATATGCCCTGGACACGATTTATCAAAACCTACTTTAGCATCATACATTATGCTCCTCCAAAAAAGTTTATTTTTTACTGCAAATGCTTAGAACGATTATCATTGAACGCATGTACTTTAAAACTTCCTCTCTGCTTGAACCGTTTATAATCATGTTATAGATTTGCTCCCACGTCTTCCATTCGACTGCAGGAATCTTTTCAGCAAGCTCTAAAAACTTTTTATCTATTTCGTCAGCTTCAACAGAAAACGCTCCAGAGAACGCTCCAACATGGCTTGGGATACAGTTAATCTTTTTACCGTGAAAGCAGAACATTGATATAGCACAATCCCTGTACGAGTCGAACGTCTGCGTTAATTCGATAAAGCATTTGGAATATCCGAACCCATCATCATCAATAAGGCTGTAGCGTGTAAACACATGATACCTGTCATGTATAAAATCAACATCCACCCTCATATTTTCCTCCAAAAAATTGTTTTTAGTGCCTGTGGACGCTGTTAGCGAGTATGGTTGCAATAACCTTGTCAAAAGACAAAATTCTCTTCATCCTCTTAATCGTCTCTTCAGAAAAAATCTTGTTTTCTTCAGCAAAATCTATTATGTCGTTTATCTTTTTTAGGTCATGTTCGTTTTCTGTTTTAACGACAGAAATTTTAAGTCCAACAATTAGTTTATTTAGTATCTTTTCAATATCCCAGCCCTTTTCTAACATGAGCAAGTAGTTTAACTTTTGTGAATTGTAAATGATATTCAATAGTGATAGGAATGTAGCAACCTTTATGTCTTCAGGGATAGTTTTAATCAAATTGAACAAAAATTTTTCATATTTGTATGATAGGTAAAAGTGTCCTTCTATGGATCTTATGCGATTATTACGGAATATTAACAGATACCTGTATACCCATGCTGTAGTATAGTATCTTAACTCCATCGTATAATCTCCAACATTAAATGTTAATCCATTTATGTCAAATCCTCTAAGGTCTACAAGCATTTTCCTCCAAAAAAAGTGTTTAGTATAAGATTGTCATTTCAAGAGGTAGAGTTTCATCGTTTTCAACTGCCGTGCGGAAGTCTTCTCCAATTATTAGGTCGAAGCCTTCAAAAGTATAATATTTGTTCTTTATAATATGGAAACCTCTTTTAATATCGTTTTCAGCCCTTTCCTTAGTCCACTCAAGTGCCTGTAAAAAGTCTAAAACTGTCTCTATATGCTTCGCTGTCTCGAAAGCCCATCGCAATTTGTAAGGAGTTTCAAAACGGTTCACCCTTATCGCTCCATTAACAAAGTTTCTAATTAATGTAATGAATACTTCTATTTTACCGCTCAAGAATATTATAGCCCAAACTTCTATACCTATGTCCCTAAAATACAAGAATTTTTGAAGCTCCTCAATACCTTTAATCTCGTGTATTAGAGGATTACCTGTTTTTCTCTCTTCATCATAGGATTCCTGCCACATCCTTGTAAGGAAAGCATACAATTCTTCCTTTTTTCCAACAAATTCTCTAATATATTCTGCTCCCCAGTGATTGTATACTGCAATAAACTTGTTTCTTTCAACCTCTTTTATTATATATGCTCTCGCACCCATTATTCCTCCAAAAAAGAGGTTTATGTAACGCTTTTGCGTAATATTGTAACATCTTTAACCCATTCTCCCCACTCGCCCTCGCTGACAACATGACCTAAAATGAAGCTGTCGTCATCAATAGGGTTTCCGCTATGGCGTAAAACCTTTTTTTCTATAAGGTCGATCTCATACCATACGTTTTTCTTTCTACCGAAAGCGTATCCAGCCCATCCTGGAATAATAGTGTCAAATCCGTTGTTCCACCAGAAGCTTAAATGAGGCGAAGTTTCTGGAGTGTGAACAGTTAACTCTATTTCCTCGTTCCAGTGTGCAATAATCTTTGTCCCACGCACTTCAACAAACCACAGGTATCTTCTCATAACCCCTCCAAAAAATGTTTTAATTGTATCCGTTTATTTTGTCTTCAATTTTCTTTTTAACCCATTCTATCAAATCTTTTTCATCAACATATATTTCAACCCATTCATCGTAAAACTTTTCTCTTAAACGTCTTTTAGTCTTAACAGTATATGGTATTTCAAGCTCCTTCAACGTGTCAACAGCTATATCTGAAGCAATATCAGCCCAAAAACTGAAGACAAGCTTTCGAGACATTATAATCCTCCAAAAAATTTAGAGAAATTCGGTTATGAAGTGTTTTGATTGTCTTGTTTTGTTTCATTTTGTTTACCCAAGAAAAAATCCATTACATCATCCATGTTTGTGAATAAGATTGCACCACATTTTGGGCAATAGTATTTTTCATCTTCTAAGTCATCAAAAGGATCTGATTCACCAATCCAATACATATCAAGCCCATGACCTTCTTCATCAGGATATACTCTAAAATCATGCCTTTGCTTTGCACGCAACAGTAGAGAGTATACCTCCCTTCCACATTTAGGACACTTATATATTTTCATATTTCCTCCAAAAAATGTTTTAATAAAGTTACTTTCTGTTAGGCTTTACCATTTCAAACCCTTCTTCAACAATCATATCCATAAAGCACTCTGCACATAATCCAGCATTACCTTCCTTCACAAGTTTAACAGCCTCTCTCTTACTTTTGGCAAGAACGAAAAGTCTCGACACTCTCCAGTTGCATCCGCCACACTTAACTTCTTCATCATTAACATAGTTCCAATCTTTTTTGCCCAAATCTTTTGGAAGGACAATAAAAACTTTCATTTTATTTTCCTCCAAAAAAATTTAGTTATACAGTGTTTTGATTAGGAACTTCCAGTTCAAACCCTTCTTCAACAACCAGTTCCATGAAACATTGTGCACACAATCCAGCGTTACCTTCCTTCACAAGTTTGACTGCTTCTTCCTTGCTGTTTGCGATGACATAGAGTTTTGTAGTATACCAGTTGCATCCACTACATTTTACCTCTTCATCGCTAACGTAATTCCAGTCTTCTTTGCTCAAATCCTCTGGATATACGGTAAAAACTTTCATGAATTGGCAACCTCCAAAAAAATTTGGAGAAAGTCAGTTATCAAGTGTTTTGATTGTTTTCCATAAACGTGCTTATTGGAAATCTACTTCTACCATTTTAGGGACTTTAACCTTTTGTTCTATGTATTCCGCCTCTTCTTCGGTTAAATCTGGGTATTCTCTTATTGCCCAATCTGCCCAGTCGTTGGCATCTAACATTATTTTAACTACTTTGCCATTTTCTATAACTATGTATGCTGGAACACTGAAAACAAAGTTTTTTCGTGCCATAATCCTCCAAAAAATTGAAGTATCATTCGTTAGCGAAAACGAACCCTTCTGGAACACGTCCCTTTAGAATTTCTATAAGCATTTGCTTAAGTTCTGATTCGTTATCTGGATGACTTTTCCACCCGCATGTTGCACATTCATGCATTATGAAAACTAATGGTTTTGAAGAAATAGGATAGAAGAACTTATCAACAGTAACAAGGTGCACATTAAAATATGTTCCACCACACTTTGGGCAAGCCAATAATCTTCTTTGCATAAATCCTCCAAAAAAAGTTTTGCTATTTTTGCGTAAACCCTTTTATAGCGTGGGTTAAAATTTCAGCCTTAAGTTTAGGAAATTCTTTAACAAACTCTTCAGCAAAATACTTTTCATCTTCATCCGTATACTTTAAAAGTTCTCTAACCTGCTCTTCATATTCTTCACTGTTCTTTGATACGTATAAGTCGAAGTCTGGCTCGCTCAAATAGTATAGGGATATTGAAATGTTTTCGACAAAGTCTAACATAGTGCAATATTTTGCGAAAAGCCTGCATTTATCTTCTGTAACATGAGAAGCCCAATTTATACTATCAACATGTAAAATATAATAATTTGCATCATAACGAATATCCTTTTCCCTGACCTCAAGACAGTATTTGATAAGCCTCTTCAACTTTTCTAACTCACTTTTACTTGTATTTTTAGAAACGTCTACCGCCATAATAAGAAAAGTCTCCCAACTCATTTTGTATCCTCCAAACAAAAAAATTCAAACATGAGTATACATTTCACATGCTTTAGCAATGTAATTAAAATACTTGTTTTTAACACTACAATGGTAACCGTAAACACTTACAGTACAATATTTGCACGACATACAAGTCTTCCTCTCCTTCAATCAAATTACCTCCAAAAGAAAAAATACGATAGTATAAAAAAAGTTTTTTATGATAAATATGGTAAAGACTTGCAGGAAGGCAGATTATGTTCTATCAAATATTTTTCAAGCTCTTCAACACTTGAAAACTCTATCGCCTTCTTACCCTTAAAAAGCACTGCATACCAGAAACGCAATAAATTGCCTGTAACCCAGTATACGTGATAGCTTAACTTATAGTTACGATATCTGGCAATAATAGTTTTCGGAGCAACACCTACATCAAATACAACTCGCCAACTCATTTTAATCCTCCAAAAAAATAAAAATAGAGAATATAAAAAGTTTTAGATATTACTCTCCAATTTCATCTGGTCTTGGGCTTATGCATCTGCATAATGCATCTTTAGCAAACTCTGGAATATCTCCAATCCATTTCCCTATGCCAAAACTATGCTTAGAATATGCTATTACATCGTCATACTTGTATTCCTCTCCATCTCCGATGTATCCAGTATGATACTCTTTCACAACTACGTTTTTATAAAATTTTATTTCACCAGTCCTTAGTTGAAGGAATGGAGAGCCCACTATAAGCAATCCATAACCGCAATAATGTTTACCTGTATTACTTATGTCCTGCCAGGCAATAAAATACTTTCCTGGCAGGAGCCACCAGTAGTCAGTCCAGTGGTTACCGCTTTTACTGTATTCAGTTCGATGTGCTTTTATTTCGCAATTTTTACGAAGTGAGAATATTCTGTATTTTGTGTATGCACCCATTCCCGTATTCCTTCCTTCAAAGTTCACACAAATCGGAGTCGGACTATCGCCCTTCTCCATTTTGGTCTCGCTCATACTCTATCCTCCAATATAAAAAAATTTTTGGTGGCTCAAGCTCACGCTTGAACCTTAAGATAATAACTTATAGGATAAGGTGGATTACTCTTATCAAAGACAAGTCTAAACAATCTGTCGTAAGCAATAAGATATGCATTACCATTATTGATAAAAATACGAATATCACTATACTCAGGAAATACAATAGTCTTATTTTGAAAAAGAACCCTTGTATTCTTTGGAATATCAAATGTATAGTTTTCATTTGTTATAAGATATAGCCCTTTACGTAAAATTCCAGAACCCATTTTTATCCTCCAAAATAAAAAATAGAAGGGATGCACCATTAATGGTGCTTAAAGAATTTATGGGGAGGCTATACATTTTACCGTCTTTTTTTCTACATCAACCCACCACACAAAAGGTGGGTTGTAAGCCTCAAACGACTCAATAGGCTCATGTTCCAGAATTTCAACAGGAGATTGAGAGCAAAGTAAAGCATAGGTTTTGTAGCCTACACCTGATGCTGGAAGTATGCTATACTGTAAACTTGGTATTTCTGCTGACCTGACAATTTTAACGTAGCCGAATACTTCATGAACCTGCGGCTCGACACCACCACAGATTATATAGGTTTCAGGTAGCGTAAGTGGAGTGATATCTTGGTCTAACCTATCCGACCAGATTAACCGCTGAATGGCTGGCTGACCGTTTATGGCTACCAGTCGACCATAACCTCGGACAACAGGCTCTGTCTTTTCCCCGAACCAAAGAATAGGTAGTATTTCGGAAGCTATTGAACAGCTTTTTAGTTCGACAACCTCCCCTACCTTGAATGGTAGGGATAGTGTTTTAACTTCACTCATTTTCTTATCCTCCAAAGAAAAAATAGAAGGGGGATTTAAATTATTAAACTTTCGTAAGGTATGTCCTTTTCAGTTTTTAACAAGTTTATCATTGCGTGAACATTTAAATGAATTTGACGTAAAGTAAGTATTGCTGTTATCGGTAACCTTCTATCAGACATAATCTGATAGAAATTTAATAATCTTTTACCCTTTCTCAATTTGATTTGAAACAACTCGTATTTGTGTTTACTTAAATTGTTTAAATCTTCGAGGTCTTCCAAAACATGATTTAAATCCATTTTCAATCCTCCAAAAAAATAAAGGGGGGTATTTATTGAATGCATGGCATTGTTTCAACAGGTGGAAGACTATACTCTTCAAAGAACCTCTCCAGCTTGTCTGGAGAGTTCGCAACGAATACAGGAATATCACGGCAGAAAACTAAGAAATATCTTTTCGTTTTAGAGTATACCACCTTCCACTCACCCAAATGGAAGGTTATACTTTCAATTTTCCATTCCCATTTTTTCATATTTATCCTCCAAAGAAAAAATTTATTTTGTGCATCAGCACTTATGCTGATGCTTTAATATTTCTCGTTATTACGATAATTGATTATAGCATGTAATACTTTATGCATTGTATCTTTGTCTACAAGCCCTGTAATCTCACGTCGAGCGAACCGTTTAGAAGTAGTAATCAGTTGAACTCCAGAATACTCAAAAATAAGTTTATATTTTTTTCTTGAATTTTTATTTAGAAATCTGACTTCCTCTCTCAAATGAGAGGAATTTATATCCGAATTACTCATTTCAATCCTCCAAATAAAAAATAAGGGGGATTTTAAGTTTTATTCAGTAACTCTTTTCCACTCCTTTTCAACCTCCTCGAGGAGGCTTTTAACCTCCTCAAGAGGTATACCTATCTCTTGACAACATTCTGGGTGCTGGGCAAGGTGAGACAAATAGTCCCACATTAACCCAGATTGAAAAGATGAATAAACGACCTTATCGCCCTTAAACACAGTTATCCAAGCGTTCCATGAATATCCGTATGACATAGTGATATCTGTCTCATCTCCAATAGGGGAAGCAAAATGAGCACACGCTTTCATACTCTATCCTCCAAATAAAAAAATAGGGAATAATATAGTTTACTTAACACGCACCTTAATGAGCCTACCATTAGAAAGGACAACAGAATACTTTATACCAGGCATATTAATGTAATCAACAACAACTTTCATATTTTATCCTCCAAGTTGTTCAGCCCTGCCCTTCGTCGCCTCCCCAGCAAACCACCTCAAGAAAATCTTAAGGTGGCTCGGCGTGCTGGGGGAGACACCTGAACCTGAGGCTACAACCCTTTTACACCGTCCCCCCATTTGGTAGGGCTTCGCCCTAATCGGTTCAGATGCCTGCCGATAGGGAATTTAAGGCTTACTGGAGGCTTCGCCACCTACGGACTAAAATTTAGCCCATAGGCTTCCCTGGCTCTGGGCAGGACTGCCTACGAGGCAGGGACGGCTCGCTGGCTCGGAGGTAAGCACCCTTTTTACTCGCAAACCCATACAGCAGGATAAGGGGCTGTATGGGAAAAGGGTTCGCTCCTATTAGTGCAATTAACACTAATAGGAGGGAGGCTTTTAACCTCCCCGCCCTTACTCCCGTAGGCTGGGGGGCTGTCGCCTAAAGACATTCGCCAGCCTCCACCCTCAAAAGGGAGCATATTTTTGCTCCCTCGCCCAGCGAAGGGCAAGAATAAAAAAAGGGGGGGAAATAAGGAAAGCGTTTAGTTCTTTTGTGCCTCTATTTCCTTCGCTAATTCTGGAGTTGGTTCTTTGGGAACAATTGTTATACCCTTTGATGCTAAAACCTGTGGTGCTTTCACGTCAAGCAAATATCTTTCAGCACGAGATAAAAGAGTAATTTTTGGAGTGTATTCTGATGCTTTTGCGTCATATTCTTGCTTTACCTTCTCTTTTTCGCTTCGTATGTTTTTAATCTGGTCTGCAACGTTTACGCCTTTGCTAATGTAAAGATTTATTAGGCTCTTTTCCTGTGTCGTAAGTTTACGAAGTTGAGACATTTCTGTTCTGGTCTTTTGTATTCTCTCTTTCAAAAGCAATTTTCTCTTTAGACGAAATGCTATTACATCGGATAGTAATTCCACTTCTGATATTTCAACTTGGGACATTTTTCTTACACCTTGCCCCCTTTAAGAGGGCTGGAGGCTTTTGGCTGTCTTTATCTGCCTGCCCCTCTCTAAGGCAAAAAATAAAGAGGGAAATTAAAGAAATTGAGTTAAGTTAATTAAGTGCTTACTTAAGTTTCTCCAGGCATTCCAAAAATCGCTTGTCTTTGAAAGTTGTTTAAGCAATTCATATTCATCATTACTTATAGTTGATACTTCAAAGATTTTAGAATAGTTAATGTTATGTGCAATAGAGTGCTGATTAAGTTGATGGTTTAAAGTTAATTTACTACAAGCAATTATAAGGAAATTGCACCTTTTACATCTTGCTATAAAGGGCATTCACATCAGCCTTTAGGGGGCAGACTTTAGACGACAGCCTTAAGCACCGTATTAATGTATTAATCCTAAACCTCTGCACAACACATAAGCACCCTTTAAGGTGCTTTATGTGTTCTTCCTCTAAAACCCCCCTTCTTATGGGTTATTGGGTTTTAGAGTGCATGAAGACATTAACGAACAGATAAATGCACATTTTTTATATGTGGTTTATCCGTTCGTTAATGTCATTTTATAATAAAGCACGTGCTTTTTTTAATCCATAAGTCTAATTTTGTTGATAAAAAGGTAAAAAATTTTTTACCAAACAAAAACCAAAAATGAAATAAAAAAATGAAAAATAAAAAATAAGGTGCATTAAAGTAATCCTTTTTTCTCCAGGTATTCTTTAGCATATTGGTATATTTGGTCTATATTCTTTTCCGTTATAGCACCGTAACGAGTGCAGACATTTAACCATATATCAAAATCTCTTATTTGGTTATAGTCTTCTATTTCTTCGGGGGCTGGAGTAATGTTATATTTAAAATCATAATATAGTGCAAAAATTAAACTCTTATTTTGGTCTTTCGTTATATGGTATTTTGGATAAATGCACTTAAAAAATTTCCTTATTACCTTAACCTTTTCTTCTATTTCTTTTATTTCTTTTTCATTCATATTGATTTAAAACTTTCATTTTTTGTTTTTAAATGTTTATGTCTAATTTTTTTAATCAATAGTAAACTTTATTTTACCTTCATTATTTCATAATAAAGATTAATGTATTATGCATTATATTAATAATTATTGTATAAAGTTATTATACGTATATTATGCTCTTTACTTCACTTCATTTTTACCTTAAGCAATTTCAATAATTATATATATTATGCATTATACATATAATAGCATTTTAACAAAAAATAAAGATAATAAACCAAAATTTGGACAAAATAAATCATATATCCTAAAATTTGCTAAAAATTGCTAAAATCATAAAAGTTTATATTATTTGGTTTAAACTCTTTTTTGTTCTGCAGTTATCTTTTGCGGTCATTTTCCCCAGAAGTTGCTTATAAACATTCATTTTTTTATATGAAGTTGTGTTATAAAATATTCTATTTTTAATGTTTTTTCTTTTTCTTTTTTTGAAAAATGCTATTGAAAAGTTAATTTCTGGACATGAAACGCTCTTCTATTTCTATCTTTTTAAGATTTTTTGCTTAAAAAAGTTTAAAATTTATAACATGCTCATGAGCAGGATAATTTTAGTTAAGACACCATGGTGTCCCAGCATACGTTTAGTGGTATGAACGTCATACCATCATACCGTCATACCGTCATACCTTTTTTAATCAAATAGGATAAAAGTATAGACGCTCCAGATGTCAGTAGCCCCGCAAGAAGGATTACCGATTCTTCGCTTAACATCCCATCAATTGGAGGATCTTCCGCATAGTCAGGAATAACCCATGTATCTATAAACGGTTCATTGATTTTTTTGATTCGTTCATTAGTATTTCTAATTTGTTCTCTAGCTTTTTCCTTATCCATTGTATTTTTAAAAACGTTTAAAATAAAAGGAATTTTGTTATTTTTAAGGAATGAAATCGTTTTATCAACAATATTTTTCGTATTCCATTCACTATAAACTCCAATTTCCTTAAGAAATTCCTCCTTAGTTTTATACCACACTGCTCTTCTTATTTCTTCACGTTTCTTATTCTCTATTGAAGTAGGACCGCCAGCTCCATGTATTCTAATATAGTGATCAAATTCCTCCCTATTAGTATACCTTGGTTGAAACTCCTTTTTTTCACGCTCTATCGCTAACCTTATACCTTCCTCTTCAGGCGTCTCAGCAAGCTTTCTATCTACAAGTTGTTCAAAGTCATAAGCTATTGCCCAAACTTCAGGCATACCCCACTCAAATCAAGTAGTATCTAGTATGTAGAATATAAATTTTATCAACTTTATATATCTGTTCTATTTTAATGGTTGGTGGTATGAGCTTTCTAAAAAAGTATAATGGTAAGCTTGTTGTGCTTAGCCACAAGCTTTGTAGTGCATGCCAGGAGCTTAAGGAGAAGCTTAAGGACGAAAAGGATGTAGTATTCCTTGATGTTAGAGAAGATGAGGATGCTAGGACTTTGGCTGAAGCATTGGACGTTGAAGAGGTTCCCACGATGATGGAGGTGTTTGAAGAGGATGGTGAGGTTAAAGTGTGTCTCCTCGACGACAGCATGAACGTTAAAGAATGTTATGAAGTAGGTGAAGAAGTGTGAGCGTCAGGGTATCGAAGAAGCTTGAGGATCTTGAAAAGCGTGTCAGCAGCTTAGAGGATGACGTTAAAAGCGTAAAAGCTTCTCTTGGGATAGCAAGGGTTGGGCCGAAGGTTATTAAAGAGCAGAGTGGTGTAAAATTGGTTGAAGGATACGATATGTTCGGATCCTATGCTGTAATAAGCGCTAGCGGAGAAGTTTACTCTTACAAGGATCTTAAAAGGGCTCAAGAGCTATTTGATAGACTGGTCGGTCAAGCCCCTACGGGATAAGTACTCGCTGACGACGCTAATCTTGAAAGTGTACCCACTTTTGCCCTGATATTCTGAAGGAAAACATATTATTTCAGATCCTATAGCGTTAGAAATCTTGTTCTTAAGGTAGTGGGCCGTCTTCCTGTTCATGTCAGGAATGAATATTTCGTGGCCCTCGCATAAAAGCTCAAGTATTAGATTAAATGGAATACGTTTCCTTCTAACCTTAAGCCTACAGTATTCTCCTCCTTCAACCTTTATCACATCATAGCTTACAGACATATAGACACTATAGACGTTTAGACAAACCATTATATAATACTTTCATCCGCAAAGTATGCGGTGGAGAAGTAGTATGGCAGAACCAAAGAAGGGAGCCACAAGAGGGAGGACTAGAATAACATCAATTCCAGGTGCAAGGGTCTATTACAAGCCAGCTCTAGGAAAAATAGTGTTCAGGCCGACCAACGTGATAAGGTCGTCTGATAAGGTCATCGAAAGAAACAAGAAGCTAAGAGCCGTTGCAACAAAGCCTGCTACAAAGTGCAAGGGCAAGCCTTGGAAACAGTTCATAGAGTGCCTTAGCGAAGAAATGAGGAAATTATAGAACAAGAACCCTTACAAACACACAATATCCCCCTATTTTTTTATTTAAAAGTATGTTTTAAAGCACATCCCAGCACATCCAAGGACATATTGGAGCATATCAAATTTAATTATAAGCTAGGCACAAAAGTTCTACTATATTTTAATACCATTTACTACCATCTTACGGTATTATAAGTGGTACATTCTACTAAATGGTAGGCGTTCTTTTTTGTACGGTAGTAAATTATAAATATAGATGATTTACATATAGATGCGATATGGAAGAACAAATTGGACCCGATAATGAGATTAAGAAACAGCCATCAGAAGAATCATTTTCCATCAAAATAAAAGCAGATGTATATAGTTTCCTAAAGTCCTATAAGGAAGCACATGACCTAAAAGGTATAAGTGAAGCAATATTAGACATAATATCTAAGCAGAAAGAATATGAAAAAAGGGCGTCAGACTACGAGAGTAGGATAAAGGATCTTGAAGAGAAGCTGAAAAGTGTTCCAGAGGACATTGAAAAGATAAAAGAGGAGAACGCTTCACTTAGACAGTGGTACCAGGACTTTCAATGGATAGATGAAGCACTTTCGGAGATGATGGGGGACGTTCCAGGGGAAGAGATAGCTAAAACTTTGAGAGAACGTGGCCCGTACAGGGCTGCCGTTCTAGCGGTTAGAGGAGGATGGGATGACAATTCTATAAAGAGCATGATACAGGGGCTTCCAGAAGACCATCTACAGATAGCTAAGATGGAGGCTATTTCAGAAATGCTGAGCGACTACGTTCAAATGATGAAGGAGGAGAAGGGTGTAGTTAAAAGGGAGGCTAGAATAGTTACCAAGGCTGAGCCGATAGAGCTTCAGGACATACAGAACGTTAGAGCAAGCCCAATAGTGAACATATACTATAGTCTTGCAAAAACAGAGTACAGGAACAAGACTGGAAGAGAACTTCCTTTTGAAACATTTATAGAGGAGTGCGTGATATACACGATGAACAGGAAGGGATATTATTTGACATTTGTAACTCCAGGTGGTGAGGGAATTGAGTGAGAAGCCTGAAAAGTTTAAAAAGCCTGTTGCACCAAGAAGGGTAATGTTTCCAAGAGTTGAACTAAACATTGACGCAATAGGAAGAGATGAGTCTCCAGCAAAGCCTTCAGAAGAGTATCCGGAAAAGATTAAAAAGCTAGACCTACAGTTAGAAGAGTTGGATAGGAAGGTGGAATTGGCTAAAAAACTTTCAGAATATAAGAAGGTTCAATCAGAATTAAGTGGAGACGTTCCAAGCCTACAGTCTGACGTAATAAGAGGAGTAGGAGACCTTATAAAATCACAGGCTGAAGTATCGAAAACACAGGTTGAGGTTATGAAGGAGCTTATTGACCCAAAGAAAGATGAAGCAACAAAACCGGTAATAGACGCTCTCACCTCTATAACGAACAAGCTTATCGAAGACAAGCTTTCACAGCAACCCGGTCCATCTTTAAGCGACCAGCTTGTAGTACAGCTTCTAGACATCCTCAAGACCATAGCTTTAGAGGGAAAAGGTGGAGAAATAACAAAATACGTTGACACAAAATATGAAATGCTTGGAAAAGACTTGAACGAAACAAAACAGCTTCTATCCCAGGTTGTTCAGGAAATAAACAAGGGCAAAGACCCTCAGATAATGATCCAGCAGCTTACAACATTATACAGTGCACTCGACAAGCTTAGAGAACCTAAGGCTCCAGGAGAGCAGATGCCTCCACAGATAATGGTTGAGCTGAAGAAGCTTGACATGGAGCTTGAAAAGATGAGGCAAGAGCATGACCTAAGGCTTGCAGAGTTTCAGAGGAAATGGGACCTTCTAAAGGACAAGTTCGACTTCGACAAGAGAAAAGAGCTTCTAGAGCTACAGTCTAAGACTGAAAGAGACAAGAAGATAGTTGACTTCCTAGAAACCTTAACATCAAATATTCAGAAGGCACTGCAGCAAAAATATTCTGCACCACAAGCACAGGGTTCGCCCGTGAACCTTAAACAGGTACAGTGCCCAGAATGCAACACAATATTCTCTATAGAGGAAGGAGCTACATCTGCGGTGTGTCCAAAATGTGGAGCAAAATTAGAGGCACCCTCAAAGAGCACGGGACAATAATAGCTGACGCCATATCCGGTACAATAGTTGACACTGCCATAGACAGAGCGTTAGATGACACCATAAACTCTATAATAAAATTTTTTACAGAAACAAGTCCAGAAGATGTTTACAAGATGGCTCAAGAGAACAGGATAATAAACGGAGAATCTGTTGAAGAGCACAGGAACAAGCTAAGAAAGGTAATTTCTATAGCAAAGGAAACAAAACTTTTAAGCGACAGCGTGAAAAAGAAAGTTATCGATGCTGTAAAAGGAGTTGAAATAGAAGACGTTATAAAAATGCTGTTAGAAAGGGCTCAAAAGGAATCATTATATTATAACGATAGGCCATTAGAATGCATGGGCCTTATAATAAACAGCCCAATATGTATAAGATGGTTAAACAATAACCTTGAAAAGGTTAAGGAAATGATAATAGAGGAGGTGTCAAATGCTTGAGCGAAGACTACATTAAAAAGCTTGAAAAATGGCTTGAAGAGCAAATGAAAGGATTAGACGTAGAATCGTCTCTGCCAAAAATTGAAGTAGAAAAGTCAGAGGTTCCTAAACCGAAGTCTCCAGGATACTCTGTACTATATTGTGCAGAATGTATCTCGAAACATCTTGCTACAGCTGAAAAGCTTCTTGAAGAGGCTTCGACGTTTGCAAGGTCAGGGGAATGCGATAAGTCCATAGGATGGGTTCGTGATGCTGTTAAAGAGCTTGCTGGAATGGAGGCTGACGTAAAATTTAATGCTCCAAAGGAGATGCTTGATATAATTGATGACGCTAGAAGGATAAGGAAGAGGATTTCCGAGCTTAAGCTGGAATTTTTATGTGATGCTGAAAAGTTGAAGGAAATACTTGACATGATAAAGTCTTTAAGGCAAAAGTTTTATAATACCGTTCCCACTCTGTTATAGTGGTGTATATGACTGAGTTAAGTGAGAAATGCACGATAGTGTTAAGCCAGCCTCTAAGCAAGGACGTATGCTACGACTTTAGAAAGATAAGGCAGTGGGTAATGTGCAAGACATGGGATACTATGGAAAAGGAGAAAGTATCTTTTAAGTCTGCTATAAGAAAAGCCTGGTCTGAAGCTAAGAAGGTCTGCGTAGACTAAGGTGATACTATGGAAGTGAAGGAGGTAGGAGCTGCTAAGGCACACGAGCTATTCAAGGATAATGTTAAAATACGGTTAGTGCTGTTCGAAGACAAGTCTATATCGCTTTGCACCGTAAAAGACGATAAGGCTGAAGAAATATCATGCTATTTTATAGAACCAAAAGAGGGTAACGAAAAATTCTATTACATGATTCAAGCGTTCTATTCTGATATAGGGTTCAAGGTTAAAGAAATAGACACTCAAAGCGAGTAATACGGTGATACTATGGTAAAAGAAGACATACAGAAACTGTCTGACCTAATGAAGACTATGGTCAGGATGACTGAAAAGGACGGTTTAGAGAGAGGTTTCGTATTATGTGACAGCTGGCACATTATACCCGGAGAAGGTTCGAATAAAATGATGTTCATAGAACCTTGCCCAGTAGACGAGAGTACAATAGTAAGCTTCCACACTCACCCAAGCGGGTCGCCTTTCCCATCAAAAGATGATATAGAAACATGGTACAAGAGAAAGGTTAAGATGGCGTGCATAGGAACGAGCAAAACAATATTATGCTTTATATGATAAAAAGTTTATATTACAGTATTTTAAATACCTAATACGATTGATATGGCAACTTGGAAGGAAGTTGGATCAACATTTGGAGAAGATTTGGTAGGTAAAGGTCTACAGGTTGCAGTAAAAAACATTGACGCATACGTTGGACCTGTAATGGGACTGAACGTAAGCGACATTGTAAACATAGTTTTGGGTGCAGGACTAGACGTTGCAGGAGTAATGTTCGTCAAAAGAAGCCCATGGGACAAGCTTCTAGTTGGAGCTGGAAGCTTTATTTTAGCTAACACACTAGTTGACCTAGCCATGTCTAAGCTTGCGTCAGCAAAGGCTACTGCAACGTATGTTCCATCATCGTATGTTCCAGCATCACCAGTCGAAGTAGCGCCAGCTCAAGTGATCGCTCCGCCCGCAACACAGGCTCCTGCCACTGAATCATCTTCTGTCCTAAGAACGTAGGTCCTGTAACAGGAACAGGTCGTACTTGGAGTACTGTATACTAGTGTATTTTGTAAAATCCTATTTTTTACTTTCTTAGGATCCCTTCTTTTCTTACAGCTCTTATTTTTACTTCTACATAGTCTCCTTCATCTATTTTCATTAGTATTCGAATGGTTTTAGGTAACCATATCCTATACTTCTTCTGAACCTGGCATGTGAATGTTGGTGACCAGTCATCCGACATAGTTTTAGGGTTAGTGTACCTTATTTATAAACTTAATACACAAAACATTATATACTATAGAATATAAAGTATTGTGCAGGTGATAGTATGAATTTAGAGGATTTGAAATCATACCTGGCTACTTCAAAAAACGCTGCAAAAATACTTTCTAGAGAAATTACTCCAATAGGAACGGAAATGGCAGTACTTCAGGACGTAGTAGCTGAAGTAAGAACACTAAGAATAGCTAACAGGGATATGGAGTTTCCTGGAATAAAGAGGGCTTGGGAGAAGGGAATAATACAGGGTGCTGTCGCATACTTCAGGGACAAGGTTAAGAAGGACATTATGCCAGCACAGTACGCTAAAGATGACAACCTAATCATAGAACCACTTTACAGGCCAAAGATATTCAGCATGAGCGACTTCACAATAACATGGTCTGGTGTAACACCTCCAGCCGCAGTAGACCTATTAGACCCAAGTGGAACAGGTGGAGCCTACAGCCTGCAGACTGACAAGGAGCTGATAATATTAACTGACATGGTAGCATTAGACGCTACACCGGGTGTAAGCGAAATACTTGCAACAGTTGACGGTGAAACCCAGAGGCCTGTAGTCTGCAGAAAAGACTTTCTAGCGACAGACTTACACATATTCGAGTTCCCGTTCCCACTTGTAGCAGACATAAACATAAGGCTTCAGGGAAGAGTTGAAAGTGCAAGCGGAAGCTTCACATACCTTCCAATAGGAATACATGTTGTACTAGGATCAGTGCAGGCTAAGACCCTATCATAGGGTAAGCCTTGAAAATGGAGGGAACATAACAAATGGCCAAACCCCCAATTTTTAGTTTAAAAACCCACACACACTCTATAACGTTTGCACAGCATAGACATGATTCTGTAACAACAGGAACCGCTGACACAGGAAGCGGAGCTTCAACGGTAACATTATCCTACGAGTACTACGATAAAGGTTTACCTGGACATCTTCCAGGAGACCCTGTCCACACGCACAACGTTACAGTAAGCACTCACGTTCACGCTTCATCTGTTACAGCTGGGACAGCTAACACTGACACTGTAGCGTCAACTGTTTCTTTCGGTTCAGCTGAACACGGTTCAGCCTTACCTGGAAGGCTTCCCGGAGTTAAAGCGGTACACGTTCACACTCCAACAGTTGTAGGGCACGCTCACGGTGGAGTTGCAAGCGGTACAGGTAACACAGCCTATGCTACTGAAACTGCAACAGTTTCAGCTGATGTAAGGAGTTGATGAAAGTTGAACGATTCAACATATTACGACCTTAAGGCTCCGATAAGAAGCCTTATCCTTAAAGAGAACCTTAACTTTGCACTAATATTTCCACAGGATGCTAGAAAAGACATGAGGTTCGAGCTGTACTTTTTCAGGGTTGCAAGAACATATCCTCTTGAAAGAGTTTACGTTTTAACCGACAAAGATGGAAACGTTATAGAAATGAACCCAGGTAGCAAGCTAGACTTCAATTACCTGGGTGAAGTAGGCCTCGGGTCAGGTGACGACGTTTTCACAATGAGCGAGGAAAGACCGTATAGGATGCTTCACTTCGGTATAGGAGTTAGCCCTGAAAACGTTAGAGTCTGGAAACAGCAGCCTACGGGATTTACTGCGACAGCATGGAGTAGGAAGATGCCTACGGTAGCAGGAGACCCTGTAGACTACTTTACTGGAAAAGAAAGCCCATTCGACGAGCCTACAAAGGTAAGTGAGACAGTAATGTGGTACAAGGGTTCACTTAGCCTATCCTTCTACAACGATGAACCAGTATCAGTGACACCAAAACTTCACATTCTAGGTGCAGGATACGATACATGGCTTTTGGACGACAAAAGTTTAGCTGACAAGTTTGTGAAAGGAATTATACCGTGCAGGTTTATAACGGTTGGAGGACTCTACGAGGGACAGTACACTGTTCCAGACGAGTGGAAGGGTAAAGGGTTCGTGTACAGCATATCAGATGTAAAGAACCTTATAAAGGGAGGTGGAGTGTAATGGAGTTCAATATAATAGCGACGGTTGGAACAAGTGAAGTAGACCTTGCACCATACCCTAACGGAAGCTCGACAGTACCGAACGGTAAAACTAGAACAGTATATTCTGCAGTTTTAACAAACACAGGAAGTGGAGCGAACACTATAACACTAAAAATATACAAGGGTACAAGCATGGAAACCTCATTCGACATAAATGTACCTGCCTCTGGAACACTTGCGATAGCAAACTCGGGTAAGCCGATAATTGTTATACCTTCGGGGAGAACGTTTAAAGCTGTAGCGTCAGCTGCAAGCGTAAAAGTGCTTATGGTTGGAGAAGACAAGTAATGTACTTTAGCTCCTAAATATTTACTATAGAGAAGGTGAATTAAATGGCTAGGTCGCTGCTGGGAGACTTCGTAGACACGATTGTGCCATCTGGAAATGGTGTAGTGTTACGGTACACGTTCAGGAAAAAGGGTAAAGTTCACAAAATATACCACTATGTTTCATCAACATGCGATGTTACCGTATTGAATAGTGGAACCCAAGTCTTCCCTGTAGAGGGGAAGATTAGGGCCTACAACATTTTTTTAGTCCTAGACCTTCCTGAGCCCCTAGAGTTTAACTCTGGAGAGGAGCTTCAAATAAGGTATGAAAACAGTTCTGGAGGTAATGTTAGAATTGTCTCAGGGTTCACAGGAGTCTACGATTGACAGAAAATATATTGTTGGCACGGTTAAAGGAAAGGTTAAGCTTCCAGAAGTAGGCTCTGAAACAAAGCGTCCGTCTGGGGAAGTCTAATGAGCGTTATAGCACCGACTTCGGACAGGCGTGTTTCAGCCAAGGCTACCACCCTAGTTTTTAACACGTACGGTGGACCTTTTCTACAGCATATATTAGGTGATAGGGGAGAACATGTTGTAGTCCATCCGACAATACCCCTTTTACCGTTCCGTTTCATGCGGTATCGTGGAGACCTGTATATTGCTGGAACCCATATATCAAGGTTTGATGGAAGAAACTTTATGGGGGTTATACTTTATCCCCCACCTTATATTATATCGGGAGGCGTTATAGTTGGAGACAATCTTATAATTTGCGGCTCAGACGTATTATACGTTTACAGCCTTAGGACAGGTGAAAGGGTTAAAGCGTACTACGATTACAGTTGCCTAATTTATTTTGAGCCTGTTTCAGGAGGGTATGTTGGTTCAGCTTCAGCTGTTGTAGCACATGTCGACAGTTCGTTTAATATAATAAAATGTTTTCCCGCTAAAGGGTATATTGTCTTCAAGGCATTATATTATGGAGGATACTATTATACTCTAGAGGACAACAAGTATGTTAGAAAATATGATTCAAGCGGAAACCTTATCACTGAAAAGTTCCTATACTACACATCATGGATGGCTCCTTCAAGTGACGGAATTTACGCAGTATACGATGACGGTATCGTTAAACTTGACGGCGACTTAAACATAGTAGACTTCACCAAAATGGCTCATGCTCTGATTGTTTGTGAGCTTGGAGACTACCTTTACGTGGCTTCAGCCGCTACAACGGTATATAAGATAAGTAAGCTGACTAAAGAGGTTGCAGGCGTATACTCTTTTGCAGGACACATTTTCAGGTCCATGAAGTCAACTGACGACGGTAACATTATAATGTCCTTTATTGCACCAGACAAAAAATATTATATTAAAATCTTTTCACCTGACATGAACGTGATAAGCTCGTTTTCGGAAGACGATATACCTTACATAAGTGGAGCGTATGACGTCTGCAAGGTTCCTGGAGAAAACAAGATTATGGCGTCAAGTGCAACATACGGGATTAACTTTGTTTTCGACATGAGCACCAAGCAGGTTACAGGATTGTACGCTAACTTTTTCCCATACGATGTAGACTACGATGGAAAGTTTTATGCACTCGCATTACCGATTAGGGGTGTTGTTAGGATATTAGATGGAAACCTTAACATGGTCAACGAGCTTCAACTGTACTCTCCGACATCAGTTAGATTTTACGGTGGAAAACTGTATGTTGCTGACACATTCTCTAACCAAGTTTACGTGTACGATTCAAGCTTTAACCTAGTAGGCTTCTATGACCTAAGCAGTGTTTTCACACCATATACTGTTTGGACTATTGGAAGGGTTAACGGAAAATGGTATGCGTCAGACCTTTACTCTAAAATAGTATTTTTCGACGACAACTTTAAGCCAATAAACTATATACCAGTATCAGGATTAAACGATGTGATAATAGATTTTACGGAATATGGTGGAAAATATTATGTTCTAGGAGAGGGTACAAATTCAGTTTACCAGATAGACTTGAACGGAAACGTTATAGCAAAATACAGTTACCCATACTCTTTCGCTGACAAGGTTTACCCATCACATACTGGCGGAATAGTCTTTGTTGGGCCAGAAAACTATATAAGGTTCTTTAGGGACATGCAGGTTGAAAAGGTTATACCTTATACTACAAGGTACTTTTACAGGACGCCTAAGGGAAACTATGTAGCGTCAAACTATACTTCAGGCCCGTTAAGCGGTGTAAGAGAATATGATTTAGACGGAAACCTTTTAAGAAGGGCTGTAATATCGAATGTTATAGCGTTCCAGGCATGTGTCCTCTCAGACGACAACATAGTCGTAAGCGACATATTCTCTTCAGAGGTTAGAAAATACGATTGGAACGGTAACCTTATATGGCGTGTCGAATGCGAGCACAGCCCAAAGATAAGCCCGAGAAGCGACTTCAGCGGAGTATGGCTTTACGGGCCTGATGAGGTTAAGATAATAGACTTGAACGGTTCAGTTAAAACCTTCATATCTGAGCCTGGAAACATGTTCCTAGGAGTGTTCGAAGACGACCGCTTTGTATACATATTAGATGTTAACGCAAAGATAAGGAGGTTCAGTAAAACGGGACAGCCGATGGGAACAGTGTACGAGACAACAGAAATGCTTGGCCTAACGTGGTTGACTGGAGGAACATCTGAGACAACAGCACCATATCATATATTCCGCTAAACTTAAATAATGCTTTACTGTAAAGAAGGTGAAAGAGAATGCTATACTCTTACCTTCCTCTGCTTAAAGGATGGATTTACTCAACCAAGAACATAGACTACCTGTTCACGGTTCCTAAAGGAGGAACTCAGGTTATAGATGAAGCTGAAAGGGACGGCTGGCTTTTTTCGAGTATGTGTAGCCTAAGCGACCCTAATGCTGAATTTGATATTTTATTTTACGGCCCATATAAGGGTTTTGTGATGTTAACTTTAAAGCCTGTAGCTTTAAAGGAGGCTGGACTAATAGCACCAAACCCGACTGGAATGTGGTGCAGCAGATACGATGATACTGCTGGAGTTTACGTAGTATGTTATACGCCTACAGTTTGGATGCCCTTCATCAGCCGCTACAAACTGAGCGTAAAAGCATCGAAAGACGAGGATTTAACAGTCTACAACTACTCCCACGTGCTTGTCGCAATTGAAGACAGAAGCCTATTCATTAAAAGCTTGCAAGAAGTGTTTGGAGAACCAACCATAGAGAGGTTTAGGGAAGCACTTGGAATTACACGCCTACAACCGCAAGGGTTCCAGCGGTCTAGGTCACATAGTAGGGGTGAATGAAATGAGCGAAATAATTTCAGGAATAGATTACTCTAGAATTAAGGATGCGCTGGCTGAGAAGCTTAGGGAGGAGCTTGTAGGCGCACCTCTATGTCCAAGCGACATTACGCTCTACAGCGACGAGATGCTGGATACCCTGTATCATTACTATGGGGAGAAGGTTTCTCCGTACTGGACTACAAGCGGCTTCAACGGACAGGGAAAAGTAGACGAGGTTATGGCTAGGAGGCCGGTTCGCTACGGCTACATTATGTGGAGGCTGATAAAAATGCCCGATTTCGTAACTCCAGCTCTCGATGATAGCTCCTGGCTTTGCACGTGCCTCAGAAACGGTGGTGGCAACCCGAGCCCGTCGGACATAACAACTATGTGCTACTACAAAAAAAGTGTCACCCACAAGTTTAGGAACAGAACTAGGTCGAGCGGTATTGGAAGTCTGGATACCGACCTGACCAGTTACCTACCGTCTGACTATTTGACGGGGAGCCACACATACATGCTGAAGCACAACGCTTGGGGCATCGAGATATATATCGATGGCTCACTGGTCTTCTTGCTCGTCTTCGGAACACCGGCCACCACCATCAGCAGCGGCCCACCATACGCCGTCTCCACCTACCCGATACCTCTGCAACCATACCTGTACCCGTTCATATTCTTCTCGCCGACTAAAAACGGCGTCACTGTACCGTTCGACTTCCCAACGCCCCGCTACAACCTCACATGGTCTGACGGAGACCCATATCCGCCTAGATGCTTCAGGCTCTACGTTACCGGAACTACGACGTTGCTTGCCGGCTACAGCATAAGCTCGGGAAGCGTCATGAGCCACCCGTTCCCCGTACGATATGAAAGTAAGACAATATACTTTATGGCAAACCAGTCGGGTACATTGGAGATAGATATATACACCTCAAGTGGAAACTGGAGGGCATACGACTCGGGCACAGTTTCAGCCAACACCTTATGGCGGTATAAGATGACTGGAGACGCCTTCTTAGCCAGGCTCACGTTTACGCCACTCACATATCCCTGCACGATTTCAGAGGCCGAGGTGGTCTTAAACGGCTAGCGACATGAAATACTGGGATGTTTTCAGAGACCCTAAGTGGATTCTAGATAACCTTTTGGCAAAGTACAAGGTCATCAGGGTGCCGACGAATGCAGGTTGGAGTACTTCAAACACTGGAAGTGGAGTAACAGGTTTTACTCCACTTTACATGTATGCTTACACAGGCACAACAGCAAACAGCAGAGGACTGGGTTACTGTTATGCTTACGGCTTAAACTCAGGAGACTTATATAAGCATTATGCTGATTGGACAAAGCACCTTGAGTTTCACTTTTTAGTTGCACGAGTAAGCAGCGACCCTCAAGTTATTGCACGAGTTCAACTGAAAGAGACAATTAGCGAAGGTGCTCTCGCACAAAGAGGGATTGGGATTGAGATTGACAACTACACTTTAATAGGCGAAGGCTACGGTACGAGTAGAGGCACAGTGAACTTAGGCACTACTCTAAGCGATGATAAAATGTATAGAATAAAGTTAGTGCTTAGATATGGTGTGCTTGAATTTTGGGTAAACAATGTACTCAAAGGAACTTTGAGTGGAAGCTACGTTCCTAACACTCAAGGTACTACTAACGCTTTCTTAGTTGCAAGCATAATCAACGGCTCAACAGGAGGAGTAAGTACTGATCTTTACTTAGGTAATATTTGCATTATTCAAGAATGGTGATGTTATGCCTTCTGTGAAATATTCTAAAAGGATAACTCCAGAAGATGTCAGAAATTGCTATACCGCAATATTTTTAACTAAGATAAGTCAAATATACATAGGAGGAGAAATTTAAATGAGAATACTTGTCGCTGATATATCTGGAACTGATTATATCAGATGGCCAGTATCCGAGTTTCTAGGTCTAGGTTATAGAGCTGTAAGTCCAGTCCCTGAGAGGCTGGCGTGGAGGGGGCATGAGATGCTGATAAAGCCGGGCATATCCGTCGGGGATGCGGAAGTCCTCAAGCCGGAGTTCGTCATGGCTCTGATGGGGTGGCATGGCATAGAACCCGAAAGGTCGAAGTTTTATGAACATTTCTTCGGTAGAGGCGTGCCGGTATTCACATGGGGCAATGATAGCAACATACCAAAACTTATGGTGGAAGTTGCAGGGAGCCAAGCTGAATCGAAGAGGATTGTCTTCCATAAGCCAGACCACCCAATCCTTGCTGGAGTGAAGCCCGAAGACATAAGAACATCTGGCACAGATTACAGGATGCTTGTGAAGTCGGTTAAGGGCGATATAGGACTTGCATACGACCCAGATAACGCCTCATGGGAGATCATATACCTTGAGGAGTGGTTCGGGAACCACAGGTGGCTGCACTACCATCCCTATCCATGCCCACCGTCCAGGCTCGTAGACAACTTCCTGGCCTACATGACAAGGCCTAAGGACAGGACAACGCTCCCAATCATATCCGGAGTTGCAGGGGCCGCCGCTGGAGGGGTGGTTGCAGGGTTGCTGACGAGGAAAGTGGAGTACGGAGCCGTCGGGGCAGCCATAACCGGTGCAGCAGGGGCAGCTGCAGGCTGGCATTTTAGCGAATAACAGTGATAAGGGTGAACGCTAAGGAACTCTTATTCGGCGTCTTCTTACTGTACATTTTAGCCGGCTACCTGCTCCTCTGCATAGTCTACACGCCAATAGAATACGTCAGGCTGAAGCTTGCTGACCATAAATGAAGTTTAGGATAGAAGGTGTAAGCAAGGCCGAGCTCCTCACAAAACTAACCGTTTACTCTGCGCTTTACGGGCTTCTCAGCATAAACTACATAGACCTAGTGACCCCAGGCTCAAACGTTCCAGGATACCACTTGTGGCTGGTAATCCAGTATTTTGCTCCCTTCATCCCGATGCTCTTTGTGCTTGGCTTCGACGATTGGGAGGTAGCTCTGGCAATGGGGTTTTGGGGCTCGCTGTACAACGACCTATTCTACGCTCCCGTCGGCAGACTTCTCTTCGGCAGGACCGTTGGACTTCTTGAATGGTATGCTTTCCAACTAGGCTTCAAGGGGCTTCAAGCGTCGTGGACGTTCAACGGAGGCTTCTTCACGTTTCCCGTAACGTCGCTTCTAATGGGCTTAAGCATATACGCCCGCATAGCCCTAATCTACGCTCTACTGAGAAAATGGTGGCTTGAACCCTAATCTAAAGCACTCTCCCAATCCTCAGGATGTTTGATAATGTCGTAGAGCATCCATATCAATAGAGCGTCAAGCATAAAGAAGAACATTGCACCAATCAACGCCAGCAGTTCACGTTTTATAATAAATATGTAGGTGTATAGAAATCCGCATACAGAACATATTGCAATGAAGCAATCTTCTACATCATGCTCACGCTTCATAACATCACACGAAGCAAGCGCTCCCTGAATCTCCGCCCTTGCTCATAGCACTCGCAATGATGACGTCCTCGAACCATGCTTCAAAATCTTCATAGTCTACTGTAACGTTTCCGCTGTCGTCTAATACTGTACCCTTTGTGGTTCCAGTTGTACGGCCACTCTTGAATATTATGTCATTTACTTTAGCATCAGAATATTCTATGACAGGAGTGTACCCGGTTTCAACTATGTTGGATGCTTTACATATTATTGTGCTGTAGTCTGAGCCTGCAAAGAGCAATCCTACAAACTTTTTACCCGTTATATCAAGCTCTAACACTTCTAGCTTGTATTCAACTGATGGTTTAAAGAGTGCGAAGTCTATTTTATTAGCTTCCTCAACTATTGGAACAATCCTTGTTTTTCTCTTAAAAGCCCTTGCAAGAGTATTATATATTCCAGACCAGACTTTAGCTATACTGCATCCGCTGTTTCCTCCTATAGGATAAACTTGCTGGTGCCAAAAATATTCTCCTACAACATATTTAGGGTCGTTAATATCCCAACCGTGAGCCTTCAAATCATAATTTCCTGGCTGTTTTATAACCTTGTTAGTAACTTGCTCTGGAGGCTGGGAAGGAAGATCCACTAAAACATGACTGTTAGATGAAAGATATACGTTTCCTTTAGAGTCTTTAAAGGGTATGCTTAGGGTTCCAGCGGTTACGTTTCCTCCACTTACGCTTATTCCCATAACTAGCGGTCGAAAAAAACCGGTTCTGTCAACGCTTCCGCTTAAAGCCTTAACTTCACCCAATTCTACAACATCTATTGGAATACCGTCAATGCTTGATGGAATAACGTCTTCGGCTCTAAGCTGTGTAAGAGGCAGTTTTCTTGTTACGTAAACTCTGAAACATTTTTCTTCTGGAACGACTTGACCTTTACGAAGTCTTGGTTGAAGTCTTCCGCTGTAGCCGATGACGTTTCTTTTGTTTCGGATTTTTTCAAATGTTTTCTTCAAGTCCATTTAATGCATCATCCTGAGTAGGATTTGAAGTATTATTGATACGATTACGCCTGATAGTATGTACCAGACTTTCGAGTCTATACCCTCTATCTTTTGTTTCAAATATTCTACTGTTTTCTCCAGATTGTTTTGTCTTTCTTCTAGTCGTGCAACCTTTATTTTTAGGTCTGAAATGTCCGATAGGAAGCTTGATACTATTGGATCGTTCTTGTTCAATGTTTTATCGTCTTCAGGCAACTTTTTCACCCTCCTTTTGCGGAAGCAGCTCTCTTGTATCCTACTCCTATTCCAAAGTATATTCCAGCTATAAGCGTTATTATTGATAGTATCTGTTCCCATGATGCCTTTCCAAGGTATAGTGCTATGAATGAGCATATTAGTAATAGTATTGCTATAATGTCTTCAGCCTTTACCTCCATAGGCATCGTGTAAAAAGTAATATTGTCTAGGTATATTAAGTTTTCTAAACTTTCACTGTTTCACATTTTTCTTCTGTTATGTTGCAGACTTCATATCCTGAGCTTGTTCTCCTTATCTTTAGAAGTGTTGGAACGTAGCTTATTTCAAGCTTTTGTTTTACTTCTTCTATAATGTTTTTTGCGTCAGGGTCCTTGTACACGTCTAGTACTTTTATGAAGCCTCTTTCTATTTCCTCTTTAAGCAGATGCTTTATACTCTTGCATCCTATGCAGTCCTCCATTACGAGCAACACTATATCGTTATCGTATTTTTCTAGAACCATTCTATCATCTCCTCATAATATATGCTGAAATTGATCCAAGTATTATCGATGCTAGTGATATAATGTATGATGCTATAGAAGGTTTAGGTGTTGGCGACGGTGTTGATAAAAGTATTTCAGTATATCTATAGTCATCCCAATAGTACACGTTGTCCGTAACATGGCCTGCTTGAAGTTCGAGATAGCTTAGGTTTCTTTGCGGCATTGTTATGTAAACTTCAAAGCTTTTCTGTTCACCGGAAGCCATGGTTCCAACCCATTTTTTAAATTCCTCTTTTGTGCCAGTGTCATATAATCTCCAGTATATGTTTCCGTTCACTCCAATATTCTGTATAGTAAAGGAAATCTTAAGATTTGCTCCAGCATTTTGAGGGCTTGATGGAAAAGAGTATGAAATAATTTTTGCTTTTGGTGTAGTTGGTGCTGGAGGGGTTGTTACAGTGAATGTTGCTTTCAAAAAATTGTACCTTGAAACTTTACCTAATGCTATAAGTTGTTTGTTAACATATATTTTTGCGTCCCAATCGCTTTCAGCACTATTCCCATAGGTTATGGTATGGGTTCCGACAGTAAGTCTTACCATTTCGCTGAATGAAATAGGGCTAGGGTATACGGTTATAATCTTTTCAGGCTGTGATATCCAAAAGTCAGGATTAAGCTCTTGATCTATAGCCAGCCCATGATATCTTGTCCATGAGTCAACCGTTGAGGATGCCTCTACCCCTATTTCAACTGTGACGGTTTCAAGTTCTCTTAGCCAAAGTTCTACGCTCATGTCAGTTGAAAAGTCATAGTATGTTGAATAGCTTGGGCTATATCCTTCTTTTTCAGCGTGTACAAGGTAGTCTCCTTTATCCATTGTTATACTGCATTTTCCACTAGAGTCTGTTGTAGCTGAAGCGTATGTTGTTGTCTCCCACATGTCCATGACCTTTACAGTCGCACCTGGTGCAGGTGTTCCGTCAGGATATTTTACTGTGAAGGTTATTGTCGCCAATTCTACTCACTTTTAGCCTTTTCTCCACCTATAATGTACACTGGTGGTGCGTATGGTGGTGCGTAGGGATACGGGTATTCTCTTCTTCCTCCAACCATAAGGTATATTATTGCTATAGAGAACGCTCCTATTCCTGCTATAGCCTGTGCTGGTATAAAGTATGCTGTCAGAGTATGGTCCTTGTCCATTGTCAACGTTATCGGATTGTCTTTGCTCTCCTTTTCACCGTCTATTATCCACCTGTCGAATAATGTTCCAAATACTGTTGTCTTCGCTTCAACTCTTGCTACAGTGTTCGGGTCATAGTAGTGTGTTCCTGGAGCAGGGTCTGTTGTCCCAACTTCTTTTAGAAAGTCTGATTCTGTGAAAAGCCACCACGATTTAGTGTCTATTGTTAGAGCGTATTTTCCAGAAGGCGGAGGAGTTGGTGTAGTTGTAGATTTTACTGTTACAGTTTTTGTTATTTTATCGTCAACGTATAATAGGTTGTCCTGAAAGTATCCTGATACTGCTGAAAACGTGTACGTTCCTTCAGTAAGCCCTTTTATTGTAGCTGTCCTGTTTAGGTTTGTGCACTGTGCTACTGTTTCTGTTGTGTGAAAACTTACTCCACTTCCCTTTGAAATTTTAAATGATGTACTGTCAAATACCATTGTAACTTCGCTTGCTGGACCGTCTTCATAATATAGTCCTATTGCTAGGTTAGGAGGCCATCCGTAGTATGCGTAGTCTTGATGGCCGTTTACTGTGGCATTAAAATCTTTTCCAGCTTCAACTGAGTCAGGGATGTTGAACGTTACTGTAGTATATGTTCCAGCCATCCTGTCACCTCCTTGAAACAGCGTACATTAATGATAGGGCTCCTGCTGCTACTATAAGCCATATCCACCAGGGATACTTTACAGTTGGAGCCCCTTCTACCGTGAAGCTTACTTCCCCGCTTTCACTGCTAAGGTATTTTATTACAGTCATATTGGTCATCTCGATTTTATCTTTGGAATGTACGTTGATAACGCTACTCCTAGAACTAGTATTGAAATTGGTATAGCATAGTTTATTATATATTCTACTGACAGTATTGCTGATGCTGTTGCTCCCCTGAACTCTGCTTTAACCTTATGTGCTCCAGTTGAAGTTGGAGCTGAGAAGCTCATGCTGTATGAGCCGTCTGACGCTGTAGTAGTGTTCTTTACCGTTGACCCATCAACTAGAAGGTATACTGTTTGCCCACCAAGTCCCGAACCAGTATCCGTTCTAGTAAGCATTCCAGTCGCCGTTAAAGTCTCACCTGGAGATGCTGTCGTCTTATTAAGAGATAGTGTTAATGCTGTAGGTACCTCTATTAGGAGGAGGATGTCCTGTTGCCTGTAGTCGTCCATATAGTATGAGCTGTCAACAATATGTCCTGCACTAAGCTGAAGCGTAATGTCTCTTGACGGCATTGTAATGTAAACGTCCCAGCTCCTCTGCTCTCCTGGAGCAAGTACTGCAGTAGATGTTCCAAATTCTTCAAGAGTCCTGTTATCTCTTAGCCTAAAATATATTGTACCGTATACTCCATTATTTATTATAGTGAAAGAAACCTTTAACGATGTTCCTGCCTTCTGAGGGCTTGATGGAAAAGTGCATGAAACAATGCTCGCTACAGGGGTTCCAACTGTAAGATTTATTTCAGAGCTTGAGCTTGGCAGGTAGCTTGTCACCGATAAAGCCTCTACCATTCTATCACCAATAACTTAATATAAACACTATATTATAAATTTTAAATCTATGTAAATTTTAAATCTAGTTTTATAATTTGATTTACAGCCTATTTCTTTCTAGAAATTGCATATATTGTTGTTATTGCCCCTGCTGCTACTATAAGCCATATCCACCAGGGATACTTTACAGTTGGAGCTTCCCTTATTTCCACTACCGTTGACGCTTCAGCTCCAATGTATGGCATATTATGCCACTATTTTCTAAGCTTTGTGCTAATGATTGCTCCTGAAACTAGGAGTACTATAGGTATTGCTATGTTTCCAATGTTACTTATTGTAGTGGCCGCAATTGCTGTAGCGAAACCTTCTCCAGCGTAGACAGCCTTCAAAGTGTATGTTCCAGTTGTCGAAATAGATGCGTTTATTGAATAGTTTCCGTTTCCATCTGTTACAACATCTCCTACCTTTGTGCTGTCATAGTATACGCTTACAGTTCTACCGCTCATCGGAGACCATGTTCCTGATGCTATCTGTGCCTCAAGCTTTCCTGTTATAGTGAACGGGAACCCTGCTGGAACAGTTGGAGATGGAACACTTATGCTTATCCTTGTAGGATATGCACATTTTCCTGTAACAGTCTTATCAACGTATGGGCTGTCTATTGAAGCACGAAATCCTATCGTGTTGCATGGGAAAACATCTGATGAAATTGTCCACGGTATTGTGTATGATGTCTGTGCTACTCCAGATGAGTCAGTGCTAACTTGTGTTATAAGATAAATGTGCCCTGTTGGAACATGAATTATTGTAAATGATACAGTTTTTCCAGACCATGGTGTTGTGTCATATTTTACTGTAGCCTTCAAGGTTACAGTCTGTCCAGCTGTCCAAGGTGGTCCTGGAGATACTGTTAGGTCAACTGATGCAGTGGCAAGCGTAACAGTTGTAGTCGCTTGAGCCGAATTATAGGGCACACACGCTCACCTAAAACACAATATAGTATACTGTATTATAAACTTTATGAAAAAGTTTATTAGGCTGACGTTGTAAAATGTTGGATGGTATGAGCAGCAGGATTAGGACTCTTTCTGCAGGGGATGTGCTTTTAGGAATATTTATTGGAGCAATTATCATTGGACCTTTTATTTGGACCGCTTTAGGAAGGGAGCTTGCTGTAGGAGCTATTCAGAAGGGGGCTAAGGTTACAAGGGAGCAGGTTGAAAAATGGCTTAAGGAAGGGGAAAAGTGATGTGCTTTGGCTCAGGTTGTCAGGCCTCTAACAAGCTATAAGACGTTCAACATATACAAAGGAGTCGCTATAGTTACATCTTATGGTCCGGGTGTTCCGTGGACTGTTTCTTTCAAGTACGGTCCAATAAAAGTACCTTCTGGCACACAGATTATTTCAGCGAATTTGAAATACTCTGTTCAACCGGACAACCTTCCTGTTTCATCAGGATTTGTTGTTAACATTAATGGGGTTAAGGTTGCTGAGGAAGAATGGGATATTTTTACTGGAAACGATCTTAGGACAAAAAGTGTTTCAGTAAATCTTTCTCCAGGAGATAACTATATTGAGCTTACTTGGAGTATTGTTACATTTTTTCTAGGGTGGACTACAAGGTTTGATACTACTGTAACTCTTGATGTAGAATATTCTGGAGAGTCTCCTTCAACTCAGACTGAAGAATGGGTTAAGTATATAACGTATGGATTTGTTATAGTTGGTGCTGTAGCAGTTGTAGCCGCTATAGCTAAGCTTAGGAGGCGATAGCCTTTGAACGCCGCTCAAGCGTCATCTATAGCTTCTGTTGTATGCAGTAGGCATGGTGTCAGTGTTCCTAGGATAGTTGAATCCTATTCTGGAAGCTTCTTCCGTGATGGTAAAATATTTTTGGACGTGAACGCTGACGTTTTCACGCTATTGCATGAGCTAGCTCACGTGGTCTACTCTGAAAAAGGTGAAAGGTTCAAAAGCTATGTTGAGGAAGAGCTTGCAGCCAACAGGTTCGCTTTATCTGAAATGAAGCTTTTAGGCTTTAAACCATATTCTAGAGAATATCGTGTAACATTTGAAACAGAGAACCCTGAAGGCCTCTTATCTATTATAGTCGGGTTCGAGGAAGGCCTAGGAATAAAGGTTAAAAGCTATAATATTTCTGGAAAAAATCTTACTATAGTTTTTGACTCATATAATCCAGTGTTCTGTGGAAACGTTAGAGCTGACGCTAAAAACCTTGCTCCAATAATATGGGCTATTATAGCCTTAGCTGGAATATTTGGGCTAGCAATACTATCGTGGCAGGTTTCAGGTGTAACGCAGAACATTTACCAGATTTTAGAGTACGTTGTTCCACTTACTATACTTGGAATATCAGCGTGGGCAGTAGTATCCCTTCTAAAGTGACGTCTATGGCTACAATAGCTGAAGCTGTCTCACGAGCGAAAGCGGAATACTTGAACGTTCCAGGAATAGTTGGAATAGGATACGTTGGAAACACGATAATATTTTATGTTGAAACACCAGCTGACGCCATACGAGTACCATCAACGTACATGGGATACCCTGTAATAATCAAGGTTACTGGAAGAATAACATTCAGATAACATAGTAGAGGTGATACTTTGAGCTTCACACCAAAGGAGGCTGTAAGCATACTATCACAAAAGTTCCTCCTACAGGAAGGTATAGCTGGAGTAAGCCATGGAAGCAACGTGCTAAAAGTTTACGTTGAAAGCCCAGAGGTAGCGGAAAAGGTTCCAAAATCTCTCATGGATTTTCCAGTAAAGGTTATAGTTTCAGGAAAGTTCAAAGCATTAAGCCTACTCCAGGGTACACTTCCAGAGGCAAAGTCTGGTAAAACTATAGTAGGGCTTGAAGCAAGCAGGACAGCAAAATGGAGACCGTGTCCCGGTGGAGTAAGCGTTGCACACTACCTTGTTACAGCCGGCACACTCGCTACCAGAGTATACGATGTAGCCACAGGAAGAAAACTTTTTCTCTCAAACAACCACGTTTTAGCGGCAACGAATAGGGGTAGGTCAGGGGACCCGATCCTGCAACCGGGCCCCTATGACAAAGGAAAGCTTCCAGATGACCAGCTTGGAGTTCTAGAACGTTTTATTGAATTGAAGCCTCCTCCTGATACTAACCTCATCGATGCAGCTTGTCTACCTGAAGGGGAAATCATCTATAACAGTTTTCTTCCTATTAATGTCGAACAGGCAGAGCCTAAAGAACTCTATGGCTTAGGAGAAGGAACCGAGGTAATTAAAAAACACGTCCGAGAATACGAGGGAGATATAATTGAGATAACACCCATGTTTCTGTTTCCATTTAGACTAACACCAGATCACCCAGTCCTGGTTTGTAGAAACGACCGATTCTTTTGGAGATTCGAGTGGGTTAGAGCAGGAGAGCTTAGGTCAGGTTACTCACCGCATGCAACTGATGCAAAAAGAGACTATCTTGTTTTGCCTATACCGAAGGGGGAAGAGAATGTGACAATAAATCTTCGAAAATACTTTAGAAAAAGTAGACATATAAATTCAGTTCCTTATGAAGTGTCTTTTAAGGATATAGCATGGTTGTTGGGTCTCTATGTAGCCGATGGGTATGCAAACACAAGGTCTGGCCATATTACTTTTTGCTTAACTCCAGGTGATAGGGACGGAGAAGAAAAGATAAACGAATATGCTAAAATACTTAATTTAAAAACATTCTATAAAAGACGTGTAGGTGGCGAAAACCAAATAACTATTGGCTCAACTCCCCTAGCTAGGTTTTTAAGAGAAGAGTTCGGTGGAGGCAGAGGGAATGAGAAGAAAATTCCAAGTTGGGTTTTTAAAGCAGATAAGTTTGCAATTAAGATGTTTCTTGATGGGCTGATTTACGGAGACGGTTGGGTAGGTTATGGTAAGGGGGGCAGAATCATTAGTATAACGACGAGCTCTAGAACATTGGCTTATCAAATACCTCTTCTGTTAGCAAAGCTCGGATTTATCTGCTCAATCCATGAAAACAAACAAGGAATAGAAAGAATAAACATAGGTAAAAGGTTCATAACTAGAAAGAAGATTGCTTACGACATTCGAGTTACCGGTGAAAGGGCTGAAATGTATTTAGAGGGAAGGTTTTCAAACGTTACAGATTATATATTGGTTCCAATTAGGTCAATTAGTAGGCGGCACTATAAGGGAGCTGTATATAATTTCACAACTAAATCTGGAATATACTCGATACCATTCATTGTTCACAATTGTGGAAGTCCATTAAGAGAAGAGGATTTATCTGATGAAATTCTAGACATCGGTGTTGTATCAGGATGGGATGACCCTGTCGTTGGAATGAAAGTTTGCAAGTCTGGACGAACAAGCGGGTATACTGAATCAACTATTACTGACGTTAACGCTTCTATAAAGGTTTACTATGGTGAAGAATACTATGTTTTCGAGGACCAGATTATAACTGGCCACATGATGGACCCCGGAGATTCTGGTAGCCTTTTAGTTAATACTGCTACTAAGAGGGCTGTAGGTTTAGGTTTTGCTGGAAGCGATACATTATCTTGTGCTAACAAGATTTCCAACGTTTTAAGCATGTTGAACATAAGCTTGTCCCCTACTGGAGCTATTGTACCACCTTCTCCTGTTACAGTGCCTTTTCAGCTGGCCTTTATTCCAGTATTATTTGGAGCATTTATTTCAACATATTCCATGCAGTACTAAAACTTATTCTGTTACAGATGTTACAGATGTTACGCTTAAACCCTCTGTTCAACAGCAAGGGGATAACGGTGCAAAGCAACTATGCTTAGATTGTGTATTGTTAAAGGTTATATATATTTGGTGTTATACGGTTAGTGATGTCAAGCGTTAAGCTTTTTGAAGAATACCTTTCAAGGAGGAAGAGCTCTCATACTAGGAAAATGTATATGATGATTGTTGAAAAGTTTATGAAGTTTCTTGAAGAGAACGGTTTAAGCTTGGATAAGTTGAGCTTATCTCATGTTGAAATGTTTCTTTCAACTCTTTCTGTAAGCGATAGAAGCTTGAGCTTGTACTCTTACGCTATATCATCTTTTCTAAACTTTATAGGAAAGCCTGAGCTTGCAGCACTTGTTCCCGTTACAAAATATAGTATTAGTGAGCCGAAGTGGCTTCCTAGAAGAGAAATTTTTAACATAATAGCGAGGGTTGAGGATCCTAAGGACAAGGTTATGCTTGAAACAGCATACGAGCTTGCTTTAAGGGTTGGAGAGGTTGTTAACATAAAATGGTCTGACATAGACTTCGAGAACAAGACCATAACCATTGAGAGGCTTAAGAAGAAGAAGAAGGAGAAGAAGGTTAAGCCTGTAAGCGATGAGCTTCTTGAAAAGATAAAGAATCTTCCAAGAGTTTCAGAATACGTTTTCCCATCCTATGGAGGTAAAGGTTATGGGGGATGGCATAAGATGAGCACACAGTATGCTGAAAAGGTTTTCAGGGATGCTGCAAAAAAGGCCGGATACGAAGGCTACACGTTCCACTCATTAAGGCATTCGAAATCAACGGAGGTCGCTGCTAAAACGAACGGTAACATTGTTGAAATTTGCAAAGTAACTGACCACGATGATCCAAGAAATGTTCTAATATACGTTCACATTGCAATGGAACATTTAAGGGATATCATGGGGAAGTAGAAATTATTAACTATTCTAGCCACATGCATTTTCCTTCAATATGCCAGTTTTTTGTATATTTTTCTAGAAAGTCTATTGCCCTGTGTATACATGCTGATGCGTCGTTTAATGCTGAGCTAAGAGTGTACTTTTCTGGAGGAACCTCTCCAGCAAGCCATGTGCATTTTGCTCCAAACAAATTTTCTGACGCCTTGTCAACATAAGCGAATGGGTTGTAAGGTATTATACAGTCCTTTCTTTTAACGTCATTAAATCTGCATTCGAATGCCTCTTTTTCTATATCATGTCTCAGAGAGTCTCTAAGCTCTTTAACAAAGTTATTGTATTTGTCTAAAAGTTCTTTGTCTATAAGTATAAGTTCTATAGGGTCTAATGTGTCTTTGAGGGTCATTGACGCATATATTGCCCAGTCTTCATCACTTTCTGGTAAACTGTCTCTATTATATGCTCTTGATCTGCCTTCTTCCTCTATTTTCCTAAGCTTTTCAGTATATTCTTCAAGTCTCCTTTTTGCCTCTAAAAACTTTGATACTGTCATAGCCGGTCACATCTTTTCTATAGCATATTTTATTAGACATTTTTCAGTTTCTAATGGATTACTAGATTTTGTGGCACATTCTTCTAACTTTTTTGTATCACCATATAATTTAGTAATCGTATTAGTCCAATAGACCCATTTTGAATAATCTTTCTCAGATCTTATTTCCTCTATCCTAAGGTCCATTGATGTTGCTACAGAAAGTGTTTCAAAAACTTTTTGAAGGTTTTCCTTTGACAATCCTTTACAGAATACACCAATTTCTTTTATTATATCGCATTTTAGTCCAGTTTCTTCAAAAAGTTCTTTTATTATCTTGTTAACGTCTTCGTCTTTATCATAGTATTCTACGGTTCCTTTTTCAAGGTTTACATGTGTTTTGTGGCCTGGAGATGATCCTACTACAAGTTCAGCCTTATTTCCTTCTATTTTACAGTGGAGTGGTATGTAATCCATCTCTTGATATAATCCTAGTTTATGAAATTTTTCTGTGATATTATCCCATATTTTGCATCCTTTAATAAGGTCTGGTGAGCTTACTATTTCACTCTCCATGTGCATTTCCCCTCGCTGTGCCAAACTTTTGCTATATCTTCAAGATAGTCTATTGCCTTGTGTATGCAGGCTGATGCGTCGTTTAAGAATGAGCTTAGATTGTATTTGTCAACATACGGTGTTTCTGGAGCAAGCCATGAACATCTTTTTCCAAAAACTTCTTTAGAAAGTCTATCAACATTATAGAATGGGTTATATTGTATGTAGCAGTCTTTTCTTTTAATGTTGTTATCAATACAATGTCTTGCAATGGAGGCTAGGTCACCATCAATAACACGCTCTAGGTTCTGACTAAATTCTAGATATTTATATAAGTCAGGTTTACTTGCTCCAAGCTCTTCCACGTAAAATCTAGCAGCAAAAAGGTTCCATGATGCACCTAACGCCCATTTTTCGTCATCAGGTTTATCGTCAGTCTTAGATGGTAAACTTTCTCTTTCATAAGCTCTCCTTCTTCCATCCTCCTCATACTCTCTAAGCTCTTTAATACGGTTATTAAGTTCTTGTGCAAGATTTTTTGGCATACTACACGTTTATGTTATTATGTGGATGCTTATTAATTTTTTTAAAATAGTGCTTTAAATTTTGTTTTAACCTTTTCTATGGTGTTTTTTATTAGACATTTTTCAAGCTCGATAACCTTCTCTTCTTCTATCTTTCCAGCCTCTTTAGCTTTTTCTAGACATTCATCGAATATTTTTTCTTCTCCTATATCCTTTAGTGCAATCTTCCATCTGTCGTAGTCTTCTACTCTAAGCTCTCTTAGCCTAAAGTCCATTGACGTGGGTGCTGCAATCGTTTCAAATATTTTTTCAACGTTGTCTTTTGTTACACCCTTACAGAACACTCCTTCAGATGACATTCTGCAGTCTAATCCTGCTTCCTTTAGAAGTCTATCCATGGTTTTGTTAACTGGCTCGTCAGTATCATAGTATTCTAGTGAACCGTCTTCTAGGTTTATGTGTGTTTTATGGCCTAACGCTGAGCCTACTGTTACTTCAGCCTTGTTTCCTATTATCTTGCAGTTTAGTGGCTCGTAGTCCATGTCCTTTATTAGACCCAGTCTTGATAGCTCATCTGTTATCATATCCCATTTCTTACATGCTATAATTAGTTCTGTTGAAACCATCTAGTCCTCCCTCCATAGACACTTTCCTTCCTTATGCCATTTTGTAGCATACTTTTCTAGGTACTCTATCGTTTTATGAAGGCATGCTGATGCGTCGTTTAATGCTACACTCAGATTATATCTTTCTGGAGGTAATTCTCCAGCAAGCCAAGTGCATCTTGACCCAAACAATTCTTCAGCTTTACTATCAACTTTAATTAATATTTTAGGATCTATCAGACAGTCTTTCCTTTTAACATTTTTTGAAAGGCAATTGTCTGCAGCAATTGACATATCATCTAATGCTTGATCAAACACCCAAGTTAACATATTAAATGCTGCAAGTTCAGGTTGATATTTTGCTTTTGGCATATACTCTATTTCATCTAATACTTTTGCATCATTTAGTTTAACTGCTACCCCAATAGCCCATAGAGCGTCACTTTTTGGGAGACCGTCTCTATCATAGGCTCTCCTTCTTCCATCCTCCTCATACTCTCTAAGCTCTTTAATGGTTTTAACTAGCTTTTCTAATGGCTTAGACATACTACATTTTATGGCTATAATTTTGTCTCTTATTAAGTTTTTAAGATATTATTCCCTGCTGCTTTAGGACGTGAATTATTCCTGCCGCTATTAGTACTCCTGCAAACGCTCCTGTTGCAAGTATAAATGTTCTAGTCCATCCTGAAACTTCCATCCTATTCACCTACCATACTTTTTCTCTTTTTACCTTTTAAACTTTTATGTTCTATTGTCCGCTTGACGCCTGTCCTTTTGCGTACACGCATTCGCTGTTATAGCATGAGTTGCAGTGGTTGCACGCCCATCCTACGAGAACGGTTCCATTTTCTGTTGGAGTGAACTTTATTGGAACTATTACTGCTGTTACAGTTTTAACTTCACCCTTTTCAGTAGTAAATTCTCTGCATCCTAAAGCCTTAGGCTTCAATTCTAGGCTTTTCATCAGGGACAGAGCCTTGAACATTTTAATTTTACACCCTCCCTGTAAAATATTAGTGGGATGCATTTGTACTTTTCCGCCAAAGCTTTTAAATCGTTCAACTCCTGTCTCGTGAAGCTTCTCCTGTTCACCTTACATTCTATAACATACGCTTTACCGCTTTTATCTAATGCTATTAGGTCTGGGAACTTTGAGCCTGCAGAGCGTACTACAAAGTAGCCTTTTCTTTCAAGCGTTCGCTTAACTCTTCTTTCGAAAGAGTATCCTTTACGGTAGTTTGACATAATACCTCATAATATTTTCTACAACATTTTCTATCGTGTCATCAACTTCTAGACCGCACTCTAAACACACCCACACTGTCTTATATGAGAAGGTTGCATCATATAGGTGGATTTTTCTTGCTACCTTATGCATTGGAACGGGTTTACCAGGTTTACTACAGTTTGGGCATAGCATGCTATTTCACCTCTGTTCCATTGTAAAATTGTGGTTTTGTTCCAGTGAACTTTTGGAGTATTTCTCTTGCCTCGTATGCTGTCCACGCTGGAGCAATTATTCTTGACCTGCTATCTTTTGGTCTGAGTTTAAATTTTCTCCTGCATTTTGGGCACTCATGTGATTTTGCTGAAAACATGCTTATGCTTATGAAGCCGCAGTATGGGCATTGTGTTATAGCGTACGTTGGTGGTGAAGAGTGTATGCACGACATACTATTTCACCGCCATCGCTTCAACAATCAATATCAGTATACATAGTATTAGCGTTATAGATAGGAGTAGGAACGTGAAGTTTATCATGCTCTTTACTGGAGCGATTACCATGCTGTTGTAGTAGCCTCTCATTTCATTTGATACGTTGTATTTGCTGAATAGGTCTGATGTCATGTTCTCGAAAACATTTAGTGTGCCCATTGAGCTATAGTATGTTACACCTAATATTATGGACGATGCTGCGACCAACATGCATATACATAATATCGCTATACTCAGCCTCATTTTCAACAATCACCTTATTCAACCACCTTCTGTCGCAAGGGAGGCTCCCGACAATTGCGACATGGTTTTATAAGGGTTTTTCTTTTTCTTAACTGTAGACGATATAATATTAGCAAAAAATAGTAAAATAGTATTGGATTAAAAAGTGTGAGATAGGTTTTTATTCTTTCACCAGGTTTTGTTGTTCTCGCAATTTCATAGACTAAAAGAATTAAGTATCTTATATTTTTTATCATTCTCAATCACCTATGTAGTCGTCTAAGCTTTCTCTTACTCGTATAACCTTTTTAGTTGGCTTGGGTTTCATAAACTGTTGCCTGAAAGGGCATGTTTCAAAGTGGGATGTGTTTGTTCCAATGTTGAATGGATGCCACTTGTATCCGTCTGGTGTCCATATTTGTCTAAACTCTATTTCTGCACCACATGCCTTACATCTTGTTACGAATGTTTCAACCATTCTATTTCACCACCATATTCTACAATCATATCAAATATTGATTTTAGAGACATGAGTGCATGCTCTTTGTCAGCGTCAGTTCCCTTTGCTGAAATTTCTCTGTAATAGTGTATGTATAATATTGCTAGAGCATGTAGCACAGATATTGCCGGATTGTTCTCATGCTTTTCTTTAATATATTTTCTGAGGCTTTCAACTATTTCATAGGCTCTCTTGAACACGTCATCTTCTGTTACCTCAAACATTTCAACCATTTTCATTCACCTTTCCTTACCAAAAGTCTATTGTTGGGCGTTCTTTGGGTTCGTATTTGCTTAGTTCTCTTTCACAGAATACCCCCATATTAAATATGTTCTGGTATTCGACCATAACTTTTTCTCGCATGAAGTTCCATATTGATATTAGTACGCTGTAGGGTACGTGTTTCATACTCTTAAAGAATATTTGTATTTCGTCAAGCACAAGCTTGTCCCATTCGCAAGAGTAGTAGAAGCAGACGTCGTGAAGGAATATCTTTTCATGTGTATATAGTCTTTGCCATTTATTAAAGGGGGTTGATGGGATATTTTTGTCGCCTAGAATGATACTGTTAGTGTTATCTCCATCAAGGTGAAGGTTTTGTGATTCTTTCATGTTTTCACCCGAAAAAAATTTCTCTTCATATAGCGTTTTATATCCGAATTTAATTGTGTGAAAACGCTTTTAAATAAAAGGGCTTTTAATAAGTAGTTTATGGCTATAAAATAGTATAGTGCAATAGGATTAAAAAGTATAAGACAAATTATTTTTTTGCTAACCTTTAACTTCACGCTAACCACCTACCGAGTTATTCACCTTCTAGGTCTCCCCAGTCTGTTACCTGGTGATTTTCGAAGTCTATGCTTAGCTTGTACTTTTTAGCGTACTCCATAATCTGTTCCCTGCACTGTTTCACTATCTCTTCGGCTGCGGCAAGGTGTATTAGTAGTGTTTGAACCTTTTTTATCTCCTCAATTTTCTCCTTATCCTTCATCTTTATCAGCCCGTTGTTCATCAAAAATGAAAGTAGTCTTATTTTTACCTTTTATTTTCCCCGTGATAACATAGTGTTTTCCCGTTGCTTTGTTAAGTTTTTCTATAATTTTTTTAGCGATTTCCTCATCCTTCATCTTTTATCAGCCCCTTGTTTTTCAACCATTCTATGCATCTTATCCATTCCCATATTCCGTCGTGGTCTGCGTTTGAGAAGACGACAGTGTGTTCGTCATGTTCTCCTCTTTCATCTGAAGCTATCTTTTTCATGCAGTCTACGCAGAAGTAGAGTGTGCCAAATCTTTCGCTTTCGTCAGCCTTCTTTAAATAATATAATAGTTTATCGATCACTCCTTATCCTCCTCTTCTTCTTGTACCAGAAGAACTGGACAGTAGATTATACGTTGCATCTCCATTTCGGAAGTAGTTACATTAGGGGTAGCAAAATTTTCACTTTGCGTAGTATCTACTAACTGTAATACTGAAGCTACGCCAGCCGTTTTTAATCCTACCCTATATTTTCTTTCACTCATTTTTAATTTCACCCGAAAAGTTGTTCTATGTCCATTACGTCTTTAACCTTGTGCCCGCCTCTTTCTATTAGGAAGGCTTCAAGCTTGTCCGCTTCCTCTTCTGTTCTCACGTTCCCCTTCCAAGCTACCTTTCCAGCCAAAATTATGAAGTTTAGTCCGTCTCTTTTGTAGAAGACTGGTGTTACGGTGTATTCTGATATATACTGTTTTATGTCGTCTAAAACTTCTAATACTAGAGGCATTTTATTTTCCCTCTTTAAGGAACTTTTCTACTAGTGTGTTTACTATGTCTTTTGGTTCGTAGCCTCTTTTCACCAGCTCATCATAGTATTCTTTCTTCAAATATATTAGTGGCATTATATGGTCACCCTTTTTGCGTATCCTTTTGCTACTAGGGCCATCATCAGCAACGATATTATTAGAGAGTTTTTTGTGCCTGTGTCGTAGTCTAGGAGTATTTTTCCCCGGTCTTTTCCTTTTCCAAAGTATCCGTTTTTTTCCAGCCTTCTCCATGATAGTTCGAAGTCCGGGAAGTCCGCTATTTCTTTTACCTTCTTTTTGTCTGGGCCGAGTTTGAGTAGGGCGAGTATCATTCTGAACACGTCCCTGTCTTGTTCTCCTATAACCTTATCTTCTATTAGCTTGTTAAGGTCTTTTTCTATTTCATCCTTTAACATTCTTTTCCACCTTCCTAACATGTTCTCTCACAATCTTTTCAATATAGCGTTCCATTGAGCCTCCAGTTTCTTTTTCAGCAAGTTCCCTTATCTTGCTAAATTCCTCGTCGGATAGTTCAAGGAGAAACCACATTCCAAGCTTATCTTTAGACATCATTTTCACCTCCAAAAGTCTCTTGTTGTTCCACAGTGGCAGCATTGTTGGACTCCGTTGCCTATGTTATGCCAGCAGTGGTCTCCTGTAGGAGATTTTGGGCATGGCGAGAACGGCCCGTGTGGAGCGTGTTTTACAATTGCATCTTTTGGCTTGGTTGATATATCATATTTTATCCAATTTGGCATCCTATCACCGTTATCATTACTATTGTTATTATTATTAATAAATGTTTTGTTAGATTTGTGGTCTTGGAAGCTTCAGCTTGTTCAGGCTTCTTTCAAGTTCGTCGACGCTGTTGAACTCCATGCTACCGTTTAAGTTGCTTCCGTTGTAAATGTGTTTTAGAATGTATTTGCCGTTGTATTCTATTAGCTTTGTCCTCATGAGCCTTCCACCGTATTCTAGTTGGAATATTTTTATTCCGTCTTTTTCGAGTACCTTAGCCCACTTTTTGTATTTACGCAATTGCATAAAAGTTCCACCCGACTATGCGTAGGCGTTCACGTCACGCTCATGCTTTTGTGGGCTTAGTTTTGAGACTATTTCTGAAACGTGTTTTTCTACTGGTGTTATCTTTTCAAGATCTGTCCTCCAGAACCTGTAGTCGTTTCCGAACGCTTGAATGTTCGCTAGCACGTCGAAGAATAGTTTGTCTATTGGCACATCAGTTTCCTTCACCCTCCTCATTATGTCCTTCCATCTTTCCGACTGTATTTTCAGTGTTATGTAAGTGTGTGCTCCTTTTTCTGACACGCTTATGCTTTCTCCAGGAGATATTAGTGGTGTTTCCATAACGTTGTGGGATTTGCTTATGTGAAGATTGCAGGCCTTATATGTTTTAAACACTCTACCACATACTGGGCACTTGTACTCTTCCTTTTCAAAGTATTCTTCTATCCGTGATTGCCTCATAACCATCACCTAAAAATGATTTTGCTACGGGAACGTTTACTTCGTAGATGAACTTTTGCACCCCGAACATTGGCCGTACAGGTTTAACGATACCATAGTCTAAGAGCATACCATTATATCTTGTTAACGTCCTATTGTCGCCTCCAACCATTTCAGTAATAATCTTTTCAACCGTCGTCTGAGGAATCTCTTTCTCCGTTTCCTTAAGTATGCGTGCTACAACCTTTTTCAGGTTGTTAAGAGTCCGGCTACCAACCTTTTTTGCAGACGCATTACCAGAAGAATCTTCTGTATGTGTGTGTGCGTGCGTGATTATGGTATCGTTTTGTCTTTTAGCCATATACTCTTTTAACGCTTCCTCAAGCTCCAACGCCATAGCCGTATGCTTTTTACCCCACTTCATCATAACGAACCTTTTAAACTCTTCCCAAACTTCAGGATTTTGAATCATTACACCTATTCTTTTGCTCATCGTCATACTATAATGAAAAACTATTATTTAAATATTAATAGTAATTTACTAGTAAATTACTGTATACTACCAAAACACTATCAAATTACTAGTAAACTGCATAATAATACCCTATAATAATAATCTAAATAATAATCTAAAATAACATGAAGTAAAAACTAGTCTATAATGTTAATATGTCAAATGGTGCATGCACGCACACACACGTACATGATGCAAATAGATGATACTTATCTATCATTTGTAAATTAAAAACTTTTATTTATCTGCCAACTCTCTTCGCTAAACTTATCATCGACCTACGTGTTTCCTCAACCAATTCTTGACGCATGTCCTCCGGCAAACTACGTAATATGTGCTCGTTACGGTTTTTCCAGACAAGCCATTCGTTTTCAGCCGCCTGTTCTATCCTCTTCTCCCTATCAGTTCCAAGTATCTTATTTACAATCTTACCCGGATACCATTCAGACATATCCTGTCCCCCAAGATAATATAAAGGAAAAATATTTATATTTATTTATTGAACTATCAATAGGTTAGTAGATGTTTGAAAAAATATGTTTTGGGCACGGGTGGGAGGCAAGTCGCACTTTTAAAAATGCGAAAGATTTAGTAGACCAAGCACACAAAGAAAACAGACCACTTTCTCCGGCTGAAAGGGATAGTGTAGAAACAGCATTAACAGCATTATTATACGCTATAACAAAATATGTTCCTGAACCAAATATAATTGAATTTATAGAAATGGTAAGAAGAAAAGTTATTGAAGGTGCCTCTCCCGACGAAATATCAGCATTACTTCAACGATTAGAAGACATTATACGCATAGAAACCATGAAATAAAGGTAGATTATACGAAACAAGAACTGCCAGCTCTATCATTGAACGCTAAGCTTAAATAATGCTTTACCATAAAGAAGGTGATGCCTGAGCAGGAGCAGATGCCGATTAAGGGGCCTTTTGGACTTTGGCCTTATCCCATACTTAACGTCATACTACTGTTTATTCTAGCGTTAACTTCCCGGTCTACTGTTCCTGAAAGGAGAAGTATAAAAACGTACCAGTTTGTAAGAGACGAGAAGGGTAGAATAATAGAGATTCTTGAAATTGAAAAGTGATGGTTATGAGTGTGAATGCTAGAAAGAAGGTTGAGGAGAAGATTAGCGACATCGTGGAGAAGGTTCCTGAAAGCCTAAAGGAGGCTACTGTACCATACATTATACTGTTGGCTGAAGAAATTTCGAGAGAGATGGCTGAACAGTTCACTGGGCCGTTCAAGGTGACTGTTCCATCTATTAAAACCGAAAAAGTGGAGTATCCAAGCCAAGTTGTTTCAAAGATGTTCAAGCTAGCTAATGTTTCAGGTATAGGAAAGATTAGGGAAATGATTGTCGATACAGATTCAGCAAACTATAGGATAGATTTGACTGTTGACGGACAGGATAAGCTTCCATTCCATTCAAAGATATCCGACCTCATGAACGTAAGCCCTCACCTAGAATATCTTGACGTTTTCGAGGAAGATGGAAAGTTCACGATTAGAGTGAGCAACATAAACTTTGTCAAAGGATTCCAAGCCTACATAAGCCCCATCACCCAGATAACGATGAATAAGGCGATAATAGTGTACGATATTGAGAGCACGAGCGAGTAAAATTTAAATAATATAACCCAAATATATTTGGTTAAGGTGAATGTGTGTTGAGTAGTGTAGAGATATTGGGGTATTTAAAGAGGCAACTAGGTATTATAACGAACAGGCTTGAAGAGGTAGGTGTAATAGTTAACCCATACGACGACCACGTTTTCAAACCATCTTTAACGGTAACAGACCAGGGAACAGTTTTAGAAGTAAACGGACTAGTTCACAGAATTTCAGTAACACCAGACTCAGCTCCAGTAAAATTTAACCTAGACAGGCCGGTGACCGACACAGAATACAGTGTAGTGTTTCCTGGAACAATCAAAGTTATTTCCAGGAGAGCTCAGAACGTTTACCTTAAAGCACCGCTTGGCTCAACTTCAACAGTTACAGTCGAATGCCTTAGGATGGTGAGCTAAAATGGAGATGGGTAAAACATACTTTCTAATAGAAATGTCGGACGAAGACTACTTCATCCTGCTAACCTTGTGCAGGAACATGAACCAGACAAAACAGCAGTTTATAATGGACGCACTGAAAACACATATTCAGAAGCTTCAGGACGAGTGGAAGGCTTTAAGGGAGCAGGCTCAAAAGGCTTCAGATAAAGCTTCACAGGATAAGGGAAAGAAGGAGGGTGAAAAGTAATGCTTTGGGAAATAATTGACCCATCATATCTTAAAACAAAAATCGATAACCTAGACCTAAGCATATCAGGGTTAAGGGACGCACTTCGTGGAACAGGAAATAAGACACTGACAGACCTTGACACCGATTTGACAAATATTTATGGTAAGCTAGACGTTAATCTCTCCACCAGGCTTTCTGAATCTGCGTTCACGAGCAGGTGGGACGCCGGTATCTACGGTTGGGACGGAACTACGGCGAGGAAGATTAAGACTGACGCCAACGGGGAGCTTCAGGTAGACATCCTCACGATGCCCTCCATAAGTATAGCGGAAAGAGGCTTTAGCAACTCGTCAGACACACCGACGAGGGCGTTGGTCGATGCAGACAGGCATGTTCAGACAGACGTTTTGACGCTACCAAACCCACCAAACCTGGATGTCGCACTTTCAACAAGAGCAAGTGAAACTACGCTATCGGGAATTAAATCACAAACTGATAAGCTGACATTCGACGCTACTAATTATCTACAGGTGAACGTCAAAGCCACCGTCAATCCATCTAACCTGGACATAGCCTTATCAGCTCTCAGAGACGCTCTCCGTGGAACAGGAAACAAGACGTTAACAGACCTTGACACCGATTTGACAAATATATATGGTAGGCTTGATGTAGCACTTTCAACAAGGGCAAGTGATTCAACTTTAAGCACGTTATCTGGAAAGTTTCCGTCAGCTGTAGCATTAGCAGATAACCTTTCAAATCCGACAACCACGATAATTGGAGGGGCACTTTTAGGCTTTGATGGAACATATTGGAGAAGAGTAAGAGTTGACACATCGGGTAGACTAGCCATTCAAAATGAACCTAACCTTGATGTAGCGTTGAGCACGAGGCTTGCGGACTCAAAAATTCCAAACGCTTTAGCACAAATAAGCAAGGACATAGCTGGGTCAACAGTTTACGGATTAGCCGTGATAGCAAGTTTAGCCCATGATATAACAAGGATGCCATATATGGTTGACGACATAAGTGTTACAACAACCGAATCAAGCACATCAATTTCTGCACCCGGAGCGAAAGTTGTCAAGATAACGAATAAGGGTGACGTAGACTGTCTAGTAGGTATAAACGCAAGCGTTCCAACAAGTAATCCTTTAAAGGTTAGGGCTAGAACGGCAAAAATATTCCTATTCGGCGGAGCTACTGCAATATACTATAAGACAGCATCAGGTACGACAACAATATCCATTGAATACTTTAACTAGAGGTGAGTCTATTGTCCGCAATAGAGTTCCTGTACGAGAAGGTCGAGAAGTTAAAGGATAAGCCTTTCAAAGCCGACGAAATATTGCGTCTAATTGAGGAGAACGGTATAAAACCTATCGTGGTAAGAGTTGACAACGCCAGAGGCTCCATCATAATATACTTTGAAAGCGAACTGCATAAGAGAGAGAGGGAAATCCTTAACGACGTATTCAAAAAATTCTTCAAAAGCTGGTGAATATGCTCAATGAGATACTTGACCCAACGTATTTAAAGGAAAAAATCGCCAACCTCGACGTCCTATTAAGTACAAGAGCTTCGGAGTCAACCCTTTCAGCAATAAAATCTAAAACAGACAACCTTGATGTAGCCCTTTCAACCCGAGCGTCTGAAACAACGTTATCAGCCATCAAGAACGCACTAGCATCCGTTGGCACAGATAAGCTGAGAGCTTCAATCGTTGACTCACTACCATCTGGGGCAAACAAGATAGGAAGTGTTGACGTTGCTTCAATTCCAAACCCAAGCAATTTGGACGTGGCTTTATCTACCAGAGCAAGTGAGTCAACGCTGTCGGGGATTAAATCACAAACTGATAAGCTTCAGTTTGACGCAAGCAATAATCTGAAGGTTGCCGCCGTATCAAGCCCAAGTTTGTTTGTTAAGGATTTGAATGTTGGAACATCAGCCAGCCAAGTTGACACGGACACAAGTTCCAGGGATGCAGTAACCCTTCTAGCAGACCCAAATAATACGGACAAAATTTTCGTAGGCACCTCTGGGTCGCAATTGTTCCCACTATTGGCAGGTGCATCAATAACAATAACGAAAACATCATTAAACCTAATATATGTGAAATCCAACAGTGGCACACAGTCATTGCACGTAATCTGTGGAGGTAGTTAAAAATGTCTAGTATAGATGTAAACGATTTAAAAATGAAGTTAAATAAATACGTAATAGACCCAGACAATAAGCCAGAACACAAACATATTCCAAAGACATTAAAAGGAGAAATATTACTAGAGGAAGTAATAAACGAGAGAGGCGAAATTCTCGGGTGGATAACAATAACGCCAGAAAACTTAGCCGCCATTTTAGAACAAATAAAAAGTGGTATAATAGATGCAAAACAGTCAGGGCATGACAAATATCTTAAAAAATGGGAAGAGGAGGGTATAAACCTATGAAGAAACACATTAGGAGGTGGAAAATAGATGGGTTACACCGCACCATCTGTACCATTAAAAACTTTTGAAAAATATTATGAAGGCTCACTAGCACAGAATGTCACATACACGCCTAGTGCTAAAGGCATATTCAGCTACGGAACAGATGATAGAACTTATGTAATTCCGAGATTTTACGATAGTGGGAGTGGAAATTGGCTAAGGTATAGTATTCGCCGAAGCGGTAACCCAAGTTACGGATACCTTTCAAATCAGTTGCAGATAGGGGATGGTGCTAACCTACAATATTATAATTCCGGTTCAGCAACACGTTATCTGGTTTTAATGAGGTGTGTGTAATGTATAGTCCTCCGCCTGCAGCCTTAATCTTAGAAAAATATGCAGAAATAAGCCTATCAGGTGCAAGCTCTTATACTGTTTCAAGCGTAGGCATATATCTAATTGCATCTGATACGATACATTTAATAGATGCAGAATACTATCATAGTCCTAGCTCTTCATGGGTTAAGGTTGGCTCGACTAGTGGAAGCCTAGATTATGGTATGCAGGTTCAACCTAACTTCATATCTGATGGGCAGAACGCTAGAGTATACAACAGAGGAGCAACCTCGTATCGTGTTATTATAATGAGGTGCAGGTAAAGAAATCATACGAAAGTTGAACTTCCTGAATCTCCTGGCTGGCTCATCGCTGTAGCTATTATTATGTCCTCGAACCATGCGTTGAAGCTTCCATAGTTTACTGTAACGTTTCCGCTTACATCGAATACTGTACCCTTTGTGGTTCCAGTTGTACGCCCGCTTTTGAATATTATGTCATTTAATTTAGCTTCAGCCCATTCTGTTAATGGAGTGTACCCTTTTTCTATTATGTTGGATGCTTTACATATTATTGTGCTGTAGTTTGAGCCTGCAAAGAGCAATCCTACAAACTTTTTATCTGATATGTCAAGCTCTAGTACTTCAAGCTTGTATTCAACTGATGGTTTGAATAGTGCGAAGTCTATTTTGTTCGCTTCCTCAACCATTGGAACAAGCCTTGTTTTTCTCTTAAAAACTCTTGCTATACTATTGTATATTCCGGACCATAATTTAGCTATATCGCATTCACTGTTTTCTCCTATTCGATGAATTTGCTGGTGCCAAAAATATTCTCCTACAACATATTTTGGGTCGCTGGTATTCCACCCGTGTGATGCTATGTCATAGTTGCCCGGCTGTTTTATAACCTTGTTAGTGATTTGCTCTGGAGGCTGAGAAGCATTATCGCATAGTACGTGTGCATTGCTTGAAAGGTATACGTTTCCTTTAGAGTCTTTAAAGGGTATACTTAGTGTTCCCGCTGTCACATTGCCTCCGCTTACGCTTATTCCCATTACTAGTGGTCGAAAAAAATCGGTTCTATCAGCTAATGCTTTAACTTCACCCAATTCTACAACATCTATTGGGAACCCGTCTACTGTTTGAGGAATAACTTGTTCTGCTCTAAGTTGACTAAGTGGAACCTTTTTTGAAACATACACTCTTAAAACGGTTTCTTCTGGATGAACTTTTCCTTTTCTTATCCTAGGCTGGTATGTTGTAGAAAATCCTATAACGTTTGGATATAGTTTTAGGATGCTGTCAAGAGCCTTTTTATGATTTCCTCTAACCTTTTCCCCTATCATATTGTGTTATTTGGTATCTGGATTTAAAAACTTTACTTTACTCTATATGTTTAGGACTCTTTCCGTGTATCCACAGTTTGGGCAATACCATACTAGTCTTGCTGCACCAAGTTCTGATGGTGCTAGTAGCCGGTTTATCTTTAGGTCCATGTACGAGTTGCATTTTGGGCATCTTTTAGGCAACTATTTTCCACCTATTAGTTTTTGTATTATTTGTATTATGGTGGACAGTATTGGGAATGTCCATGCTGGCTTTACTGCAGCCGGCTTCTCTACTGTAGGAGGTTGAGGTGGTACAGTTGGTGTTGGAGTTGGCGTTGGGGTAGGAGTAGGAGTTGGAGTAGGAGTAGGTGTTGGGGTTGGAGGTTTTTCTGGTGTTATGAAGTCTAGGGATATGGTTTTTGTTTCTCCTTCTGATAATGTTACTGTTTTTACTGATTCATAGTCTAGGTATTTTCCTTTTACGGTGTATGTTCCTGGGGTTAGCTGTATTGTTGATGGTGTTGTTAGATGTATTCCGTCTACTGTTGCCGGTATAGATATGCTTCTTCCGTCTAATGTTGATTTTATTGATAGTGTTGCTTTAGGCGTAAAGAAGTCGAGTACTTCATCTACTGTTGCTCCTTCTGAGAGTGTTACTGTCTTTGAGACTGTTTTCCCGAGGTATGTTGCGGACACAGTGTACGTTCCTGGGTCAAGTTGAAGTGATGCTGGGGTTGTGGCAGTTTGTCCGTCAACTTTTACAGGTATCGAGATGTACTGTGATAGGTCAAGTCTTGCTCTGAGGTTAAGTATGGCCTTTCTAACTTCTTTGAAGAAATCGAATGTTACAGTCTGTTTTTCGTTTTCTTTCACCGTTACAGTCTTTATGTCACTGAATACGTCGTATTTGCATGATATTGTATGTGTTCCCACTGTAACCTTATAGTTTAGTAAGGGCGTCTGAAGCTCTTTATCGTCGATTTTCACTTTGGCTAAAATGTCAGCCTTGTTTAATCTTGCAAAGATGTCCAGGTAACCGTATTTTGTAGCAGGTGCTGTTGGAAGCGATTTACCACACACGTCGTATATGTAGACTATACAGGTTTCTTTAAAGCTTTTAAGCATGTTCATGTTCGTGTAGAACGCTGGGTCTGTTATGTTGAAATCGGGGTCTAGCGGTAGATAAATGTTGTACCCGATTAAGAGTGCTGACCTGCCTAAGTTTCTTACCCAAGTTGAACCGTATAATGTTAGGTTGTCGACTGTTAAATTAATCTTTCTATAGTTAGGTGATACGGTTAATTGTGAAACTTCAAGCCTTCTTTTATATCCATCTTTGTCTGTCATATTAAGTTCATCTAAAAGTTTAGCGATTTGAGGGAAATCGACTTTAGCGTAATCGCATATAATTTTAAGGCATTCGTTATATACGTCAGTGTAAGCTCTACCCTTGTTTGCCTTAAGGTAGGTGTTAAGCTGGGCTAAAAGTTGCTCGCTTCTAGAGCTTATGTATGCGTCTGTTAATGGTGTCGGAGGATATACTGTTTCAGTTGGCTTAGGGGCTGGTGTTGGAGTAGGCGTTGGAGTTGGTGTTGGTTTCCTTTTAAAGAATGATATTGTGAATGTTGTATCCGTTTTAAAGTCCAGGAAGTATCCGTACGAGTTATAGAATAGTGGATGTTCTGCGTGTACGAGATAAGAGTTTGGCTCATAGGGCATTGTTATCGAGCATGTTCCATCTGAGCCTGTTTTTGCAGTCTTAAAAACTTGCACTCCCCAGACATCCGTTACAAATACTGTTGCGTCTGGCAGTGGGTTTCCAAGGTCATCCTTTACTATAAACTTTATAGTGGCCATATATACACCTCTTAGTATGTACCCATATTTTAAGTTTATTATGTTTATGCGTATGCATTATTCATTCAATTTTATCTTTATAGGACAGTCTTTATAAAATTCGTTCAAGCTTATACTTTTCCTATTCTTGAGGATAAGATAAAGCTGTTTAGGCATCATGTTATATGGAAATTCTTTGCACACGTTAGGTCTACTGTCATAGATTGAGCATTTTCCTTCATCATTCAAGTACATGCAAACAAGGTTTCTATATTTACAGCATGAACTACAATGTATGCATTCTCCTTCAACAGTCCACAGTCCATTGTTCCAGATGCATTCGTTGTCAGTATGTGGTCTAACCTTTATCATTTTACAACACCCTCAAGTATCCATTGACATTCCCAAGGTAATTCACTTGGATAACCTGGTTCTTTCTGTAAAACTATTTGAAAATTTGATAAATCCACTTTAACAATATATGGAAAAGTATATATTATGACCATTTATTATCACCCTACTAATATTCAAGCCGTCCAATAGCATACAAGTATCCTCCTCCAATAGCCAAAAACAATCCACTAGTCAAGTTTGTCTGCAATTCACCCACAACATCCATTGAACTCGCATCTATTTTAAATATTTTACTGTCTCCTAAAGCGTAAACGTATCCATTATCGTATAAAACATCCCTGATACCTTGAGAAAGTGTGCAATAGTCTACAACATTAAATGTTGATAAACTAATCTTTTCAACATATAAATCATATTCGTCTCCAACATATAGAAAGTTTCCATCTGAGCACAAGCATGTTGTCTCATAAGTAAGTAGGTCGCATGAGCCCACTACCTGGAACGTTTGTAGACTGACCTTCTTTACCTGATTGGTATTAGGATCATATTTTGAAAGTAGTGCGTAAAGATAGTCTCCGACTACAAGAACTTTTATTTCATTGGTGTACGCGTCTCCGACGGTAATTGAGCCTACAATGTCCATTGTACTCTTGTCAATTTTATATATTTTTGTGTTACCTGCCGCATAAACGTATTGGGAATCGTTATCTAGTGAGCCTATGTTTTCATCATTGGTGTCAACAGAGTCTACGACACTATTTCCAACAATCTTATATATCATAGTCCAACCTGCAACATAAAATGCTGTCTCATCCGAGGTAATATAATTGCAGAAGTGGTTTGCGTTAGCAAAATTTTCTATATCAAGTGTTTCCGTATTAACAGTACTCAATCCACCTAAATTATAGAATGCATCTCCTGCGGCACAATACAGTTTAAGCCCCACTGCAGCAGCTGGTTTGATAATCCATGTTAGCCCATCACCTATTATAGACATTTTTTATATCACCTTAAGTTAGACCTAAAATCACCTCTTATATTGTGGAACCCATATCTGGAACCTCCTGTATACTCTGAACAGCCACCTTCTTTCAGCATAAGAGGGCATTCTCATCGCTATATCCCACATCCTGTTCCTGTAGGCTTCAACAGCATCCCATATATCCCACTTTTTACGCCACGCCAGACATTCTAGACACGCTACCTTGACACCGTTTATTCTAAGCATTTCCTTAAGCTCTGGCGGGAGACCTGGTGGAGTTAGAAAAGGAGCCTGCATCTTTTTTGGGTCAACGAGAGGTAGAACGGTCCACGTTATTATGGACTTGGTCTCTTTAGCTTTAACGTAACCGTTCCACATTTCTCTCACATGGTTAACTAGGTCAGGGTCTTCGACTCGAGAAAGTACACTGTTAAGGTATGTTGTAAACAGCTCGTCAGGCGAGCTCATCAGAATTATTCCTCTAAGGTTGTTCAGGGCCTCCGGAGCCGACATACTCTAAATGTGCGTGGAAGATGTTATTAAAGGTTTGTCAGGTTAAAAGATTAAAAACAAAAATGGGTCGGGGTTCACGCCCATCCCCCGTCATCCCCAACTTGAGACAGATTATCTTAAGGGTGCTTCATCCTTACGCTTACCCACTACATTTAGTATATTTAAGCCTTTGAACCGTCAGCACCCGAAAAAAATTTAGAGGCTGTCGATTAGGGATTTTATGCTTGGGCTTAGTGTTGAAGTAAGCCTGTCCGTTATGTCCTTGAACACGTCCGACGGGCTTCTTCCTTCTGTTGGCACTTCCATTATAGAGGCTATATTGTATATTGCGTTAAGCATCTTGTCCTCGTCCTTTTCCTCTATAGCGTCTATCATGGACTCTATGGCCTGTATTTCTCTGCTGAACCACTTTTGCCCTTCTGGAAGGCTTTTTATCTGCTCCGTCCAAGTTCTCAGCCTCTTAATATCCCACGCATTATATTTTTTAGAGAGTAGGCTGAAGTATTCTTCGATTATCTTCTTAATTTTTCCCTGAATGTCTTTTGCGACTGTCTGTACGGCTGCTTTAACAGTCTGCTCCACGGCAGCCTTCGTCCTCTCGTCCATGTAAGAGTTTATTATCTCATCTGATACTACGAACGGTATATGCTGTACTCTTATGTGATAGAGTTGGGCTTTAACAGGATACTTGTTCCACCTTTCAACAGGCACAAGCTTAAGCCTTCCAATAACCTTGTCGAAGTCAAAACTGTTCTCGTATGCGGCTATCTCAAGCTGTAGGTTGTCCACTATACGGTTTAACCTGTCTATTTCATCGTTCAACTTGCTTAAGTTGGATGAGGGTACAAGGTAGAGTTTAACAGGCTGAACGGTCCTATGTATTTCAGCTATAACTTCACCGTATTTTGGAAGTATTCCAAGCTTAGCCTTGCTACCGTATATTTCAGTCCTCAAGGCTGAAAGTATTGAAGTGAACCTGCTCGGGTAAGGGCTTACGCTTACAACCCTAACCCTCTGCTTACCATATTCTGTTGTAACAGTCTTATAATAGGCTTTTATCCTCCTACCCTTAACCATAGAAGACCTTTTTGCATACGCCTTATCGATTTCGTTTAGCACGTCCTCGACGCTCTCTTTCCAGCTCATGTACTCGCTTCCAGAAAACAGTCCTGTCACATCCAAGTCCACGTTAAGCAAGCCCTCGCTTGGACAATATATTACAGGTATGGCTCCTGACATTATAACAGGCAAAATTTTTTCACCCGAAAAAAAGAGTGTTAATCGAGTATCCTTATACCGCCCTTTATCAGGTTTACTGCAACATCTGCTGGAACATACCTTTCAACAGTTACGAATGTTGATGCGAGTGCTTGAGCGAACATAAGTATCTGTGCGTTGTTCAATTGCACGAACCCCAGAGGCTTGCTCAAGTCCCTGTTCTGCTTGTGAACCCTGTCGATGAACAGCCATATTTTACCGGTCTTCATGTTTTTAGCAATCTTAATCACTTGAACAAACTCTTTCATAGTATCCTCTGTAGGCACTTCAGCGAGAACCTTCAAATCTTTTGGGTCAAACTCCTCACTCATATCAGTAACCCGAAAAAATTATCTTCTTAATTAAGGTTTAAAAAATTTTAGATGGTGCACTCTATGAGCGGCTTATCGTATCTTATCCTCAGTGCAACCGGATGCCTTAGTTTTCCGTTTTCTGAAACCTCCTGTGCCTCCACTTCTGCTACAAACGGTTTATCAAGCCTAACGTACGTTTCACCTTCGTCCTCGAAAACTTCGCCTGTTATGTGAGAGTGTAGCAGAAGCCTATCTTCTCCTGAAAGCCCTGACGACACGTCTCCGACGTGAACAAGTTTTCCGTTCCTGTAAGCCTCCATCCTAAAAGACCATGATAGGCTACCGTCCCTCTTAAGCTTCACTGCGGTAATCATGACATCGTATGTTATCTTCTTCTTCACCTTAAGCCACACGTTATCAAGGTACCTTGAACTTAAAGGTTTAACTACAACACCCTCGTACCCTAAGCTAACATATTTTCTAAAATATTCCATGACATCATCTTTTGAGGCTGCAACCTTGCTTTCTATGAGCCTTATTCCACCGTAAAGCTGCTGAGAAAGTGTGAAGCTGCTGAAAACCTTTTCAAGTGCCTTCAGCCTATCGGACAACGGTAAACTTCTCAAGTCCCCCTGATAGTATAGTATGTCGTGGACTGTTAGGACAAGCGTGTGAGGAGCCACTTTAACAGTCCTCCTTACATCGTACACTTTACCGTTTGGAACATGCATTTCCCCTCTTAAAACTATTGGATAATGCGGTAGGCTTTCGAGGAATGGAAGGTCGTAATAGTATGTGCTGTACCTGTTGAAAGCGTAAACTTTATCGTCCAACGTCCTTACAACTATAAGGTCTTCTCCGTCAATCTTAGGCTGTACAGCAAAGTTGCCACGATATCTTATGAAAAAGTCTTCAACATCGCTTGAAAGTGATGTAAAATATAGGCTCAAACCCATCCACCCGAAAAAAAATTATGTTTTCACTTCACTGACAAGCTTTTTGAAGGCATCGTTCAGTACATGTCTTATGTGCCGTTCAAGTTTTGTGCGATATTCTTGCTCCGCCTCCTGAAGAAGCCTTTTTTTCTCATCTATTTTAGATGTTATCGCTCTTATCTCCTTCTGGTCTAAAGAGTTTCCAAACTCCCTAAGCAGACGCTCTCTCTCACCTATTTCATGCTTGTAGTTAATTATCCTCGTTTCAAGCTCTCTAAGCTCTTCACTGTCTATATTAAGCACCCTGTCGACTATTTGCTTCGATAACTCGCTCATTCCCCTCCTCCCTGTCCTCTTGGAGCAAAATACTCGCATGAATGGTCTTCGCTTACAGCCTCCGACGTCTGCATGCATATTCCAAACTCTGGGTCATAGTTGTCACACCATTCACACGTCTTGCTTTTCACCCATATCTTTTGACCCTTGTATCCTTTAACATAAGGCATGTTCTCACCCGAAAAAAATTGTAGGCTGTGGCAGGTTTGTAACACTTGTAACACTTGTAACAGTTATTGTCTGTGTAGAGTCTTCTGGTATAGCGATTAACAGCAAATATTGTTTCTGTTAAATAAACAATCTATGATTATTTTGGAAACAATTAACGATTAATCATGTAGTAGTTTTGGAAGGATTTAGACGTTAGTTTTCTTCTTTAGAACAGGTTTTGCTACTGCAGGCTTCTTAACCTCTTCAGCCTGTCCTGTCAGAGGCTTTGAAAGCTTCCTTATTCCTGTTGCGAGAACCATTACCATGTAGACTTTGTCTCCGACCCTTATCGGGTACATTAGGGCTGTCGTTATCTTGAAGCCTCTTCCGAACGTCCACGGGAACATTACTGCAAGGTTGTTCTTTTCAAGGTATTCTGCAAGCTTTAGAAGGTTACCCCAGACCTCGTAAGTTGACTCTGGAGCAAAGTTTTCAACCATGTGCCTCGGTATAAGTGTTCCAACAGCCTTCTGTCCGTCCAACGTTATCTCTTCAACCGGCCTATCCTTTACTTCCACCTCGTTCACCCTCTGTAGTGGTTCAACTTCTACTGTTGAGCCGTCAGGCATCCTTTGAACATACTTTATATCGCTCTCCTGAACCTCCATCCTCTCTTCTCCTTCACCCTCGTACCAGTGCCATTCCATTGTACCCTTGACAGGCTTCCCTCTTGGGCCAACCTTCTCTATTTCCCCTTCAAGGTCTATCAGAGGCTCTGCTTCAACCTTCCTGTACCTTGCCTCAGTCTCTATAACAAGCCCTTCGACTTCAACCTTTATAGGAAGCTTCCATCCAGCGAACTCCCTGCTCTCCCTACCCTTAGGGACGCCGGAAACAAGGTTGTCTAAAGACATAATTTCACCCGAAAAAAATTATGGAGGTTTAATCTTCGGCACTATCTTAATCTCTAAAGGTTGCCCGTTCTTTGACGCAACTACCGTTATCTCGTGAACTGTATGGTCTGTTCCGCAAAAGTATTGGGCGAGAGTCATTATTGCACTTGCGTAAACGTTTTCCCTCTTCTGTGGGCTAAAGTTCTCCACTATAGCCCTATCAATCTCCTTAAGCCTTCACATCCAAGTCCAAGTCTGCTGGAGCGTACAGGAGATAGTTTGAAGCCTTCACAACCTTCATTCTGACATCGCCTTCAACTGCATCTCTAAGGCATCTATTTTACGGTCAAGCTCTTCAACTTGTGCCTTAATAGCGTCCTTATCCTTCTCAGAAAGCCTATCCCAACGTTCTGAAAGAAATATCTTTACAGAAAAGCTCGACAAGAAAGCCTACGGTTTTAACCGTGGGATGAATTGTCGATATGCTTAAATATAGCTTAGATTAATTTCATGTCGAGCGAGTCGCTCGTGAAGGCTAAGAAAACCATTAAGGCTAAGATTCTTGAGCTTCGGAAGGGTAAGGAGGAACTTTTAAGGCGTGAGTATGAGAACTTTCAACGTTATTTGCGTGGATATAGGTCTGTTCCGCTTTATTCTGCAACTAAACAGCAGGCTGAGAGGCTTCTTAGAAGGTTGGAGGGAAAACTTAAGCCGAACAGAGAATATCCGATGATTTTAAGAAGAGACGTTTATAGAGCCGACACAAAGCTGACACCGTATTGGCTTAAAATTCCTATATATGGGGTTAGAGGTGGGATAAATGTTCCAATTAAAACACATGAGCCGATAACCGAAGATATGGTTT